>Ga0179591_1240753_pt1 | contig 19899 bp, 27 predicted proteins | sample CZOMad2_1_08_16f_FD_182891 | JGI IMG/M metagenome (GOLD analysis project Ga0179591, IMG submission 182891) | Vadose zone soil fungal communities from Angelo Coast Range Reserve, California, USA - CZOMad2_1_08_16fungal (PacBio error correction) | ecosystem: Environmental > Terrestrial > Soil >... | reverse complement strand
TTCTTTTTTTGGAGTCGCTGCCGGTGCGAGCGCCTGTCTTCTTAACTTATTGACAATCCGCAGTCTCATCTCTTCTGACCGGCCGGCCTGGTCCTTTTTTTTTTTGGTTCTTTTTTTTATGTGCGAAACTTATTGGTGTGTGGTTGTTTTTGAGCACCCACTTTCGTCTCGCTTTTCCTGTGGGGGGTTGGGTGTTTTTTTTTCCCCCTTGTTTCCCTGCGACCAGACTTCTGTCAGGCCCAACAAAACCCCTTTGATTTTTGACGTGAGGATTTCTGTTGCTTTAAGGACGTGCTTTTCTGGTTCAAACTGGGCGTTTGGAAGTTTGTAGTGCGCCCCGCCCACCCTTTCCCCCGTGCTTTGCATAGTTATCTTTTGTTTTTTCTTAGCACCCTGTTTGCGGGATTTTCTCCCTCTGAGGTTCTTTCCGGGGCCCGATGCCTTAGTCCACACACTGAGAACGCCTTTTTAGTTTGCTGAGACCCCTGGCAGAACCCTCTCGGATTGGGATGGTCCCGTTACGATATTTTCCCCCAGAGGACTCCCCCTCCATGAACCCTGATTGGCGTTCATTTCGGCGCCTGGTTTAGACTTTTTCAGTGTCCCCCCCCCCCCTTCAAATTTGAACGTTCTTTCTGTGCCCCCGCGTCGGTGTGCCTTACTTTCCTATACTTTCCGCCTTGTGTAGTCTGCCCGATTTTTTTTCCCCCCGGGGGTGTCCCCCCCAAATTTTTATTTGCTTGGTCCTTGCGCCATTTTTTCAACTCAAGCGACCGTCGTCAATTTTTTCTCAACTCAAAAATATTATAGTCCTAGTCACTTCGTCTCTTCCACCCCCTCCCGATCAGAGCCAAACATTTATGAACCACCCTTTTTTTTCCTTGACTTCTTTCGGTTTCCCCCGCTTGCCACTAACTCCCTCTGAGTGAAGATCCAGGAGGTTGCCGTCGGTACCCCCTACCCTCCTCCTTTTTCCCCTTATTCCCCGACTGTCTCTTGAAAGAGGCACTCTTTTCCCCGCACTTTACTTGCGAAGGTTTTCACGTAAAAACCTTTCCCTTCTCTTCGCCTCCCTTTCGCAGATTTTACTTTGTCCCCCACCACTTTTTTTTTTTTTCCCAAATTTATTAGCCTGTGTCCCATGGGTAGGTTTACTTCGACTCACAACTAACTTTTTCCCCCGATCCGCATCAAGTTCCCAAAGGGTCAAAGATTTTTTCAAAACTACCCCCTGATCATCCCATTTCCCAAGTCGTTTCACGCCCCTCCTTGTGCGGACCAGACAACAGCTGTACATTGGGACTTTTTTTTTCCCTCAGTTTTTTTTCTCACTTTTGGTATTCTCTGACCCAGTCATTCCGCCGCTTTTTCTGTGTGCCACTGCCTTCCTTCCCAGGTATTTCGCAAACCTCCTGAGGACACCTTTCCCGACGGTTTACATGGCTAGTTTCGGCATCTTTTTTTAGTGAGGAGCGATCCTTCGTTTGCCGGGTCTTTGTTAATTTGATCTTCGGATCTTTTTCGACTTTTTTAGCCCTCCGATTCGGGGCCCGGGACCTGAAGGCCAGAGAGGATTTGCTGCGGTAAACTTTTTCAACGAGAGTTTTTTTTCCCTTTATATTATGTTATTTTTCTTGACCGTTTTCATTCGTTGTGTGGGCTAGTTTTTTCCCTTTTTTTCTTTCTACTCTACCTTCCAAACCCAAAGTCCTCCTTCAGTCTGTTGCCCCTCCCTGTCATTTTTCTTTTTTTTCTTTGTAACTTTTTTTATCTTTTTTCTTTGTGTTTGGAATTTTTAAACATTTCCCCCTTCCCCCCGTTTTTTTCGCCATTTGACTTTCACTCCCCTCAGATGAACACTGTTGATACCCCCCAGGTCTCCCTCCCCTTCTGCTTGATTTTTTTTAAACCCACTGTTCCCCGGGGTGCTGCGCCCCCCTTTTGGTAGGGCCGAATGACCCTACGCTTGCGTTTTCCTCCAATACCAAATTTCCCCCTTTCGTCTCCCAAGCTACCCTTTTTTTTTTTTCGGTTGTCGCGTTTCGTGGAACTTTCCACCTTCCCCCCTCAACCCCCTTCCTCTTGTCCCGTCCCCCCACAAGGATAACCTTCAGAATAATTTTTTCCCTGGCTTTGAACACCCTCCCCCAAGGCTAGCCATCTTGCCCACCTTCTCCGCCGTTAAAACCAATACTTCTGTTGCTTACGTCCTTTCCGTCCCTTTTCTTACCCCCAATAAAAACTGCCAGCTTTTTCCCCGTTTTTTCCTCACACAGTTCAAGGTGCACCCCCCATTCATTTGGGTCAGAAAACTTTTGCCTCCTTTAAACTGAAATCGTCCAGCGACGTTTTCCCCCTTTCCCCAACAGCCGTGGTTAAACAAATCTCTCTTCATTCCATTTGGTGCCGTTGAGCTATGTTTTTTTCTCCCCCCCCCAACAACACCCTCGGTTGGTTCATGTTCCCAATTTTTCCCCCTTAGCCTAAACATTCCCCGGGGTAGTGATGTTGGTCCAAACACAGTTTTTCCAAAGTCGGCCGTTTTCTTCCTTATCGTTGCCCCTACCCCGTTTTTGAAAACTCTTTCTTTTTCTGTTTTTCGATTGTTCCCTGTCGCCTCCTTTTTCAAAACTTAAAGCCGTCCTTGGTACTTTTGGGGGGGTTTTACTTTATCTGAACCTGCCATATGTGGCTACGCCGTCTTTCTTCTTTTTTTTAAATTATCTTTCCCCTCAGATTTTATCCCTTGCTGGACCACTTGGGATGATCCCCCTCATTTATTCTGTTTTGATTGATTTCCACCCCCTCCCCTCCCCGCCCCAACCCCTGTTGTGGTTCGTTGTTTCATTCGTCCGAATCCCGGTTTTTATTTCGCAGTGCTTCTCTTTCTTTTTCAACGCCAGGCCGTTTTCTGTTATTGTGATAGTACCCCCCTGCTCTGCTGTTTAAACTTTCACTTATCGGATTGGACTATCCCCTTGCTTGTATTTTTTAGCCGTGGGCCCCCCTTTCTCTTGAGGTCTCCGACGGACGAACCCCCCCCCTTGTAAGGGGCCGGGTGTCTTTTTTTTTTCCCCCTGTCCTCACCCCCAGTTTTTCCCCCTAAAAACTTTCACAGTTCCCCTTTGTCGCCCCGAGGGTTTTGTTTTTTTTTTAGCTTTTTATAGTTTGCCTGCTCAAGGTAACACTCCTTACCCCTCTATTGTTGCCCGGTACGCACACTTCCGTCCCCCTACATTTTTTCCCCTGCTCGTCTCTTTTTCTATTTCCATCGAGTACCTACGTTTCTCCTTTTTCCCTTGATCCCACTTCGCTTTCCCCCACAAACAATGGCCCCAAGATGACCGGCACCCTATGACCCTATTTCCAACTTCTCCTCCTTTACTATCCTTCCCCCTCTTTCTGTCACGACACTTATCTTTTCCTGGCTTTCTTTATTTGGGCCACTCTCCCTTTTATTCGACTTTCCACTCCTCCCTCGAATACTTCGTTCGTGTCCCCACATGGCACCCCTTTTTCCAGACCTATTTTTCACCTCCCTACCCCGTGGCTTTTGTCCAGGCCCCCCCCATGCACCAACCCCCCAGCTCTTGTTTCGAGAGTTCTCCTCTTTTTCTTGAACTTTCGGTGGGCTCGTGCCCCGCTTGCCAAAATCCTTCTTTCATTTTTTTCTGTCATGGCTTCCCCCCCCCCGTTCGGGCTTTGAAGCCAAACCTCCCGAAAGAAGTACCAAACTTCCAACCTATCTCGGCTCTTTTTCATATTTTGACCCCACACTTTTGTCTTCCCCTGGTCTTCTGTGGTCCCCTTACAGGTTCGGCCCCCTTATTGCGGTTTGCGTTCTCCCTGCAAAGACACCAATTGGAACCCCCTCCCGTATTAGTCTTTCCTCCCTACTTTCCGTCTTTCCCCCCTCAGAAAGTTTTAATGACCCCAACTTTGGGCATTGGAGGAAGATTTCATTTGCCTTTTGTCAAGGACCTTCCAGTTCCTTTCCCCCTTGACTTCTTAACTGGTCAAAATTTGGTGAGACCTTTTCCTCCTTGTCCATCTTTGGTCTAAGTTCGGCGAATTTTATTTTTCCTTCCATTTCTGTCACCTTCGGGCGTGTTTTCATGTCTTTTGAGTTTCTCTCTCATTTGTCTTTTCTGACCGGAGACCCTTTTTTACGACCCTTCCCTCCTTCTGTTTACCCCCTGTTGACCCCCTTTGCACGTGATAAACCCCCAACTACCCAGAGAGGAAAAAACCGTCCCCTCCCCCTTCTTTTCCCTGCCGGGCCTTTTTTGGTGACAAATATATCGGTCTCCCCCCTACCCTGGTGATCTTTTGGCCCATCTTTTTTCTCCCTTTCCATTTTGTCCAGCTGGACTTTCCGAAAACGGTCCCTCCCCGCCGCTTTTACTTGTTTTTTTTTTTTTGCGAGAACGTGTCGTTGAAAAACAGGCCGCTCTTTTCCCCCCACCTCCCCGGGTTTCCCGGTTGTGCCCCTTAAGTGTTTTTTCGTACTTCGTGGACCCGTCCCCCCCCCCCCCGACTTGAACTTTTTTACTTTCGTAGCTTTTCTCCTCCCAAGTCCGGATTTTTTCCCTAATTGACGGTTCGGGATTCCGGATCCTTGTCCCGCCCACTTTCCGCAATTCTCCTTCCCCCCACAATTCTTTTAGATCCGAAGGATCTGTTTCCCGACTCCTGTTTTAATTTGCCGTTATTCCCGCCTAACAGTTTTTTTTGCCGGCCCCCCAGTTACCGCCCCTCCCGTCACTTTTTCCTGGCTTCTCCATAACTTTTTTTCTCGTTTCGAGCTTTTTCCCTTTTCCTTGAATGTGTCCAGAATCACTTCCCTCCGTTATAAGTCCTCTTTAGGTTTTTCCCACCCCCCCAGAGACACTCGCCGTTTGCCGCATCCCCCACTTTTGCCGTTTAGCTTTATGTACAACACGCTTCCAACTCAACCCACGGAAATTTTTTTTTTTTTGTTAACTTTTCGATCCTATTCGAATGGAGGATGGCACCCCCCCCCCCCCCCCCTTTCACTTCACTTTAGTGAGATTCGTTTGCCTCTCCCCTTTTTTGCATCCGCCCCCCCTAACCTCGTGACTTTTGTGAAATAGATTTGTGGCCCCCCCCCCGCCCGTCCCCCCCCCCCCATGGGGACACCAGTCCCCTTTTTGATTTCTTATCCCGTGGTCGGTGACCCCCCCCCAATTAATCAAACCTCCCCCCCCCCCAAATTTTGATCCATCTGACCCCACCGCTGTCCCTTGCCCATTTAACTCTTTGTTGGTACGGTTTTGCCCGGGAAGTTCTTTTCTTTTTCTTTTTTGAAGCTTTTTTCCGTTGCCTTGATGATCTTGAGGGGATGCCCCCCCCTTTACCACCTGACCCCAACTTTAACGGTACATTTTGCTCACTGTGTAAAAGGACCCCTCTTCCCCCCTTGTTAGAATTGTCTCGGATTTTTTTTTTTCCTTGACAATCTTTTGAGACTCATCTTGAATTTCTCGTCCACCCTTCTGGCAAGATTGGACTTTTTTTTTCCTTCACGTTCCCGATAACCCTTCCTCTTTAAATTTTCGTTTGTTTGTCTCCTGTATTCCCCTTTTTTTCTGATTTTAGCCAAAACCCCAAGGTCCCGAGACTTTGGTTTCTGCACGATTTTCCGTTTCATGTGTCTTTTTATTGACACTCCCCTTCGCCCAGACCTTTTCCCCCTTCACCTGCATGACGACATACGCAAGGTGGCTGTTGCGGACCTTTCTCAGCTGCCGCGTTTAAATAACATACGTCCTCTATTTTCTTCAATAGTTGTGAGGGTTTTTAATTATTTTTCAACCATTCTGGGTTTGTCTTTCTACCAATTTCGCGTGTAACACAGGGAAGCGGCTCCATTTTCTTTCCCCTCCTTTTTTTTTTTACCCCTTAGAACCCCCTCCCCTGCCCCTCGCTGGTTAACCCCTTTTACGGTTGGATTAAATTGGTCTCCGAACAAATTTTTATGCGTTCATATATAAACCAATCTCTTTTTCTACCCATGGGGATTTTAGTATTCCCAGGATTTACAGTCCATTCTCCCCTCCTACCTCGGTTTGTGTAGGCAAGCTGTGACCTCGCTCCCCGGTTCCCAGACTTTTTTTCACAACGTTCCCCCTACACACTTTAACCTCGAGGTACGGTTCTTGTTTCAAGCTCCCCCTTTGCAGTTGTTTCTTTTGTTCCCTAAACGGTGCAACATTTTCTCCAAAATTTCCCCCCCCCCCTGATTTTTTCCTCTAATTTTGCCCCCCCAACCCTCTTTTGCCGTCCTGACGTTCGGGAATTGAACCCCCTCACAACCCTGGCTTTGGGTCTCTGTAATATAAAATTTTTCCCTTTTTCTCACCTAGGTTTTGCGTTCATTCTCCCCCCCTTCTTTTTTCCCCTTGACTTTTCTCACCCCGTAGCCGACTGTCTAGAATCTGTCCCTGCCCGCCATTGTGCAATTTTCTTTGCTTTTTTTAACCGGCTTCGCTTTTTCCTTTTGTCATTGTCCCCAATAAGAACCCAAATTTCCTGATACTCTCGCTGGCCTTTTCCCCCCCTATCCACGATCTCCGTTGTTTTTTATTTCGTCACGCCTTTTTCCCCCTGCCCAATCCCATCGGCGACCCCCCCCAGTCTGTCTCTTTTAGGTGGAGCTAGAGTTTTTCACAGTCCACTATGACTTCTTTTTTCCCGCCGCAACCGGGTCTCTTTCAATCTAGCCATCACTCCCCCCCGGCACCACGCCCTGGCCACAACTCCCTTCCTTTCGGCCACCGTTTAATCATTTTTAATAATGTCCCTTTTTTGGTAGTCTACATTCCCCCCACCCAGTCGAGATTATACCGGGTCTTTGTTTGGTCTCAAGTTTTTCAGTAGTTTTCTGGTTAAATTTGTCCCTTTCCACTCAGTCGCGGCCGCTGTGATTTTCTTTTTTTTATTTTCCTTTCGTGGTTGTTGTTTTCGCCGCTAGTGCGATTAATTTCCCCCTTCACCCCTCCGGTTTTTCCCAAACGCTGGAATGGTTAATTGTCTCCGCCGTTCTGTTTTGATTTTTTTTTTCCCCCCTTTGCCTCCCCGATCAACGGGGCTCCCCTTTCAGACCCCTTTTTACGGTAGTGGCCGACTATTGGGTTTTGATGTCGCTTGACGCTCCCGGTGCGCGTGCCCAATTCTCGGACTGGTTGACCCCCCCTCTCACTTTTTCAAACCTTTTTCTTTGACTCGGGTGTGTGCGTCCGATTATTTATTGGTAACCTCCTGTACCCGTCACCATACGGAACTTGTCTTCCTTTTGCGATGTTCCAACTTTTGGCTCGTAGATCCTATCTCACTCTGGGTTCCCGATGCCTGTTTACCGATCCTCGGGATCTTGATTCCCCAACCCCTTTCCAGGTTTCGTCGCCGGTCGGCCTTACCTTCGATCGCTGGTAGTTATTTCGAGCATTTACCTTTCTGGAGAACCCTCTTCCTATTTGTAAGGACAGATTTCTTATTTTACAAGATCCCCCCCCAGGTATGGCGTTCGGTTTTCAAAATTAGACCCGTCCCTTCTCGCCAAATTTTTTTTAAATGGCCTTGAGTGGGTCCTCGTACATGCTTTTTCCCTGTTCCCCTGATGTCGTGAGCTTTCCCTCACATATTACGGTCGGAGCAGTTCGTTATTCGCGTTCCCGGTTTTTTCGTTTATAGGATGAAAACCATCTTTTTATGTAGTCTCCTGCAGGACACTAGAAAACCCAAAGCTTTCGTCGTTCCACACGCTGCCCTCGAAAGGTGGCACATTCTCCCCCCCCCCCCGGAAATAATTCAAGGCGCTTTACTTTTCCCCTTCCCATTCAGCATTTTTTTTATGCTACACCGACCTGTCCTCCAGCGAGACTCCCCCCCCCCCCCCCGCAGAGATTAGGTGGCGCTTAAAAATTCTTCCCCGGCCGGTCTGTTCCCCCTGGGCTCCCATCTGCAAATACCCCCCCCCACCCCCTCGGTTTCCACCCCCCTCCCTTTTACCTCGATTTCCCAGTTCAGATCGCCCTTCCCTTTTTCCTTTTTTCTGACAACGTTTTTTTTGAGTTCTAAATTCCAGGACCTTGCGGGATTTTTCGCACAAAATTTCCCATTTTGTTCGGAACCTCAGTTTTACGATGCCTTCCTTAAATTCTCCCAAGTGTCGCACATTCTTTCACTCCTCGTAGGGAGGGTTTTTCTTCCCCAGTTACTCCAGTCGTCAAAAGCCCCTTTTCCAGGAATTTTTATTCGATCCTTTTTATGTCCCTGTCAAACCTGTAGTTCCGAATTTCATATCATTTTTCATATGCTATTTTTTGCGGCAAATTTCCCCCCCCGCGACATTCCTCAACCTATTGTCTTTTGGGTGGCTTCTTTTCCATAGCTCCCCTCCCCTTTCCCGTTCGGGTGGAGGTTGGCCCGGTGCAATCCCTCCTTCCAAAAGCCGACTCGTTGCCTTCCCCCCATACGCTTTCCAACACAGTCCTTTCCGGACCTTCCCATCGATGTTTTTTCCCTCCTCTCTCCCCCACCCATCTCCTCGATCCCGTTGCCGCCCCATCCCCCCCCGCCCCTTTACTCTCCTTGGGGCATCCCTCGTTTTCCTATCCCTTTGCCGTCTTGTTCATTCCTCGGGTTTTTTTGGAAGGAGTGATTTTTTTTGGTATTTTTTAATTCTTCCCAAATTTTTTCTGACCCTCTTTCAGATGACGGCATTTTTTCCCCATTGCTTTTACCGCGTTTTTGCTTCCATTCCCCATCTTTTCACCCCCTTGGATTTCTTTGGATCTTTGCGACGGCCCCCCCAGGCTTTCCTGAATTTGATTTGCCAGCACGAACTTCTCAACTTCGACGGAACGACCTGTGCCATTTTTGTGTCTCTTTGCTGTCTTTACCCACCCTATGTGCTCTCCCTTGCAATCACCCCTTTGCTTTTTGTCTTTTTTTTCTTAGCTTGCCCTTTTTCTTGGGCAACCCTCTTTCCCCTTCTTGCCACCAAAAAACCCCCCAACCGTCCTTCTTGCGCGTGGTCAATTCCTTGCTGTTTGACTGACGGGGATTTCTTTGTTACCCTGTTGTTTTTAACTTTTTCTGCGGACAAACTTCCGGTTTTGTGCACTGCATGTGTGCATGGCTCCCCCATTCGCGTTCCTCGATTTTTTTTTTAGGGATTCAGATTAAGTTTTTCTGGAGTCTTTCTGCCCTGCGGCTTCTCCCGGGCTTGACCGCCGCATTCAGTCAACCCCCAATGAGAAGCGCTTGATTCTCTTTTTTTGTTGCGCCCGAAAATTCTCCTTTCTGTTCCCTTTGTTTTTTTACCCCCTGCGTTATACTCTTCTCCGAATGACACATGGATTGTCGCTCCCGGATGATTTTTTCGCTCCGTCGCCCAACTGGTTTAAAAGCGGCGCCTGTCTCCCTCGCGTGTACCTGTGAACTTGGGGACGTCTTCCCTTCCCGGACGTAGTTACAGGTTTTGGACACCGACGTTTTTCAAGCCAAGATTCCCTTTTTTTTCTTCTTTACCTTGTCATTTTTTCCCCCTCCCTTGCGGCCTTTGACTCCATTTCTTCCTTTTCTAATCCCCATAGTTCGAGATTCCTCTCTCCCGCTCCGCTAGGAACCATCCTCCAATGAACTCCCAAAATTCTGACCTGACTCTCCCTTCCAATTTCGACCCCCCCCTTACAAGTCTTCACTTCTAAACCTCTCTTTCCGTTTACGTCCCAAAATAGCTGCAATGATAACGTTCCTTTCCGACCTTCCCCAAAGTCACCATCCTCCCCTTTCCCAACTTTCTTTTTACGCCTTTTTTGATTTAAACCGAAGGATGCCCCACTCAGAGCGTCGTTTTTTTCTTTCCCCCCCCTCACCCCCTTCTGACCCCCCCCCGGCCCTTTTCTCCTTGTGCCCGACACTTTGTCGCCCACCCCGTTTTTTGGTTTGCCCAACAAGAGCTTTTTTTCAATATTTTTTAGTTGCCCTTTCCGATCCCACTACTTTTGACGCCTCCTGCATCACGCATTTTTTTTTTGAACGATTTCTTTTTTTTTTTTCCACGCACCCTCTCTGTTTTTTTTTCACGCCTTGTGAGGACGACCCCCCACCGGCTGTGAGGTTTTTTTAATTTTGACCCTGTTCTTTAGTCTTTCCCCTGGGACGTAAGGTGCTTTTTTTCCCGGTAGTCTCCCGGGCGAGTCTTGCTTTTTTTTTTTCATTTATTGGTTCCCCTCGTATGCCAACATTCGAGTGTTTTTTATTCAAACCTAAACTTCTTTCTCATTGTCGGTGCGAACCCTCAGCCGCCCTTGTTGCAGGTTTTTTTGTCTTTTAGATAGAGTTTGACCCCCGGGTCCCGCTTTAATTATGTGCCTGTTATCTGGGGCCCTTTTGCTCCTGCTGGTTACCGGTCGCGGGCCCGTTTGTCCCCCCAGCGTACTTTTTTCTTGTGCGATGATCGAACCCGACGAGCTTTTTCCGATGACTGTCTAATGCGGAATTTTGGGCCCTTATTTATTTGATAGGCTTTGTGCTTCGTGTTCTTTATAGAACTTAAGGCTTCCAAAACACCCTTTTTCCCGATGTCTCCAGTATTTCTTCTTTTTCTCTCCCTTTTAGTCAAACCTTTTCCCAGTTTCGGCCGGTTCTACCTTTGAATGTTGACCCCGTCCTTTCCCTTTTTTCTTCTGTTTGACCCCTCCCGTCGATTGTTTCCCCCCCCCCTGTTTTTGATCCCCATCGGTTATCTCCACTCCTTATTTGGTCTTGATCCGTTTCCCAAACGGACACCATTTGTTTTTTTCTTTCCAAACCTGTTGTTGGTACAAACCCCCCTTCGTGGGTTTACGACCCCTTCAAATAATTCTCGAACCATCCCTTGATCGCGTGTTCATTCCCACACTGAGGGTACCCCCGTCCTTGTTTGAGTTTAAATACCACCCCTCTCCTCCCTCGGTAGCCCTTCGTCAAGGTACCCCAGCGCCGGTCCTTATCGAGATACCTTTACATTTTACCCAGAACTTCGAAGTTTTTCCCCTCTTTCCCGGCGATTCTCCTTTACAACCAAGGGCAGCCCCCCTCCCTTGCTTTCCTTTTTTTTTCCAGCATGTCCGAAAAGCCCCCCTCCCCCTACTTATTTCCCACCCTCCACCTTCCAGTTGACCCCCCACCGCGTAAACGTTGTCGACTCTTTTTTCGCCCAACCGGTCTCGTCCATTCCCCTTTTACGCCCCTTTTCCTGAGTTTTTTACTCCCTTTTTTTTAACCTTCCTTTCTGTTGTGTCTCCCCAACACCATGATTTCTCTATTTTATCCTCCCCGTTTTTTTGTTCTTTGTCTTTTCCTCTAGTATGTGTGCGCCACGGTCCTTGTTTCATGGTCCACCGCTCGCTGCGACCCTTCACGGGGTTCTTTTCCCGCCAAAATGTTCGCCCAATTTACTTTCTGATGTTCTTTTTTCTTTTTTTTCCCCCCCTGAGGAAAACCCCAAAATCTTCTTTTTTTGGAGGGAATTCTTCCAATTGGCGGGTTCAAAAACCATTGCCCTGGGATCCTTTTGACGGTTCACTTCGTTCCCTCCCCCAGTTCACGATGGTCACTCCCCCCTTTATGTTTCTCCCGAAATCCACTCTATAACTTTTGATCGCATTTCCCGTCGTGGGGGACTTTTTGCTTACTGTTTGATTAGATTGGATGTATTTTACCCCCGACGCCCGAAGCCAAAATATTTTTTTCTAGTTGATCGCCATTTCTCCCGTGAGCGTAGATTTATTATTTTTCCCCCAATCCCTCCCAGTTCCCATTTTACTTGCTCCCCCACCCCCAACGCGATCCCACGGTTGCCCGGTTTTTTACCTGTGTCCCCACAATACGGATCCTCTCTACCTATGCGTTTGTGGTTCCGCAACTTTGGGCTCAATCTCGGGGTTATCACGCTGGTTCCGTTCCTCAACCCCCATGGTCAGGGGCCTGTGTCATTCCCTCGTTCCCCATTTTCCCCCCCTGGCCACTTTGCCCTTTTCCACAAAAAAAACCCTCCCAAAAGCAAGCTTGTCCAACTCCTTTTGACCTTCCCTAGATTCTATACCCCCCAATCGTTCCCCGACAACTTATTTTCCAACCTGATTAAAATTCCTCGAAATTTTTTTATTTTAATTTTTTGAATCGCCCGTTCCTTCAGTTTTTTACCTTCCCCCTAATGCTATTTTACCCTCGGCGTATAAACAACAAAGTGTTGCCTTTTTGTACGTAAACGTCCCCCCAATAAGGCAAACAATATCATATAGGACGTGCCCCAAAAGTTGGGATTTGAGATGGTCATTCCATAATCTCCGGGCTTCTGTTTTTCCCTCTCGTCCTGGTGCTTCGTTCTGGTACGTTCCTTCATTACCGTAATAAGCACCTAGTCCATGAACTACCTTTGAAAAAGACCGTATGGCGACTTCCACTAAAGTTCCCCACCCTTTTTTCTTAACCACCCCCCACCCCCCGGTTTTTTCTGGTCCTTCCTTTTTCTTGATGGAGTATGAATCTTAGTGTTTTGTTCCTTTCTAAGCCTTTTTACAAAACCTCTCCTTGTAAGTGTGGAGGATTCTCTTAGTTTTCAAAACGTAGTATTTACTCACCCATCACCCCAACTCCACCTATACCCTTTCCTGTTGCCCACCCCCCGTTTTTGCGACCCCCTTCTCCCTAGTTGGGAAAGAGTACAACTGGCCTTGCAGATTCGAGCATTTTTTCTGGCATGACACACAAGCGTGTTGATGTCGCTCCCTTTAGGCCCATTCCCCCTTTCGTCTTTTTCAAAGACATGTTAAGAAAGTTTTTTTGCCGTGTCGGACTTTGGTTAATTTTTTATTCTCTAGGGACTTCAAGGATCATGCTAATGGGACCCGTACGGATTTCGTCACTGTCGTTTTCCCTTCCCTTCAGCTTCCCCTTTCCCCACTGAGTCCGGTGATCCTGTCCCCAGACTGTCATGAATTTTTCCCATATTTCCGTTCTCGCCACCGGCTCCCCAATTCTCTCTTCTGTTACGAAGTCCCCTCCAGTTTTTTCTTTACAATCTCTTCACTTTCTTTTTTCCCTTTTTTCACATGTATGACCCTGACAGAACTTGAAACTGTCCCCAACTGAAATGCCATCTCAACCTCTGTTGAAGAAAAGAAATCCTTATTTGGAGACAATCAAGAACTTTGTCCTCTTTCTTTTTTTCTGTTTCCCCACCCTTCAGTCCCCAGGCGGACAGTTCTTCTAAATTTGGGAAGTCTTTGAAGTTTTTCATCTATTTCTTTTCTCCAACCCACGGAGTCTGATATGTCTGATTTTTCCCTAGTTCCGTCAGTTCAACGGTGTGCTCATAGGGGCCGCGGCTTTAAACTTTTTTTTCCTCACGGGGATCCCCGACCAAGTTTTTTCCTCCGGCTCGCATCCCCTTGTACTGAACCGTCCCTCGGCGTACTTTTTCTCTAGGGACGTTTCTTACCAACCCAGCGCGAATTTTTCCTAGCGCTCCCAAAGCTTTCTTGAGCTCTTTTTTTACTCAGCGGGAGTGGAATCCGTTCATTGACGCCTCCCTGCCGACCCGCAATCGGGCTTTTGCCCCAACCCATTTTTTTTTCCCGGGACCGCTTTTATACCTTCGATTTTCGCCCTGTCATCTTAGTTGGCGATTTCTTTCCTGCGTAATAAGGCCCACTGCCACCTGTTCCCCCCCCCTTCATACACCTACCGGTCCTCCGTCCGGCGCCGATCAGTTCAACCCACCCGTTCTCCACCCCCCAAATTTTTCGTCCCCTTCGTAGTTTCGTGTTGCCTTAGGTACTTGTCTTGTGTTCAGCCAATTTCCCGTCCTTGCCCTTCGAACCTCACCAACCCGACTTTTCCCTTAACCTATCAACTTTCCTGCATGTTTATCTTTACACCCAATTTGTACACAGTTCCTTCGTTCACAGCCAATCAATCCCATTCGTGATGAGCCCCACTTTTTTTTTTTTTTTACGTTGTTTTCCACCGCAGGTACTCCAGTTTTTTGTTGTTTACTGTGTCGTTCCTTTTTTTTTTTAACACATTTCATATTCAGTCTCATAAGCGACGCTGTGAGATCGCGGTCCCCCTCTTTTCCCATTCTATTCTCTCTCTTTTTGTTCCCCCTCCCCCCCCTACCTAGGGCCCTACTGAATCTTTTCAGTTCCCAATCGCCTTTTTTCAACATCTTTTTTTTTGTCTTTTCGGGAAAACACTTCCTTGGCCAAAGATCTCCTCTCGCGATCGCTTTTGTTTTCACACTCCTTTTATAATCTCCATTCCCCCCCTCCCCATTAACCCTTCTTTCCCCCTTAGATACTCGTTCCCCCCCTTGTTTTGTGACCACCGGCCTCCGCTCCCGGTTCGATCTTCACCAAATTTCCCTCACTCCTTTTTTTCCTGGTTGCACGGACCACCTCCGTCCGAGATTGTTCATTGCACTGTCGTTGAAAAGTTCTAGTTACCGGACATAACAGTCTCTTTACGATTGCACCAACTTCCCCCCACTGGACCAATTTTCAAATGAAGGGTGATTCGTTCTTGCCATCCATTTTCTTTTCCATTTTATAGTCCCTTGCTTATGCTCTTTTGCACCATCCTGACAACCTTGCCCCCGCACGACGGCGTCTTCGTAGTCGAAACCCCTGTTTTTGTTAGCTGTCCTGTTTTAAAGCCCCGCGAGTATTTCCCTTCCTTGACCTTCCCCCCTTTTTTTTTTTCCCCTTTTCCTCTTTCCCCCCTTTTTTTTTTCTACGGTCTCTTGCTATAGCATAGTTTTCTCTTGGGCTCTCTCTGCGCAGTCCTGCTTCTTTTTTTTTCTTGTCCCTTTTTCGCTTTACGTCGGCCGGCTCGCCTCGAAATTACACCTGTCCGCCTGCTTTATTCTTTCCCATTTTTGTCCTTTTTTGAGCTTTCTTTTTTGTAAATTTTTTTGGCTTGTCCCCAACCACCTGCCCCCCACAGAGATTGGCTCCTCTCGACCGCCTTGACCCCAACTTGTAATTTTGTTAGTGCTGTGTCCTTCTTTAACCTTGCCTCTTGGTCCTCACCGTTGTAGTGTTTTTTTTCACCATTAACTCATGAACTTTTTTGCTTTTCCCCCCAACATAATCATGGTCTTGCCCAGAGCACCGCCCCCTTTTTTCTTGAGGGATACCGTCACCGTCTGCCGCTGAAGAGAAAAACTTCACAATATTTCCTGGCCCCCATCATCTTTGGTCCTGGTCAACCACATAATCGTTGTCTTTATGTCTGTGCCCCGCCCCCCTCTCCCCCTGCTTGTCTTTTATTTTTACATTTCGCCTCGGTCTACCCATTCCTCCTTTTTCCCCTGTACTTTCAAATTCGTTTTCTTCCGCGCCCCCCGCGCCCTTAAGACTCCTCTAGCGGGTTAATTCTGGGCTCTCAGGGTTTCGACTCTTTGAGTGTCTCATTCTCTCTTTTACCCCTAATCCATCCCCCTGCGTGTTTTCTTCTTGACCTATGCTTCCTTGTTCGATTTTCCCCGGGTCCTTGGGCATTTGCCTGACCCAGCCCTCTAATTTTACATTGGGTACCTCTTTTTTCACCCTGACACTTACCATATCCTCTTCTCTTCTTCTTTCTTTATCCTTTTTTTAGCTCCCCTGCGTATTCTTTCCCCCCGGATTTCATCTACCTTTGTTTGGCTTCGATGCACCCTCCTCCGAAACACGGGTCACATCGCCCCTGTCTCCTCCCGCGTGTGTTTTCTTAACGATCGTCCTTTTTTGCCCTTATTGCCTCCCTTTTTCTCCCTCTGCGCCGGCCATTTCCCCCCTTCAAAGAAACCATCAGTCTGGCCCAATTCGCTACCCCCCTTCTCGTCCCCCCTACTCGCTTGTCGTCCGCTCCTACTTTTTGTGTTCCTTAGCTTTACTTCCCGCACCTACATTAGTTGTCGTTCCCATCTTTTTTATAGATCATCCTCATTGTGCTACAATTATTGTTGCTTGTCTGTTTCACTTCTTCAGGTGAGTATTCTTTGCCCCACCCCCCTGATCGCTTCTTGCCATGTTGATTCCCTTTAATTTCATCTATCTTTTTGTACCCGACCGGTACCCTTGCCCTGTAATCTTGAGTGTTTTTATGTCAGCTTTGCCAATCCTTCATGCGCTTTTTTCCCCTCTCCTCGACACCATTCTATTTTTCTCGATTTTTTAGTTTCCTCTGATCTTATGTTCTATTGTCTATACAGATCCCCCTCTTTCCTTACTTTTGCCTCCCCTCCTCAGCCGTGACCCCTGCCCCTCTTCTTCCTGGGCGCCACCCACCCCAAGGATTGCAGCTATTTTTGTTCCCAAGGGCTGGGGTTGTATCCCCTCTTCTCATGTTCGTGCTGCTAAGTCCCGCCTACATCTGTCCCATCTCCGTCACTCCCCCCTGTGGTATATCCGACTATTTATGATCGGTGTCCTTTTCGGGTTTTTAAGACAATGTTCCTGGATTCGTCGTTTTTCCATTTTCGACCTTCCCTCTTGTTTCTCTTTCATCTTTTTTTTCTTTTCTAGTCCTTCCATAAACTCTTTTTTTCCCCTTTTCGTTTTGATCCTGAACCTTCCTCTTTCGCTTTCTTTCCAGCGTCGTTTTTATTCTCCCCGTTTTTTTCGTCTTCCCTGTCCCTCAGTATTTGACTTTTTTTTCCAATGTTTGTCCCCCCCTTCTCCCGACTTGAGCGTCATCTCTGTCTCCCTTTCCTTTCCTCCTCCTTTTCTTTTTTTTTCTTTTCTTTGCTTTCGGTTTTTTTTTGTGTTGATATGTATAGATGACTCACCAATACCCAGTCTTTTCCCAGTCTGCCCTCTTCAAGTGCAAATCCCACTAACTTAGGTTTTCCACCTTCCTCCGCTGGAGGTCTACTTTGCGGCGGCCCTCTGTTTTGTGCCCTCCGCTTACGGTCGCTTTTTTCAATCCTTTTGCGCGCCTCGTATTTATTCACATTTTGTTGCGAAGTACCTTCATTTCTCAAAAATTGTCCGGGTAGTGGCCGGATTTTTGTCCTTTTCCTTTGGTTTTAGGGGGAATGCGCTCTGTTCCTTTGGGGGAAACATCCCCAGTTGAAACCTGCCACACCATATGTTCTGCTTTTCCCTCTTTTGGTGCCGGCATTATGGTTCCTTTTTACACTTTTTTTTTTAGCCGCAACTTACCTTTTCCCCCTTTTGGCAGACAGGTAGATCGTGCGGCGGTCCATTTGTTCTCTCGATTTCGTCTGCGATGGTTGTACCCCCGTTGAGTGGTGCCCCCATGGAGAATGTTACGGATGCAGCTGTTTGACTCAAATTCACCTTTAGTGGGAATCGGTTTTGGTACTATTTATTTACCTCTCGCCCTCTTTCCGCCCGTCAGGGGAAGTCATGCAGGCACCTCTTTTTTTTGTATCTTTTCCGGTGAACGGCCCTAGCATACATTTTCCCGTTATGCCCTCCCCCACCAGGTTCCCCCACTTTTAGTGTTCGTCCAACTTCCCTGTTCCCCACCATTCCCTGAGCCCTACCCCTACCCGTCCTTTTTTACAAGCTAGTTTTGTTTTTTCACTTTCTTTTTCTTGCCGACATTGTCCCTCCCATTTCCTGCCTCCTTTGACCTGCAATTACGTTTTTTTCCTGCGCGTTCCGCTTCAGCCGTTTTTGCCGTCTCTGCCTTATTTTAACCACACATGTTATTATCTTTCGTCGAGGCAGTGATTCTGCCCCCGCCTTGGCGGAAACACTCCCTTCTTGCGTTTTCCGACGATAAGAAGATGGTCCCCTTCTCTGTTCCCTCTCCCCCCTTCTTTTGTGTCCTCCATCAAGGCGCTTTCTGTCTCTCTATCACCCGTTTCGAGCCTCATACCCCCCCTCCCCACCGGTCCCCTCCGGTCCGTTAATACCCCACCCCTGTTTTTTTCCCTGTTGCTTTTCCTTCTTTGGTTTAGCTGTAAACGTGATTCTGCCTCGGTTTTTCCTGGGGTTCCATTGGGCGATTCATTTCGAACTACAAACCCTTTCCACCCTCGGGACACCAAATCCTTCCCTCCTCACAAGATTCCCCCCCCTGTGCCCCTGCTATTTGACCTGTCCTTGATTTCTCTTTTCGGAATACACGTTTTTCCTTGATCTCTTAGCACGACTACACTTTCCTGTTCCCTTCCTTGCGCACAAACGTGCAATTTGTTTCCCCCCCCTTCCCCTTCCTTCTTCGTTTCAGGGGGCGACGTTTCATCCGGTCACATCTAACACTTCTCAGTGTCGATTATTAGTTAATAGTCCCGGCTCTTTTTTTTTTTTTTTTCCTTTCACTTTTCGTGCGTTCATAACTTCCTCGATTGTCGCAAACGGAAATTGGTCAACTTTTTATGTCTGATATCATTCTCATTTCCTCAGGGCTGACCAACGCGTTCTACGAACTTTTTTTTTTTTTTTTTTCCCGCTTTTGCCCCCATTGTCTCCCTTCGGTTGTTATTGTGCCCAAATTTCCTTTCTCATTCTCCAACATCGCGGTCGGATTGGGCTTTTTGTCACTGCCTGCGCCCTGGAAATTCTGTCAATCCCCCTTCTTTTAGTCTTTTCTTTTGCACCCCCGGTTCCCCCCCCGTTTGCCGCGGTTACATCTTTCGGCCATACAGTCAGTTTTTTTTGTCCTTTACCATCTTTTTCCTTTCTGTGCCGGCACAATTTTATGTTTCTTTTTCTCCTTGTTCCGCGCCTTCCTTCTTCCCTCTCCTCGTTTCCCTCTCCCCTTCCGTGTCCACTCGAGCTGGTTGCTTGCTTGTTCTTGCACTTCCACTTTTCAGTAGTTTCCGGCCGTTCCCCCCGCAAATTCCCCCGCGCTGGCCTTGTTTCCTCTTTTTCCCTTGAATTCCCCCCTTTTCCCAGTATCAGTTTTTCTTTTTTCGTTTGGGGCGTCCTTTGGGCGCGTCGCCTGTCTTTTTCTCCGCGGCCCATTTTCTTTGTGTTTTCCCCCTAGCCCCTGCTTCCTACGTTCCCGTCCGCATACCCTCTATCGACGTGTACCCCTTCTCTTTCCTCCCTTTCGCCCAACCTTTTACTCTGCGGCTCCTTTTTTGTTTCTGGGATGCTTGCTGTCGCACACTTCTATTTGGCGCCGTGCCCCCCTTGTTATTGCGTTCTTTTTTCCGAGCTACTCTTTTGCGTTGGCCCTCCGTGATTTGCCCTTACCCCGACTTCTCTGGAAGGTCTGCGCCCCCCCCACCACACTCCCTGACTTGCGACCGCTTTAGTTTGTTTTCAGACACTCATTGTGTCAAGTTAGTTTTCCCCTAACGACCCTTTGATTTTCTCTGTTTTCTTTCCCCTCTCACCTGCCTTTTTACTTTGTAGCGGGAACAACGGTGCCCCCTTTCGGCCTTTGCAACGACTTTTTCTCGCATTGACACTTTTTTTCCCTGCTGAGACGCATTTTCGGATTTTCGCTCTTTCTTCTCTCTTTCCTTGTTCCATTTCAACTACTTGCATCCACTTAATTTCTTCCCCGCCTTTTTCTTTCCCACACACTCTTTTCTACGCTTTTTCTCCCACGAGCTAGCCGCACTCTACATATTATCGTCCTTTTGACTTTTCAATAGTACTCTTCCCTCCTCAGAGGCTCAAGCTTTGAATGCCCTCTCTAATTTTCAGTCTCTGTTTGATAATCCACGGGATTCTTTTCTTTTTTCCGGTCTTGTCTTCTCTTTCGAACGCTCGTTGCCATAATTCTATTTTATTTTCTCTTTCTCTTCCTTTTTTCTTCTTCTTGGCCGTGAATGCGGACCTCCCCTCTTTCGACTCCCTTTTTTTGTTTCGTCCGAACTGATTTTCTTTCTGCATATTTTTTTCCCCCCCGCGC
>Ga0179591_1280044_pt1 | contig 19901 bp, 19 predicted proteins | sample CZOMad2_1_08_16f_FD_182891 | JGI IMG/M metagenome (GOLD analysis project Ga0179591, IMG submission 182891) | Vadose zone soil fungal communities from Angelo Coast Range Reserve, California, USA - CZOMad2_1_08_16fungal (PacBio error correction) | ecosystem: Environmental > Terrestrial > Soil >... | reverse complement strand
GGCTGGGTTCGCGCCGTTCCTCTTCCTGCATTATTTCACCGCCTCGATTTTAGAACTTAAGCCGGCTCTCACTCGAGATCCGTTCTCCCCACTTCCTAAATCGCTGAGATAGGGGGTTCGCCACAAAAGTTGGGCCAGATACGTGTTCCCCACTCCCTCGGGCAGGCTACGTGTATACTGTTTCCCCAAACAGTTCTTCAGATCTAGTTCCGAACAGAACCTTCTTTTTTCGGCACGGGAGAAACTTTTAATGTTTAATTTTCTTGTCCGCGCACGTTCAGAGATGTCATCGCACGGGATAGGTGCGGATTATTAGCGCTCGACTCTGTGTTCGTAGGTGACTCAATACGACTTCGAGTATATAAGCCTTGCGGCTGACGGTACACTGTTCCTACGGTCCCACTGCTTGAGCTACAGTGGGTCCTTGATGAAAGGTTATTAAAAAACCAGTCGTCTCACGTCTCCCCAGCATTCCTGCCCCCGACCTTGCCCTCAACGATCATGCCGAAAACCTCGGAGAGAAAGTTCCGAGGACAGCCTTCCTCCCCCTAGGACCCCCTTTTTCCTCCTGTCATCACAGTCTAAAGGTTTCGCGCGATCGGGCTTTACTCCCGCCCCTTTCTTGTTTAACGTCCGGTTCTTTTACTTCTGTTCTTTTTCATAACTGAGGATTTTCAAGCCCCCCCGTACAAAGCCAGGCCGGCGTAGAATACGCTAGTCTCCACCACTCTCTTATTTCCCTAGTAGACCACTTTACCATTTTTTTGACTCGAATTGTTTAGTTTTTTTCAAGACGCCCCGACAGACTATATTCCGTCTCTTACTCCCTTACTTAGTTTTCCAAGTTTTATTACAGGGTTCAGTCAACTGCTTCCTGGAAATTGTCCATCCTCTCTTCCTCCAGTTAGCTTCCTTTCTCCTTCTAAACTTCCTGGTTTCTCACCCTGATTCCCGCACGATGGCCGGGCCTTTTCTGAAATATTTTTTACGTCAGCTGAGTTTGACTCACTTCCCCCACGAAGAGAGAAGGGGGGCTCACCTATGACGGACTCCCCCTATTATTAACCTATCCCTTGTGGATAGGTCCTGTCCAAGAAGATGGGGTTTGCAAATTCTTCTTCCCTTAAGTCCCCCCACCTTTGGCACCAGCGATGCGTTAAGTCTTGAAGAGTACTAAGCGCGGAGGCGGGGAAGATCCGAAATGCCATTCCCCTTGCGTTTCCCCTTCCCCTTTTTCTTTTCCTTCGCCCCTGCAGTGCCTCCTACGCTGCCGTGAGATCCCTAGAGGTTTCTCCCCTTAGTCCTGCGGTCTTTTCACCCCCCCCTGTCGTTATAATACCTATGCAAGTCCGTTCTGCCGTGCATGCGCCTGACACCCGCAGCCTCCTTGACGATAAAAGAATCTGTACACTATGCCCCCCTGCTCCCCTTAGGGAAGGACTTTAGTCCCACCGGGGGCTCGCCTTCTCATGGATCTGCCTTTATCTACGGTTTAAGGTTCTTTGCTCTCTTTTGAAAGGCCTGGGCGCTGACTCCGCGGAGGGAAAGTTTAGTCACCTTCCTACCTTTTTATTCGAGCCCGTATTTGCACACTTTCTTTCACTCCTTCCGTGATAAGCCGGTTTTCCGCCTAAGGTGTCTGGCGTCCCCCGTTTTTTCTTGTTTATCTCTCCTTCCAAGTCGTTGGATGCCTTCATGATTTCCCTACGAGCTCCTTCCTAAAAAGATGTTACAATGGGGGGCGGGGAAACAACCCCCTTCTCTGGGAAATACTTTGAAACCGAAGTGAGTGGAATCTTAAGCCTCCTCGGACTTCTCCTGATAGGACCCCTTCCTGGCCCATCCAGATGGCCATTGCAATGCTATTGGGGTATTCGGATCAGGTCGCAGAGTACCACTAAGCTAATTTTGGTTTTTCCCACGTGAAGAATATTTCCAACAGAAAAAAAGTGGGAATGTTTTGGAAGATGCTACAACCTCACCCCTTTATTATACCAAACCTGGTTGTTTTCGCGACGAGCGTGGATGCAGAGCTCATTCCTGCCACTGTTTCTTAGTCCTGTTTCCTATTCCATGGCCGCGCGACCGAGCTTCACGTGGTGTGGCCTGTGTTTTTTTGTGACCCCACCCCTAGTTGCTGTCGCGTCCCGGATCTTTGAGAGCTGACACACGAAACCGTCTGGATATCCACTCGCACTTCCCCCCCCCCTCTTGGTTCCCTTTACCCCATGGCCGACCCCCCGGAACTTCCCTTGGAAGTCGGGTACCTTGGCTGGAGGGAGGTCTTTCATCCCCCTGTCCCGTTTTGTGGGTCTACGGACCTGGGCAATGTTACACTCTACCAATTTGTCCTTTCACCCACAGAGAAAATTCAAGGTTAACTTTCTGTAGTACCCTACTGACCTTACCCCCACTTTCACATTTTTCGGCTGCCTTTGCTTCTTCTAAAGGGCATGTTCCCCCTAATCCCCTTCCTTTAGTACCGCTGTAATACGATGAGCAACTTCATCCGCGCCCCTTTTGTTTTGGATAATGGAATTGAGCCCGCCGAGGCTCTATACCCCCCTTTACCTAATTTTTTGGAGGGAATTCGCGCCTGTCCTGTTTCAGATCTACAGTAAAAGATTCAGGTTAACCCATTCCGCCCGCCTTCCCGTACTATTTCTCTCCTTGCCCAGGACACGTTCCAACCAAACGATTCTTCATTGAATCTCCGGGTTCTTTTGGCGGGTTTGAGAATTGAGATCTGCTTCCTGGGTTAGGATATTACGACCTGCTTTTTTCTATTGTCTTCTGCATTAGGCCCGGTGGTAGGCCACCCCCTTGGAACGGTCCTTCTTCCTAGGGAAAGAGGCCGCCGTTTTCATGAACCCCATCAGGTCCAGTTTTCTATTTTTCTCACTGACAAAATTTTTTTTTAGTCGACTTTTGCTGGTCAATGCTGGCAAGGAAGTACCTCAGCCGAGGATGCCCCCTTCATTCTATCCATCTCTTCTTCACGATTTACGGGACGTGCCACCCGCTACGATCGGGTTTTGCTGCGGAAGAATACTCTCTGTGTATCCACGTTTTTGCAAGTCGAGGCGTTCTCTCCCTTTCAGGATTACTTCTCTTATTGCATAAGAAAGTATTGCCCGCTCGCTCTGGCCGAACGCTCACAACTGAGTAGGTCCAGAAGGTCCTCTTTTCCTCCTCTCTATAAACCATCTTCCTGCGAGGAGACTGTCTTACCCGTATTCCTCGCTCGCCTTGCTTGAATAGATTGAATCCGTCCGCCGCCCTGCTCGAAGATAACCCCTCCCCTCTTCCTTCTTAACCTCCCCGAGTTAGTGTGACTGTTTCCCCCTCGGCGAGACCCCTAGCCGGCTTTCTACGAGTGGATGTTGATCACCTCTTTTCTCCGTCTAGAGAAGAACGGCAATGTCACGATCTGTCTTCCAGGCCTTCCTCAGTCTTTTAGAAAGCCTGGACTTCTCACCTTTAGGGCTGGAGGTGGCGATTCTCCTTCCCCGCTATCCTGCGTTCCCACTTTTTTTTTACTTAGGACGTTGATGGTTGTTTCCCCTTTATCTCTGTAAAAGAATTTGACCACTTTCACCGAAGAGACCGTAAGAAACAACGATCTTTCTTCCAGGACTCTTATTTCACCTGCCGACCTCCTGGATTTTTCTCTTCTTGGCTTACGAGAAGCACACGAGTTTGAATATTCATTATTTACTCACTTTTTTGTTGTTGAGAGTTCAGTTTATAGTAAAGCTTTTCTCCCTAGCTCTTAAGGTTCCTTAGGTCTGTGCGGCTCGAGGGGTCTGATCTAGTCCCGGTTTACCTGTTTCATCTTATGACTCTTGCTAACCTGGACTGGACTCCCGAAGATCTAGAATGGTCAGTGTTGCTCGCCTTTGTCCCTTATCCTGAATCTTCCAGTTAGGGAGAGGCGAGTTAGTCAAAGCTCGGCGGCACTCCAGAGTAAACACTGTTCTGGTCTGATCAAAGAGGCCTGTCCGAAAAGTTTCAAGATTGTACATCCGTCTGAGTTCCTGGCGTTGTAAGCTTTCTCCTAATATTTCCTTCCTCAGACACAGACCGGAGGTTCTCTGAGGGTTAGCACTGCTATAGGGAGCGACTTCCTGCCGAGGAGTCTTAGAAATGGTTCTTTCTCCGTCTGCCTTTTTTTGAGGCTTGAAATCCCCAGTTCCCCCCTTCCTCTAAGTTTTGTAGGAGTTCTAGATCAGGATTAATCATGTCGTTCCGATTATTTAAGACTAAAGAATCGCCCCTTGTTAGAAATCTAGGCTACTTCAATATCTCGCTAAGCACAAGATGATGCCCCCTGGTCCGACTTCTTTTTTATTTTTTTTACAACAGATCCGCGACCCCCTTACATTTCGAAAAAAGTCTTATGTTCCCCCGCGAGGTACGCCCGGCAGTAGCTTTCTTTGGTTTTGTCAAGGACCTGAGACATTTTCCCCTGTCCTTCTGGTTTTTTCAAGTAAAATGCTGCCCGGCGAGAAGGAAGAGTGCCGGTCCATTTTTTTTTGACAGGTCAGTTTACATTTTTCGTCTCTTCATCCCCGCAAAGAACATTTTAGGCAGGGGTAAGCAGGGACCTCACTTAATTGCCCTCTTCAAATGCACTCTTACGATTATTCCCCCCGTTCTCCGATGGCACGCATGCCCCTTCTGTCTTTCTCTTGCCCTGCTCCCAGCTGGACTCTTTAATAGGTACGGGTCACTACGCGGCCGTTTGTTTTTTGTACGCGTGGGTCTCTAACGTCCCCTTCCCGCCTCCTTTGGCCCAGAAGGAGGCACGTAGTTCTTCGCGTCCAGCGGTCAGCAGGTTTCCTATCTAAGGACCAGCGGGTCTTAGACTCCCCCTAAGAGAATAGAAGCGAGCTTGTCTGAGTCCTGTCTTTCCGACGTTTACCCCAACAGGGTTGAACGGCGGGACAGCCCAAACCTTCTTAGTTTCTCCTTTCTTAGTGTGGATTTTTCGGAAAGGACTTAGTTTGACTTTAGTCCGTCGTTACGGTACCGGGCCGGTAGGACCCCCACCGCCCCCGGTTAAATCTCTCCTAACCCTAAATTCCACCTAGCTGAAGTCTTCTTTTTTCTTTTGTCTTCTCAAGGCTAAAGAGAAACCGCCATAACGCCGCAGATCCCCCCTCGTTCGTCACGGTCCTAGCCGCTTAGACATCACTTCTCTCACCCCCTCCCTGCCACAAAATGGCAGTTTTCTTTGACCGGCAGGTAGTCAGGAAATTCTAAATGGACTCCTTTATCGGTCTCGTCTCGTGAAAATTAGCCTACCTGTGAATAGTCTCCTTTTTGAGGTTCCCTCTTTACTTGCTCCAGCATTCTTTGCGGCCTATTCGTTTTCCCTCCCCCCCCCCCCCCTGGCTTCCTTCCAATTCACATCACCCCTCCCCGATCCGGAAACACGTAATCGGGTATGTCCGACGGTGCGATAATTTCCCTGAACCGCTCTTCGACCCGTTGGAACGCCCCCTTGCACGTGTCCTTTCCCCCCGTCACATTTCTGGTTGCTAACGCGGGGAAGTGATTGAGGCCGCTCTTTGAAAATGAACCCTTCGAATTTAAGTATAAACTCCGGCTCGGTTACTGATCCCAACTTTTCTTCTCCCAGATGATTCTCAAGGCCTATCATCCTGGGGTGAGAGTCCTATATGAATCCACTTCCGCCCGACTTTTCCACTGAAAGCCGAGCTGGCCCCTTCCGGTCCTCCCCCATGAACATTCGTTCCCTTTTGCCGTATGCCCCCCTCCCTTTCCTTCCGGTCCGTCTAGCTTGCTTTCCGGGGTCCGTCTCTCTCCCCTATGATTCTTTTCGCTGACCCCGTCTAGACGGGCGTGTCCTTTCTGTCCTTTCTTTTTAGTACTCTGGCCATAATACCCCCAAGCTTCAACGTCGGAAAGACAGGAGGCTCACTCGGCCGGAGGCCACTTCCCCCCGGTCATTCGGATCCAGATTTTCGAGAAGGCGGCGCGAAGACCGCCCGGTATTGGAAGAACGCCGAGGTGGTGCAAAGATGCAAATGCGACCCCTCCCCCGCCTTAAGCCCTGAGCCGCTTATTTTTCATAGCCCCCTAACGGACCCCAAGAGCCACTTTATAAGTTTCGAGCCCCAAAGGCTCAAAGTCGATTCGGAAGTCCCCCTCTAGTTGAGTGTATCTCAGTTCTTCTTTCGCCTCCCCCATCCCAAAAGATCTGACCGGGACAGTACGATCCGCGTCGACCACTCGGAGAATCTTCTTTCCCTATAAACTTGATCCCCTTATATTTTACTGTGTATGAACCTTTTATTCTTTCCCTTGGTTTCCTAGGTACATAGCGCCCGGTGCTTCGTGCTGCATGTCCACTTGTCTAGTATCAAGCCCTTCTCTAGTCGTCCAGGTTCCTCGCCTCTTGACAAACTTAGACGTGATAGGAAGGTGGCTGCCCACCTCGTGTTTTCTTCAGTATGGGCTCCGTCTTCCTCCTGAGTACCTCCTTCCCCTCTTGTCTCTGGATGCGTTTCCCACGAAAAAACCAAACCACTTTTCCCCCTTCCCTGCCTCTTTCTTGCTTATCTGCTTTTTAGGACGATACCAGAGTTCCATCTCCGTTTCCCCGATATCCTGTCTTTTTGGTGGAGGAAATCCTGGTTCTTTTGAATCAGGACGACAGAATGCCGATTCCTGGTCTCCTTTCCATTATTCCCTCATAGGTTTTGTATCCAGCTTATTCCCTCTCTCACTTTTTCCCGGTGCTGAAAATCGCCACGCATATCGGATCTAGTTTAATCTTCTCCCCAATAGTTTTTTCGTTGCGTGCGGGCTCTATTTGATCCCTCTATTTTTCTTGTTTTTCACTGGACCAAGGAGCGGAGGAACGCTCTCTGGGTGCCCCCCCCCCCTCGTCACCGTTTAGAGATTATAGACCTTCTCTGTTCCAATATTCAACTTTCAATCAGATACATGAGATTAATGGTGTTCTCCCCCCTCATGTTTCAAACTGTGGCTAATTTTCCCCCAATCACTAAACACTTAAGTGACGGAGGAGCGTAAGGGGATCCTTTTTCCCCCCCCCCGTTTCCCCTCATCAAGAGACTGTCATTCCTCATTCGGGATATTATGGACGAGGATCTCCAAGCAGGGGATTAAACTGGACCACCCGGTACCGTTCTCCTTATTTTAGTTCCAGAGCTTGGATCGTTGACGACAGGCAAAATTGTATTGTCGCTTCGTCACCCCCTTGGTTTCAGACCTCCACATACTTCATTGTCCTCCCGCTCTGATTTAAGGAAGGAAATCAGTCGCGCACGCGCTGCAACCGCTCCCCCCTCCCCCCTAAGTTGTTGTGTGTTTTCGTTGAGGGGCGAAGTTTTCGCGCTGTTACCGAAGGGGTACGGAAAGTCTCTCCCATAGACCCGTTTTTTTATTTTTTCCTTCTCCCTGCCGCCTTTTCTCCCCCTGTTATCAGGTCCCTGAACTCTGGTACTACTCCCTACGATCTCCCTCTTCTTTTGCCAGCAACCCAAGAGCGCTTAAAGTATCTTAGGGATACCTGTCGGCGGCACCGCTGATACGGTGCCCTCCCCCCCTATCTGGACTATCTCCAGACGACTCCCCATGAGTTTCCTGTTCGGCCCCTTTGGTTTTGAAAATCACGTGTTTCGACGGTACCTCTTCAGTCCTGGGCCTATGATCTCGAGGATTTGACGGACATGGCGCCTGTGTTGCCTTCTCTCGTCTTAATCGAGGAAGATATCCGAGGCGGTACGGCGTTGTTTGATCATTCCCTATGCTACAGGCCGAGCACGCGAGATATGTTTTTTTCTCTCCTGTTTTTCCACCCATCGTGAATAACACCTTCTCCACTTCCTTCTACCAGTGAAACGTACCCCTCCCAGACGTGGAGCACTCCTAAGAAAAACCCTCGCACCCTTACTTTTAACACGGCAGCTGCTCTTCTTGGTGGCCTGTTAATCACCGTCCCGCAAGGTCCCGACGGGTCCTTAACGCGTCGATCTGACACTGACAAACTTGAATCTTTTTCTGTCCCATCGGATCATCATGAACCGTGCGGGCCCCAACCCCACCGAAGACCCTCCTTCTGTTTTCTTCTTCTGGTGACACACCAATATTCCTTTTCGTCTCTACATCAAGTCCAATTTGAGAAGTGGACCTTCCGCATGGGGCGGAGTTCGTCAACAGCCGATCCTCAACTTGCGCTTCTCTCCTTTTTTAAATCTCTACTTCTTCGATTTTCTCCCCACCTTCTTCCCACGGATGAATTCCTCCAGCGCCCGGAGGCATGTCGATTCTTTTCTTTTTATCCTTCAGCCAAGTATCTTGTTTGAAAATCGTTTTCCTTCAGAACTTCTGGATCCTCTTTCCTTTTAATAACCATTCCTCCCGTCCGTCAGCCTGCGCTTAACCCAGACTTCTTCCTTACGTCTTTTGTTTCTCCCACTTTTTAGTCGGCACCCTCTTTCTTCTTTTGGCGTGAGGTATCAGAGCGTTTTTCCGGAGAGATATGTAGGGCCCCGCAATAGGCGTTTGTGCAATTTTTTCATTCCGTTCGAAAGACTGTCCTCCGGGGAAGCGTGGATAAGTATTGACACGTTAATCGATCGGAGTTGAAGAACCCTCCGCATAGAAGTTTCTCTCCCGTTCTCCTCCTCTGACTTCCGCTCGAGGCTACTCTTCCCTTGCCCCCCGGTGTAACTGTCGCTATTTTGGGAAGACCTAGCGCTTCCCTTTTTTAAACCCAGGACTGAAACAGACACCTGCCGTAGACTAGCCAGGCGCCCGACTTCTGATCCCGTGATCTGCATCAACAGAACAAGATGAACTGTGGCACGTTAAGTCTGCCAGCCCCCTGACACTGAATAATCTCCCTGACCTTAATATCTGTAATATTGATGGATAAGGAACAAGGTGAGCTTTTATTCCCATGTTCCTTCTTTTACCAAACTCTTTACGTCTGCTTGTACTCTTTGGGAAAGGATGTCCGCGGACTCTCTTTGCGAACAGATCGGTTGCTCCCATCCGCTTCTTGATTGTTCAAGACCCGAGTCCGCTAGCCTGATGCCATTTCAGTTGCCGTCATTAGTGGCCTCCGCACTGTGCTGCCGCTAACGAGTCGGCTGGACTTTTCTTTAGTCTTTATTTTTTCTTTCACCCGATCGAGAAGCAGAGGACACTTTAACCGGGCGGAGGGGTCCATGCCCCCCTAATGACCTGTTGGCTTTTCCTGTTTACTTTCTTTCTTGGCGCATTTTGAGTTTTTCGGACAGTCCCGTTTCTTTCAAGACGTCTTTTTCTGTAGGATATGTGATAGTAGGTGCAGCTGTACAACGACGACAGTTTTGGGTTTTCCAAAAAACTCTTAACTTGACCCCCTGGATTTTTTTGACCTTTTTTTCCACTAGCGCTCTAAGTATTCCTCGGCGTGAGCCGGTTCAACACCACGCACTCTTCCCTCTCCCCCGTAACTGTTTCAATTGTCACCGCTTCTTCCCCCCTTCCCTGGTCTCCACGACGTACGGCCCTGGATGGCCTGTGCGTGGGAACAAGAAGAGTTTTTTTGTTCACCGGCGATACGTACACATTTCCTCCTTCCCTGCTGACCCTGAAAAGTTCTTTCTCGGTCCACTCGAAAGGCGGGACGGGAGTGGCCAACCCCTTCCCACCTCACCTTTTTTCCAACCTTCTTTTCTTGTTCGTACCAACTGTCCTCGCCCTGGTCGGTTTCCAGGGAGAACATGCTGGGGGTTGGGGGCCAGTTTTCCCTATTTGACCATCCCCCATACCTCGTCGGTTCCCCTCCTAAATTTTCCGTTCCACGAAGGACCGGTGTTCGTCGAAAGTTTACTTCCCAGGGTCCCCGGCTTTGAGAGCTGGTAACGGTTGGACGCCCCCTCCCTTATTTCCGCGATTCTTTTTTCCTTTTAGCTGCGGCTAGACGAACCCCTCGTTTGGGCATCACTTCTCCCTCTTCCGATTTCGACTCACGCCATTTTGCATGTCCTCCTGTTTTTGTACTTCAAGACAGTCCACTCAAAGGGCCGGGGCGATAAGAGAAAACGGTTAGGTTTAAAAGTACACCCCCCCTATATCAACCTGAGTTTAAACTCCACCGTCTCCCGGTCCACTAAATTCTCTCGGCCTTCCTGTGGCAATCGTCACGGTGGAGTCAGTCCCGGCTTTCTTATGTCCGCCGTTCGCACAGCATAGGGCTTCCTTTACATACCTGCCTCAGCGCTTCTCGTGCTGCATATCGGAACACGTTGGACTTCCCCAACATGGACGTTGATCACCTTGGCCGACCCAAAGTTTGACGGTTGACTAGGCCTTGCCTTACTCAGGACATTTTTCCCCACTATCCCCCAGGTTTGGTGCGGACCTTAAGGAACTCCCCCGTCTCTTTTGGATTCTTGTTACGTCCTTTCCTTTCTTCCTACTTCCGGCACTCCGCAGAAGATATGGTGGTGTGACGGGACGATGCTTTCTCTTTTTTTGCCTACGCGGCTTTTCTTCCTTGGCAGACTGGAACTCTTCCTTACTACCTCTTTTAGATAGAGATGGCTCTGGCCCTGACGATCGGCGAAGTATTATTGAGTGCCTCCCTCTTCAACCGAGAGTATCGCTTCTGAGAGAGAGCCATCGAGAAGAAAGACACCCTGCTCCCGGAAACCACCATGGAGTCTTTACCTTACCTGATTTCCCAATGCTTATAGCTATGAGTCGCCTGTACCCAGAAATGTATCAGCCCCGAAGGAGGATCTCTTATGGTAGGAAGGTGTTCTAAGGTCGTTTCTTCTTTTCCCTCTCAGGGTCCACGGTATTCGAACACTTTTTTTTTGTTCTTCCGTCTGCATAATGTTACTCCAAGGCGCCGTCATTGCCTGCCCCCCGATCTTCTCTTCCCCCTTATCCTTGCGCGTCTTTCCTTACAGTCCCCCAGTCCTCCTCTTTCTAGCTGTCCCCGCTACTTTTATTGGTCGAATGCCCCAGTCAAAGCCCCGTTCGCCTGACCTCCCCCCTCGACCCCCATTTTTTATATAGCCTTTTTGGAACTGATTTGCTCCTCTGTATGCTTCCGATCATGAAAAGGAGTCGTTGTAAATCTATTTAATAATAAGTTGTTTAGAGACTATTTGGTCATATCGTCCAGGGACGCCAGATCCTTTCTTCCTCCTTCCTGTGCCATTTTGACTGTTTCTTTCATGTAGCTTCGATTAGTTCTCTTTTTTTTAACCACTTTTAAAGTAGCGTCAGCGCCTATAATAGGAGCCGGCCTGGGAAGTGTGAGCGAGAGAAAAGCTCCTCCTTTCCTTTCCCTTCCCTCTTTTTTTGTCAGGATGAGCGCGCATCAACCACCCCTTCCTTTTTCTTTGTGTTCCTTTAGAGAAAAGTACGACTCTCCCAAAACCGGTGGAAGACCTGCTCGTAGCCGCCGGCAGGTGTTGGGTCCTTTTTCCTGACTCATCGGGTTCAGTCTGTAGTAACCGCTTCCCAATTTTTTATCTTCTTTTTTTTCTCGTCTAGAAGGTCTCTTATTATGACAGAGGTAGGCAAAGCTCCGCGAATATAATAGTCGGCCTTTTCTCTTCGCTACTTCCTTTAAGTTCATATCGGGGCCGAGTGGAGTTGCACGCGACGTCACAACTGCGCGGAAGACTCCACTTTTCTCCTAGTCGCCGTCCACCCTGAAGACTTTCTATCCTAGAACAGCTGCTCAAAGGTGACGAACCGCCGGACGTACCGTGCTCTCCCCGACCCACACCGACCATTCTCTGGGAAGCGTAGAGCGCGGCGCTCCCCGGCCCTTTTCCCCCCTCCCGCTGGGCGATCTGACGCCTTCTCCCCGAGGTCTTTTCCAAAAGGACCGTCCACGACCGGAGTGCATTTTGTCCCTTCCTTCCTACCCATCTAAGAGCACCTGGCCACCGTACTTGCTTTTTTTCCCTGCCCCCCTTAATTCCCGGAACTTTACCCCGGATTGGGGAGGCCCCCCGGTGTTTTATTTCAGACCTCTCAAACTGATGCAGGCCTTCCGTCAGACTTCCAGCAGATTCGCCACGTCTCAAGCCGATGATTCCTCAAATTACTACAATCGCACCCATGAAATTTGTAGTCAGTTCGTACTTGACCTATCTGGCATATACCCTTTTTTTTTCTTCCAACCCCTAGTGACCGTGAGCTCTTGCTCCCTGGACCATGGGCGACCTTATGAAAGGAAAAAACCGGAAGTAAAGAGATTCGTGAAAGCGACCTTCCCTTTTATAACGCCGTTTAACAGTATTTCGGGTGCGTATACGCCTCTAGAAAGCAGAGAAGCGATGACGCCGGCGTCTGCCTTCGCCCTCCCCCTCTTTGAACGCGGAGCGGTCGGACCCTGTAAGGGTCCGGCGCCTGTCTAGGTCTTCTTTCCATTCAACCGTGAGTTCGAAGTTACTGTGCCATCGGGCGCGATTATGCCACCCCCCCCCTCCACAGTTCCAGTGGACCCTCAATACCTGACCCCCCCAGTTGTACCGACGGACTTTCTGTCTGTTCGACAGGGTGTACGATCCCCTCTTATCCTTCACTCTTTGGGACCGCTGCCTTGGTTCCATGCGCTCAAAGGTGTGGCCGACGGGGACAGAAACTCCCGGTCTCTCCCCCAAACTGACCTTTCTTTTTTGTTTCTTATCCTGGACCGGCAGGTACTAAGGTTTGACCATTTCTCCTGGCACCGTACTGCCGTGCGCAATCTCCTTTTTTTTAAGGGCCCCTCATTCTAAGAGCACCCTTTTTTCCTATCTTCTCGTTATCTTTGCATGATTCCGGCGCGTCCGGTTGTTCAACCGCTTCCCATTTTTCCCCCACCCCCCTTTCCGCCGTTCTAAATTCTCAATGCCCAGAAGCAGGCAATGGCCCGGAGTTTTTTTATCCAAATAGGAACTGGTAAAAGTTCCTCGGTACTCACCCTTTTTCCAAGCCAACAGTCACCGGACCCCCTGTCCATGTACCCTCAGGTTGTATTCCCCGCCCGGTATGGCCCTCTTCCAGATCTTTAGTCCCTTTATGTTCCCCCCGGTAGACAACGTAAGCGATAGCTCCCCTTGGTCTACCCTCATCCCCCCCCCTGCCTGAGGCCACGAGTGAGTGTTGGGGTGGGGGTCTGTTTTTTTTTTCTTTTTTTTTTTTTTTCCTTCTTTCTTGCGTCGAGGGCCCCCTTTCCGTTTTCTCTGCCACTGAAAAGTCCCCCCGAATGTACCCACCAAGCCTCTATTAAACCCCCGTTAGTCGGTGGACCGTTCTCCAGCACCAAGACCCAAACGAACCGGCGAAAGAGAGGCAGGATTCCCCAAAGCCCTATCCGCCCTCTCGGAAGAAGACATTTACCGGCTCATAGCGGACTTAGACCTATTGGTAAGGCAAAAAGACGGCGCGTGGTAGGGCGCGTAACGTCACCCCCTTCTCCTGCTGGCGGCCTCCTTAAAAGCGAAGCGGAAAGTGAGGATCCCTTTCCCTCCTCTCTCCACCTAGGTGCTGACAGCTTTCTTGAAGCAGACTGATAGGTAAGGGCCCCAGTCTTCAGGATGCTAGGCTCACCTCTCTCCTTCCAGCACGAACCCCCCCTACCCCCCCCCTTCCTTGCTAGAAAGGACAAGGAAGAACTCCGATGTCGTCATAAGCACCGGCCCCCTCCCCCGATCGAATTCCCTTGTTGCCGTTACTTACTCTAGTTATCTAAATTGAAAATCCCGAGGGTAAAGGCGATAGCGCCTAGCCACTAGCGTATGCCATCATTTCCCCCCTCAGCAGGAGTCTTCTCCACAGGTGACACCCCAACGTCCTTTTACGTCTTTTCCCCATGGCAAGAGCGACGGACGTGATGAACCTGGGTCCTTCTTCATAGAGGGCCCATGGGTCTCCGCTTTCCGCCCAACTGTGATATCTCAGAAATACAGCCCGATTCCGACTGTGGCGCCGGTCAAGTGCAGGGCGCTTCCGGTGTTCCCCAGGGAAACACCTCCTGTATCATAATGCAGGGATAGACGTCGGAGAGTTTTCTGATACTGAGCTAATACTACTTTCCATTTTACTATGCTCGACCTTATTTAGGATCAGGCGGGCTCTCCCTTCAGCGATTTTCCTCAACCTCTCTGTATCGACAAGGCCTGACTGGTTGGCCGGCTACCTTGTTCCATACTCCCTGACATTTGAAGCTCGTGACGGGCTTAGTCGCTTTTTTTTCCTGAACTCTAGGGAGCTCAGTAGGTAAGCCCGCTAGTATGAGGGGTTCTATCCCCCCTCCCACTAATGACAATTAGGTCCTTTAAGATGGCAACAGTTGCTCCCTTAGTTTCAGTTCATGCGATGTCGCCCCTTCTGTTCTTGTCCGAAATGTGGAGCGGAGGAGGTGACTCGATGTTTTTTTAGTTTTTTCAGTGCATAAGGACACCTTTTCTCCTTTCCGTGCTCGAAATTGGTCAGAGGTAACATCCCAGCCCTCCCCTCGTATTCTCTCCCCTCCTACTGATTTTTCCCAGTCCTAATGGACACCCCTGGAGTCAGGCTCCTCTACTCACCTGTATAAAGCTGGCCTCCTCTCTCGGGCGCGACCCACAGTTGATTGTCCCCACGGCTAGTGAAGTTCCTGAGGTCGGTAGATATTCTTCAGAGGCCTCCTTTCTCTTTTATGTGGACTCCCCCATGGAACCTTCCGTCCTCAGGTTGAGAACACCAAGTAGTGAAAGATCGCTGCCCATCCCGTATGCTAGGCGGATTTTTTTCCCCTTCTTTCTACAAAAGGACTGCGCATCGTCTCGGTTCCTGATCAAGTCCCCTTTCTCCCATTTACTCTGTGCCTTTACCCTCCCCGCCGTCGTAGCAGAGCGCTAACCCCTCTCACAATCCTCTCCTCTCCCCTCCCCTTTTGTTGTTCTTCTAGTCCCTGGAGTTTTTTTTCTTTTCCTTCCCTAGAATCGTGCAGTCGATTCAGTTCAAGTCCTTTTCGCCTTCGGTTCCCTAGGAGCAACTTGTTTTCTACCTAAGACTTCTTACCCCGGGATCTCCTGCACCCCTCTGCGATAAAGCGTTTGGCACAAGACCTCTCTCATAGTCGTTTATTTTCCCCCCCCCAACCCTCTCTTGAGGGCCCTACTTAGTGGGCCTCCTCTTACGGGCCCTTTACCTTTTTATCCTAATCCCGAACCTTTCTTTACCCCCTGCCCCCATACGAGCTACCATGCCTGTCGGATGCCTATACTGTTCCAACCCGTTTGCCTTCCCGCGGCCGACCACCAAGGTTAGGACGTTGCTTTCCTCCCTCCCCCCCTCTTTTTTCTCTCCACTTGCTTCCTCTCCCCACGCCCGAAGGAAAGCTCCAGTGGCCTTGGACTTCCCCCTTGTATTTTTGTCATTTCCTCCCATGCCAATCAATGTCGAGCCCCCCGTGCTGACAGTGGGCCTTATGAACTTCTGAAAACCCCCCCCCTCGTTTGACCGTCCCTCCCCCTTCCCGGGATAGGGAACAGACACGTTCCGAGTTTCCGCAAATCTGCATCTCCCTCCCCCAGCTTCTCCCACGATTCGCAAACTTCCGCGCTCCCTTGGGACATGCGTGGTGGCTGATGGTCCCTCACAGGCCACGTTTTTCTCTCCGATGCGACTTATACTCCGCTAGGAGTGCCCCCTTCCCTTGCCCCGTCCAACTCTCCAGGTCAGGCCAATTCATGGACACCTGAAATGTGAATCCCAACCCCACAACAGGCGGTTGTTCGAATAGAGCTTTGTTCCCCCCCCCCCCCCCTCGACCATGAACCTGCGGTCGCTAATCCCTGGAACCTACGAGATGACCCTCAGGTTGTCTTGTTGTCACGCCGTTACTCTCCCCCTTCTCCTGTGCTACCTGAGGGAAAACGGATACCATGAGGTGGGCCAGTCCAGTGCTGCAATTTCCCCCTTCTCCCTTTGTTTCTACGGGAGCCCTTACAAGGTCTGTGCTTTAAGTCTGGGCTCCCAATGGAGCAAGTCTTTCCTTTCGAGTCGTTTCGGCATCCCCTTGCAGCAGTCGTTCGCGTCTTTGGCCTACACGCGTAGACTGTGCCCTGGTTAGCTACTGAACTTCCCTCACGGCTTAGGATGAGGGCCCTCCTAGTGGTGTCCCTCGATATCTCCTTTCCCCTGAAGTAGGGGGTCAATGTCGTTCTTCGAAGGAGACCCCACCATGTTTTTAGTTTCCTGGAGGACGTTTCATCTGGATTATACCAAGCCATCTAGTCAGCGTCTCTGCCGGTTTCTGTTTGATCCCGCCATTCGAACACGCGTTCTTTCCGCCTGGTGAGTATGGAGGGCTTCTCGTCGGACATGACCCCGTGCGTCCCCTCTGGAAGTTTCGTATAGATCAGGCTTTTTTTTTTTTTCTCCTTCAGCAAACTAGGAGGGCCCCTCCCCTGAACCGGGAGGAGACATTTCTTCCCTTCTCCTCCCCGTTGCCCTGTCCATGGTTACCTCAAGAACAGCTGAAAAATCTCTTTCCTCCTGGTCCCCTTACTTCTTCCCTAAATCCCCCTCTCCCTTGTCCCCGTTCTTTTCCTGACGCGAAACCTGCCGGGAAAGATGCGAAGGCTTACCCCGGCTGCTCCCTCCCCCTTCTTTCCTTTCCTTCTTTCCTCCGGTCAGCAGATTCGTGGGCGCCACGGCTTGGTCCCCCTCTACTCGTCTTTACTCCCGGAAGGTGGCTCCCTCATTCGCGAGGTGATGCGTGCAGAGCCCCCGTAGTTCCTCCGAGAAAAAACCCGCTTCCCAGTTATAAGCATCTTTTCCGGAAGCAGAAATTCGTGATTCCATCTCCCCACTTCCTTCTGGTGTTGATAGCGGTCTCTCTTTCTGGTCCATCGGAATGCGCTTGACTCCCTCCCGGAACCCCCCCCCCGCTGTCTTTCCCCTGTTTCTTTTGGGAAGGGAACATTGCCACCTCCGGGAAATGGCCCTTCAAGTCTTCGGTTCTGGGTTGACAGTGGTATTCCTTTCTTCCCTTGTCCCCTTTGCACGTGCTACAAGCCGGCATTTTCCTGCTCTGTTCTCGGATAAGTTGCAGCAAAGTCCTCTCTTCTGTTGGTTCTTTTGGTCCAAACAAGCCGCCTCAGGAAACTCCAAAAATTCTGATATCCTGCATTTTTCACATAACAGTAGCGATATCACTGTTCTTTATGGTTGGACGGTGGTGGTTCCTAAGAGCATATACCGAGCACCATTCTTTGCAAAGGGACTTTTTTTTTTCCAACTTCTTCCCTGCGTAACCCGAAACGAAGGACATTTGGCCCGTGCAATGCTTTTATTTCGGCTTTAAACCGCGCTGTTCTGCCCGCGGCTGACTACTCCCCCGGTTTTTCTCCTTTTGACCCCACTTAAGTCTCGTCTGGTAATAGAAATTCGTCGGGAGACTGAGGATGGAGTTTTCCTTAAACCACGACCTAGCACTTTAGAACCCACCCCGAAATCCCTCGAACTACTCGTCGGACCTCAGACACACGCCTCATCGTCGAAGCATCGGGTTTCCAGAAAAAAGGAGCAGGAGTGGAAGGGTACCGCGGCCGCCTAGCACGACTTCTAGGAAAATTCCCTCCACGGGAAGGTCTTAGCGGTTGCCGTCTCATTCGTAAAGAAAACTGCTCTCGCCCAAATTCCATGGAAATATCGACACAGAAAGGCTTGCCAACAACCCCCATCTTCGTTCAGGGGAATGTTACATAAAGAATTGAAAGGCCCCGAAAGACTTAATCTACCAGGTGCCTAGGTCAGCGACCTCCCACCAGATCCAGACACCTCTCCAAACGTCACGGGACCCCCCAGGGCGTCCGACCTTGCAACGTGGCTGACCCGACAGCCGCCGTCGAGACGTTCTCCTGGTCGCTTCTTTCGGATCGGCTAAAAGCACTCTGGTGTTCCTAAATTGTGATCCCCGTTCTTCCGATGCAAGTTTTTCCTGAGCTTCCCCTGGTTCCTACGGCCCTCTTGCGAATTTTCCAGACCAGGACCCCATTGTCTCTAGAGTAATTCCCCCTAGTAGGTTTCCCTAAGTACCCCATTTACCTCCATCGGTTGAGCTCTTCTTCAAGATAGGGCCCAATTGAACGACTGACGGACTGCCAAGGGACCTCTCACATGGGTTTCGGAAGTTCTTTTCAGGCTTTCCCCATCCCATTTGCACCTCTGCTGGAAGGGGTAAGGATGACCGAACACGCCGGGTTTTTTCTAGATTTTGAAGTTGCGATCCCGAACCTGGCGGACTGTCCATACCTTCCAGGGGCCCCCAATTACCGCCGCGGAGAAGTGGACTTAAAAACTCCGGAACGGGCGCGTCCGCCTCACCCATCTTCACCCATAGCTACCCCCTTCTGCGGACCCCAGAGGGGGCGCCCCCCGGTCCTAAAGGCTTTTGGACGCCGGTTCGCTGCCGCCCTTTTACTGGAGGCCAGAGTCCCCGATAGGTTTTTCTCTGCAGAGGTTCGCCGTCTGCGCCCAAGCCTTGAGCGAGAGGCGCTTTCGCTCCTATCAGTCCACGAGCCTACCCTGCAGTCTTTCCCTTCTCTCCCCGAAGTCCCTTTTATGCCAAGAAGTGGAGGAGCCCGAGCCCCTGGCTACCCCCCACGATTCCAGAAAGGTCCTCCTGAGTGAGAAGGGAGCGACTTTAGTTCTTGCGCCCTTGCTAGCCCTTCGACCCGTCAGTCCTTTGACGTTTGTGCTGAAAGCGGTTAAATCCCCTTCTTTTTCTCTACCCCCTACAGGGAGAAGGAAGGGGCGACGCCTTTCTTCCCCGTCAGTCGGTTGTCTCATCTTTCCTCGGAACAGCGATCTGTGTCTCTTCTGCAGCCTGGGGAACGCCCGGCTCCTCCCCTAGGGCCGGGCGCTGCGGAGAGGGGGCAATCCCACAGGAAACTTCAAGGGCCTTTTCCCAATGTCCGCTCCTCCCATCCCGCAGGTCTACCATGGAGGAAAAACAGAAGAGCCCTCCCAAAATCATAACTTGCCAGTTCCTTTCTATAGAATGCCACTGCTTTTTGACTCCTGGTGGCATGCAACCAAGGCGTGAATCTCTTTCCTCCTTAAGTTTGGTCTATTTTAATCTCTTGGTAATTATAGTCCCAGCTCAGGGCCCTCCTTCGCTGGAAGGATATAGGAAGGTGAATGGGAGCTTTTAGTATGGTCCTTTCGTTCTTCTCCTGGGGCATTGATTCTGGATCCCGGGCTTAGAGAAATCAGGGTATCCTGACTCTCCTCTTTCAGGATCTATGACTGATAACAGCCTGAGTTCCCTGACCATCCCCCGCCTATAAGGACGTTAGTCCCTCTTCGCATCGATTTAAACACATTCGCGAGTTACAATTTTCCTTATGACTCTTGAGGAAGACTTAGCCCACAGGTGGAACTCAACCGAAAGGCTTCTCTACCTGGCTTTGTACAGGGCACCCCCAGAATAGTTTCTGATTTCTTACTCGTACAGAGGAAGTGGCGACTTTAGCCTGACTATTTCCTGAGGACTCTGACCTCTCTTCTCCCCCGGCTCGATATTTTAATCTCATTCTTCTGAGGAGTTACGTTTAGGAGCTCCCGAACTTCCCCCTCCCGGCTGGCGGCTTGGAGCGCCGCAGAGCGATACTTTTTAGGCGTAGTCAGGACCCTTGCAAAATTTTATGAATCCCTAGGTCTAAACGTTTGGCGTCAGATGCTTATTTACCTACTCCCCCACCACTTGTTCGTAGTCGAAGCGGCGCTACGGACCCCCTCTTCTACTCTGACGGCGTCCTTTCCCGCTATCCCCCTCACAGGCCGTTACCACTCGTAGTGCCAGGTCCGCTAGACAAACCTACCTTGCAGGGTAAAACCTTCCCCGCCGAGGA
>Ga0179591_1421696_pt1 | contig 19903 bp, 31 predicted proteins | sample CZOMad2_1_08_16f_FD_182891 | JGI IMG/M metagenome (GOLD analysis project Ga0179591, IMG submission 182891) | Vadose zone soil fungal communities from Angelo Coast Range Reserve, California, USA - CZOMad2_1_08_16fungal (PacBio error correction) | ecosystem: Environmental > Terrestrial > Soil >... | reverse complement strand
CGCTGAGGCCGTTTGATGATATTTTTTTCTTTTCCCCTGCGGGAAGGCCGGAGTGGCCCCCCCCTTTGGGCTTCCCTTGCACCAGGGTTCTTTTTTTTTTTTAATTGAGGTAAATTTTGTTTTGGCAAGATTTCCCGGAGACTTTTTTCGCTCCCCACCTATATTCACGTCCTCCCCGCAACCGCCCAACCCAGACCCTTTCCCCCCTCGGTAAACCCTTCTGTCGAAACCTGAGTCACTCCGTTTCGCACGGTGATGCCTCTTTCAAAACAAGTCGGAACCCCTTCTTTCCCCATCCATTCCCTTTTTGATGGCCTGGTGCTTCCCCCGAAACAGCCCTCGGCCTTCAGCCCCCTCAAACGTGATCTCGTGACCCCTTCAGAACCTTGGTTTTCCTGGTCCTGGCGGTGTGAACCGGGTGAATCTCTTTCCCGCAGTTGCCTCCCCCGTTTCCCTTCAGCGGGTACGCGGAAATGCCGGTCACGGCTTTTTCCCCCCCTGCTCACTTGTTTTTTTTTTGAATTTTGAGATCTCAGGGAGTCATAGAAAGTGGTTCCTGCGCGATAGTCCCCTCCCAGGTACTCTCTTGCAACGCCTTTTTTGGCCGCAGTGCCTTTTCCCGTACTCTTCCCCCACGTTTCCTTCTTATATTTGGCACAGTTTTCTTTCCAGTTTGTTAGTCCCCCCTGTTTCTGTGGTGTCTGACTTTTTTTCGTGGCAGGTTTTTTCACCAGGGCCCCCGATTTTCTGGCTGTTTATTTTTTTTCTTGATGTTCCCGTCTCCGTGTTGTGAATTATAGGATTTCTCCCCCCCCGTGGCTGACCTCTTTTGGGTTTCTCCATTCCCTTGGTGGAATCCTGAAAATGGTCTGTTCGGTTCTTTTTGCTTTTTTGAGACCATTTTTTATAGCCCTTTCGGTTTTTAATTATCTGGCAAAGTTTGCGGCAATTACCGCATTTTTTCGTGTGATTTGCCGCCTGGGTTCCTTCCCGTCCCTGGTGTCTTTGAGGTCCCTTTCACGCGGGAGACTACATAAAAAAAGCCTTTTGCCGCGGATCTTTTTCAAACCAGTTGGTGAAAACTTTCCTCGTCGCTGATTCCCCAAAATATTTGTCCTTTGGCCTCAGGATTAGTTGTGGAATACTCTAGGTTTCCTTTGCAGGTTTACCTGTGAGGTTTTTTCTCTACCCTTTCATCTTTCCTCACCTGTGTTTGTTGCAAAGTCATTTTCTTCCCCGTGCCGCGCGCTGGTGGCAGTCCCCTATTTGTCCTGGCTGCGCACAGGAAGTAACCTTTTCTCCCAGTCACCTGATATGGTTCCCTCGAGGATGGGGAGAGATTTCCCCCCCTCCCGGTCCAGTTTGCGGATATAGACTTGTGCGAATTTGTTTTTTCGGTTTTTTCTATTCATCTCCCCCCTGAGTTTCTAAACCCTTTTCCAGCCCCCTTGTGACGGCTTTGGTCACGATTCGTTCTCCAGCCCGCTCTTTTCTCTTTCTATTTTTTCGTGTCAGAGCTCCCCCCAATGCAGAGGTTTCCCCGGCCGTGCGGTCCCTTCCCTTCCCCACTCCCCCTAAGTGATGGGATTACTCCCTTTTTTCTTTCGAGGGGTCTCCTCTTTTTTGAATAGTCCGACCCCCTGTTGGAATTTTCCCCTCATCGGCGCATTTTTTGAAAACGGAATGCTCAGGAACACCAACCTCCGGCACGTCTTTAATCTACGGCAATTTTTTCATAACGGAGGCACTTCACCCTATCTCCCTCCTGCGTGGGGGGATTGGTTTTGTTAGTGGGTGGTAAACCTTCTCCCCTATAGATCCCTGGGATTCAACCCACGTTTAAATCTTTCTTCCTTTCAACACCCAGTTTTCCTCCTAAAAAGTAATTTTTTTTTTTTCCCCCAAGTAGTGGAACCTATAAGAGATGTTCCCCCATTTGTCGGTGTTTCCCCTCTTTCTTCGTTTTGTCCTCTGCGGACTGCGTTCGCAGTCAGGAATTATTTTTCGATGTAGGTTCTCCTTCTTCCATGGGGCTTTTCTTTCTCCGGCCCAGTCTGAGAAGCCTTTTCGTTGCATTTTTTTTTTGTTCCTGTTCTTCGCCGTTCGTTTTTTCGTCGCACGAAGGTCCCTCTCTGGCCACAAGTGTCCTTGCGTCGGAGGTTTTTTTTCAGGCTCCAGTCTTTACTTTCCCAGGTCTTTGCATGACTTTTTAAATCTGGAACGAGGACTTCCAGAACCCCCCCCCCCCTTGGATCCCCTTCAGACCCCTACCCGTTGATGTTTCTTCACATTTGACATCGGGCGTGCCCTTCCCCCCCCTGACCAACTCCTTTCCTTTCCCACTCGGGTTGTGCCGTTTTCGTTACTGTTTTTCATTTTCCAGTCTTGTTGCCCCACCCGTCGAGGATTTTGAGGACCTTTCCCCCCCCGTCTCCGTTTTCGATATCCCCAGAACAAGGCCGACGTCTGCCCTATCTGTCTCCAGCCCGTCTTTAAGTTAGAATATCCCCGAGGGCGTACCCCGAAGGCCCGATTCCCCCCTATACTTCACCTTTTTTACCCACTAAATGATCCACGTCTTTGTATACCCGTGAAGTTTCGACGCACATGTTTTTTTTTCATCCTTTCGTTCTGTACGGGCCCCCTCAGTGGGAAAAAATTTTTGTTCCCTCGGTCTCCCTCACTTTTTTTTGACGTAGCTATAAGGGGGGTAAGTTCAGGCTGTTTTTCCTTCTTCCTTCCTGAGATCTGTCTTTTTACACATCTTTTCCCCCCCGCTTTATTTGCGAAAGATTAAAATTCCCTTGGGACCGACTTTCGTTTTTTTTTTCCTCGCGTTTCATCCCGTAGGGCGGAAAACACCTTTCCCCAGATTTTTGAGTATTCCTCTTGTTTCCCCTTGGCGAGGGAGGTCGACTCCTCCCTTTTGTCACCCGTGCTTTCACCCGCAGCGTTCCCTTTCGTGGGACCGTGTTTTTTTGACGATGCCCTGAGTCCCCAACGTAACGCTTCCCTTTCGTTAGATTTTTAGAACTTCCCTCTCTAGGCCGCTTTTATTGAACCTCACTTCGAACGACCGCTCCCTTGTGAGGACTCCTTTTTCCCTGCCAACCCCTCCCTTTCCGCTGGGTCGCACCGTGTCGTCCCTGTGGTTTCCGTTCTGATTTCCTTCCCTTTCTACGTTGGTCCTGCCCTTGAGAATTCCACCCTGAACCAGGAAAAGTGATGTTATTTTTTTTTCCCTTAACCCATCGTTTTCTTTTCTCCCCACCCCGAGCCCCGCCGTACAATTCTTCTGGGCCATTCACCAAGAAACCTTTCCAAGGAAAGAAACGCCCCCTGGCCCTTACAGGCCCCTTTTCCTTGAGCCCCCTCGGCGAGGAAGAATTCTTGTGGTAGAATGGATATGATTTCCTGGTGGGATTACCCTTCGGGGGGGACTTCTTTAACGCTGTTTCATTCCTTTTGTGTATTTTTTTCTGGAAAAGCGTCTTTTTTGTGCCGGCTCTCCCCAAATCCCCCTTTTTTTCCCCAGCGCCAGGACATTTTCAAGGTGGTCTTTGACATCCTCTTCCTTATGGCCTCCCCTTGACGTTATGCCTCTGTTTCCGCTTCAAGGCATCCCAAAGCAACGTGTAGAACGCTTTTCTCTACACCCTCCCCTTTGGGATTTTTTTTCCTGTCCACCCAACATGCCCCCCGTACATGAAGGAAGGCCGACCCCACGAACACCATTTCCTCTCTTTTACTTAGAGGTCCTGATTTTTTTTGCCGTCCAGCTTTGATTTACCGCGTTTTCTTTCGTGCAGTACAGGAGTGTTTTTTTTTTGCTCCCCTCTACCGAGTTGAGGATCAGCATGTCTTCTTTTCTTTTTTTTTTCCGCGGTTTGTACAGCATCTGATGGTTGCCTGTTTCCTATCACCGCTTCCTTCTTCCTGAGGGTTAGTTTTCTCGGTGGCGTGTACTCCCCTTCTCTCTTGGCGCAGCCCCTCCCCTTTTTTTTTTTCTTAAGCCCTTTTTCTGGCCCCCCCCCTCCCTTGGTCGCCGAATTTCTACTACCAGGTCGTTCTTAGACTGTCTCGGGTGTTTTCAGCTTTGTTGAAAAAAACCGGAGCCCTCTTCTTTTTTCCACGCCTCCAGATTGGCGAGCACTATTGTTTTTCCTCCCTTATTGGCGGCTCTTTTCCCAAACTTTCGCCCTTTTGCTTAAAGCCCCCCCTCAACCCCTCTACTGGAACGGAGTTGGGTCTTTCCCTCATTTAATAAGTTGTTGTTGTTATATCCCCTCCTCCTCCCCCACTTGGTCCAGTAGTCTTTTTCTTTTTTACCTCCCCCTCGATTTTTCCGAGTCTTGGCGACACTCCTTGATTACTTTCCCTAGCCTATCGCTTCCTCAACAAAAAGATTTTTCCTGTTGAAAACGATATTCTTCCTTCCTCGACAATGCTTTCTTTCCCCCAGCTTTTCCACCTATTTTGTGTCCCTGCGTCCCTCCCCCCCCTTCTCTTATTTGAGTGGACTTGAGTAGACTTTTATCTTCCCCCTGTCTGGCGTTTCCTCGCTTCCGGAATGCCCCTTCTCCTTTTCCTCCCTCTCTGTTTAAGCCGCCGTGATGATTCGCCCCCACGATCCCCGCGATTTTTCCCAACGCTTCTTCCACCCCTTCTTTTTTTCAGCCGAGGCTTTCCCTCCCCCCTCTTCTCTCCTCAAACGGAGGATCTAAGCGGACCGCCCTGCGCTGGCCAGTTCCCCAGCTCCTTTCGGTGGTTTTTTTTTTGCTTGTCAGGGTTCGCTCCCTTTTTCTTTCTTTTTTTTTGTTTTTGAAGACGAAAATTCTTTTGGGGGGCGCCCTCCGCTCCCCCCTTCTTGTCCCCGCTGCTGCTGTCCCAATGCTGGTGTTTCGGGGTTTTCTGCCGTGATCTTTTTCCCGCGGGTCACCTTTCTTCTGAGCTGGTCATGTTTTCTTTTTTTCTTTTTCTGGACGTTCACCCTTTTCGCTTCTGGACTACCAAATTGCCAGGGTTTTTGCTTGGCCCCTTTTTTTCCGTCCCCATGACGTATCCATGTCAGCTTCCCCTCTTCCCACCCTGGATCAAAAGGTCGTCTTTTGAGCTGGCTTTCCTTCCCTCTGACGGGGGTTTCTCCTCTTGTTTTTGGGAGTTTTCCCTGGTGATTTTCCCCTTTCCTTTTTTTACCGGCGTTTTCAAGGCGCCTTTCCGCTGCGGAATGTTTTTTTTTTTTTCAGTCCCCAAGAAATACTTCTTTTTACTCTTTACTTACTCCATGTTTTTTCCAGTTTAGTTTTTTCGGACCGACTCAGGGCACCGGAAACGACGGTCTTTTTCTCCCAGGGTCTCGCTTTTTCTTCCACCTTCCCGGTGATTTTCTTTCTCCTTTTTTTTGCCGTAGTTCGATACTCTTTGTTTTTTTTCCCTTCTCCTGTGCAAAGCAATTCGGCCGTACGGGTTTTTCTTTTTGCCAAGGGTGTTTTCTGGCTTACGTCTCTCCTCTTCGGGGTTAGCAACTTTCCTTCTGTCAAATTCTAACAAGCTGCCCCCCCACCTTTTCGGCAATATCCGGCTTTGCTGTGGCGTATCTCAGAAAAGACCGCTTTTCTTACACCCAAGAGTCCCTTATTCAGTTTTTTCTTGCTCTTGGCTCCTCAATCATAGGGGTTTTTGAGCACCTCGACGGCTGCTTTTTCCTTGACAGCTCGGGATATTCTTCTGATACCCCTCCCCTTTGTGTCAGGTCTCAAGCCCCCCTCCGCCCTCACCGGGAGTGCAAGAGCACCTTTTCTCGGAACAACGACGTGCTCCCTTTCTTCGCGGTATGCCCCCCTTTTTTCCTTTTGGGTCCGACCTTGCAAGTAGGCGCGCCCCTTTTTTTTTACGCCCAAGTATTCTTTTTTGACATGTGCTGTCCAACCCGATCGCCGGCTTTGTTCGAGTCCCTTCTTTGTGACCACCTCTCGGTTTTTTCTTCAAGTACGAACGGTGGTAGTGGGCACCCCCTCCCCCCCGTGCAGTAGGTTTCTTTTACCTCGATTTCCCTTGAATTGTTTTCCCGGGGGATTTTTTTCCCCTACGTAGGTTAAGGACTTCTCTTTTCTCGGATCTTTTCCCGGCATCATTGCTTCTTGATTCCTCGATCCGGTTCCCCTATTTCCCGAGCATAGTGCTGTTTTCGCTGCCGGGCGTTTCCCTTTTATCCGAAGGTTTCTTCTCCTTCCCCCGCTTCCTCCCGTGCTGGTTATTCTCCTGGTACGCTCGGGAGACCTCGGCCGATTTTTTCTGCGTGGCAGGGACTCCGCCTTCTTTTCGCGTTTTTCTTTTTTTTGTCTTCCGCAATCTTGCTAAACGCTTCCTGTGGAAACACGGACACGTTTTTCCCTTTTCTATGGAGCCTTTAATTTTTTGACCCTGCTTTTTTCCCCTGAGACCCCTGTTTTTTCCCTTTTCCGATGTCGGTTTTTTTTCCCGATGTCGGGTTCTTTTTTTCTATCTGGCTGCAACGTCAATTCGTGGTCTTTCCTTTTTTTTTCCCTTTGCAGTCAGTCTTTTCTTTTTACGGTGCGTGGTTTTGTTCTCGGCGTGCTCTAGGACCTTGATTTTTTCCTTCCTCCGACCATTCGGGCCCTCCAGTCTTATGTCCTTCTCGGGAAACAAAAGGTCTCTTAAGGCACCTACGCGGTATTTCGGAACCCTCTCCATCGTGGCCGTCTCTTCTTGGGCCTTTTTGATGTTCGCCTCTGCATTGGTTGTTTCCCCCTTGCGAGCTCTTGTAAGTTTTCCGTATCGGTGACCGTGGGCTTTTTTTTTTTTCCCACGTCCTGGCTTCTTCCCCGGTCGCCTGGCTAAGTACCACCTCCCCCTCACAGGACGGAGTTTCCCCCGGCCGTCGAATTTCCCCCCCTGGACCCTTTCTCCTACATTTTGGTAAGCCTTCTTGTTTGCGGGCAGCGAAGTCTCTCCAGAGAGGGAGGTCCCCCCAGGTGCCCTTACCGTGTGCCGTCTTCCATGTGGGCGTTACCGGGCATCCTCTTCCCTGGTCCGAGGACTCCATTTTCCGAGATAGCCTGAGGTTCTCCCCCCCCCCCCCTTTGCCAGATAGGGACACCCCTTTGCAGGTGCACCAAAACGTGGTTTCTCCTCCCTTGGCACCCGGTCCTTCCCCTTGTCTTCTCTTTCCCTCGTGGCCCACGTTCCCCCAGTTTTTTTTGTCCACCAGTTGGCCTGGGTCGGCAGTCCACTCTCTTTTTTCCCCCTTTGTCGCAACTTTTTTTCTTTTCTTTCACTTTGTTTTCTTTAATTCTTCGGGTTCCCACCCCGTAGTACCGCAGCAACGGCCCTCGGGGGCACCATTCCTTCGTGAACGGACCCCCAGTCTTGCTGCCCCCCAACGGTGCACCCACCGTCTTTCATGCAATAGATTTTTTCCCCTTTTTTTTTTTTCCCTCCTTTCACGTTTTCCTTTTTTGCCTTTGTCCTCCGCCCCCCTTTTTCGGCGCGGCAAAACCCCGGGACCGTTTGATAAGATTTCTCCCCCTGCCTCTGACACCTCGTTTTGCGGTTTGCTGAGGGACACCGTCCCTGAGCCTTTGCCTTGATTTTGGTTTCAGCTTTTTCGAATCCGTTCCCTTTTCGATGACTTTCCCTTTTTCCTTAGTTTTTTGTTTTTTCGAGATAAAGGGCTTCGCCGTGACCTTTTTTTTCCCCCTCTTCTTTTCGTTTTTTCTTCCTGTCTTCTTTTCCGAATTTCTTTCCATTTTTTCACCCCGGTAAAGCACCCCTTTGACGTTCTGTTGTTTTCCCCCCCTTTGGTCGTTTGACCCCCTCTCCCCTTTCCTGGTTTTATGAAGGCTCTTTGGTCTTAGGGTGGGTGGATGGACTCCCCCTTCTCCTTCGTTTTTTTTTTTATCTATGTCAACTGGCTGTTAGGAACTTTGGTTTCGTCTCTTGCATACCCCCTTTAGGTTTGACCGGCTGCCTCTTTGGTCGCCATTCCCCTGTTGGGCCTAGTTCGGTGCTTGACAGATCGGTTCTCCCTTTCTCCGATAAGGGAACTTCCTTCCTAAGAATAGGTTGGGCCCTTTTCCGCCCTGTGACTTGCCTCGTGATTTGCCTTGTGAGCGTAATCTTTTTTTTCCCCTGGTTTTCCTCCCCGAACCTTTTTGACCAAAGCTCTCCTTGACGCTTCCTTTTCGAGATCCCTTTTCCCCCCCCTTTTCTATGTTGGTGGCCTAATCTTTGGGGATGTGGTATTTCTTAGGGCCTTCTCAGATTTTTTTTCGGTCTCCATCGTTTCCTCCTGTTCTCTGGTGGATGTTTACAGGGTCTTCCACCCCACCGTGCCTTTGACACGCCCCTCTTCGATGTGTGTCCATTTGCTAGGCGAGGGCCGGCCTTTTCCTCTTTCCTCAGAGGCTTTCCTTCTTCTTTTCCCCAGCCCGGAAGGCGTTTCTCAGAGGAAGGCCGGTTTTCTTTCGGATGCTTGTTTTGTATTTTCCCGAAAGCCCGCTCCTTTCCCTCCCAACCAGTTCCCCCTTCTTTTTCCTGCTCAGTCGAGGCCGGTCCATGATTCTACGCGTTCCTAAGAGATAAGTACGTTCATTTCCTTGAGGTGCAACTTTTTCCGGTCTGTCCTCGAGAAAAGTTCTTTTTTCCGGCTTGCGAGGGTCGTCATCGGTGCCGGACCTCGTCGTAACAACATCTGCCTCTCAGTTTTTACGGAATCCTTGTTTCGGCATGCGATGGGAGGTATCCCCAGGAAAACCCCCCCCCCCGTCGCCTTAGTTCCTTTTGTAGTGAACGTTTCCAGGCACCGGCAGAACCTCTTTTTCCCCGATCTTTTTACGACTGTCCGTTTTTATTGGGTTCCCCCTTAATTAGACCATTTTTCATTGCTGTGGCTTTACCCTGCCAGCGGGAAGTCCTTCGCGCTTTTTCTTCTGGGCAATTCTTTTTCCATTTCCCGAGGTTGTCGGTGTTCCCTTTCGGATTTCTTGAGCAAGCTTTCTCGCGCCGCGTCCAGGCCCTTTTCTGTTCGAGGATTTCTGTGTCCCACGCAGCCCCTACAGCCGTCATCGGCGTCCCCTCTCCGGATCGTACAAGTCCAGCGGTTGTTTTCTTCAGGCGCTGCCCGTAGTTTCTCCTTCGCCCGCGGGGTCTTTTCTTTCTTTTGACAGCACTCTTGCGCTTCCTTTTTCTTTGTTAATCTTTCCGGCAGCTCCCTGAGCTTCACTACTTGGCCGTTCATGAAGGCACCCCTTGAAAATTTTTGTTTTTTTGGGTTTGTATTTTTATTCCTGACCCTCCCGGACCGCTTTCGGACGCCCGCCCACTCCCCTTTTGAGGTTCCGTGGAAACGCTTCCCAGCGGTTTTCTCCACGGTCGGGCCCACTCACCCGCGGGAGGTTGCTTTGTGTACCTGTTCACCCCCGAACTTTTCTCTTTCCCGTCGAGGGATTTCCCGGCTCTTTTAACTTTTTTGGTCTCCCGGCGAGTCCTTTTTTCCCCTCACATTCCCCCTGCCCCTTTTCGCCTATGGCAGAATCTTTTTTCGCCCCCGCGTATTTTCGTCGCATGTATTTTTTTCAGACCCTTCCGTTCCGCCGCTTTTCCCCTTCAAGGGACCCGCGCCAGTCCGATCAAGTCGTTTACGCCCGTTCTTTTGCCCACGCCGTGTGTCTTTTGCGTTCGTGGGCTGATACGGCCCCCCGGGCCCGGTTTCCCCGTGGATCCCGTCTTTCAGGCGATTGTCGTCTTCAGTCCGGCGCGTCGATTTTTTTCGTGAACTACCCCGTTCTCCCCCCCCCGAGGAAATGATCATTTCTGAACCCCTCCCTTTTTTTCCAAGCTGTTTTTTCCGGTGTTTCCTTTTTTCTTTTTTTTTCTCTCCGCCCAGGCCCTTAGGGGCCTGAGGATCCCCCTTCCCGCTGTTCTTTTCTCTTACCCGGTTGCCTTTTTTGTTTTTCTAAACCTCTTCTGTCTCCCTTTGTTTTTTTACGGCGGCCGACCCTTTCCGACGGCGGACCGCTTTCCTTCGTGGAAGGTCTCCCCCAAGGTTTATCCCGAATTCTAACCCCGTCACCTTTTATTCAGCGAATTTCCCCACTGGATTCTCCTGGCAGGACCAAATCTTGGTTTCTGCTTCTCAAAAAAGCTTCACGCTCCCCTTTTTTTCCCTGATTCTTGCCTTTCTTTTCCAACTGGCCGTTTTCCCCAGGCGCCCGGGCTCATCCCCCCGGCCCAATTCCCCACGGACGGCGCTTTGTTGTGGAAGGACTATTTTTTTTTTTTTCTCTTTTCTTGGACCGGGTCCTTGAACCCCCGCCCTTCTCTTGCCCAGTCTTTCTCCCCCGCCCTCCCCCCCCTTTTGCGGAGTACAGCCATCAGTTCGCGATATGCCAAAGCGCCATTCGCGGGCGGACAGTTTTTCCCCGAGGGATCTGTTTTTTTTTTCCTTCGCGTGAGCATTTTTGGACGTCCTTCCCCCCGGATTTCTTGTTAGAATGTGCCAGCCTTTTGCCCCAGGTGGTGTTGTCCCGTCTCCACTATTGTTTTCCCATGCCCAGAGCAGGCCCCTTTCTGTTCCCGGTGCTTTTTCCAATTCCGATAAACTCCCCTTTTCCAATGTGCAGCGGAAGCCTAGGTTGGACTTCTTCAGCAGTCCGTTTTTAACTCCGTAGAAAAGGATTTCCTGATTGCGTGTTTTTTCCCCTTCCCCACCACAGGAAATCTTCCCTGGTCCCTAACAACTTCGCTCCAACTCCCCCCCCCCTTTCATGACTATTAGCGGTTTTTTGGACAAGAGGGACCGGACTTTTTTTCCGTTAATAATCGTTCCTTTTCCGACTTAAGCGGCGTGTTGGCGCCTCTTGCGAAAAGGACCGTTTTTGTTGTTGGTTTCCCAGCGGGAGCGTCACTTTGTGTTTTTTTTTTGTTGGGAAAGCAGTCCCCTTTGGATCGTGGTGGGACCTTTTTTTTTCGATACACCGCTTCTTTTTTTCCCCCCCGAGAGGTCCTCTTTTTTTCGCATTTTTGTAATTTTCTCCGGTTTCCTGCTTGCGAACAGAGACATTATTCCGCCCCCCCCAGGAGGAGCTCCTCTCCACCTCTTTCCTTGGTCGGCACGTCTTCTTCCCCTTTTCCTTTAGGACTTGTCGCCGGCTTTTTAAGTGCTTTTTTCCCCCCCGGGTCGATCCGATTTTTACTTAGTGTGCCCATCCCCCCCTTCCCCTTTTGCCCCAAGATTCGCTTTTTTTTTTTCGACTCGGTTTTTGCCTTATCCTTCAGTTGTCCTTCGTGAAAACCTCCCTTTGGATTACCCGCCCCCTCCCTCCTCCCTTTGGACAAGAGTTTTTCGACCCTATCCTCTCCGTTTTTTTTTTTGAGAGAGATGCGGGCCCGAATATTTTGGGTCTTTTACTCACTTACGTTTTTTTTGTCAACGAAGGTTTCCGCCCTTCTTTCTTGCCGCACTTCCGCTTAAATCAACCATGTGGGCCCCTGCATTTGTTTCCCCCCCTGATTATGGGGCGCAGTTACCCCCCTTTTGCTTTTGAACACCCCCACCATTTCCTATGTCGTATCCTGCGGGGGCGGACCGAGGAGTATTTTTTTCTTGCGTAGCGCTTCGGCGATTCTTTGGCGCAGTTCGGGATAAGCCCCTTCCCCTTCATTCTTCTCCATTTTGTGTGGTTTTGGTTTCTTTTTTGATTGCTCGTCAACCCTTTTTTTTTTTTTTTTTCTTGATGGGGTAACCACCGCTTCATCCCCCCGCTGCTGTATCCTACACTTTCTATTTTCCCGTCTGGCGTCTCCCCCCACACCACGCTTCGGCGTCGCCGACGGTTTTTCCAAGATGGATGCCTTTTCCCCCTGCACGTCGGATTCTCCCCTTTCGTAGGCTTTTGTTTCGGGCTTGCTTTTTTTCTCCTTTTTCTTGGCTTGTTTTTACATCTTCCCTGTCGCATCTGCCTGACCCCCCTAGTTCACCTTTTTTAACAACCGGTTGGTCTTTTCAAGCGGCGCAAAGAGCATTTGTGGGGGCGGGGGCAGTTCCCTCCCCCCTTTTTGAATGATTTTTTTTTTTTTCACCTTTTTTTTTTGAAACTGCCTGATTTTTTTTTCTTTTTTATCATCTTTTCTGGGCCTGGGCGCTGGCCATTTTCTACCCCAGGAGGACTTTTTTTTCCATCACGGCTTTTTCCCCCCTAACAGGTAACAAATCCCCACACCTCTTTTGTTCGACACGTTGTCTCAGTCTAAGGTTTCTGCTTTTTTTGGAGGTTTTGGGAGCCTGTTCCTGGTGAGGGTCCTTTCGGCTGTTCAGTGGTTTTTTTGAGGCTGTTCTTGCGACCGGTACTGTCCCTCAGAAGTCGTGTTCTGTGCTTTTTTGGATTCGCCCCCTGGCGCTGGTGTTTTCTTCTTTTTTTTTTCACGCATTTTTTTTCCTGACGACTTTCAACCCTCCTTGGCGGACCAATGAAGGTCTTTTTGACGGCGTTCCTTCCCTGTTATTTGCTTTTCCGTGATTCCCCGTACTTCTTTAGCAGTTCCTTTTTATACCTTGTTAATCGCATTTCCTTATTTTGTGTTTTTTACCCTTTTCCCGTCCCAGGGTAGGTTTTAAGACAACCCTCTCCGGCCCCTTTTCGTCCTTGCGGGTCTGTTTCTTCAAGGTTCTTTCCTGGACGAGTCCCCCAAAGCGCCCTTGGTTGTCGTTTTTCACGGCGTCGAATGTTTTCACCGTGACGACTCTGAGAAACCGTTCTTTCTTTCCCTGATCCTTTTTTTTTTTTTTCAATTTTTCCCCCCTTTTACGTCTAGTCCACCTCTTCAGGGCCCCCCTGCCCCCCCCTCGAAAGTGCTCGGGCAATTCTCCTGTGTCGTGATCACCTCCTCTTTTGGCGGTGGCCCCTTTTTTTTTTGTCCTCCCCGCCCGCTTTGTTCGTGAACCGGCAACTCTTTTTCCCCTGCACGGGATAACCACCCTTGTATTTGCGCCCTTTTCCCCCCTTGAGTACTTGTTCAGCCTTTGTGATGACCCCTTCCCCTTCTTGGCGAAGAATCCTTTTTTCTTATTCAGGGTCATTCTTCCCCGCCGGTAGTCTTCTTTTAACCCCAACCGCCCTGGTGAGTTTGCCTCTGATCCGCCGACAAGAATTCTCTTTCCCCCAGAATGTAGGTGCCCTCCCGGAACCCTTTTCCAGTCCGTCCGTTTTCTTTTGTAGATTTCTGTAAACAGCAATTAGGCCTCTTTCAGACTTTCCCCGGGGTTTTTTTTTGCGTGGGTGAGTTTTCCTGTCGACGTAGTCTTTTCTTCCTCCGGCTCGGCATTTTTTTCCTTTTCCGTTCATTGCTGTCTGACCTCTCTTTCCAGTCTGTCAATAAGCGGAATCTGACTTTTTGCCGGAGCTGCGGCTTCTGCCGGGATGGTGGTCCCCTCCTTCCCCAAGCTTTGCCCTGTTTTCCTCATGGCGATTTTTTTCCCCCCCTGGAAGGCCGATGTCCCTCTGTGCGGGGGAAATTTTCCATAGAAGAATTTCCTTGTTCTTCCCTTGCGCGGCCGAACTTTCCGACCTTTGGTTGAGTTTCCAAATTCCACCCGTACCTCGCTGATTCTGGCGTCCGTCCCCTTCACGACGGTGCAAAGAAGATTCTTCAAAACTTGTCCCCCCCGCGGCTATTCCGTGGTGTCTTTCCTTCATTCGGCCTTTTCCCCACTTCAGCCACCGACCCCTTTCCCGCCGAGATTTGGCCTTTTTCTTTCGGACGGTGTCTGGTTTTCCTCTTTTTTCTTCACCCGCGGAGAGAGTCGTGGACGAGCCTCCTTTTTGGCGTGTCCCCCCCCCCCCCCCGTGCCTTTGCCGCAGGCCAGGCCTTTTTTCCGAGTCCGGCCCCTCGTCTTCCCTCTCCCCCTTCGTTGACGACCCCCTCCTTTCAGGTTTTTTCCGGGCCTCTTTTTTGTTGGCAGGGCAACATCGTCCGCCGTAGTGCGCGCTTTTTTCCCGCGTCGAGTAATTTCCCTTTTTTTTTCCCCCCGCCCGCAGGTCCCCTTTTTTTCCTGTTGATTTTTGACTTGACGCAGTGCTTTTTGCTGGGCGGAAATGTTTTTCGGGACCCGACCCGTGGCCGGACAATTTAGCCCTCTTTTTCAGTCCCTTTTTTTTACCTGCTCCTGGATTTTTTTTTTTTCTCTCGCATAGGGACGCCCATTCTCTTTTTGCGGTGCAGGGCGGAAGCGTTCCATGGAGGCACCTTCCCCCCTTGCCACCACCCGGTGACTCGCCTCTTTGACATGTTTTCACCAGTCAGCCCCCGCCCCTTCTACGCGGACCGGCAGAGGCAGCTCCCCCCCCCCGAAGACCGCTCCCTACCCAGCAAGCGTTTTTTCATGGACACCCCCTCATCTCTTTCCTTTTTGCAACTCCCCCCCGGAAGCCGCGTTTCTTTGGGGGGATGCTCTTTTCCTTTTTTGACCCCCCTCCGGTTCAAACAGCGTGCCGTTCAGTTGGGCGGGGGGGCACTTTTAAGGGTGGGTGCGGATGGCGCCCACAAGGTTTTTTGATCCCAACCGTTCTTTTATGGCGGGCTGCCCCGTTCTCTTCCCGGACCCCCCCCAAAAGGACCATTTTTCTCTTTTTTCTTCCACAAAAAGCTCTTTTGGTCCCACAATCATTTTTTTAATACGGTAAAGTTTTTTTCCGGATTCACACGGTCTTCCCCCTTTCCCGTACGCGTATTTCTTTACTTGGCTTGCTTCTTGTTTGCAAGGGTTACTTCCCCCCCCCGGCCAGCGGGTCAAACCATTTTTTTCCCCTCAGAACTTTTTTGATGCCACGACTCAATCTTTTTTGCATTTTTTTGAAAGCTTTTTCCAAAGCCTTTTCTGTTCAGTCGGCTTCAGGTGAAGGACGATGGTCCACGGCTCTCCGATCTTCTATCCTCTTTTGATCTGTTTTGAACTCGAAGTTTACCAGTGTTCTGCTCCTTTCAAAGAGTCCGGCTCTTTTTTTTTTTTTTTCCGTTGCGAAAGGGCTCTTTCCAGGCATCTTAAGGGTAAATCCTTTTCCTTTCCTCGTCTTTTTCGTTCTAGATAAACTTTCCTGTTTTTTTTTCTGACGCACAGATTGGTTGCTGGCTTTTTCTCCCCGGGGGTTTTCCACTCTCTGTGCTCCTTTTTCCTGGATGATGCCCCCTTTTCGACGGTGGCGGCTTCTCTGGCGTTTGCCTTCGTGTTGTGGTTGATCGATTTCTCTGGTGGCCGCCCTTCACTGGTTTCATTATTTCTGCTTGTACGTGAAGCGGTTTCCGATCTTTTTTGGTCTCTCAGACTCGTTCCCCCCAACAAACCCTCATGTGAACCTCCCAATTGCTGCACGTCTCCCCAAAACCTTTTCTCGGCATTTCTTTGGTTCAACTTCGTTCACACTGCCTGGATGCCTTTTTCCCCTTTCAACATCGTTTCAAACACTCCGTCTTTGGTGTTTTACGAATATGTTTTTCTGCTGGTTCGGGCCCGGTTTCCTTTTGTTTTTTTTTTCGGGACCGGTCCCGGGTGACTCCTTCGTGCGGCTTGAGTGCTTTTTTCCCTCCCATGGCTATTTTTCGTTTTTTCTTACCATTTTCTTTTTTGCACGGCCCGCTTTTTTTCCGTCCATGTGGATAGGCGCCTTTGTGCAGATACTCATCCTTCTTGGCCCGTCCCCCCTTTTGATACTTCTCCCAGAGGAAGGTCCAGTTATTCCTGACGGCCAGGGAGACTTTTTATGATGTCGGGTCCTCTTTTTTCTCCAGGTTGACCGCCCTTCTAGTTCCAACAGCCTCGGTGCGAGGCGCTTCTTTCAGGAAGTCGTTCCCGCTTTTGGTTAACAGAGTACCTCAGTCAATGACTCTTTCCCGTTCTGGATTGCCAGCCCTTGGTGTGTTCTGACCAAAATTAACCCTTTCTTCTGGATCGGGCCCTTCCTAGGTTCTCATCCCTTTTTCTTAAACGTTCCCCCTTTCGGCACTCCCTCCTCTTTTTGTGAACGCATGAGCGGGACGCCCCCTTTTTTTTTTTTACCCAGAGACTTTTCCAATCTGGGTCGAACTTTTTTGCCAAAAGCAACCCTCTCCCCTCTTGAATGCAACTTTTGTTCCGTGGCGCCTTGTTTCCCATTTTTGCTCTATCGGTTCCCGCTCTCCCCTGGGCTCCACCAAGGACCTTGGCGGGTCCTTGTGCACGGTTTCTCGCCCCCTACTCTGTGGTTTTTTTTTTCAAGCACTTCCTTCGATACAGCGGAGGTACCCCCGCCACCACTTTTCGTCTTTTCTTTTGGAGCAGCTTTTTGTCCCTTTCAGGTACACTCTTTTGCGGTTCTTAGTTTTTACCAAGGCCTTTCCCCCCACTCAATTTGTTAATCCGTTCTCTTTTTTAGCCAGGTCGGTGCCAGCCGCTTTTGGTCTTCCCTTTACCCGTGCAGCTCCCTTGTCCGTTTTCGGCCAGCAAAAGGGGATTTTTAAAGGTTTCATTGTTTCCTATCATCATTTGTGCATTATAGTTCCTGAAAGCAATTGAAACTCTTCCAGGAGGACACCGATTTCTTTTGGGGTAAACAATACTTCCATTTTTCGGCGGGGGTTCAGCACATCCCCGGAACCGTTTTAGGGTGATCACTCCAGAGGAACATCGTCACGTCCCGGTGTTTCCTTACCCCCTCTCATGTATCCCTCATTTCTGAGGTGCTTTTTTCGTACTTTTTCCCTGGACGTTCTTTTTAGTCGGCGTGGGGAGGATGGGGTTATCGGGACGTCGCGGAAATCGGCGTTCACATTTCTCCCTTGTAACCGACCCGCGACGGAGCACTTTGCGGTCGACCCCTCGGCCTCATTCTAGACTACGTTGTGCCCTGCTACTCGGTCCGTTGCCTTGCCCGTCGAAAGGTCCCTGGACCCATGCCCCGCGCACGACTGTGGTATTCCCGTGGCCTGATTTCCCTTCCTCGTTTTTTTTTTCGTTTTTGTGGCTCGTCGGTTTTTCCCCCCCCCCTCCTGGTTTGATAAACGACCCCGTTTCCCTTCCGTCGGGTATCCGAATGTTTGGGTCTCTTCTTTTGACCTCCGTCGCTTTCTTCCGGAGGCCCTTAGGCTTACGGCCCCAGATCAAGGAACCTTGACCTAGAAGCCTTTTTAGTCTTTTTGTGTTTTTTCCCCACGTCGGTTTTGACACAAAATTCGCTCAGGCATGGAAGCTTTCCCGCGGCCTCCTTTTTGGCCTTACCTTGCAGCCAGTTGCTTTTCCAGCGGCACTCAAAAAATTTTGGAAGGCTTTGTTCCTTGTACGGCTCCCCCAGCCCACCAAAGTTACTGTCTACCGATTTTTTTGTTTGCATTTTCCCTCCAGAAAGCTGGCTCAATCTTTCGTCCAATCCCTTGTACGTCCCAGCAGAAAGACCCTGGAGGACTCCTTTTTGTTTTGCAGGAACATCTTTTGTCCGTAGGTTCGTACGCTTTTTTTTTTTTCACTGATTTTTAGTTGGACACTGGGGATCAGAGAAAGCCGACTCCACCGATCCTTCTCCCACGGGGTGGGGTGTAGTGTTGTCTTTCGGAAAACCATCCGGACCCTTGAACCGGTCTCCAAGGCCCAGCCTTTTTTTTTTTTTATTGGGCCCCCCCATACATGGTCGCAGGCAACCCTTCCCACCTCGGAGTTCCTCGTTAAGCGAGCCTTTCACATTTTTCCCTTGATCTTTTAGACCAGGTATTTTGTATCCGTTCCTTTGGTGAAATGGTAGTCGTTTTTGGATGTTGCATTTCTTCCCCCTGCAGGGTTGTTAGCTCCCGCACGAACATGGGTTTTTTATTCCCCAGAATTTTCAGAGAACCCCCTCCCTCCTTTGTCCATTCCTTTTTTTTTTGTTGACCGGGCGGTCCCCCTCCTGCTTTCAATCACCTTCTAAGGAAGGGCACGTCCTTTCCCCCCCCGCACCCCCTTTCGTTTCTGGTTTTTCAGAGTCTTTTTTTCCCCCACCCCCCCCAGAAATTTTCTCGATTCTCTTTTTGTGTTCCGCCCTGCCCGAAGGAAGGAGTCCTCCCCCTCAAGGAACGTTTTTTTCATGATCTTTTTTTGGAGGCCCGTCCTTACTGCTTTTCTTCGTGTAGATTTTCCTCTTCAGGCGACCCCTTTTTTTTGTTTGTAGTTGGTTGCGCGGATTCCCTCTTCGTTCTTATCAGGCAAGCGGATCGACGTGTCCTTTGTGTGGCCAATTCTTCCCCTTTTTTTGGTGGACGCGTCTTCCCTTTTCTTCGTTCAACTCTCTTTTTTCCTTGATGTGCGTCATCTTCTTTTCAGCAGCGACATATTCCCGCCTTGCGCAGACGCATTTTATGATCAAGCACCACTTTTTTGGGCGCAGCTTTTTTTTCCTCCTTCTGCCCCTTGCTCCTTTGGGTTGCCGATGTTCACATGCTCTTTTTCCCCCCGGTTGGCTTTTTTTACTTCGTGTGACAAAAACGGCCCCCTCTTTGGCGTCCCTTTCGTTTTCCTCGGCGCCGGCTTCGAAATTATTTCATTTTCCTCTGTTGACCACAACCTTCTCTCCTTTTCCGTGGCTAAACCCGCACCCTCCCCCCCCTTTTCACTTTTGGAATCTTTCCCTTCTCCTTTGTGGACTCATTTTCAAGTCGTTCGGGGTGATGGTGGCTGTTTTTTCCCTTTCTTGGTCAAACCTCTTTTCCCTTTCGCCGGGAATTCCGCTTCACTTCAACTTCCCCTCTTGGCCACCGGCCCTTTTTTGCTTTTTTCCCTTCACCTGTCATTTCCCCCACAGAGGCACAACCAGAGTTTTTTCCCTTGGTAGTAGACGGTTTTCCCGAGGAGTATTTGACGTGTTCCCCTCTGCGCTCGGTCTCCTGTTCTCTTTCTTCTCTTCAGTAATGTGGGAGCGAAGTGCAGCTTTTCGAGATCGATTTTCCCCCGGAGGATGATTTGGCTTCTTCTTGCACCTCCTCCTTTTTTTTTGCTCTTGGTTCGGTCCCCGCTGAACTGAGTTTTCCTTTTTTATTCGACAAGATTTTCTTTTCGTCGGCCGCTGGACAAGGGCATTCGGAAAGGTCATTTCCTCTGGTTTTTCTCTTTTTTCTTTTCTGATCCCTTATTCTTTCTCACATGATGTCAGCTCTTTTTTTTTTTTGGGCGCCCCCTTTTTCTTGGGGTAAACGCTGCTGCTGCTTTCAGAACCGTTTTTTCGTGGTTGGTTGTTTTTTGATGTTCGTGGTTTTCCATCCAATGGGCTGCTTTTTTTTTTTTTTGTCTGACTCTTTTTTTTTTGACGCCACAAACCGTGTTTTCCATGCGCTTACACCAGGTCTACAATTCCTTGGGGTGGCCCTTTTTTTTTTTCCCTTTCGCCCTTCTTTAAACAAGGCCTTTTCTCCCAAATGGCTCACTGTTCCCTCTGCTCATTTTCGGGCTGGATGTACGCCTTTGGCGGTTTTTTTTTTCTTTTTTTTGGTGTACTGGTGAATGGCCCCCCCCGTCGTGGTCAAACAAATCTGCCCTTTTTTTTTTCCCAGGGTTGGGGACTTTTTCTTCCAACAAACTACCCCCCTTTCTTTGCGGCTGTTTTTTTTTCCCTTTTTTTTTTTTTGACGGACATTGTTACCGTCTGATCCCCCGGGCAAACCATGTCCTTTTCCCTTTTTTTGACGTTTTTTTGCGTTCTTCTTTGGCATGCCCGGCTATTGTTCGCTTCTCGTTCTATAGTGGCACGTAGTTGAGATTGATGCCATTTTTTTTTTAACCACCTCTTCGTAAGGGGTGTAGTGTGGCCTTTCAGCGTTCATGTCCCAACGTATCGGGGGCCTCCTAAGGGCGGTTTTTCCTATGTACTTTTTTTTCCCCCTTTTCCCC
>Ga0179591_1263381_pt1 | contig 19910 bp, 23 predicted proteins | sample CZOMad2_1_08_16f_FD_182891 | JGI IMG/M metagenome (GOLD analysis project Ga0179591, IMG submission 182891) | Vadose zone soil fungal communities from Angelo Coast Range Reserve, California, USA - CZOMad2_1_08_16fungal (PacBio error correction) | ecosystem: Environmental > Terrestrial > Soil >... | reverse complement strand
TTACACACCCCATTTTGGCGGGCGTTGGAAACCCTTGGCCTACAAATTTCTGACGTCCCTCCCCCAACCGTCCTTCCCAAGAAGAGCGCAATCGCCTCGTAGGTGACTTTGCTCCTTGGAACTCCCCTTTCCCCCTTCTTTTTTCTTTTGGGCCTTCGATTTTTTTTGCAGGCCGGATATTCTCGTTCCTGCCTCTGCGTGGGCCGCGGTCTCTGAATCACAGTGTCCTCTTCCTTGCCATCAATTTTTTCTTTCGCGCTTCTCCCTTTGGCGCGTGGCAGGTGTTTTGAGCCATGTTTTTTTGAATTCGGGTCGCCTCCCGAGCTGTTCCCTGATTTTTCTTTCCAAAATACTATCGTCTTTTCATGCGAGCTACTTTGCTAGGTTAAAGACTTCTTTTCGACTCCCGTCGACGTTTTTTAACCTTTTTTATCATTCCTTCACCAAGAAGCACTCCGCCCGCCCCTCCCCCCCCCATAGCTGTTATAAAGTCCCCGCTCCTCCGTCTTCGAGACCCCTCGGGCTTGGGTACCGCGATAGCTTCCCCCCTAGTCTCGTTGATTTTCTCTTGTGCGACACATTTTGTCTCTTCCCGCTCAAAGGGCTTCGCTTTTTTTGTTTCTAAAGTACTTTCACGAGACATAGGAGAGCCCTCCCCTTTTTTTCAACCTATTTTTTCCCTATATTCTTGAGCTGCTACACCCGTCTTTCAATATTATTTTTCGGAAGTCTATCCACCGTTTGTAACCGCGTATCGCCCCCCCAGATCCCCCTTTTTATGCGGAAATAATCGGGCAGACTGTCGATAGTATACGTAATACGGTGAAAAGACCCTTCCGTTATCTCCGCATTGCGAGCCCTCATCAAAATTTTATTTGTGCGCCAGTTGCGAAGAAAGTTTCCGTCTAGATGGCAGTTAGCTTCCCGCGAGGGCTCACCTGCCCGATTTGAACATTCTTTCGCCATCGGCCTTGCAGATTCTCCCTCCGAGCTAAATGTGGCCCCCTCCTGATAGAAACCATATATATTGGCTTTAGTACCTTTAAGAAATTTTTGTGTTATGCCCGATGTGTCCCCCCTCCCCCTCCCTCTTCAAAACTGCTGCACATTTATTTACTTGCAGGAGACCTTCGAAGTCTTGGTTATAGAAGATCTGTCTTTTCCGACCATGTGAATTTTTTTTTTTTCTATCCCCCGAAGTGATAGAATGTCAGCCCTTCGTCGGCCTGCATGGTTGCCCGCATGAGTTAAAAAGTAATTTTTGACCGTCCAATCAAGTCCCACACCTCCTTTTTCCTGACTTTGGGGCCATCGTTGCTTTTCCCCCAAATTTAACGACGTCATCCCGAATTATTTTAAGACCTCTCCTTTCTTCTTTCCATTTCCCATGTCTGATTCTTCTCGTTCTTCCCCCTACGTCATAGTTTCCCTTTTCTTCTCTTCGGAGATACTGGAGCGACTATAGCCTTTCCCTAATTATCCTCTATCAGTTTGGATTGGTCTTACTCCCCTGGATTTAAACTTTCATGCGAGAGCCAATTAGAGCTGATCGAATTCATATGCTTGTCTCCCCTTCCTCCCCCGACTTAGTTTTTTTTTTCCCCAAATTGGCCCCCCTCGCAAGTTTTCAGACTCCCTCGAGATCATTTGATCTTCGCAATGAGAGAGTTGTAATAGCGTTCTTGTTGTATTAGAGCCCCCCTTCCCCCCCAGTTCCTATCGCCTTTCCCGAGAGGTAATTTTTACCCTGCCCTTTTAGTATAGTCTCTTGTCTCCTTCGACGTGCCCGCCTGTAGGTCCTTCCGACCCAGCGACCTTTAGTCGAGGGACTCCCCTGCCTCCTCCTCGAATTTTCGGTTCCCCCCCATTCGCTTTCAAATCCGCATTCTCGAGATTTTTTGATGTTCTTGAAGGTTAGAAGCCTTTTTTCCCCGTCGAATGGAGAGGTCTCTGATAACTTCCTTTTTTACTCTTCTCTGCGAGATCTTCGGCGACAATGCGGATTTTGCATCCCCTCTAAAATGCCGGACTGCATCCTTTTCTCTGGCAGATCCGGGGATTTTGACCACCCCCTCTGCGACGCAAGAGCAGTCGACATTTCCTCCGAGAGGCAGTCTCCCTTTTACGAGAATAAATTTTTTCCGGAATCGGTGGAAAGATTCGACCCCCCGATGAGCCTTCTCAGTGTGCGAGTTTTCCCCTGTCGGCGAACACAGTGCTTTCGCTAGCCCGTTAAGTTGTAATCTCGACCCTTGCCTTTCTTACGCTTCCGAGATTCGTTGAATGACCTGTTCCCCAACTCAGAGATCGTCCTGGCAAATCCCCCCTCGCCACCTCGATGTCGCTTCTCCTCGTGTCATGCTCCTTTTCGCACCTGCGCCTACTCTCTTTCAACTCCTGCTAGAATTCTCCCCGAGTCCCCCCGACACCGAGAATTATATCTGTCGCTTCGTAGCGCCCCCTCTTTCGACGCCGCGGCGGTTGGTTGCCGCTAGATTTTGAAAAGGAGCTTTTTGCGGCTCTCTTTACTTTTATTGTTTATGATCTTCAAGACGCCCCTTCCCTTCCCAGCATTGTTCCCCCCCACGAGAGCTATATACTGAGAAAGCGGCTCTTCTTCTTTATATCCCCTCCAAAAATGCGCACTATATAAAGTATCCCCCGTTATCTTCTCGTTCCCCCGAACCTCGCAATATCTCTGCCTCAATTTCCGGGCGTCTTAAAGTTTCCTACGACCGTGAGCCCCGACGGTTCCTGAAGATTTCCCCCGCAGCACCGCCCCTGGTGTCTCAGATAAACCCCCCCCCACGGCAGCTCATAGGTAGGACTATGTGGCGCTGCCTCTGCGATCTCGGATGGGGATGATCCCGCCCCTTCAGCGCTAATCGGCTCCTTCCCCTCATCCCGGGTAGTTCTCCCTCCGTCACTCCCCCCCCCCCCCAAAACCTGAGCCAGCGCGGTTTGATGCGCGGAAGATAATATAGCGGACAAAATCTTAACCCGACATGTCCTTCCCCACGAGATGAGAATCTTTCTCCACCTCCGACGTGATTCTCGGGGGACACTTGAATGGAGATCGTTCATTTTTTCGCCTCCCTTCCGCGAGAATCACATCCCCGACGAAGATCCCTCTTCTCCACGTCAGGCATCTTTCCTAGCCCTTCCCCTGAACCGTCATTGCTGATTGGCTCTTGTCTATAGGCCTTAGTATCTGCAGGGCTGAGCGTCAGTGTCAATTCCCGCCGACCTTCTTTTTACTCTTCACGCCCGTCGGTCTCAGCGCCCTGAGACCTTACCCTAGTTCTCAAGGTGTCCCTCGACTTGTCGAGGGTCACACTTCCCGCTCGAGAATTCGAGTCTTTTCCGCCGAAGAAGGAGCTTGACTTTTCTTTGTCCAAATCGCGCAATGGCCTTTTTCCACGTTCCTTACTCTGCCCTCTCTCCTTTTCCCCCCCCAACTTTTCTTTTTAGCACCTTCGTTTTGAATGTCCCCCTATTTTCTCCCCTAGGCTTTGAGCTCCCCGCTCGAACAAGTTCCGAGTGACCCTCTTGCATCTTCACCTGCCCCCTCCCCCCCCCCCAACGAAGAGCGCCTCCCCGCCGTGCTCCTCTGCATGCAGGAGACTTTTTTTTCGACTCAGAGCGGACGCTTCAGCTCTCTCGAACGCTTTTTTTGAAGTACTTTTCGAGCAAGCTTTTCTGTCGCGGCCTCCCCAGCCGGCGCTAGAAAAAGGCCCCCCCTTTCTGTGGGCCACCCCGATTTCATTCCTATAGTGCTCGTCCTATATACTTCGTCCCCGTTTCCCTCCCCCCAACTTAACGTAAACTTTTTCATCAGCCCAAGAAGGAGAAGACTCTTTATTCCCCTTCTTCCATATTGCCGGAAAATTTTGTTTGATTGTTGTGATAGAAGAACCACCCCCCCCCTGGCAAAACGCCTTTTCCTCCGTTCCAACCTGACACCGTTTGGTTATTATGATTCCTTTCTTCAGAGCCTTTTTTTTAATCATTTCCCCGATGACTCGCAGCGCCCCTCTCGGACCTCTCTCCCTTTTTTTCCTTCTCCCCGGCGCCTCGCTCTGGTCTATCGACTTTACCTTGAACCCACCCTCGGTTCGTCCCTTCAGTCATGCCCCCCCCAGGACTACATCCTCTTCTCAGGAGTAGTCCTCCTTGAAAAAGAATCACAGCGTATTAAACCTTTTAAAGTTTTATAGACCCCGCCTGGGAACTCAAGGGCTGTCCGCCACTTTTACTGTTAAAAACTTTTTTTTTCTCTCCCTGCATTAATGCATTTTCTTTGCGGAGTCAGTGATCGAAGTCGGCCCCTGTCTCACTGGTCCCCCCCCGCCCCAAGCCTCCGGTTTATCCACCTCTCCTTGAAAAAAAGTGATATTTCGAGTTTTACCCCCAAAGATCGGGACTTACTTTCCGTGCAGTCTCAAGCCTCCTGGGGATTGTCAATTTGTACGCAGTCCCAGCGCTGAATTCCCCTCACCACCTTCCTTTTTGCATGAAATGTATGAGATCTTTCCCCTGACACGCCCGGTCGGTGCCTCCCCTCAATTATTTCACTTGAATTCTGTCGCCCTCAAAGCATCTCAAGAGCGGACCCTAGCTCCGTTCGCGGGAGGACGCCTCTTCAACCAAGCCCTCCCTTTTAGAGTTTCCCCCCTTTGGGGGTTAACTTAAAAATGAGTCCGTCTTCAGCCGGTAAGCGCTATGGTCCTCCACAATCACGCGTCTTTTCCCCCTTTTTTTTTTCCCGGCCACGGAAGGCTGTGAGCTGGACCTCGATCTTTTTTCTGTTTTGGGGAGGACGGTTCCCCACTGCGTCGATCTAAGAGAACGAGTTGACACGCGTTTCTTCTTCCCGCTGACCCTCCCCTTCTCTTGACGAAGTTCCGGACTCCTTGCTCAAACCTTTCAAATCCCCGCACCTCGCTTCGAACCTATGCGAAGTTCCGCAGCCCTTCCCTTTATTCCCTGCACCCAGGTCTCTGCTCCTCTCCTTGTTCCAGGCAAGAATCTCCCGTTCGCGCAGTTTCAGAGAACTCCTGCCTCGTTCTTTTCCCCCTCAATATAAGCCTTCCTCCCGCCCTCCCCTCTTTCTTTTTCCCACTCGGAACTTTTTTTAATATTTCACAAGAGAACCCTTTTTTTGCTTCGCCTTACTCCTTTTCTATGGTTATTCCGATCCGGAAAATCGAAGACTTTTTGGCCCTTTTCCGCCATTTCCCTTTTTCTGCCCTACGCGTGGTGTCTTTCAACTGCCCTCCCCCCCAACCCCTTCTTGTTCAGCGATTTTTCAACAAGTCTCTTTTGGCCAAAGCCGACACTGATCAGAGAAACCTCAGATTTTTTTCCCTCTCTTCTTTTCACTTTTTTTTGAGAGAGAGGTCTCACCTCTCTTTTCTCGATGTTTTTCTCATCTTTTTTCTTTCTTTTTGCCAAGATGAAATAGGTCTTCCCTGGAGCGTCCATGTCCCCGTGATCCACGTCCTCGGGTCGGGCGTGGAAAATTGGAGACCCCCCCCTGGCTTTTTTCGTCGCGTTTTCCCAGATCTTCCCCCTCCTGACGAAAAGAGTTAAGCTCTTTATCTCCTCGTCGGGGATATGTTGATATTGTTCCAACATTCTCTCGTTCCTGTCCTTGTTGGGAGGCCTCGATTGTAGGATTTTGTGAATAAAGAGGAGATTTCCTGCTCTCTCTGCCAGCTTTTTCCTTTTCTCCCTTGGATTGCGCGAAAACGTTTTACTGATTCCCAATTGCCCAAATGAGCAATTTTTCCCTGGGGCAGCGCAGTGAGTTATGAAACTCTTTCGCCGCGAGTGTTCGAGCGATTTGGAGCCCCCCCAATCCATTTTTTACCCGTCCTTTCCCCGCCTTTCCTTGATTAGGTTAAGTCTTTCCTGCTCTGGACTGAGAACTTACTATTAGGCCGTACCCCCCCTTTTAGCTTCCCCCCCCCTTTTAGCACTCGCCGCCCACGAACCCCCCCCCTTGACATCTCTCTCCAATAAAAGAATTAGCATTTTTGCGTAGTTCGAACCTACGAGGGTCTTGGGAGAGGAGACTTTCGCTCTCCGCGATCCGATAGTTTTTCCGGTACTGACGTTTGATTTCCCCCCTTGGTGGTCTGGTATCCTTTTCTTTTATCTGAGAGTTTGTTTGTTCTGTTGATCACGTAGGACCTAGCAACCCTCTCAAATACGGTTTTTTTTCCCCATGCCTTTTTTTTTTTTCACCTCTACTCTTAGCTGAGGCGACCCATCCCCCAGCCGAAGGAGGAACCCTCCTTTTGGAACCCAGTAGCGCCCTAATCCAGTGTCTCTGTGTTTAATTCTTGCTCAGTCCTCTTCCTTTCCGGCGGAAGTACCGTGCCCCAGAATTCCTCGGGACCGTCTGAGGATTCTCTCTGCAGGACCGCTGCGACGTCCAAATATTTTTTGGGCTCTTTTCGTCGAGAATGTTGCCCCCGTTTCAATCTCTTTCAGCAAGAGCTGTTACCTTCCTTTCTTAAAAACGCGCACGTCTGAACGTACTCACCCGCATCCCCCAGCCTCTCCTTTTTCCGATCATCTCCCTCATCGACTGCTGAGTCTTGTCTTCCCTTCTTTATAGAAAGCCAAGTTCCCTGTCCCGGTATAGCCTTTAAGACCCTCCGTTGATCCCGAATCCTTTTTTAAAACGGCATAATCCTTTCTTTATCCCCTCATTTCTTCCTTTTTTTCCCGAGCGATTGAGGTTTTCCGTTCTTCCTGACCCCTGATAGACGCGCCCTGCTTCCTTGAGATTTAATGAACCTCGGTGAGTTCTTTTAGTCTCCCACCTATCTTTTCTTTTTTTCGCGCATGCGTTTCTCCTCTTTGCGTGAACGGCTCATTTTCCCCCCTTAACTAATTGCGTTCCCCCACACGCGGTGCAGTTTTCTCCTTTTTCGTCTGTGTTCCGTGGACACCCCCAACCCGCAGGCACGATCGTTAAACTTTCTCCCGACAAATCTTCCTCTTTTCTCTTTTTTCTGAGAGGACGGATTAAGGGAAGGTTTTTTTTAGCCCGGTGCATAAGGTGAGAGATATAGAATCTCTCGGAGTGGACAGCCTGGTTTGGCCCCTTTTCTCTTTGTCTTCATGTTCCCTTTTTTCTCTCCAAGCCTTTTTCTTCTTCTTGCTCTTCCTTTTTTCGATCTCGATGAGTTTTGAGCACGCTTCTCAGTGAAGCGGAGCCTGCTGTTTGAAGCTTCTTAACTGAGTTTTTTCCTCTTCTCCCCTGATGCGATCGTTTACGTCATCTCCTTTTTAGAGGAGAGTCTCCTCCGAATCTTCTCTCCTCGTTCGATTTTCCTTATTCCCCCCATTTGCACTCTTCCTTTTTTTATCAGTGAGAGAAAGTGAAGTTTATTTTGAGTCCCCCCCCCCTTTCTTGACTCCGACCCGAGCTGCTGCGTCAAGCCGATACTCAGAGGAAAGTTGTCAAGATTCCCCCCCTTAAATTCGCCCCTTTAAATCGCGCGCCTGTTCTGGGTGCCGTTGCGTTCGGTCAGAGGTCGGCTCGTCTCATTGCGCTCATGATCCCCATCCTCCGCATCACGTTTTCTTCCCCTCTGACCTCCTGCGTCACATCGGAAGTCCGACTTTTTACCCTCACCGTACCCTCTGAAGGTTTCACGTCGCGCTGTTGGTTCATGCCGACTCATCCTTCCAAGAAGGGAGAAGAGTACCAGATATGCCGAGAGCCATTGCAGAACCCGCTCTTGCCTTATCTTTTCTTACGCACCTTTCCTTAGAATCACTTCCCGTTTCTTATCGCGTTCGAAGCTTTCCTCGAGGCGAGAAGGCAGTTCTTGCGTTCTCTCGATGTCTCGTTAATTGCGCCAGCGATTCGCGACTTTTTTAGTTTTGTATGTCCGATCCTGGGTGCTCTCTTCCTATTCCTTTTAGACTTATTTAGTCCTCTCCAGTACAAATCAGAGACCTGGGTCCTCCGCAATAGAAGCCCACCCTCTCCTTTCTCCCCCCTTGCCGCGTGTCGCCTCGTCCCCCATCTCACCTTTCAAATCCCAAGAAAGCGCTATCCTAACCGACGCTCCAAGGACCGCCCCTAGCGGTCTGCCGCGTCTTTTGATCCAGCTCTCCCTCAGAGAAGATTCTTTACTCTTGGATTATAAAAAGTAGACTGTAGAATGTCCTTCCTCCATCTATTTTACCTCCCCCCCTTGTGTTTCTTTCTTTTGAAAGAAGCAGTCTTAAACATAGAAGGTGCCCCATCGATCAGCTCCTCCCAGGAGAACCTGTCCCTCCCCTCCCGCTCCGACCCCTTTCTCGAACAAAATATCTACCTTTCGGGTATTACCCAGTTTCGGTGATCCATATAAGATGAGTGATTTGTTTCCCTCGGCCAGTCTTTCCCCCTTTCCCCTGAACGGATTTGGACACTTGGTCCCCCCAGACGACTATAAACGTGCGGCCTGTGGAGAGAGCATCTTTGCAAATGCGCCTCTTTTTTTGAGTCCTTTTTGAGCTAGTCATTCAAGCGACGCCTCCTTCTATTTTTCCTCGGTCTTTTTTCTTCGCACGGCGGCTTTTTTCAAATTTAACCCGTCGATTCTTCCGTTAGCAATCCCTTTTCGGCCCCATACCCTCCTTAGCTCTCAAAAGGACTTTCACCAATCGCGGGCATCTTCTCGCAAAGATTCTCTCCTCCTGCTTTTTTTCCTTAGTTCAAAAATCCCACCTTCTGCTTTCTTCCCCTCGTTCGAGCCTCTTTAGGAAGACAGAAGATTTATGTACCTCATCCCTCCCCAGACGCTTTTCCCTTTTTCCCACCGATGCATTCCTGTCGGGTGCCTGAGAACGTTAGGATCGAGTCATGTTTTCTCTTCCATAGATGCCTTTCCCCGTGGGTTTTCCTCCCTGATCATTCCGGCTCCACTTCCCTCGATCCCGAAAAAGGCCTTTCCCCCCACCCGCCGTTCAGGCAGCGCTCCGATGCTATCCCACTGGAGAAATTGTTCCTCAGAACTTGTTATGCTTTTTTCCAGGCCCCCGCAGCAGTTCAGGGTCTTCGCCGAAAGGTTCTGCGAGGTCGCGTGCATCGTAGCAAATGGCATAATTAAAGTGCTCGCCCCTTGCCCCCCGACACTTCTTTTCTGTCGCAAAATGCCCAGCGCGTCCCCTCAGCCGAGCGAAGAGATAGATGCTCCGAAGACTACTGCTTGACCCCGTCTGAGGAGGCCCCCCTTTTTTATACCGAGGCAAACCCTTCCCAAGCGATTTTTCCCCGCCGTTCGGAGAGCGGAGGAAGGAGTCTACTAAGCGCGAAGCCTTTCAGCTGATCGACCGCTTGAAGAGTAAGCTCTCTTTTTTCCTTTTTTTTTCGCAGCGTTTGAAAGCTCCCACACTCTCTCCCCCAGCCACTTTTTTTCTTTGGCGCTGCTCCCCCTTAAAGAGATAGAGTCTAGTATTGATCTCCTCGTCGTCGTCCCCTTCCCCCAATTCCCACCAATTCTTCCGCTCTTGCCTTCCTTCAGGCAAAGACCTTTTTAGTCTGGAAGCTGCGGAAGATGATTTCTCATGTTTCCTCGAGGCCCCCATGGTTATAGCCTAAGCCCACCTTTCCACAACAACTGACGCCCTCATAACATGCCCCTGCTTTTTTTGTTTGGATTGGAAGTTTACCCTCAACTTTCTCCATTTGAACTAATTTTTTTCCGAGGTTTCGAGGTGCGGCGGTGTACTTCGCTGTTGAAGGACATTCTCTTTCGACTTTATTGTTGGCTATTTCTGCGCGACTCCCATCTAACCCTCGCTCCCAGGTAGAGCTGATCCTTAACTCCACAGCCGGTACTGAGTTCTGCAGCAGTTTGAACAAAGAGGAGGCCATTCGTCCGTTTTTCTACACCGATGTCCTCCTACTTTTTACGACCGCTGTTGCCCAACCCCTAACGGTATATCGCCCACCGGTGGGCCCACCACTTCTCCAAATTCGCTCTTACACCTTCCCCCGTGCTCTTGCAGTTCTCCCTCTTGCCATTAATCCGGAGAATTTAACGCCGCGCCTTTTTTTTTGCTGATCCCTCTCCGTGAACCTTTCCATCTCTCTAAAGATGGCGTCCCCCCAAAGATCCCCCCCCCGGGACTTCCTGGTCCGCATGTCGAAAGCGTTTTTAGGGGAGAAGTTGTTTTCCCGCCGTTATTACTCTGCTCCGGTGTTCCGCTCTCCCTCAATAGGATTGTCCCTGATTCTCTTCTCGAGCTTTCCCTCGGTTCGTTTACCTTCGTAGTCATTCAAATGGCGATTTTCACCATATCATAGTCAGTCCCTTTTGACTCCAGGTTCTTCGTCTTTTTTTTTTTATTGTGCGACGGCCACTCCAATGACCCTTATTACCTTGAGCGCTTACCCTTCCCCCCCCACGATTCCACGAGTACTCCGCTTCCCTTTGACTGACTTTTATTTTTTTCCAGAGTCATAGAGGCCCTCAACGTCGCTATAGCCCAGCGCAGTTAAGCTTTCTTATGGGAGCTTGGATCCCCATTCCTCGATTTGGGTGGTCGTGTGGCGGCTTCTTATCTTTGGGTACCCGAGGACCTTTTATGAACAAATATGACGATTGACAGTCGGGCCTATCGTACCCTGCCACGCCTCTTGACCCCTTCCAATGAACCTCTCCGTGATCTTAACAGGATACCCAGTCCAAAAGAGATCGAAAAGATATTCATCAGCTCCAGCCCTTAAGCATTGTCCCCACCCTTGTACGCTGTTTCAAACCCCCGGCCTTCCAGCTGCTATGTCCTTTTGCGGCCCCGAAGACCTGGACTTTTGTCCCTCCAGTCATTTCTAGAGCAATTCTACAACGCGGCTTTTTAGGCTGAATATCTCCCCCTTTATTACTTCCCCACATACCCTGCTCGACTTCTTCCCCCCCCTCCCATCGGAGAAATTTTTTCTCCCCAAGGATTCAATCGCTACGAGTTCCGCTTCATCCGCTTCTCCTCTTTTGCTCTTATTTATTTCTTATAAAATTCTTGACCCGCCCGCTGGTCTCACCTTTTCAATGCACTCCGAGGCTTGCCCCCCGGGCTCGGCGCTTCTTTTCAAAATCCCCCTTTTACATAGATTCCCCACCCTTTCCTCTGAGGAATCTGATCCCCCCTCAGACCCGATCTGAGACCATCGTTTAGGTGATCATCTCTCTCTTTTCCTTTTTTTGGAGAGATGCTCCTCTTGATTTTCTTGTAGGTCACTCTTTCTGGAGCTTGTTCATCTGAATCCCCCCCTCCATAAACTGTAGTGATACCCTATAGGTGCTCCCCACTCACCGGTTCGGGCTTTTGAAACTTCTTCGACAAGCGGTTTCCGATCTCCCTTCCGAATCGACCCCCGAAAGAAATCTCATCGACGCAGCTCTGGGTTCCCTTCGGTACTTTCCTGCTGGGGTTTTTTCGCCCCCTCTCTGGTGCTGTGATTAAACGAACTCTCCCCGAAGGATATTTTCGAGTCCTCGTCCCTTCTTTCCCTGAATTGTTCTATCGGACAATTAAGTCGAGTATTACTTGCCCATAGCATTTTTATACCCGGCTTTTCAGGCAGTTGAAAAGGGCTTTCTTAAAAGTTCTTAGAATCGAGCTTAGTCTTTCTCGAGTTTCGGCCCTTCCCCAGGTCAGAGAAGAGTGCGTGTTAATTTTCAATTGCTCTAAAGCCTGCTGGAGCTCGTCCTCTTTTGATACTGGGGCCCCCTATTAGGCTCTTTAAAATATCAAGAGCCACCCCTCTACGCAAAACCCAAAAACAACCAACCCCCGATGTGATTTTATCTCTCCCAGAACTTGCGTGTTTCGAGTCCAAATAAGAGGGAGGTGAATTGGCCAAAGAGATCCCCAGATGGCCATCGTTCCTGAGTTCGAGTACTGTACGAGGTGCTGGCCAACTAGGCGGTCTAATGGTTGGCCTCTAAAATTCCCCAGAGGGTTCTCTTCTAAACGAGGAAGTCCGCCACCTCGTTCCTGGCCGATGCCTTTCGTCTCAACGCCATGCCTTGTGTGTGATCCCTCCTTTGACACTCGAAGCCGTTCTTAGAATGTCCGGCCCGAGAACTTTTCAAGCTCGTCCCCAGAGAAAAGGTAGATCTCCTTGCCCCTCTCGAGAATGTAGAGATTCTTCTCCTTTTCTCCTCCACGGCTTGCCCCATACTTTTTCAACGGCTAAGGAAAGGACGCACCTCAGTAACCTCTATTTGGTGTGCGCCTTCCCCCCTCCCAGAATTTGCACAGGTTTACTCTTCCAAGCACGCGATCAGAATCCGGAGTTAACCCCAAATTGCCAAATTATGTTCCCCGCTCTATCTCCTCCACGTCCAAGCGGAATTGAAGATCTTCGAGCGAACATTTGTAAAACAGCCCGGCTAGACAACCCGTGATATTGACCCCCCTCGGTCCTTCCCCTTCCCTACATTCTTGATTTCGAATCTTCCTCTTTCAACTGCTGCCCACCCCCCCCTTTCTCCTCTTTTAATGGCGTCAGGAGATTAATTCCTCCCCCCCTCGCAGATTGAGTTTTTTGTCCCCTCCGATTCCCCCTTTAGGACCTCCGAGAAAATGCTCCCGAGCTCCTCTCAACTCTCATCCCCCTTGCCGGCAAGCGTGAGAGGGTGATCTCTTTTCTTGGATGCGTGCAAACTGATTATTCTTTTTCAACGTCCCTACCGCCCCCGGTGGGTTTGGATTTTTCCCTGGTCGGGGTTAAAGAGGGGACTTTTATCTTTTTCCAGCGGCAAGATGACAGCCTCATCCTCCCCTCCCCGAAATATATATTCTTCTCCTCTTTACTTTGAACCCGCGGCGGATTAATGTTTTCCTTTTCTCTCGTCTAGATCCGAAGGAGATCAGGAAGATCCCCCGTCACTTCGCTTTCTTCATGAAGAAGCCCCCATCCGGGTGGCCTTTTTTTCAGTTTCGTCTTAGATGAGACTTTTTCCCAAAGCGAGACGTTTCTCCTCCTCCCACCCATTCCCCCTCCCTTATCTCATCCCATCCCCTCTCCATACTCATCTCGCGCCCCCCCCCTCCCCGACTCCCCCCCCCTTGACCGCGTTCACCCGCTCATGCCACCGAGCACGCTTGGCCCCGCGCTTGAGTTCTCTCTTGAGACTCAACTCCGAAGTCACTCTCCTTTGCCGAGCACTTCTTGGACCCTGCTTTTGTTTTGCCTCGTCTAAGATGCGCTTTGCGTTAAGTGAAGTTTTTTTTCTGTATTATGCTCTTTCACCTTCCTCGCTAACGGATGCCATTTGAAACTTCAAGTAAGATCTTTTTCTGTCCCCAGTTCCCTACCCCCGACTGGTGACTCGTCTTTTTTCACATTTCAACTTCCCCTGACCTGGTAGAGGTTTACCTCCCCCCGGCTTAGAATTCTCCGATTGCCTTTTCCCTCCCGACAAATCACCTTCCCTCTCCGCCTCTCGCTGTCACTTAGAGTAGTCGGCCTGGCTTCGACTTGAGCGACCTCCCGTTCATAAGCCTCTCCCCCATCGACGATTTCCGCTGCGTCACCCCATCCGACATCCGTCTCACCCTTCACCTTTTCTCAAGCCCCCGGTCTCTCGTGCGCCCGTGCGGAAGGCCTTCTTGGATGTGGGAAGGAAAGCTCGGCTAGCCCCCTCAGATTCGCTCCACCATTTTCCTCTTGAGCACTTTGCCTAAGAAGATTCACCCCATGAAATGGGATTTCTTTTTCCCCCCTTTCGCACAGCCGCTCTTCTCTGCAGGTACGTCCCTCTCGTGCTGCGATTTAAGAGAACACTCTCAGTCGCTCTTTCGTTCCTCCCTCCAGTTTAATTTCTCATCCCCCCCTGCTCTTAATCTCCTCTCTCTCCATGATTCGATTGATGTTTACGATTGCTAGCGAGTATAAAAATCATGCACATGGGCCCCTCCCATACCCTTTGTTCCACATCTCCTCTTCGTCTCCGAGCGTTTTGCTTTCTCAAGCGAATGACGTCTCGTCAACCACTGCAGAGATATGTAGACGGGCAATCTCCCCCTTTACCCCCACGAAGACCTTCCCCTTCCCTCTCCCCCGTCGAGAAGTTTGTCGAGTTGATTTCGCGGGAGGTCGTCTGAGTAGATCACGCTGTGAACCCGGCGCCCTTCCTCGCTTTCATCTCTTCCCCTCTTTGTCTGAGTCGATATTAAGCCCCCCCTCCCCTTTTTCAAAATAGTTTGCTCTGCCTAGTTCCGACCTAGAGGCAGATTTCTTACCCCGGTATAGAAACCCCCCCTTTGCAACCCCGTCTCCAATCTCCTTTCGATCTGGCGGCGATAACTCTCGCTGCTTGAGTTGAACGAATCTCCCTTTAGACTCGGGACACGCGTCGGGAACGAATTCTCATCGCCCCTCGCTCCAGACCGCTCGAATATCTGGGCACGCCGCTTCTCCCATCTTTTTCCCCCCCCACCGATGTCGCGCCCCCTACGGACCCACCTAACAGCTCCCTCCCCCCAGGCCCCTGGGATGCGGGAGTTCCGTTCCCATTGTGCTCCCACCCATTTCACCCCCTGCCCGCCGGCTATCCTTGTCCCGGGCCTGACCACACACCCCAACCCCTCTCCCGACCGCACCCGCTTTCCACGCTCCTGCACAGCCCTAACCCGCCCGCTAACGAACCCTCCCGTGCTTCCCCCCCCCCCACGACCATTCCCATCGACGCCCATAACCTCTGGCCTCTACACCCCCCCTTTCAATCTTCTATCCTCCAGCGTGCTACTCCACCCCCACCCTGACCACCATCCACAACCGTTTAACCGGCAATCCCTCCCCACTCCGGCACAACCATCCCTCCTGGCCCCGCGCCTACCAGTACGAACAACAAAACAGCTTACGGCCTCTGATTCCCCACCCAAATCCCAACCCACCCCGCCCCCCCGGGCCGGCCCCTCGATAATCTCGCGCCCCTACACCCCCTCCCCACCCCCCCCCCCCCCACCCCCCCTGGAAACCACGAACCCCTCCTTCGAGGCCGCCCATCCCCCGTACAACCCCCCATGTAGGCTCACCGATCCCAGCCACCCCGCCACACCCCCTCGCCCGCGCTCCTGTACCGCCCCAAGGCCTCCCCCCACTACCAACAAAGGACCATCCGCCCGCGCCGTTGAAACGGGGCCTCACAATCGCCAACCCTTACCGCCCGGCCTCCCGAGTCTCCCCTCCCCTCCCTCTCCCCTATGAACCCCGCCCCTCCCCCTCAGCTTCTGCCCTAAACTTATCCCACACGCCTCCCCCCCGGACACACCCACTCCCGCCACGCCCCCCATATCGCTGGGCCCGAGCCATAGTCTTGGCTCGAAAGTCCTTCCGCCCCCCTGGCCCGACCAATGTAAAATCATTGCTCCCTGGTTCCCCACCCATCGCGCCCCGGCCCCCCGCGTCAAGCCCAGCTACAGAAGTAAGAAACGCTCCCACTACGTGCCCCCCCTCCCCCCCCCACCCTCCCCCCTCTGTACATCGACTCCCAGGTTGCCACTTCTACTCGATCAATCCCCCTTCGCGCCTAAAAACCTCCCGCCCGGCCCCCTGTGGGGGGCTGCCCCCCGGTCCATACCCGCCCGGCCACGGTCCCCGGGCCACCAGCCCGCCCTCGAGACCACCTCAACGTCCATCTCACCTCGTCCCTCCTAAACCCCGGACCCCCAACTGTACCTGACCGACCCCCGCCCCCCCGTTCACCTTGTGCCAGCCCTCCTGCACCCCCCCCCTCGTTCCCCCCGCACCGCCGCCTCACCAATCGCCCCCGCAGAAGCACCCTGAGCCTCAATCTATGATAACATCATCCTATTCCCCCCACCCCCCGTCTCCCCCGCCCATACGGCACTTACCGTTCACTCCCGTCACACGCACCCGAGCTCTAGCCTTCATCCCCCACAAAAGCTCCCCAACGTGACCCCTCCCTATGTACCCCCCCACCCACCCACACTTAGCCCCGACACAACCACCTCCCCTCCTCCAGTTGTCCCCATGAACCCATCCTCGCCTTCCCCGAACCGTCCTCTCCGCCTTTCCCGCCCTTCATCCCCCCGCAGGAACCCCCGAGTGCGTGCTCAGGCACCATCAACCCACGGCTACCCCACTCCTCCCCCTCGCCTCTAACAAAAAACATGCACGCAACCACCTCGCCCACGGAGTCCCCCAACGCCCGCCGTCGCACCCCACCCCCCCCTCGCCCCCCCCCTAACGGCCCGGCACTACTCCCTCCGCTCCATCCCAACACCCCCCCAATCGCACCAAAACACCCCCCTCTACGTGGCTACCCCCCCGCATCACCCATAGCACGCCCACCTCTATCCACCCTCCTACTCCTTCCCGCCTGGCGAGGCCCCCACCAATCCACCTCCTCCCCCCCGGAACCCCCCCTTTAAGCCCCCCCACCCCCCTACCCCCCCTCGCGCGTTCACTCCCCAACACATTCCCCGCGACATGCCAGCTCAGGCCACGCAGCGGCTCCACTTAATCCGCCTCCCCACCCACACGCAGCGTCTCACTGAACCCGCCACAGCCTTCCAGTGGACACCCATCGCCCCCTCGAACTCCTTCCCGGTTCTCTACCCGTAACGACGTTAACATTCTCCACCTCGCACTAAAAAATCCCCCCTCCCCGCCCATTGGTCACCCATCCCCTCCTACCCCCGCAAACTTAAGCCCCCCACACTATCCCCACCCTCTAAAAAACTATGCTACCGGCCACACCCCGCGAACAAATCAACCCCCGACCCAAGGAGGACCCAGCCCCACACAGACGGACCGCTGCCGCCTACCGAGGGCGACCCATTCGCCACGCCCTCCCAGCCTCCCCCGCTGCCCGCACCATAGTGCCTCCCCCCGCACCAACACCCCCTCCCCCTTCCACAAAACCCCCTCCAAATCGTCCTCCCCTACTCTCCACCACCAATCCCATCTCCAATCCAATCTCCTTCTCCCCCCGCTCTTCGCCCTCCCACATCCTCCCCAACCCCCAGCCCTCCTCCCTCCCTCCCCCCTGCTACATATCCACTATCCTACCCTCCCCCCATCCCCCCCACTCCGCCTGACTCCGTGTATGCGCCTCCATGGTCTTCGCTCCTCTCGGTCTCAACCACCCTTCGGCTTTCCCTATCTTTGGGTCACCGGAAGTCGCCCCCCCCCATTTTTTCTGATTGCTTCATACCCTTTCATTCTCTCGCATTATGTCTCTGAAGCTCCCGACTCGTTTCCAAGCGATTTATCTTGCTAATTTCCTCCTCCTTTTTTCCTCTTTCCCTCCCACGGCGCCGGAAATTTACCCAACTTAGCCCCTCGCCTTCTTCAAGCCACTGCGTCTCTCCCTACGGTCGGAGACCCCACAGCCTGCTCTGCCCTTCGCTTGATGCGATCACCCTTTTCAAGCTTGGCTCTCGCGATTCCCCTTCCTGCTGAAAACCCCTCTTGCATGGCTTCTGGAAATTTCTTACGAGGGATTGTCCTCGGCCGATCTTCCCAGCCAATCCCTCAGAAGTTTCACGCTGAAACCTCTTCTGGTGGGGGCAGGTCTGCTTTATTTCAGAACGGTCCTGCTCGAGACCGCGTCTCCCCCCTGCATCGAGAAGTTAGTCTTTCTTTCCCGTCTTTTCATTCCTCCACATACCACACCCCAGCCCTCACTGCCACGCGTTTCTCCTCAGATCCGCCTACTTCCCTCTCAAGTGACAAGGTGACCGCTCGTTAGGTCCCCGGCAGCTCGGTGCTAGCAGTTTGCCCCTTCCGAAAGGTCAGGCTCTTCTTCGCGGCAGAAAATTTTTCACCCAGCCCCGGTCATATTCCCTTTATCGACGCTTTCCCTACAAACGGCTGCTACTGATCCTTGTTAAAAGAGAGGATCGACTAGCCTCCCCCTGGTCAGTTAGAGGATCTAATCTCGCTCTACCCCCCTTTTCGCGGACGTGTCCCTCTCATCTTCACCGTTAAACCCCCCCTCAAAGCGGTGAAGCTGCATTTTCCCTTTGTTAGGAACTTGCCATAGTCTTTCTTTTTTCTTCCCTGGCAAGAACTTCATCTGATCTTTTTCTCCCCACCCCATTGATAAGGAAGTCTCTCCTCCATATGATTCTTTTCTCTGCGAAGCCTGTTTGTTCCCTCCTCAATCCCTTCCTAGAAAAAGCCACCCACTTTTTTCCCGCTGCTCACGGAAATGAGCTTTTTTTTTTTTCTTCGTCTTCTCCATTCGCCTCCTTTCCACCACTTCTTATACCCTCTCTCTCTACCCTCAGCCCAACTACTGATGAAGAGAGGCCTCTTCTCCCTTTTCCTTCGGCCCTTTCTCTCCTGCGGGTACTGGTTCTTTCCCTCGAGGGCAACCCCCGGGACCCATTCCCCGCCCTCTTGTGTGGGCGTATTGACGTTTCGATGCCGAGCCTTTCGAAACCAATGGACCCACGTCTCCTTACTCCGCGGAGTCCTTGAAACTCGATCTGGCATGTCAATTTTCTCGGCGCCTAGGTCGCGCGGTATCTCCTTCTACTACAGATATTAAGAACATAATCGCTAGCTCCTCCCTCTTCAAGGTATCTCTTTCATGATTTCTTCCTCCCCACTGATCGATCCCCGAGTCGTCTACCAAGAGTCTAAGGTCCTCCTCCCTTTTTCGATAAAGGGATTTTCTATTAAGCCCCCTTTTTTTTGACCCCAAGTTAGCTACGATACTTTACTCCTCCCCTTAGCGTTGGATGCTCAGGTGCCCTATCTCATTCCCTCCCAAGACGTGCGCACGGTTTTTCCTCCAGACTGATGACATGCGTGACTCTCCTGAGAAAACTTTTCACTCTCTTTTTATTAGCCGGCGCCACCTCAAGCTTTGACCCTTCTTCCCCTCGTTCTTCAGGCAGCCAGCCAGTTCCTCTTCCTGGGCGAAGTCTGGGTCACCTTTATTACTCGTCCCGGAGAAGCGACAATTCTATTCTTTCCGCAGCGAAATTCCTATCTGTTTTTTCGGCTTTCCAGTTTTCTCTTTGATACCTTAGAGGCGGAGCTTCCCTTTTACTCCCCAGCTCTCGTAAGAGGTTGCCTCTCCTCGAATCTCATCTCGGTTTTTCTCAGATGTTGCGCATACGTGCTTCCCCCCCTCCAATACCTAAGGAGAACGGCCTTTCCCCTCTCTACAAAGAGTTGGTTCCTCCCTCCCTCTCGTAAGCGTGGCGAGCTGATCCTCGGAAGCGCTCTTTGACCGTTCATCCAAAAGCACCTCTTTTTCTCTTCTAAGATCCTTCCCACGCGAGCTTTGAGTTTCCCCCCCGCCTGTTGCGTTTGGCGGTCTGCTTTTTTGTTTGACATCGCTAGTTACTTTAGACCCACTCATATTTGACAGTTTCTGTCTTTCTATTCGAGAGGAAAAGACTCCCATTTTCCTGAATACTTTAAAGGGCAGCTCGCGCGCTGATCTAAATTGGACTGATGAACGGCGCCACGCTCCCCCCGGCGATCCCGAACCTTGAATCCTCCCCAAATGGTGATAAAGCTTGAAAAGGGTATCGCGTGCTCCTTTTTCGGTAAGGAACGAAGAGCGGACGTCTCGTCCCTCTCCCTGGCCTTATCGCCAAGCCTTTCCGCGAGACAGCGTTTCTTCAAAGCTCAAACCTCATACACTCAATGCCCCCCCGCCAATCGAGACCCCTTTCCGGCCCATCCCTCTAACCTCAGATTTCCAAACGCGCTTTTGCAGATTTCCTTTTTTTTATCTCCCAAATAGACGCCTTCCTTCCCGCTTTTCCTGTTACCAAAGAAAGAAGAGGGACGTCACTCTCTTTTTTCGGTTGGAAGATATAAGACCAATTTATTTCCGTTTCAGCGTCTTTTCCACCACGTCGAAGGTGCCCAAGCCTCCCCCTATCGAGAAGGCGGTGTA
>Ga0179591_1278387_pt1 | contig 19913 bp, 30 predicted proteins | sample CZOMad2_1_08_16f_FD_182891 | JGI IMG/M metagenome (GOLD analysis project Ga0179591, IMG submission 182891) | Vadose zone soil fungal communities from Angelo Coast Range Reserve, California, USA - CZOMad2_1_08_16fungal (PacBio error correction) | ecosystem: Environmental > Terrestrial > Soil >... | reverse complement strand
CCAAATACCCAGATTCCCTCTTACGCCGCTTTCTCTTGCGGTCCCCTATTGGACTTAATAGGTCTTTGTTTGCCTCATTGACCTAATCCGGTTTTTCTGGTCCACCCCCCGCATTACCGCCCGACTGATGCCTTGTGTCGAGCCCGGAAAATTTTCCCCGACAGAACTTCCGATTGTTAGTGGTAAACCACCCGTGTAGATCAATAGATCCCTTACCCGTCGTTTATTTCTGGCTCTCCCCCCCCGGCCTGCCAGCAAGTATTCCTGGAGTTGATTGATGCGCAGTCCTTTTTTCCTTTTCTCTGAAGGGGTGGGGGTTGTATGGTGGTGACCAACCACGCCTCATATTTTGCGGTCGAGAGGACTTTCCCCCCCCGTGGATCACACTTCACCAATATTAGTTTTACCCCTTTCCCCCGTTACATTCCGTAGACTCAACCCGCATAATCTTGTATTCCCCTATTCCCCTTCTTCAAAAACTTCGTCAGTTCGACTTCACTTTTCAGCAGACCCTGTTCGGCCCCCCCCCACGTAGAACATATATGTTCGAGACCTTCCGAGATGTTATGTTTGCATGACTTTCTCTGCGTTTCCCCTGTGCACCAACAGCCGTGCCCAGCCATAACTTTTAATCCTTTCCACTTTCCTATTCTTTTGCCTAACTTGTCGCCATTGATGTCTTTTTGGTCCCTCTTCCTTGGGCGTTGAAAGTAATCCTACCTCACTTTTTCCCCCATTTCCCCCCCCCTTTATGTTTTTCTCCGTCTTTACATGTTGTGACATTTTGTTAATGTCGGCCCTTCCTTTTTTAAATACCCCACTTCTGTGTTCCCCCCCCCCCCCCCCCTCCCCCACTCCCCTTTTTTCTCAATTTTAGGTGTGGTGTCATGATTTCCTTTTAACTGCATTTATGGGATGTCCCACAAAGGCTGGTTCACCCCCCCGTTTCCTGAGCCCGCAGCATCTTTCTTTTCCCTTAGGCCATACCACGTTCCTTATTTTCATACCACCCCCCTTAAACTTCAACTCACTCGGTGATCGCCCACTCCGACTTTCCAGTAGCGATGAGACAAATCTAGCTCCAGACTTTCTCTTTTCTCTTTCCCCCTATTTTCCCCCTCTGTGCCGTATGCGCAAGGTGGTTTTTTTCTTAGAAGTTTTTCATGGAGACATCACTTAAGTGCGCGCGGTTGGATGCCCATAAGCTCCTGGTATTCTATTTCCCTTCCCCACCACCCCCCCTTTTGTGTTTACCGTGCACGTCCCATTTCCCTTTTGTGCCCTTTTTACATTTTGTTATGAGATCCACTCATTTTTTTCTTTTTTTTTTTTTTGTTTTGAAGTATCCCACTTCCATCCCTTCCCCGACCCGCGGCGCTCGCTAATTTCCATTGAATTTTCCTCTCCCACTGTCCTTTTCGCCCATCTCTGCTTCCTAACAGTTTTTCGGCGACGTCTTTATTGGCTTGAGGTTTTCTTTTTTTTTTTTTTATTGTTTTCGCAGAACATCGCCTCTCTGGCACATTCGAAACCGCCCCTGACCCCTTCTCACCTCCTCCTCCCCGGAACTCGTGAACCCTACATAAGTACCCTCACCGACATCCCCATTGTCTTCAGCCGGCACCGTTCCCCCCCTCCTCTCTCTCTCACTCCCTCCTTGCCCCTACCCTCCGAAGCTATGACAGTTCAGGACCGAAAGTCCCACCTGTTACTGCTTTCACCTCCCTTTTGGCTTGCAATTTTCGACGACGACCCCCCCTGATTCCCCCTCCTACTTGCCGTCGTAGGTCCGAGCGACGCGACACCGCTATATAGCGAGACAACTCCCCCCCTACCTGCTTTTTCCCTATTGTGATCTACGCTGCCGCTCTCGCGTAATCCCACCGGCCTGCCAATTCCCAGCCCTTCAAGCCGCGTAGCCTGACTTCTTTCCCTCTTGTTTTCTCTTTGTTTTTTTTCCACCCCTTGTTGGTAAGGAATCGTACTCATACAGACCCACCCACACCCCACCTAATGAGTCAGTCCTTATGCTCCTTCGACACTGCTCCCCGTTGTTTTTTTTTCCACGATTGCACGACCTTTTTTTTCTCCCTCCTCCCCTTTCCCCTACCGGGAATGCGATTTTTTTCTTTTGAAATTCCCCGGTCTCACTGCCTTGTATCAGATCGCGTCAGCCAAGTACTTTGACCTTCTTGTCAACATCCTTTCAATCCTTCACTCTATTTTTTGCTGATCTTGCTCGTATGAGAACCCATTTTTTCACCCACCCCCCCCCAAAACCCCCCACCCACCCCCCCCCACATAGCATCCCCCCAGCTCTTTTCACGTTATCTCTTCCCAGAGCGTAATTCCTTTTTTTATTGACGTTCTGACGTCCACCCAGTATCAGCCCGCTTCCCCCTTCTCAACCCCCCTTGCCTGTCCCCAACTAATTGAGACCTTCCACTCGCCCGACCCAACCCCCGATACAAAGACCTGGCCGAAACTCGCTATTGCTGGTTTTCGACTACATGCCGCGTTTACATGGTCATACTTTTTTTTTTAATGAAGCCCTGACCTCCCCCTCCCTTCTCCCTCCCTAGTACGAACCGCTCGTAATGTGGTTGGTGATATCCGTCTTCGCTTTTTTTCTCCCTCTAGATGTTCGATATCTTTTCCGGAAAACGCTGTTACCTCCCCTTGCCACCCCCACTCTTACCGACGTTAGAAGATTCATTGTCGTTTCGCCTGATATTCGGCTCTGATTGAGTGCTTTTGATTTTTTTTCTTTTTTTTTTTTTTTTTCTACTTTTTTTTTCACACGTAACAAATCATTTTACTATCTGCTCTGACTTTATAAGTACTTTTACATGATGGGTGCATACCCCGCGTGAAGCCTCCTCTATCCATGATGCAACCTTTCTCGGAATTTTTTTCTTTCCTTTTTTTTTTTTTTTTTTCTTTTTTCTTTTTTTTTTTTCTTTCTTCTTTTTCTTTTTCTATTTCTTTTTTTTTTTTTTTTTTTTCTTTCCTTCTTTTTTCTTACCCTGACACAAGGATACGTGGTGTTAGTGCCGTTTGACTGAATTCACACTTACTCCTTTTCGAGGCGGCCCTGCATGAAGTTGAGATCCCCCGACTGTCTCCCCGTACCACTGTCAAACCCCCCCCCCCTCTTTACCCATATTTTTTCGACAGTCACGTTTTTGCCCTTTCGGAGATTTTCGGACTAGCTGATCCATCCCTCCCTCCTTAAACGATATCATTGTCATACGATATCAGCATCCCGTTCTCTTTCCCCCTTCCCTATGCACCTTTCCTTCTTGCCACTTAGTTTTTTTTGACCTCGTCTCTTACGAGGAGAGATCAATCTCTGTTCACTGACTCTCTATAACGTTACATGTGCCTAATTTTTCACACTGACTTTTCCCCCCTCTTTGTCACCAGCCATTAAGGTTCGTAGTCTTAAAGAGTCCTTGATTTTCTTCTTCGGAGAATTCTCGTCTGCACTCTCGTATGCGCGTTGCCCCGTCCCTCTTCCCCTTTCGATCCCCTGTCTGCCCCCGAATACTTCCTGTCACGACTCTGACAACACCCTTCACCGATGATTCCATCTTTTTTTTCCTCATTCCTTCCTGCCCCTCTGATGGCTCGACTCCTTCACCCCCCCCCCCCCACAGAAACGTACCGTCGCTCAATTTATCCATCCTTCGTCTTCATTATCCCAATGTCCAGCGTTCGTTGCAATTGTCGCCCCCAGCCTTTGCCCGTAGATTTCGGTCCTGGACTTTCTCGTAGTATCTCCCTTCGTCACTGACTCGTTTTTGAATATGTGCCTCGTCTTCCGTGAGCAGTTCACCCTTCCTTGTCTTGCCAGCACTTTGCCTTCAAGCCTTGTCAAAACCGGCAAGTAGCCCCGTCCTTTCCGACGTCTTCTTTTCGCGTTGCGTTACTGACGTCTTTGCTTAGTTGTTTAGCGGACCCTTTTACCACTCTTCCCCGCTTTCCTGATCGAGACTTGTTCCTGTTACCCAATCTGTTGTGCTGGCTGAACTACTTCTGGCTTCCCCCCTTGATCCGCCTCGTTACGCCGACGCCCCGCCCAACTTCCATCTGCTCCCGAACTATGAACTGTCTTTTCAACACAACCTGGCGCGCTTATGCATCATGTACCCTCCCTGTCCCCTGCCCCCCCCCCACCGCGATTTTTTATGTATGTCGGTACTTGATACACTCTTTGTTGTCATCTAATCATTTGTTCTGACACACCCATCCCGTTTTTCTCCTACTTTGCGAATGCCCCGTACCACTTTCCCCCCCATCGATACCATTCTTGCAAACTGGCACCCCCAATTTTGCCTTATATTTGAATTTTCCCCGATTTCTACCTTTTGCCCTGGTTGACACGCTCCTCGTCAATATTTCCCCTCCTGTCTTCCCTTCCCCTGTGCGTCGCAGTTTTTTTCACTCCCCCCCCTGACAGCCCTTTCTTGCCGTTTTTTCGGCACGTAGTGAATGCACCCCGAAGACCCTTCTCATATTTTTTTTTCACCTTTTGATACTGCACACCCTCCCCCCCCCCCCACCCCGAGAATTTTTAGGTTATGCACGCGAATCTGGCAGGAACCCAGGCTGGTCTACGGTGTCTTTCCTCATACACGAAAGTTATGAGACAGACCACATAGAGTTACTGCCTATCCCACTACTCTTTTTGCGGCACGCTATTCCCCCATTCGTCGTTAAATACCACCCTGTTGCCCCCCTCCACATTGAAGTGCCCCCCCTCTGTCGAAGACTCTGAGTTCTTTTTCGGTCTTTGCCCCCTTCCGTGTGTGTTTTTTTTTGTAATATCTAAGTGTGACTTCACGGTGTTAAAGCTTAGACGTTGCGACTCCCTCGCGGCCCCTCAGCCCCTCCCACTGCTCCCCAGGCACGCCCAGTTTCAGCCGGCCTGAAGTTAGCTGACTGCACGGGTTATCATCGCCATAAGCCCGCGTCTCCACCCGTGTTTTTGGTGCTCCCCCCTACTCCCTTTTCTTTTGCACCCGCCCTCACTCGTAAACCACCAGTTTTCACCCCCACCCCCCCCCCTTTTTTCCACGTGATGATAACTTTGTGCACTCGTGCACGATCCCTGGCTCAGATAGCCCCCTGATGTCAGCTTCAGTCACACATAGAGGAGTACGAGCCCAATACTCGCCTAAGCTGGCCCCCTCCCCGGACCCTCCCTCCCCCCTTTTTTGATTTCTTTGATATCCCCTCTTTGTCTGATCCAGCTGGTTCCCAATGCGTTTTTCAATACTGTGTGCACCGTCCTTCGCCCCCCCCCCTTCGCTTTTTTTACGGTTACCCCCTCCCCCACATTATTTTTTTTTTGTTTTGTTTCGGAAATGCTCATCCGCTACGATTTTCAGTTCTTTTTTGGTAGTTGCTACAATCGCTTTCATCAAGTTTTTTAATCGACAGGTGAAGCCCCCCCACCCCACCCACCCCCCCCGACACGTAATAACATCCTTCGTTTTTTTCACTTCTGCTTGCTATCTGCAGCCCGAGCCATTCCGCAGTCCCCATTACCCGGCATGTCAGGCGCTTTCAACGTCACGGACCCTTTTCCTCTTGATTTTTAGCCTGTATCATTCCGAGCCCTGTTCCACCCCCCCTCCTTTAGCAACTAACGCTGCTGTCCGCCACCTTTCCACACCTGTCTCCCTACCTTTGCGGACTTTAGTGTGGATGCCCCCTTGTCACCACTCTCTCCGGTTTCTTTGCCTTCTCGGGGGATTCACCCTCGCATCACCAACTGTTGGTTGCGCCACTCCTTCGTTTTGCCTCGCCTTTGCCTGCCTTTGGGGAACACGGACTACGACGTCTTCCTTGTTGCCCCTTATGTGCAGCTACCTCGCGGATAATTGTCCCCCTGAGTCGAGCTTTTCTTTCTCAATTTGCCGCTGCCTTTTTGTGTATGTTGTCTGGTGCTGATGTCGTGTTGCCCATGGCCTTAGAAGTCTCCTATGTGCGGCGGCCAATAAGGCCGTGGCGTCCGGTGTCCCAATGACAGTATTTCAAAAACAGCTTCCAAGGTCGATCACTCCAAGTGTATATACTTATGAGTCGGTGATGCGCCCGCATACTTAGTTACAAGGAGCTTTCATTCCCCCAGAGCTGAATCCTCATCGTGCACAATATTCGTTGGGGTAGGGATAGAGCCCCGATTGAATACACGCAGGTATGAAGGCCACAATGTCCCTTTTCCGTATGTGACTTCGTTTCCATAGCTCTACCTTGGCGACTGCCTCCCTGTTTTCCAAACCGAGTCAGACTTCCCGAGTCTTCCGTTATACTGATGATTCCGCCCTGTTGAGTCGTTCCATCCTGGAGCCCCCAGCTTTCTATTCCTTCTCTCCGCCTCCTCCCCTCCCCTCCTCTTTACTCTCCTTCTCCTTCCTACCCTCCCTCGCCCCCCCTTCCCCCCTCCATACCTCGCCCGTTCCCATCACCCTCTCTGCCCCCTCTCCCTTCCCTCCACTTGATCCTCAACTCCCCCCCATTTTCCCGCCCCTCTCCCCCTTTTTCTCCCTCCAACACCCCCCCCCCCCCACTCCCCCCCCCTGTTGCCCCCAAGGTCCCTCACGGATTGATTAGCGTATTGTCCTTAAAGCCCCATGTGTTCACCCCCCGCCTACCACTTTCCCAATTCCCCCCCCCTGTCTCCCACCCCCCCCCCCGAAGGACCCTACAACCCGACTAGCACCCCCCATTACCTTCTGACGTTGTCGAGGCAGCCCACCGACGACCTTTTTGTGGCCACTCACACGTCCCATAGCTTCTTTGCATTTCCCACCTCTGACGGAAGGGTTCACCACATTAAGACCCCCCAAGCTTCCTCACCTACATGCAACAACACCTTTACGCTGACCTGCGTGAGCACGCCGTTCTCCCCCTTTTTTTCCCAGCGCCCGTGTGTCTCCCAAGTAGCCCCAAGCCTATACCCCCCGTATTTTTTTCCCCCTTTCTTTTCCCCCACACATTTGCTCCGTCAACTGAGGGTGTAGATCCCCTCCCCATCCCCCCCTATGCCATGAGCTTTGCTGTCCTCCTTTCGCAGAGTGACGACCCCCCCCGCTCCCATTTGGCCTGTTCAATGCCGTTGACATGAATTTCCTTGGCCTGATGATGACCCACCTCTTCCTCCCCCCCCCCCACCAGATGAGATCGCAAGTATCCACCAGCTGCTCCTCTTTCAATTTTCCCCATGAGTCGAATTACATGCTCCTCGCCCGGTTTTCTACCGTACTTGAACACCTTCAGTTTTCCACGGACTGAGTACTGACTGGTGATATGGAGCTACACTCCTTTTCTTCCCTCATCCTTTCCCTTGCAGTTGGTTTTGTGCATTTGGGTCGAATGTCTTTTGCCCCCCCCTTGTACGTACCTCCAGACAGCATGAGCCGGCACAACGCGTTTTGGTTGCGCAACGCGGTCTTCCTTCATTTTCTCTTTTCTTTGCACCCCCCCCTCCATTGACTGAACTTTTAGGTTCTCTAGATTTCCGTGGTCCACCCTGAGTTTGAGTTTCTTTCGTACTCGGTTTCGCTTTTCCAAGGATACCGCCCTTTACGTCGTCTTCCGCGTCGCAACCTTTCTACCTCCGTTGGATCATATCGCATTGCCCACTATCCAGTTCTTCTCCCCCTTACTCCTGCCCTTGACCCTCTAGTCCAGGCGACTTTTCAGGTAAGCTTGGACCTTACCTTCAAACCCGTTTCTCCCCTCATCTCGATCCGCGACACCCTTTTTGCCCTTGAGCTACTCTTTCGTTCCCTTCCTGTGTCCTGGCTCCTTCTTATTTCGACCATTTATTCCCTTGGATTTTCAACCCATTGCCCGTCCATTCTGCCTAGCGACTTGCCTACGTTGTCTTGTATTTTCGTGATAGTCTCTCTTCCCTTCCCCCCATGCCTACAATCATAGATTCTACGCCCCCCAGATTGCAGTCCACGTCCGATCTCTTGATCGTGACGTGCCGCAGTTCTCCACCACCCGTTATTGTTTCGAATTTTTTTTCCCGCTGCCTGCCCATCAATGCAAAACAAGCTGTACACTTCTGCCTACTACCTATAACCTTCGATCCCTTTTCCACACCGTTATCTTTTCCTTGCACTGTAGAGATGCGTCCTTCCGCCGTTTAGTTGTCTGTTAACTAAAGTTTGGCGAATATCTTATCCCCCTCTTTGGCGAATCTAATCCCCTAAATTCGCCTGTCTTTATCGGCAGCCCAGTGATTTCTAGGCTCATCCTAAACTCCTCCACCCCCCCTCCGATCTTCTTTTTCTCTGCCCCGCTCGTTGCACATATGTTTTTTTTTTTTCGCACGTAGATCTAGCCACCTTTTTTTCACTATCTTCACATCTCGAGTTGCGCGTCCCTGCTCTTTTCTCCCCTTCTTTTTCCCATTTTACCCGCAAACACATTTTCTTCGACTACCTTGGTCCATGCTTCCCAGGGCCCATCGGATTTTCCTAAGTTGCCCTCGTCCCCCCTTCAGACAAATTCATGATCCGTCGCTGCACATGCCCCTGCCCCTTTTTTTTGCCTGACGTTTGAGCAGCCATAGATTTCATATGAGAGATCCCCTTTTCCCCCCCCTTCCCCCACCATCCCTCTTTTATCCGCAGAGCAGAGAAGGATTCCGTACTCTATCTGCCCCAACTGATTTTGCAACGTGGTTTCGACCCCCCCCCCTCTTTTTTTTGCCGCTGCCTCTTTCATGACCGTCTGCCTCGCCAGTGACGCCTTTATCTTGTCTCTGCACGCTTTGACTTTAATCGCGTCTCCCGCTTCCCCGCGTTTTTGAGCCATAGCAAAAACCCCGTTATTGCGATACACTGTGAAGTTGATTTAGCCACTCTAACTTGTTGCCGGTGACCGCCGCTCGCTGCTCCGCCCTGTTCTGTTTTCCTTTTTTTTTTCTCCTTCATCTTCCGCGACCAACTACATTCGTTTGCGCGCGGGGGGTGTGTGTGGTGGTTGGTGGTTGGTGTTTTGTGTGCTTTTTTTTTTGCGTTGTTATTTTTGCCGTGTACTTTTTTTTTTTCTTTTAGTTGTGAGCCGAGTGTAGGTTTGATTTCTTCTCTGAATAACGTCTTTTTGTTTTTTTTTTTTTTTTTCTTGCTATGGCAGTTCTTTTTCCCTGGCATTCGACTGTTGGTCCAGATGGATTGCTTTACCACTTTTTTCAACGCATATCATTATATTTGATGCGAGGATAACCATCAGTCGTATGATAAGTTCCCCCGCGTCCCTACTCCCTCCTCCCTTTGACTTTTCGTTTTTGTTCTTCTTTTTTGCTGCCGTGTTAGATTCGATTCGAGTTGAGGACAGTGGGCCCCAACCCCCCCCCTTAGTTGCACAGGCTTACTTGTCATAAGAGCCAAAATAAAAGATTTTTATTCCCATCCTGCATGCTGCCCCACAAACAAAAGACGACCAGAACTACAACACAAACAAACCAACACTCCCAAACAACATCACATTTTTACATGGACCAGTGCAGCACAAAGCCCCCCCCCACCCACACACCCCCCCCCCCACCCCACCCACCCCCCCACCCCCACCCCCCCCCCCCCCCCCCCCCCCCCCCCCCCCCCCCCCCCCCCCACCCCCACTCCCCCCCTCCCCCCCCCCCCCCCCCCCCCCCCCTCCCCCCCCCCCCCCACCCCCCCCCCCCCCCCCCCCCCCACCCCACCCCCCCCACCTCCCCCCCCCCCCCCACCCCACCCCCCCCCCCCACCATATTCCCCCCCCCCCCCCCCCCCCCCCCCCCCCCCCCCCCCCCCCCCCCCCCCCCCCCCCCCCCCCCCCCCCCCCACCCCCCCCCCCCCCCCCCTCTCCCCCCCCCCCCCCCCCCCCCCCCCCCCAACCACCCCCCCCCCCCCCCCCCCCCCCCACCCCCCCCCCCCCCCCTCCCCCCCCCCCCCCCCCCCCCCCCCCCCCCCCCCCCCCCCCCCCCCCCCCCCCCCCCCCCCCCCCCCCCCCCCCCCCCCCCCCCCCCCCCCCCCCCCCCCCGGTCCGTTTTTTTTTCCCGGTGAAGGATCTTGCTTTTCGCTTTCCGTCAGCCCGGACACCTACCCCTTCTTTCCCTTATCGCCCCACATCCTCCCTTTAACCAGCAAGACCCGGATTTTGTTCGCTGTGATCAATTCGACGTCCCTCTCACTCCCATTCGTCTGAACTACATTGGGCATTACTTCATCTTGCCCCTTGTCAAGTTTGCACCCTGTTTTTGAGCCCTGTCATACTCCCTTTTTCTCTCTCTTCTCTCTTCTCTCATCCATTTCTTTCTCTTTCGAGCTCTATGCCGCCGCCTGACTTCCCCCTTCCCCTTCACTTCGCCGTTGGATGAGAATCAAACCAGAGCGTTAACAAAGCTTTTTTTTGTCCTTTCCCCCTTGTTTCTTTCGCTACCCTTTCGCAGTTTGTTTCCGCAGGCGCGATCGCTCTCTATCCCCTCCGACTTTTTTTGCCCTCCCCTCGAACTCTCTCAGGACGCTGATGCCGGATAACCTTTTTACATGTGAAGTGGGCGGGGTTCCTTCCGTTTTCCCTATTCACCTGACGTCATTGCCTATACTGTATTGGCGACCCCTTTCCTGTATGCGAAATTTGCGCAACTACCGCGCGTTTTCGCTTTTGTGTGTTGTTGGGTGAAGTGGTTGTGTATTACTTCAAACCCCCACCCCCCCCCCCCCCAACACAAACCCCCCCCCCCAACACAATCCCCCCCCCCCCCACAACACAACCACACCCCGCTTTTGCTTCGTCAGTGCCCCCCATCTTGACACGGCACAGTGTGCGTTTGTCTAGCACGATCCCCACTTGAGCGCATTGCCCCGCCGTACCGCGCTCCCATCCCGTGAGTAACGTCTACGCTAGCAGCCGGCTGTTTCAGACAAGATAAGTTCTTTCCACCATTTTTTCTCTTATTGGCCATACGGACGTGCCTGTGACCCCGATTTCCTCGCCCCCCCCTCCTGACCATAGCTGCCTACCGCCACGTCCTCGTCTTTCACTGTTGTTTTGTTCCGCCCGTGTTGCCCCTTCCCACGTCGCGACCGTTTTCCACATTCCCCAGCAGCCCTTCCCCCCCTCTACGTTTGCACGAACAATCTCTACCAATCACGTATCCCCCCCCCCCCCCCGACCCAAGCACTATTTCTTTTTTTTTTTTTTTAATTTAGTACTTCTTGAAACTTGTCTCTCTCCGTATTAATAATCTTTTTCCCCTCTCCATTTTCCCCCTCTGATATTAGTGATTATAGTTTCCTCTCCCCCATCTAGTTTTTCCTCCCGTCCTTGGCTCCTGATGCCATGCCGGTTGTTTCTCACTGTCCTTTTTTCCCTTTTTCTGTTCCCAAGTTTTTTATCAGCACTTCGGACCTCCTCTTTACAACGCTGACCACATGACGTCCCCCCCCCTGACACACTTCCTTTTTCCGCCCCCCACCTTTTTTTGTCATGCGATTGGTCCGAACTCTTGCACAGACCTTCGCAAGTACTGAAGCTTGCTACCCCCCCCCCCCCCTTCTCACTACCCACGAACCTGTAGGCTTTTTTGGCACTTTCAACTTTTTGGTTCCATTCCTCATGTGCGCCTCTGTTACCCTTTGCGGTCAGGTTAGCCGTAGGCCCCATTCTCGATTTTTACGCTCTAACTTTATTTTAATCTCTTTTGTCAGTCCCTGATGACGGACTCCAGTGTACCTGCACACCCGCCTGCCCCTTTTCGGACCGTTATTCTCTGTCTCGCCAACCTTCTTTGCTTGCTTCTTCCCGTCCCTGGCCCGGAATCTTTTTACAACTCCTTCCCCTTCTGAGTTCCGTCTAGGCGGGTTTCTCGTCAACAGACGCATTAGACCTTTTTTTTTTGGGACATGTGGCAGTTTATTCACGAAGTTTTTTGCACGTAACTTGACACATTTCCGGCCAAACATCCGTTTCCAATCTATTCGCATGATATTCCCGCGCATGGATTTGTTCCAAGTTCTTGAACTCTTTCCAGTCGTCGATTCCCGGCTACTATCTTTCACTTTGCGATCCAGTGGACTCACCTTGTGTAAGAGGCGCTCAAACACCGCCTTCGCCTCTTTTTCCGCGCCGCAATCCCTAATCCGACCTGTTTTTTGTGCTTGCCCCCTCGTCCTTCGCGTTACCTACTCCTGCCCTTGTTTTTTCATTCCATAGGAGCTTTTTTTTGATCACGCCTCTCAGGAACCACGCCCCTGCACCGCCATACTATTTCTGTCCGTGTCGTCTACTTTTTTCCCCATAGCGGCGCTCTCCGTCAGCGAATGACCCTTACGTACTGTTCCTTTATAAGGTCCCCTCCGTCTCTATTCCATGAGGCGCGTTCCGCTTCCTCACTTGCCAGTATCCTTCCATCTTTTTCCCCCATTTTCATGCGAGCTTACCTTGAGTGCTTTTTGTCTTGGTCTCTGTGTTGTTATAGAATGATCGTTGCATTTTTGGAGCGCCTTGCATCCGTTCCCAGCGACGCCAGGCACGCAGAGCTCCAACCCCCGCACCCCGCCTTTTCCCTGTTTTACTGAACGTTGCTTATGTCGAGATCCCTAGATGAAGTGCCCGCGACCCCCCTCCCACCAGGGTCTTATTTTTTTCTTTTTTGGTCCTCATCGAATACGACTAACCTCCACACGGCCAGCCCCCGTCTTAGAAACGGAATGAAAAGAGCCTCCTTATCTTTCCTAACCCCCCCCCGCGGCAATCCCCTGTACCTCGCAAACCCGATTCCGGCCCTCTTAATATATATTAAAGTTGTTAACACACTTTTGGAAGAATTTTCCCTTCCGTTCCAGCCATCCCCAGTCCCCCCCCCTTCAGATGGCATCACCCTCTCCCCAACTCCGGCTCTTTTTTTTTTGACCCGCCCCTTTCACGGCGTTTCCTTTATCGTCGCGTGCCAGGGTTCTTTACATTTCCCCTACCTTTCACTCCCCGTGCCCTTCCGTGCACCATTTCTGCTCCTTCATTCCATGACATCATCTTCGTTCCCGCTGTCGATTTGCTACCGCAGGACTCGTTTTTCGCCTTTTTACTTTGCAAGGTTTTACTGTCATACCCCCCTTTGCCGAGGTGCTCAAACCGTTGGTGCCTAAGCACACATTCGTGTTTCGTTGGTGCAGCCCGTGACTCACCTTCGGCGAGTTCCCCTTGCGCACCCCCCCCCCGCCCAGACACTATGAATTTCCACCCTTGTTTTCAAATTTTTTTGGTAACTTTGTATCCGCAACACCAGACCCACTCGTGATGTCTGCAGTCGCCACAGTCCATCGTTCACCGTCCCATTCCCCCCCTTTGAGTCAGCGCAGACTGCGTCGCCCCCCAGGGTCTTTTGATTATTTTTATTCCCCACGCCCCTTGCTTGTCATTTCATCTCTAGACCTCGATTTTGCCAGTTTCATGCCTTATCCCGCTTCGTTTTTCTCTGTGACACGCCCTTCTTGAATTACTCCTGCATATTCCGTCGTCCCTTGCATGGCACGTAGCTATTGCGTCCTAGCTTCCAGCCACTTGCAATTTCTTCTGCCTGCTTACCATGCCCCCTGTTCTTGTGCCACGTACATCTTTCTTCCTTAACAGTCACACGCTGGAATTACTGCTGCCTTTACGTTTTTCATCGCCCAGTTTTTAAGCTTTGACCTTTGGACCCTCCTTCCTGTTGCGGCGTCGTCTCCTATTTACTCTCTGCACTTGTCCGGTATCGCTGTGAGTACTGTGTTGTGTGAAATCCCCCCGTGAGGTAGCGATCGCATCGAGTTTTGACCTAGCTGTTTGACTCACCTAGCCCCAGCGGCATGACACGTCCTGTGCCAGAAGCGATCGGTCCTTCGCCCTGCGAGGTCCCACCCCACGCTTTTTGAATTCCTCTACTTCTCCCAGACGCGTTTGACTTGCTTCCCCACGTGCTCGCACCATGTCCGCTGTTCACGCAGCTGACTGGGTATATTTTTTGTCCCTATGTCTTTCGTTTCTTTTCCCCTCTTTTTCCCTCTCGCTTTTTCTTTGGATGTTCCCGTTAGTGTTCGACCAGTCAAGCTCCCCCAGCGGATGGCGCTTCGCTGGCACGTCGGTTTTTTTTACACCTCACTCCCCCCCCCCCCCCCGCACCCTTAGTCCAGATTTCCAACTCATTGCAGTGTTGACCCAGGTCCGTTGTTTTGATCTCCCGGCAATTCATTCATTGTTTGTCCCCGCTGGTCCTTCGCCTCCTCTTCCTGAACTTTCTACTCTTGTGACCGCCTTGAACGCCTCGCCTGTAGGGTGCCCCGCGAATTTACACACCTGTGTGTCTTGACGCCATCTGCTCTTCTGATTCTTACGTCGCACAGCATCGATCCCCCCTCAGCATTAAGCGCCTTTTAACCCTTGCTCCTGACGACAGTTTTCCGTGGCCACAGATCGCTTGCGGCCCTATCCTGTACCGTGGCTTGTGTTGTATGTTTCTTCAGTGACTGCTTCCTTTCCTTCGGTCGTCCGTTCGCGTGCGCTTTTCAGTTAGTGTGCATTCCTCCCATCGTTCTCGCAATACGTCCGTGCTCCCATGCTTTATGACCCCCTGTTCTTTCGCCGTACGACCTCGACACGAACATCAGTTGTCCCCACCCTTCCCTCGGCATTTCCACCGTCGGTACGACCTCCTCCAACAGCGTCAACTCTTTTCCGCTCACCTTCTCTTGTTATGTTGGAACTCGGCTCCTCGTCTTCCGACTGCGTCGTTCGGTCTCCTCCGTTCATGTACCGTACTTCATCACCCGTCTTCCGGTAGTGTCCTTACACACCCGACCGACTCTGTGTGCCCCTACGTGAAAGCTTCCATAGATCCGACTTCCACCTTCGCATAGGTTTGCTGCAACCCGCGCTTTGCAGTCCTCCCCCGGTTCCCCCATCTGCCCATCGTCCTCCCTCTTCCAACTGTACTTCCAACCCCGACTTCACGCTGCCATCCTTAGCCGATGCGTCTTTTTTACATTTCCGAGGTCTGTCCACCATTTTCCCTTTGTCCCCCCGGTTTGGTCTTTCCAATTCAACTCGGACACCTGTCGTTTCGGTCGCATGAGCTTTTTTTTTTTGTTTTTCTGTTCCCGGGCGTCCCCCCTCTGTGATTGTAATTTCTTTCCTTTCCGCTGCCCCCTCTTCCTCCCCTCTAGAATCTCCTGAGTGGGCTGATGGAGACTTACGGATCGCTTCTGATTTTTTTTTGCCTGGTCTTGCTGTCCGAACGGTACCCTTGTCCTATCCCACCTGTCGTGTTCTGTTCCTACAGTTTTTTTGCAGCAGCCCGTTTGCCCATGTTTTCATTCCTCCCTTTTGTGTCTTATGTCCGAGATTGGTACTTTCCTTCACCGAGTATTGTGGTAGCCTCGCGTCTTTTCTCCGGTCTTCTATAGCTTCAACAGCCCCCACTGTTTTTTGCGCGTACTTCCAGTCGCATGGTTGCGTTTGTCATGAGGAATCCTTCGCGTGACCCCCTATGTCTCATTGCAGTGCCTAATTGACCTTTTTTTATTGTCTTTCAGCACCCTTTGTCCCCTTTTTTTTTTTTCCCCACCCCCTGCTCCCAACTTTTTGTTTCCTCCTTCGCTTTTGACACGACATTCCATATTGGGGTGCGCCTGTTTTCATTGCTCTGATCTGTTCTTTATGACTGGTGCCTTACACTTTCGCCTCCCGTGGTTTGCTTCCCCTTTCATTTTTCGAGTTCCTAACCACTCTGCTTTCCCGTACTCTGTTGGTGTCTATTTTTTCCGCGTTCCAAAAACCCCCCCTCGGTTTTTTTTGGTTTCAGCTGTGTGTTTTTTTTGATAATTTCCCCTTCTCTTTAGTGCCTGCGGGTGCCACTTCCCTGGGCTAATCTTAAGTTGCACATTTTGGGTTCCACCCCCATTACGTCGTATTACCCGGTTTTTTTTTTCCCATAACCCCTTAATTCAACAAGTAACCGTTTTGCCCCTTCCCGCATCGTCCCGCCCCCCCCCCCCCCCCCCCCCCCCCCCCCCCCCCCCCCCCCCCCCCCCCCCGCCCCCCACGCCCCCCCCACATGTCCACAGTCGCTAGTCCCCTCTTTTTTAGGAAATACCCCCGGTTTAAAATTATTTCCCCCCTTCCCGTGATTTCTAGGGAACTGGCTTCCTTCTGTTTGGTTCAGTTTTTTTCTGTTTTGCTTCCTGGACAAACACCCATTAACATCAAGTTCCTTTGAGAATTTTTCCCACCTCAAGAGTGGTCAACACTCACGTCACGTTGTGAATGGCATTGACAATGATGGCACAGTATGATCATACTAGGATAACCCGTGAGTGAAGTCATGATCATCGCGTTTTCATCTCTTGATTTTCCCTGCTGACTCAATCCTGATTTGACGATAAGAGGTGCTCTCTTTCTAGGTGGGGATTATTCGCCCCTTGCTTTATGAGCACTTATCCACGCTTCTCCCCAGCCCCCCCATAACGCCCGGTGATACAGCCTCGATGTTCTTCTTAACTCTCCCCTGTAGGGCCTTAGAGTTGCCTTTTGATCTGTCGCCTTTTTGCTCGTCCTAATCCCTGGTCCCCCCCAGATTGTTCCTTTCTCTTTTTTCTTTTCTGGCCAATTTTTAGCTTCATCACGCCAGACTATACCTTTTTGCTCTGCATTTGAGCCGCTTTTGTGTTCTCCCATTTTTTTTTTTCCCCATGCCCCCCCACACAGCCCCTGAATTTTCCACCAGTTATGAATTGCCAGAATTGTTCTTCCTTCTTCTCTTTGTGCTCCAGTTTTTGCGTTTCCCCCTTCAACTCTTCTTTGTTCAGATATGATTAGACCTCGAGACGTCCCCTGGCTTCGTTTCTCTGTGTTTTTTTGTTTTCCCATCCTTGACCCCCCCCCACCACCTGCGACGTTTTTGACGGCTTTGTATTTTCGAGGCACGTGCTGTTGCTCCTCTATATTTAAGATACACTTGGACGCATCTTGGTCTTCCTGTTGCGCTGATCGAAAAGCGTTCTTCGAGTCCCGTTACCGTTCAGCTTACCGTCCCCCCGAGATTTTTCTCTTTTTTATACCTCCATGGGACCGTGCGCAGATGCAATAGTCAACCGTATGTCCTTTCCAACCATTCCTCCCTGTCTTGCGAATAGTCCGCCTTACTTCGTTTGCAGTCGACCTTCATTGCCGCCTGCGTCAGGTATCCACTTACTATTCTTTTCTCCCCCCCCCGCAATGTTGCAATCTCTGCGATGTTTTTCTTTTTTTCTCTCCCTATTGTATTCCTGGAACAGGCGACACTGAACCTGTAATGCAGCTGTTTTCCATCTTGATATGCTGCGTCCCCTTCTGACTTTGGCTTTACCCTTACTTTCTTCGCTTTCAGTTTATCTGTTTTCTTTTCTCCCACGCTGTGTCTTATTGTGTACCTCTTATTTTTACTGCGCGTGTCAGTTTTCCCCCTTTCTCTGAGATCGGTTTTGATCGAAGCGTCATCCCTGCCCACGCCCTCCCCACAAGTTTGCGCACCAATCAGTCCCCTGTAGATTCCTAGCCTCGCTGCCGTTGCGAGAACAGTACACTCTCGCAGCTTGACAATTAAAGGTTTACACCACCAACCAAAAGTTCAGATGACTGATCCCTTCTTCCCCCAACTACCTGGTTGTACTCCCCAAATTTTTCGTATTCCCTTTTTTCTGTTGCCTCTCCCTCGGCCAAGCCTTGTTTCTCAGGTCTTATTTTTCCTGTGTTTTTTTCCCCCTGATTCCCTTGTCTTTGCACTAGCAGTTTTTTTCGCTTAGGAGCCGATTTTAGGCTGACGTTTCGATTGACTTTTCCATCGTCCCCGCCATTTCCCCTGCCCCCTCAAGAACCTATCCTCACCTGTTCTTTCAGAGCCCTACCGAAACCTCTGTTTTGTCACACATCCGAGAAGTCAGATTCCGATACCCTGAAACACCGTTGCTATTTTTTTTCCCTTCATGGTTTGGCAGCTTGCATTTTTTCCCGCTCTACTCCTTATGTTTGTGCTGCTTTTTTTTTCAACGTGGATTGTATAAAGCTGAAACACTCGACAACAGAGTGCTTATTCCCATTTCGTCAGAGCCAAGTACTCTGGCCCTGGCATTTTCATGATTTCCGATCTATCTTCGCCCGAGAGTCTCGTGATTTACCTTCCGATCTCTTCCATTTTTTTTTGTTCTGTACCGGCTACTCCCCCCGAGTGGTACCTGGCTAGCTGCTTCTTACTTTATTCGGAAGTCGTTTTCGGCAAAGGTAGTTCCCTTCTTTTCGTTTTCAAGTGGTCTATACTTCCCAGAAATGTTCTATTTCCCCGAGTCTTAGAGGGGCCCGCCCTTAGTTTTAGCGAGATTGTTTAAGCGCCCCTCTTTTTAAATTGTTCCCTTACTCGTGATCGGTCACAAGAAGCTCTCATCGATCAGTGACAGAGCCTTTTGTCTCGTTGATTTTTTTCCCTCTGCTTGCCCCAAGCCGTGCACCCACCCACTCTCTTTTTAGCACGTTTATATTTCGCATTCTTTCCGCCACTCTACCAAATTATGAGTCCATCACCTGCGTTTCCTTGTGATAGATCATGTAAAATAGGCTTCTTGCCCCACTGTGCATTTTTCTGGGTCATTCTTATGCGCTTCCGTCATTCCCTTCGCATCACCTATATATATTTCCCCCTCCTCCCCACCCCCTTTTTTTTTTGCCCATCCTCGAGTGCAATCGTTTCAGGCTCACCTTCCTTTTCCTTGCGCAGGGAAAAGCCCCCCTCCCGTGCGCACTGAGTTTAGTTTTCCGCCTGTCCCTTTTTATTCCTAGTTGTTTTTTTTTTTGCGTTGTTGGGCCTGGGTGTCTGTGCCATTGTCCGGTGGCGGTTTCCATCCCCCTCCTGCAGTGTCGTTCCTCCGCGGGTTCCGTTGGTGCTTCGAGTTTGTTTTTTTATACGGTTTGGTAAGTTGTGTTTTGCCTCTGCTGTGTTGCCCGCCTCTGCGGTGGTGTGCCCGATTTTCATTTTTTTCTGCTACTGCTGCGACTTTTATATGTGTGCCGGCAGGTCTACAGGAATGTCTTTGTCTGCTACCTTGTTTTTTCTGTTTTTTTTTTTTTTGACCCGAATGGAATTTCGCCCTGCCTGTCCCCTCTTCGTCTTCTCCCGCCCTCCCCTTGTAACTCTCAAGCCTATCTTGATCGTCCTCATTCCGTTAGAAGAACTACCACTATCCTTATATGTTGTTCTGCGCTGGTCTCACCTTTCTATTTTCCCCCCCCCCCGCCCGTATTAGTGCCCCCGGCTTGACTGGGAGAGCTGTTTTTTGCCACTGTCATTTCCCCTATATGACGCTATGCTGTTAACAAGAAAGAACTCCCACTCCTGCTATACCCTACCACACAACTCGCTTCCCTGTCACCATTTTTTGTTCCACCCCCCCCTCCTTCCTCCTTTCGCTGATGTCCACCTAAAGCCTTTTTCTTTTTTTCGAACGCCAGTTCCCTCTTTGCATTTGCCCCGGCGGCGTTTTACGTTCTCTCCGAGCATCCCCCCCCTCGGTTGGTAACACCCAGAAAGCCTTACTCTGCTTCAAGCTCATCTCGTAGCTGACTCTCTGACAAGCCAGTGCCCTGAATCGGCCAATTTTGAGTTACCAAAACCCCACGTTCCACCGTCCTGATTTCCTGCCCTCCTCTTAAGACCTTCCGACCCCTTGAGAACTATCTAGCCCTGTTTTCACTTGTGGACAAGTCCCGACGGTTGCGCATCGATGGACCTAAGGTTCCCTATCATTCCTCCACAGAAGTCCTCCCCTACCCTTCCCAGTCTTCGTCCTGCATGTCCTTTCATCCCCTTCTTGTCGATCCTGCATGCGATTGTGGTAGGATTGCCACAA
>Ga0179591_1317403_pt1 | contig 19916 bp, 18 predicted proteins | sample CZOMad2_1_08_16f_FD_182891 | JGI IMG/M metagenome (GOLD analysis project Ga0179591, IMG submission 182891) | Vadose zone soil fungal communities from Angelo Coast Range Reserve, California, USA - CZOMad2_1_08_16fungal (PacBio error correction) | ecosystem: Environmental > Terrestrial > Soil >... | reverse complement strand
AGAGACACCGCCTGTTCCCCTGCCCGTTGACCCGTACATCGGCGTTGTTGCCAAGTCCTCCCCGTTAAATCCCTCTGTATCTCAGAGACGCTTTCTTTTTGAGGAAAGAGATTCCGTTCCGTTGGAAAATCGGCTCTTTTTTTAGCGCGCCCACTTACGGACTGCAGTGAGGGAGGTTCCTCTTTTCATAGAATTTCCCTTTTGCGGATATAAATCCCCGGACCCTTTTCCAACAGCGAAGGTAGTCCCCCACCCCCCCCCCCCTGGAAGTCACCCTTTGTCCTGAGCCCAAGCCTTTCCACTTTCATTCGACGCCGTCTCGCAGAGGAAAGAAGCCTTCCACATCCCCGCCCTAGAACCATACTTCATCTGCAAGAGCTCTCAGCTTTTTTCCCCCCCACCAACACCCACCCGCCTTCTTCATTGGATCAGGGAGAGGGCTGCTCACTTAACACAACACCCATTGATGTGTCCGGTGAGTGAACCAGCCCCCGAATTTTGTCCCCAGCCTTGAGTAGTTCGGAAAGAGGCCGTCTATCCCCCGAGTCCACCTTGTTAGGGCTGATCCGTCAGTCACTCCGCCTGAAAAACATCGCCCCTTTCGGCCCAGCCAGACCCCTGGTTAAGGAGGATCGACCCGTGACCAGCCCCCCCCACCACCAAGCGAAACTTTCACTGCAGTCCCCCGTAAACCCAGGACTTCCGATAACTCCTCCCCCCCTGTTCTGCACACCTCCCCGAAGGCGATCGACCCCCTGGGCGTTTTGTGTTTCCTCTGGATCTCCTCAGGCCTCTCGCCCTTACCTTCCGCCACCGGATCCCCTTTCCGGTTCCACTCCTGCTCCAAACACTGATAAGAAGGACGTCACCTTTGTCCCGGCCTTCCCCCTTAGCCAGGTGACCCTACCTTTCACCGGCCCGAGGGACTTCTTCAAAGGTTAATCCGCAAAACTGTTCTTTAAAAGATACCCGCCCCGAGGCCGGCAGTCCTGTATTTAGGTTTCCAACCCGTGTTAAGTACCAAGACATTGACCGTCCGGATAATGTGCGGTTACTTCATCGCGCCGGCAACCCATTCAAAGAGGTTTTTTTAGCCATGGAAGTATTGTCGGACTTAATTCTTGACCTGCCACCCTTTTACTTGGACTCAGCAGTGTCAGTCAGCTCTACCACCGCGATCTATTTAAGAATTTAACCTTCGGGTACCCTTTTAATGAGGCCCACGTTTTGACGTGTAGAACCCAAGCACCTTTGCAGCCCTTCCTTGCTCTGCACAATAAACCCCAGGTAACACTAGTCTTCCCTGAATTTTTTCAGAAACCGTCCGTAGACTCCCTCGAAAGGTCAGTGAATTTCTTTCCTTTCCCCGTGCGATTTTGAAAGACTGTAGGAAGTTTTCATGATGGGCTTCTAGGGATGAACTCCCTCCCGATCCCATAGTTTGAGTGCTTTTTTCCTTTCCCCCCTTATTTGATTTTTTTTTCCAAAGATTTGCTTTGATTATTTGGCCCCCCCGTATTACTTTCCCCTTAGAAAATTTGCGACCCGTCCCCCCACCACGTAAAGTGGTATCTTTCATTTTCTCTCAGCCTCTAGACTTTGTTTAGTATTTTTTAGTCCTTATAGTCTTCTGAATTGGTCATCCCAGGTTTCCAAGTCGTAGGAAGACTATTTGCGCTCCCGTTTCATGGCTCTATTTCTCGGATATGGTATCTTCCCCTGGGTATTGTGCGCGTTTCCACTGTTTGTTGGTAGGGGAGGTTGCAGGGTTGTCTATAGGCTTCCCCCCCCTTTTCTTCATGCCTGTTTCTTTTCTGTTGGTTCGCTATTCTCGGTCTTTTATTATTTTAGAAGATTACCCAGACTAATTTTAGGTACTAGATTGCCTCGACCCCTTTTGACCTGTCATAGTTTGGGAACACTTCTTGCCTTGAAGAGCCTCTATTTATAAATCAGGTTATGCTTTTTAACTGCCCAGTGAGTTCCTCTCCTCGTTCGAGTTCGTCTTTAGGTTCTTAGCTCCTCCCCATTCTAGTTTCATGCCGCCATGTAAATGAATACGTCAAGCCGCTCTCTCTGTCTGCACTCATTTCTAGCCGTGGCTCGAAAGACGTTGAGTGCCCAGCCAGTAAAGAAATATTGTCCTATATTACATTTTACTATTCCTCCCCCTTGTTGTCTTTGTTTAAGAGCTTCCGACTCAATGCGTTAAACCCTTCTGCTCCGCAGTAGTGGATCAAGGCCCTGCAGGACCAATCGCAGCCCTCTGTCTGATTGCTTTTATCACTTCATTTAACCCTCCCCCTCGATCTTGACTAGAAGGATTCCTGCAAGCCCAAAGAACGTCTGAAACCGAACCACCTCCCCTCGCCCTCGTATTCCCTCACCACCCTGACCCCTTCAGACCATTTGTCCTATTCGAATTCCTACCCTCTCTCAGATCCCCAGCCCCGGTTTTTTCCGGATATCATTTAGAGGATCCATCCTCGCCACGCAGACAGCGGGTCTTTTTCCTTCCGGAACCTACTGCCTAAGCATTCCCTACCCCCCGATCGACACCCCGTCCCCCCCACGGACGCCCACGTAGTCCGATAAGCGAACGACCCTTCCCCCGTCCAGCCACTACAAAATTGACCCTAACCCGCACGCCCCCGCCTACCCCCTCGTTCCCGTCCCCCGACGCCCCTTCTGTGTCGACTCTCAGCACGCCGTTAAGACCCCAATAGAGAGTGACTTCCTTGCCCTGCTCAAGGTCCGTTGCGGCCCCGCCAATCTCCCACGGCTCTTCTAGACTAACCCTTACCCCTTCCCCCCCCCTTGACGGTTTTAACTATCCCGAGAAAGGGTCTAAGGTTTCCCCAAGTTTTCTGCTCCCCAGAAGCCACCTCTTTTACACAGGAGAATCTGATCCTCCCCCCCTCCCCACCAAGAGGTGATCGTTTGGCCGTCCCTCCCGCCGAATAACTCCACCTTGGCAAGGAGACCCGTCTGACTTCTCATTTCACCACACCTGCCCCCGAATTCGGCCCTTGTGACCTGTTCCGGTTCTCCCTGCGTTTCTGTTGTCCCATCTTCTTCAAGCCCAGTTTGAAAATAAGTTCCTTGGCCTCGCTGCGGCGTGTCCACGGAAACGCGTTTTTCGAAAAACACCGGCGCCCCTACCCACCCCCCTTGCCTTCTCCCTGTGTACATATCCCTGGATTTCCCGAACCCTTGTTCCTCATCTCCTCAATTTTTTTGAAGAACACCGCCCCTTAACATCCCCCACTGATGGAACCCCCCCCCCTCGACTATTATTGACTCAAGTTTTATCGATTCTCAGGAAAGTCCTCACCGACTACCTAGCAGAGCACATATGTCCTCTCCGCCGGAATTTTGTACTTTCTTTTATTACTCGATTGTAGACATCTTTTTGATGTCCCCGTCTGTGGATCCTCAGTCCCCTCCAGTTTTCCCCGTTTTGCCCGGATAAAGTGTCCAAGGCCAGGACCAAATGGCAGTTGTCCCGGCCAGGTCTCTTTTTTTTCACTGTGGCAACTCTTCCGGGTTGCCCTCTCATCTGGATATCTCGGGGGGTCACGGAATGTTTCTGACACGCCTCCTCCTGAACACTTTTTGCGTTGATCTTTTGAGTTCTGCTCTGGTTCCCAAGTATCGCTAGGTCCCTTCCCTTCGTTTCTTTATTTCTTTCTTTTTTTCAAGTTGGGTATGTTGTTTTTTGTGGATTCTGTCCTTTCCTAGCTTTGGCCTTCATCGCGTGTTTTTGCCAACTGAGTGGAGGATTTTTTTTGTTTTTTTCCCCGCGCAGAGTGTCCCTTTTTCCTTCAAATACATCAAGAGTTGATCGTCTTTTCATCCTTTTTCTTGCGCGCCTCATCTCTTTTACTAAAAGACACCCCTTGCGGGTGTAATGTTAAACTCACCGAAAAATCTTGGGTTGGGCTTTGCCTTCTCCTTCCCCCGAGACCCTATTTCAGCCCAGGCTGAGAAGGCACCCGACACGCTTTATTATCCCCCCCACAGGCTACCCTCTTATACTCCGATGACCGATTATTATGTTTTTTATATGATTTTGTCCCAGTATTTTTGGCCTTCTTTCCTCCGGTTTTTTCGAATTCGCCCCTGCCACTCACTTGAGGTTTTCCTGTGACCAGAAGATATCTGAGGGACACCATGTCCTTTATTCATCGGTCCCTGCCAAAGGCCTATTCTCCTTCTTTTTAGCGATAGGGACCTTCTGGCTCGGACCCCCAGTGTTTGACTGAGCATTTGCCTTCCCTCTACAGTTGATTGTCCAACGGGCATCCTGTCGGGCCTACGAACTTTCCGCCCGTCTCTTAATTTACTTCTCCCGTAGTAATGTAGCTTTTTTCCTGTAGTGCCGATCCTCTGTACCTGATTCGCTTCCCTCGTGTATGTTCGTTCTAGTTTTAATTTTTCCTAATAAGAAGTTGTTTGTTGAGAGAGTCGAGTCAACCCCTCCCTCGGTAATTTGGAAGGCCCTGTCTTCTTCTTTCTTCAGTAATCCTCCTCCCCCCTACCGGCTACTGCCTCCGAGAAGTTTCTTCCCCTGTAGGCAATGAGTGAACCGACCTCTGCCTGTGGCCCACTCCTGTTTAGTTTTTCGCCGAACCAATCCCATTTCCCATTTTGAATGCGAGTAACTGCTTCTCTTTACCGGGTCTTCTTTCAAGTTCTAATACCGGACCATTCTTTTTAACCTCATTAAAAGGAAGTAACTGCGTTTTGCAAGTTCCTTGACCGTTAGGGAAACCGCCTGACTCGTAATTTTTGGTTCCCCCCCTTTCCGATCCCCCCCGATCACATCCTGACGAAATCACCTTCAGTTCTTCCACCACAATCCGGCCGCGCCTCTTATCGATTCGCAGAGAGCCAGAGAAGTGCCGTTTGCCTGCTGAGCCCCTTGTCTTCGGGATTCGCTGCACCTCACACAACCCCAATCGTGTTCCCCTTTGTCTTTGAAAAGAACCATAAACGGAGGGACTACACCGCGATTTATTATTCGGTACCCCCCTTTCCTCGCCTTATTTTTAACACCCTTCATTGTCTCTTTTTTGAGCCGAGACTGCAAGCTTAATGACCCCCAACCACAACCCCTTCCTTGTCGCCACTACACCCCTCGAGAGGGAACCCCTGAGCCCCTTCCAATGACAAACACCCAAAACCGTAAACCTTGACTCACTTCAAAGAAGACCCCCGATCTCTAAAGACTCTCAGCCTACCTTCCGGAAGAGCCGTACCTCCCTGATAGAACAATACTTGCTGTTTGGGTTTCTTCTTTCGGACCTTCCTAGCCTCCAAAGTCAGTTCCGCCCCAACCGTTATGTAAATTGAACCTTTGGAACTCCTTCCCCTTTCAAACCGATCCGCCTTTTTACTCAAATGCCTTTGGCCTCGTCAGACCTTGTCGCAAGGGTAAGCCTTTTTTCCCCTTAGGCCCGTGACGCTTCTCCCCCTGTTCGTCCCCTCGTCCGTACTCCCCCATTCCGGCCCCCCCAGCATGATTGAGATGATGAAAAGTACTGTAACGTCTTCAGTCCGGCTCCTGTTAAGAACTACCCTCACGTTGCTCAAAGGAAACAGTGTTTCTCAATCCGTAGTGGCCCGGGACTCTTTCTTGACATTGGAAGCGAATACTCAGGCCCCCCCCTAGAGCGATTCGGTACTCTAACTGATCCTTGGAAGTAGTCCTTTATTGTGTGTAAAGTTTAGACCCTCCAAGTGAGACACTTACCTTATCCCGCTTTAACAATCCGTGAATCAGTGTCCACTAGTGTTGATCTCCCCGACCAAACGTTCTTTGACCCCCCCCCCCCCCATAACCTTTCCTTTAATCCGGATTCTATATTCGACGACCCATTGCTCACGCCTCTGTTTAAGTTGTACCGGAGGTTTATAGGCGGACCTTGACCCTTAGTCCTACCCCCTTTGTTAAGCCCTTCTCCTCGCAAAGGAGAAGTTTGAAAATCGGGAGGGATGGTTACGGCCCCCCCCCACCCCCTTTTCCCTTCTCCATTTAGGATCCGTCTTTAAATTAAAGTGTTTTTCGATAGCTTTTTTTGTTTGGAGTTGCCTTCGCAATTAGAGCCTCCTTTTCATCCTTATTCTTAACTTTCGTCGGAAGATTTTCCGTACTAAAGTATTGTTAGTAGACATTAATGGTATGGTTTGGTGTAGGTTCAACCTTTTGGTGTGGCCGGTAGGTCTAATACTTTTTTATGAAGGAGCGTGGAAGACTTATTCCCGTGAGTCGTCTTCGGGTCCTTTACTTCTGAAAGCTCTCCCCCCTTTCCCTCGATGAGAATCTGAGGACCGTTTCAATACCAGAGCCTGTCAAAGTCTTCTTCTTCACTCTCTGCCGATGGCTCCTTGACTTTGCTTCCACCTTCAAAGGTTTGCTTACCCCTTCTGTCCGTCTTGATTGATTTTTGGTTTCTAGTATCCTTCTCTCCGAAGCGCGGGTACGCCGCCGGACTCTCTCTGTTTTCTTTTTTTTTTCTTGGTGTTGTTTTTTTCTTTTCTTTGTTGTTTTTTCTTTTTTTTTTTGTTGCTTTTTTGTTTTGGGTTTTCCTTTTTCTATCGGGGTTGGTTGTTTTTCTGAGATTTCCTCTTGCCGGTTTCTCCACCCGAAAGTGGTCTTCTGCCTCCTTAAGCCAGTAAAGTTTATTGCTTTGCGTATCTCTTTCTTGTACCTCCCCGCCCCTTTCTTTCTTTTTTGGGTGTTTTGAGGAGCTCGCCTCTAGTGGAAGACTTATTGGTACGATCCTTCCTTCCCGCACCCTTTTTGTCGTGTCGAAACCGAATTCAAGCTCACATTCCTCTTTGGAGGGCGGTATCATTCTGAAATGCTCTCTTTCCTAGAAGATCAACTGCACCCTTCCACACCTCCAGAACTGCAATCCAGATAGACCTCACCACCCGTTCGGCACCCTACCCCGTTGTCTTCCCATCATTATACAGAGAAGCCAGCGTTTCCCCTCCCCTTCCCCCCACTGACACTGGGTAGAGATGACTCAGGCAGGGTGCACTTCTTAACCCTGTCTGCAGCCGGTTAATTTTCCCCTCGCCTTTTAAAACTCCAGTAACTAAGCCCCCCGACAAATCCCTCCCTGACCCCCCTCTCCCGAACAGGTCTCCTGGAGACCAGACCCCCTGCCACCCTCCAGACACCCCCCCCAAGAACCCCCCTTGCCTCCCAGAACAAAGAACCTCCTTCACCCTTCGCATCTCGCCTCCAGACGGTAATACTCGGAAGAAGAGTAGTTCCTACAATACCCCTATGATCTGGGGTTTAAGACTAACCCTCTTCCTTGATATTACTTCATCCAAGAAAAAAGATCGTTCTTAGATAAGAGTTCCATCACGAAAAACTCCGGTATTTTACCCCCTGACCATCGTCACGAGCACTTTGATCAGGAGAACTTGCGCAGACAAGCCATTTTACACTCTGATCAACGCACTAATGAGAAGCCCGGTCCCCCCCCGAGTGTCCTCGAGGTTGTCCTTCCGATGATAATGCATACTTTCCCCCTTTCCGCCGATTTAAGTTCATTCCCCATTTAGCCCTTCCGTTACCATTCATTTTCCTCTGGTTTCGTTGTCGCCACAACGAGAAGTTTTTTGACCCGCTTATAGAAAAGACCTCGTTCCCACGGCTTATGACTCGAGACCTTCCGCTAGTCCTCTCTGGATTTTTAGGCCCACTTTAAAAAAGACGAAGGAAATTGGTCTCTAAACGAGTCTTTGTAGTCCCCTCATCGACATGAGTCAAGATGTCTTTCCCCGTACCTCCAGTTTGCCAGTCTCCCCACAGACCGCACCGTCAACAACGTTGCACCAGCTTCTCCTTATGGTTTACCTCCCGTTCTTTTTCTGAAATTAAGCCCCCTCCTCCCTCCGTCCAGGGCCCCAAAAAATATTTGTTTTTCCTCCTAGAACTTTTGGCCCGTCATCCTTTGCCTTTTCACTCATGTGGGGAAGGAAATTTGTTTAATAAGAGTATCCCCTCCCCCCGTATTATTTACTTCCTCCACTGCTGATTGGGTGTGAAGTTACACATGAGGGCTCCCCTTAGGGTATAGTGTTGGCCCATTTTCCCCCCTGCTGTGTCACGTAGCCCCAGTTTTATTACCTCTGGTGACAGGTTTTCACGAGATCCCTGTCTAGATGTCGGACAGACGTACCACCCAAAAGAGAAAGGTCGTGATCTACAGATGTTGGTGTTGACAGGGAATTCCCTGTATAGGTCTCTCATCTGCCTATTTAATTCTATTCAGTCACTCTATTGGTTTAAAGTGGTAGACATATATTGTTTTTGGTGGATGGAGTTCCGATCTGAACACAGAGAGATGGCCTTGCCTTGACCCCTATTGTGCTCTTTTTTTTAGACCGTGTTGTCTTTGGTTGCTGTCTCCCGATCTCCTCAGGTGATCATAGGCCCCATGCCGCGGTTAATCACGTACCTTCCCCTAGCTTGTACTCACCTTTTGCTTTTCTTTTTCACGACCCCGGTGACACCTCTGGTTTTGTTGCCGGGGTCATTCTACGTCCAAGACAACTCCCTCGAATGGAGATTAGTGCTACCCCGAGATTCATACTCTCTGGAAGAGGACGGATGTTTTTCTCTATGTGCTTTTGGACGGATACCTTCTTCGCTTAGACTTGTAGTCCCTTCCCCCTGTCCTGCCAGTGACGGAATCCACTCCCCCCCTGAATTTGGCCTGAACTTTAGGTTTTAAGAAGGGGTACCTTATGTTCTTGCCAACCCCCGTGAAGGTCTAGATCTCCTAAAAAAAGGGTCCCTATTTTTAATCTGGATACTATTAAGACTTCTTGAGGAACTTTTTGGCTCCCTTAAAGGAGCGAGTCTTTGGTGCAAAAGTCCCTTTCTTGCGCATACCACCCCCATGCGGACTGCTTTCCCGATTCTAGTTAATGGTTTCTGCATTAATGGGCCCCCGACTCCCCTCCCTGTACCATTGCCTTCCCGGAACCTCCCCAGGACGTGGGCTTCGCTGTGCCACCTCCACTGTTACCTTCGAGGAAAAAGAATGCTCCCATTTTCCCTGAAAGTTTTGACTCTGCGTCTTGACCCGTTCAGTCCCCACAGCCAGGAAGTAGGGGATCAGCCCCATCCAATCCAACCAACAACACCCGGTGAGTTAGGACGATTTCCAGACAGGGCCGTTGCCCCCCCTCTCCCGGCCTCTTTACCGTTGTCCCACCACTGCCGGCCTCAAAGAATTTTTAACTTCCTCTCTCTATTCCAAGACGGGTTGCGAGACCTCCTCCTCCCGGCCCTTTTTGCACATCTCATTTACCCTTTCCGTTCCCCCCCCTGGCAGAGAAAGTTTATGTTTCAGAGGGAAGAAAGTCGTGCCCCCCCTCGATCCTTCTTCCGCCGCTAAAGCACCTTAAACTACAGTTTTTCGCACCCACCCCCCCAGGCCTTCCAGCTCTTCGATTCGCATCCCTTTTACAGCCTAGTTCCCTCCGTTTAGGTCCCTGGGCAGGTCGAGGGAACTTCGATTCAACCCCCCACAGACGATGTTCCCTGTGAGGTAAAAGAAACCAGCAAGGAGTTTTTTTTGTTCCCCGTGGCGTTTTCGTCGAGCAATCTGCTTCCCGCCTGTATCCCTACACCTTTAGTTGTCGTTCTCTCCAGCAGGATCAGAGAAACCCACACTCCCCTTCCCCTCCTTAGGCCCACTATTCACTCCAGTCTATGGTCGCTTTTCTCTTGAAAGTACCACGACAAACACCTGAGCCAACCTTTCCCACCAATCTCGTTACCAGAAGACGTGGCCCCTACCCCTTCCGAGAAGTCTCCCCCCCCGCTCACAAGACACTCCTTCTAATGAATCCTTTCCGTTGGGTGTCTCAGTCTTCTCTTCGACATTACGCTTGACCAAGCATCCAGCTTTCCGCCCCTGGTGAGTCCTTTCACATAAGAATGTCCCCCAATTTTTTTCCCCCACCAAAAGCCTGTGGCCAGAACCGGTTTCCGGCAGCCCCAGCTCCAGACGCCTTGCTAACGCGCCGTTCGGCGAATATCTTAGGCTTCCCCCACCATCCGCTAACCACATGTGTCTTGTAATTCGTTTTGTGCGTCCCCAGACCTGGTGCCTGGGATGTGGTTATGAAACCTCTTTTCCCTGCATCGATTCCTTGTAGCCCTGTGCACCGCCGCGAACGGTTGAGTCACAGGAACTACCTTGTATACAGCCCCGGCTTTTGCCGGGCCAAGCGTGGATATGACCCCACCCTTAGTCTGGAACTCCAGACTTTCCTCAGGACGTTCCCATTAGATTCCGGTTAATCTACAACGGAGGTGTCAAATGAGGCAGGTTTTGACTGGTCCCCTAAACCCCAAGCCCTCAATTTATACACTCTCAACTGTACTCTTCTAATAATGTACAGTACGGGTAACTTCTTTTTCAACGATCACAACCCTTAAGGTGAGCCATCCACCCGGTTCCACAATTCGTACTGGAGGATGGCATCTCACCCTAACCTGGAGGAAGGTTTCCCTCTTCTGCCCCCGTCACCATAGAGACCCCCATTTTTTTTTTTCAGTTCAGGTATTTAGTATACGTTTATAAAGAGGTGCCTTTGCTTTAGCCTTCGATCCTTCGCCTTTCTTTTGTCGCTTCAGTTCACCGTCACCCCTTTTTTTCTAGTCGTATAGATCCGCCAGTTTATTTTTTCTTTGTCTACAAGTAGAGGTCGTTTTTGAATAGGAATACTTCGGGTCTCCCCGTTTTCTTCGCCGCTTCGAGTAGTTCCATCTTTGTCGTTAATGTTTCATTTCAGGTCCACGTAGGCTCTGGTGTTGGCCCTGTTATTGTGGTCGGTGCGGTTCATTTTCTTCCCAGGAGTCCTTTTCCTGCCGTATTGTTGAGCCGGATGTTAGTTAGGAATGTTTTCCCCAGGTTCTTATTCTGGTCCTCTTAAATCCGCCCCTCTGGCTGATCTTTAGAATATCGCCCCTTCTTCGTACTCCTCCCCTTTTTTTCTTCCTGCGTTTTACTCTTCGGCGATGTTAGAATGGGGTTGATCTTTCCCCACGTTCGGGAAGGAACGGTTTCATTGCTCCAGTGATTAGGAAGGATGGAGTTCGTCCCTCTCCACCCATTGCTTCATATCTCCGGTTTATTCCTTGATCAGGCCCGAACCCAACCGTTTCGAGCTCCGTCCGTTTAAACGCCCTCCTTGGATCTCGGCGTCTCGCAGTAAGCCACATCTCTTTCCCCCCCCCCCGATCTAGTGGTACCTTCATTTTTTGTTGTTTGAGACGATCTCCTCCGTGTCTTTTTCCCTTTCCGAAGCTCTACTCAACGGTTTTAGTTGAGACCCTGCCTAAGTTCCAATATCAACCCCCCTTTTGGGCGGTTCTTCAGGTTACATGACTTATCTCGTCCCAGAAACCTCCTACCCTGAACCCGCCAGAAAGAAGACAGGCCTATCGAGATCCCCACGGTTCCTCAACGAAAGTTTTCTCCTAACTTGGGTGAATAATTTTCCGCTCGTCCTAAGACGGCCACTGTTTTTTTAGTACGCCTGGGATAGTCTTACTGTTCTACTCATTCTCGAGGCTTCAAGCGCTTCCGACTTCCCCCCCGAAACCAATCCCATTCTTTTCCAAACTCTCCGACACCCCGGTCCCCTGGCCGCCGAGAAAAGCCCGGACCACCCCTCCTAACCAATCCCCCTTGACAAGCCCCCCAACCCGAAACTCCTGAACATTCAAAGGTCTTTAACTGCCTTGGTCTCCCCTAAGGCGTCAGCCGACGTTACCTCAGACCCCTTCCTCCCTTAGGGCCTTCCTCTCTAATGTCAGAGAGGCAGCCCCCCCCAATCTTCCAACTCGACAGGAAGAGAAAGAACGATACCCGACCTACCCTTTCCCTTTACAAGGGTGCAACCTTCCTCTTGTCCTGCCAAAAGCAACTTCGCTGTGCGAACAGTCTCCCTTATACGCTTCAAACCAGATTTCCTTCAGTTCTCCGACGAGAAGCAAATTTTCCCCCTACACCGCCCCCCCGAGGATTTGACGAACAGCTGCGCAAGTAATTTCCTTTCCCTTCCCGTGGACCGGTTTTCCTTTCCTCCACTTCCTTGGGTTTTTGATTCTTTCAAGCAAGTGGGGACCCTGAAATTGGATCGCTCTGATGGATGTCACCTTTCTGAGGGTCTTTACCCTGTCCAACCTGAAGACCGTTTGGTCCCCTGACCCCTTTTTTGTTCGAGACATACCGCATGCTCCCTCTCGCACAGGCACTTTTTCCTTCTAATGTGGAGATCCTAGACTTTTTTCCCCGTCCAAACTTGAATACCCCTGAATTTTTTAAGACCCTTTCCAGAGCATGTTCAGTCCCCATGAATACATCCGACTGTACTGACCCGTTTACACTAGTGTTCCTAATATTCCCCCTTGTGGCCTTAATCTGGTCTTACTCTTGTCAAGACCAATTAGTTTTTTGCTCTTATGTGTGGATCCTCACTGTTCTCCGCCTGAGAGTTAGCAAATTTCCGACCTGTTCCTTTGGTTTGACGTCCCAGATCCCCCTGCCCTTTGCGAAACGGAGGATGTGTGAACTTCCAATTCGTGGTGTATGTTCCTTTTGAAAACTTTTTTGCGCTAGGATCAAGAGGTACTCGAGCCTGTCTATAGAAGAGAGGCAAAACCCCCAACGAGCCCTGCTTCCGTCTACCCGGATGGCTTTGCTTTTCATGAATCTTATTACCGGTTCTAGGCACAGTTATAAGTCTGCTAGTCGGTGTTGCAAGTGGTTACCCCCCATTTTTGGGGGATCCGTAGTATCTCCTTGTTCAGCGCTGTGCTTCTCGTCCTGAACCTGATTGTAGTATGGTATTGCCCTGCGGAGTGCTTTGGATATCCATCAATTTGATTTTTTTACATCACTTGTAATCGGTTCCATACGACCCACGCTACCCGCCAGTTGTGGGTGTCCAACGCAAAGGACCCCAGGTTGGTTTCTTGTCGCTGCTAATCAGACTTTCATCATGAAAGGCTCAGTTCCGCTGCATTCGTACCTGAAGAGTCCTAGCTCTGGAATCTTAGGATTGTTGTTCTCGACAGAGTTTGACTGTCCGGCTGGCGTTTCTCGAATTGTAGTTCGCTGGTCAAGTCCAGTGATTGAAATTCATACTTTCCTGCGGGGGTTCCTCCGTTGTAACCTTCTGATGATGTAACGTTAGGGTATTCACTTTCTAAAGGTCCTATTCCCATCTTTTTTTGATGTGATATTAATGTACTGTGGTCGTGTACGTTTTCTCTATCAACGAACCTCGCGGTTTTTCCAAACTGCTGTATGCCCCGGATAACCCCGCACTAGAAAGCTTCTGCATTTGCGCCATCATAGCTCTCTTTTTCCTTATTTCTAAGGACTTTCACGAAGCCAGAAATGTTCAAAGGTTTCCTTCCCTTGCCCGCGGCTTGGACTAGACCTAGTATTTTCCTTTCTTCCTTTGTTGTTTTGCTATCTGAAGGCCCCCGAGAGGGATCCCCTCCCTTGTACTCGGTTCCTTGCTTTCAATTCTCTCCCTTCCCAGACGGGGTCAGTCCAAGCCTCCAAGAAGGTGATATGTCGGTTCTTCCGATTCAGACCGAGTTACATTTCCCCCACCCCAGGCGCGGGAGTTGAGTTAACACTTCCCTTCCTCCAGTTGACTGATCGTCATCCCCCTATCTCCGGGGTTTATACCCGTAGAATCCCCGTATTTGTAACCCAGCAGCAGGTACACGGCCAACCCTTCCTTCCTTGATGACGAGTTTCCATTTTCAGCGTGACGCATTCCGAATTCTCTCCTTCGTTCTTCCCATTCCACAATGAAAGGTCTATTTACCACCTTCCCCGCGGAGCCGTAGCTTCCTCGCATCGCTTGTCCTGCGCCTTAGTTTCTTTTAGAAGTTCTCTTCAGTAGTCCCCATGACATCAACCACCCAAGATTGTCCGTGCCCCCTTTACAAGCCCCCCCAGACCCCCTTCTGCCCTTGACACAAGAGATCGAGTCGTCGTGAGCGATTTTTCCTCAAGTCCCCCTTGAACCTTGTCTGTTAGTTGATGATCAAGCCATAATACCCGTTACCACAAATCCGCCACTCAGTTTCCGCCCCCTATCAGACCCTCTCTCTTTAAGTATACCCCTGCTTCCACTACAAACACAATTCTACCAAAGTACACCCACCGACAGTACTTCACGAAGACTGATCTCCCCTCAAGAAGAGATCCCCCATTCCATTACGCTCAAATAACAGACTGAGCTTATAGCCACGCTGGTTTGGTGTCCCTGCTGCCTAAAGCCTCTCGTACCAAATTTCCGCAACGGATGACGATGGCACCTTTCCATCATTTCCATTTTGCCCATCCCTCTGTGGAAAGACCCCTTCGGTGGTCGCAGACGCCAGGTGCCATTGTCTGATCTAGATTCCCCTCTCTAGTCAAACCTGTCCTTTACCCCCTTTCTTACATAAAGACCCTATGAAGGTCCCCCAGAATGGTCTCTTATTACACGAGTCGTTACCTCAGTTTTTAAGGGCTCCCCCCCCCCTGGCCCTTTGAGAACATCGCGTAACGTCTGGAGTACCAGGAACGAGTTCAGATGCGGTCCCTCAGTACCTCCCAGGAGTTGATTGCAAACCCAGGAAATGACGCCATGATCTCCCATTCACCCCTGTTACAGCCTTTTCATTGGTAAAATTTGTCAATGCTTCATTGTTGAACTTGTGTTACACCCTCTACAAGTCCTCACCAGGAGAGAGATAAATAATTCCCGTCATTTTCCTAGTTCTCTTGTCCATATGTTTTTGGGTTTTGGGGCTTTTCTGCCAACCAACCCGCCGTTACAATCCCTGGTTCACCCCCCTGGGTAAGAATTAGGCGATCTTTTCTCACTACCGTAAGTGCCGTCTATGTTCTTTCTTTCGTGATTCTAAACTTCCCCTCTACCTAGGCTAAGTTGATTAGCCCCGGCTTTTCTCACATCTGTTTCGGGAGGACGACTTAATTAGCCAGATACGGCGTACTGTCCCCAGAAATTTTATCTTGAGATAGATTTTTTAATGGAGAAGTAGACGAGTCTCTTCCTCCTTTATCGAGTTATTAATCCCTCACCACCATCTCTTCTACCTTCTTTTCGTCTACTGTTATAGTGCATGAGTATTATTGGTTCTCTTTGTAGGACGGTCAAGGTTTCTATGGGTTATTTGGGCTCTAACTGGTAGTGATACACGGAGGGAAGCTTCTGAAGGACGGTGGTGGAAGTCCCTGTCGGAGCTCGACCTTTCGAATTCTCCATTAGTCCCACCCACTATCGTCCCCCCTTGCCCCTGCCGCGAGTCCTCCGGCGCCCTATTTTTCTTCCAAGTATTACACAGGTGTACCCTTCCCAACCAGTTCTGACTCTTTCTTCTCTTTGATGACGGAAACATGTTTATGACCCCTAGCGGACCGGAAAATTTTGATACGGTCTCTTCCGTAGTTTCGTAGGGTTCGGTTTCTTCTTATATGAGGTCTTCCTGTCTACTGTCTTGAATTTACCTTCCCTCAGAATCGCCCAGATGTCTTCTAGTTTTTTTTCTTCTTCTTCACTGCCGGTTTCTACTACGAAAGTTGCGTCTGACGATCTCATTTACCCTCAAATCTTTTTAGGTCGATCATCACTCCCTCCCATCCCCTCTTTGTTTTGAGATCTATCGAACCGATGATGTGGTAATTGCGAGGGACGACGGCCACCGGCGGTTTGTTGGAGACACGGCAGTTCATTGTTCACTCCTCCCGCACAATTTGATGGTCCGGTCGGTCCCGGACTTACGCAGAGATCTTTCCCCTCGGATTCGGATCCCGAGTAAACCTAACACCCCCGCCTCCCTGAACGTTATTCCTAATTCATAACCTTGACGTCCCGAACTTGTTTTTGTAAGATACCATCTGATTCTTCATCGGAGGCGCCCTCTCTGACAAGTTTACCCTTGTATTCAGAGGCTGATTCAAAATCGTCTCATAAGATCCGAAGCATTCCCGGTCCTCCTGGACGCCCGAATTCCCTTTACCTCCACGATCTAAGACTCCCCATCCAGAGTTCCACCCCTGCCATCCCCCAGCCCGGCGCCCTTTAACCGAAAATAACGGACCCCTCCCTTCCCCCCAAAATAACCCGGGAAACATCAGCACAGACGACATTGCAGATTTAGTACTTTTTCCTAAACCTGTCAAGACTCTAAGGGCCGACGACTTTTCCCTGAACCCCTCTCGGTCCTACGACTTTACGGATAGCAAGCCCTACTCAAACACGCGACGGGATTCCCTCCCTCAGACCCTTTTCCCCCCGTGCCTTTACCGACCTTCCGTTCCAATTTTTTTTGCGACAGTTCAAGCGGGGCGTCCTCCCCCTCCGTCTGGTCAAGTTCATTCAATGATTTTTAAGCCCGTCACCACAGTTGTGTGGACGTGGCCCATCGTATCATCCCCCAGCTTTTCCATGATCCCGCGTCTGAAGGCTTTCGAAACGACGACCTTCCGAACTCCCGGCCCCTTTTTCAAAAGTGCAGGTGGCGGTTGGTCTCACCAAGTTTTTCCTCTCACAAATCCAAGATTGGAACTTCCTTTCCCTGATGTTTCTCTTCCTTGCGGTCAACTGGCGTTGCGGGTTTCCCCCCTGTACCCACACCCTTCCGCGTTGACACCTGTGACCTCGCTTGTTTATCGTACATCATGCCTTGAAGTTCTTTTTCGCATCTGCTCTTCCCCCCCAGTCCCCTCCAATTTTTCATATCCATACCTTCTTCTATACCTTAGACTGTTGGCATAGCAGATCTTCCAGAAGGGTTACTCCATAGACCCCCTTTCGTAGGCGCAGCCTCAGTGAGGGTAACCTGTCTAGACCCGCGTTCTGAAGAATAGGGTAGTTAATCCCTTTGTACGCCATGTTTTGACGGCCGGGGGGTCCCTCAGCGTTGTTTCTACCGCTCCTCCCTTCACCGTCGCCCTTGCTGCGGGAGGCACCGGAACCCTTCTGTCAGTTTGTCACCGAGGATCGTCGACCGGACAGGCTGTCCCTTGGACTTCTCCGTTGGATTTCATCGAGTTTCGGGTCAAGAGAGGCCTGTCGAGGAGCCGACTTACCCCCCCCCAAAATTCCGGCTTATGATCGCCGTTGGTTTTGTATTTTTTTAATTTTTCATCTCGGCTTTCTCCCTTCATCTTCGTTTAGTGCTTTTCGTTTTTACGGTTGTATCAATTTTGGTCCTGTCGATAAAGGCCTCGCGCTGGCTTAGATTGCAGTTGACCCTGATGATTGGTGGTTCTGTGCCTGCTGCGTGGGTGCGGCTGGCTTCCTCCTACTCCCCCGTTTCTTGTTGGTTCTATCCCCCCCTTATGACGCGCGTTTCCGACGACTCCCTCGGCTTGTTACGCCCCCTCCCCAGTTTTGCGGTTTTTATTTAACTGCAATTGTACCCCCCGAGTGTTTGGTGGTTCAGTTCAAATCCAATTTAAATGACGAACCGCTATGAATTCCCCTTTCCTGAGACTGACCTGACTTCCTCCCTTGCAATAGAATCCTATACGAGTTTTTTTCTTACCGGTCAGGACTTGTTGCTCTTAGCCTTACTGTTTTCTAGGATTGATTCGCTAGCTTGCGGGTACCCCGCGGTCAAGTCGAATGATTATCCTCAAGACGGGACTGCGAAGGTTGGCAGTTTCTCTTTCCCTCTTCCTGTTGAACAAATTCCGGTTCTTCCGACCGGTCTTCCTGCACCATTTTTAAAGATTTCTGTCTGCGCTATGATGACCTCGGCCTAATCTTGGGGTTTCTCAAGACCGAGAATGATAGTGACACCTGCTCGTTCGCCCCTTGCCTCAACCTACCTTCGCCCGGAATCGTCTTTTTGCTCTAGAGTAATGGTAATTTTGCCTGAGGAGTCCTCCTCTCCTATTCCTCCCAGGAAACCCCCCCTATTCTTTTTTCCCCCCTGTATATTTTTTCCCCCTCCTTGGTGTTGTTGCGTCTTCTCTCGGGCCAAAGATTAGTAATGGAAGCCCCTTACACTTCTATTGACCTCCCCCCCCCTTCGCAGGACAAGTAATCTTGGTCTCCGTCATCGAAGCTTTCTCTTTTCTGTCAGTCCCTTGAAGACCCTAGGATTTGTGCCCAAATAGTAGGCGCTTCCGTTTGCCCAATCTTGCAGAAGTTCCCCGGAATATCGTTACCCCTAAGTAAATAGTACATGTGTGAGCCCCCGACTTCCCCCTGTGTTGAAAGCATCATTGCCCCGAACCCTTCCTGAAAGTGTGTGAAGATCCCACTGCCCTTCTTTCCCCCGAATGCCCATCTCTCGACGAAGGATTTCCCCAGAAAGTCTATAACAAACCCCACTGAACCCTTGCTGGTCATGAGACTTAATCACTTATATTCGATAAAGGCTCGTTTTTAGTTATGATCTGGAATGCTCCCTGAAACAGCAACCCCCAAAACAGAGATTTCCCCTTTGCTTAGTACCCAGAACCGGTTACACCCTCCTATGAGTAGTCTTTACATCTCTTAACTTGACCTCTTAGAACCTCCTGTTTATCACAGCAGTTTGCCCTTTTCCATTTTCCACAAATCCTACTTCATTGTCGGCCTAGCATCCCCCCTCCGAGGTCCGAAGTTGCTCCTCCTTCTCAACAAAATGTCCCCCCTTAAAACGCTCACGTACCCATACTCTATCTATAAGAACCGTCTTTTCCCCTTATTCCCGCCTAACGAAGGCAGCTTAAAAGTGGCTTTGGTTGTCTCGCATCTTTCTGTGTTCAATTGTCTCTTACTACACCTTGGTCAAATTTCCAAGCTGTTCCCCCAAGTCACCTCCTAGGTGGACAGCCTTCCCTTTTAGGCCAACCATGGTTCCCTTTCCCCGTAAGGATAATGCTTGAGGCCCACCACAGGTCCCTCTAAAAAACTGGCTCTCCCCCGATTTACTCAAATTCTCCAGCTCCCAAATACCCCGTCTCCACTTATGAAAAACATATTTGAAAGAGTTACTCCTTTCGATGAAACCTGACTCACACGCTCCCCCGTTTTGTGCGTAACCCATGGAACGGTGATTTAGTTTTTAATTGTGCCTTGGAAGTGGGTTTTATGCCCATTTTGCCGCACCCTGACTTCATGCGTGACTGTCCAGGCTATGCTGTCTAAAGCTCCGTGGTGCTTCTGCCCGGCCCTGGTGTGGTCAACTCTACCACTGAAAGACCCCCCCTTGTTGCCTCCGGACTCGAGTCCACATAAGGACCTTAAGGGTCCCAATATTAATACGACTCGCCAACAGGAAGTGCGAAACTGCTTACAAATTTTACTTGGAATAGGAGAGGAGTTTTTGCTCCTTTGATCATCGGGTTTGCCTTTTCTTGGCGGTTTAATTCAAACGATCAAATAGGTTTTACTGGAGATTAGCCTTAGTCTCAGTTTGTACAAAGCAGGTTATGTCTTTTTTGGTCCCAAGATTTAAATTACCCACTTGTTGGGAAGTTTCCAACACACGTAGAGGTTCCGATCAGATGACCCCAGTAGTCTTTGTAGTATTGTCCCGATCCGACTCGATTCTTTCTCGTGCCTGGTTCTCTTAAAGCTAGGAGGCGCCCGATATACGTTTATTTTATAGCTGTAGGAGGCCTGCTCGTTTATTGTGTTTCTTCGGGAACGTTTTCTTTTGGTTCATTGGGTTTCCTTCGTTTTTGAGTCGGGTAAGGTTCTGGAGTCGGGGTTTCCCGCGGTATTTTTTTCATCGTGGCGGTAAGGTAGATTAGTACCTCTTCGTAAAACCAAGATTGTCGATAGGTCGCTCTCCCCCCGTACCCCGTTTCTTACTCCGTACCCTTTTCTTCACTGGGTCC
>Ga0179591_1275841_pt1 | contig 19925 bp, 18 predicted proteins | sample CZOMad2_1_08_16f_FD_182891 | JGI IMG/M metagenome (GOLD analysis project Ga0179591, IMG submission 182891) | Vadose zone soil fungal communities from Angelo Coast Range Reserve, California, USA - CZOMad2_1_08_16fungal (PacBio error correction) | ecosystem: Environmental > Terrestrial > Soil >... | reverse complement strand
CGTGACAGTGGCAGGTCATATCTTTGGCTCCCCTGTAGCCTACCGTAACTTTTCTTCTTCCGAACTTTAATAGACCCCCCCAATCAGGGTTACCCCTTGGCACAACCTGGGTTTTTTCACGTAGACCCCCTGGCACATAACTCCCCCCCCCTACTTAAAGCGATTTCCGAACCCCTTACGGATTCCTTTTCCTTCAGCTGAATCGGGGCCAACCAGGGTCTTCTCGCCGGAGGATTCGTTTTGCTTGCCGAGAAAAGCGATCTTCCTCTTTTTTGAGGCTCTTTCCCAAGTTTTTGCATTTGTCGGTCGTGTTGTTACTTTCAAGTGTGTTTCTATAGCTTAGGTTTTTATAGAGACGAAACCATTTCCCAACCAAGACCTTATTTATAAGGTTTTTTTTTGTGAAAGACGCGCAGAAGCTCGGTGCCTTTCCGGACCTCGAGAGCCCCCCCTTTCCTCCGGAGGTGTTTTTGGACCCCTTGGAATTTGTCGCTGGGCTTTAGGATGGCTTTAACAGCGTGCAATTGTATTCGGCATCCCTCTTGGAACCCGTTCCTTCTTCCTGGGCGTTTTATGCCCCTTTTTTCAAAATTTTCCCAAAGGACACGGTCGTTCGCAAATAGTCGTTCCGCTCCAGATCCTGTTGTCCACCTTCTTTTCGAAGTGCTTTTCCCCCCCAATACCCGGACCTGTTTTTTCACGAACGAACAGTGTAGTTCTGGTACGGGACCTGTCTGGTCAAACCCTCTTCTTTCGAGTTTTATTCCTCTTAGGATTTTTTGGTAGTTTCCTTCTGAGTATTAAATAGACCTCCGCCGTCCACATTACTCGTGTCCCCTGAGTTCCCTCAGGCTATCGACACCCCTCGATTGTAAAAGTGAGTTACTCGGCGTTTTCCGACGACCCCTGCCGTTCATCGAAGTTTTCAGATCTCTTCTAGGCCAGAGTTTTTCTCATTACCAGTTGCCTACCCATTACCATGCTCTGGCGTCAGATCCCGAATCCTTTTTGCAGTCTTCAGATCCCTTTGACGGAAGTCGCGCCTGGTTCTCACGAAGTCTCGCGTAACTTCCCCCCTTGTTTCCGGCTCCCCTTTCGCCTTTTCCCGAATTTTTCCCTAAACAACTTTATTCCTTCCATTTTCGCCCTTTTCCGGTCCTCTTTTTCCCCTGGATGCGACCGTAGAACCCTTCGAATCCTGGCGCGCCCACAGTTCCTTCTTTCTATGAGGAAGGTCCGCAAAATCTTCGTAACTTTTTTTTGTTGCGACCGGGGTAAGAGCCCATGATCCTACCCTTTTCCCCCCGAACGGAAATTCTCAATTTTCTCCTTCTTAGATGCCTCCGGAAAATTAGGATCTTGCTAGGTTTTAGGCCAAAGGCCCACGGTCTCTCTAGATTTCCCGAGAGGCCCCCTGGTAGTTGACGTGTAAGGTCCCTGCTCTGAGGTTTTGGTCCAGTTTTTTAGGACCCAGGTCGGACTTCAGAGTTTCTCCCAATCTTCGATCTCTGCTAAGAGGAGTCTTTCCGGCCCCCCAGTCTAGAACCCCTTTGTTTTTTCTCTCGCCCCAGAGTAACCCGACCCGTACCCGGTGGATCTGCCAACCTTTTTTTTCCTGGCGTTCTCCGTCTGCGAGACCCGTGTAGACCACCTAACTCTCTCACACAAAAATACTTAGTATCCCCCATTCAGACGAATCTGGAGACCCAATTCTGAGCAGTCTTCTTTTCTCCAGCGAATATGCCGATGTTCTCGGAACAAAGCCTCCAGGACATTCCCCTCCGGACGTTAGGCCCGGTCGTTTTTTTCTTCGACATCAGCTCCCCTCATGCCCTCTCGAACCCCCTTCCGGGCTTCCGTCCGTAAATCTGCCCACCTTTGCGTTGACCCCTTTGATGAGACCTTGTCCCTTTGGGTGGTTTTCCGGATCCTACTCCCCCCAAGACTGATAGTGCACCCCAGAAAGAGGCACATCGACTCTTTAGCCCCAATAGTTTGCTGAAATTTCTGTCGTGTTTGATTTCCCCCGACGTGTTTCGTCCCACCTTTACACAATTTGCAAGCCCCCAATGCCTTCGTGATCTTAATGTGAACTTTTAATTTCATAATTGTTAGAGATTAGTGACATAAGATCTTCCGTTATCGGCTTTCCCCCCAGATTCGAGTTTAGACACGTCTCCGTCCACCCATCTACACTCCTCCTGGACCTATTCTTCCTGGTCCGGATCGAGCGCTATAAACTTTATTGCTTCGCTTCCCTTCTTCTTCCCCCTCCCGTTCTTTGGCTGACGTCTGTTCTCCCCCCCCCCCCCCCAAAGTTTTCTTCCAAACTCTGGGCGTCCCGAAGGTTTGATGGGAAACGCGAGCCACAAGCTTCCGTCGTTTCGGCCCCCCGCGTCCTCCTTTTCAAACAGCAGGTTGTGTTAGTTTCCTCTTTTCGTACTCTTATACCTTCAACCTTGGTTTTTCTCGGAGGATCAGCGTCTCTTCTCCGGCTCCTGCCCGGTGTCCAAAACTTCTTTCCTTTTATAAAACCTTGTCTTTTTTATTACTTTTTTTTCAGGAAGCAGATAGCCCTGTTAGTTTCTTAAGGGCAGAGCTTACGACTTGTCCTCGGCTTCTATGCCGTTTGTGCCACAAGTTCCAGGGGACCCTCCCCAGCTCTTTGGGACCCCCTCTTTTTCCCTACCCCTGGAAAACCCCCAGGCTGAAGAGAACGTTATCGATTTCCGCCGGTCCGGTGCTTATGATAGAAGTACAACCCCCCCGTCCCTTACCTCGCTTTCCCCCCCCCCCCTACAATCCCCGCTTCTCTACCACTGATGCCTCCCCCCTTTTTTCGATTTCTGTCACAAACTCCGGTCCTTAACCCCCCCCAGAACGGTGAAAATCGCGACCCTAGGGGGATCACAGGCCTTGAGGATAAGGCCCCTTTCGCACAAGTTTCGGTTCTTTCCTTTTTCTCTTCAAGTTTTCCAGGGGAAAGGTAGTCACCCTTGACTTTTCGTTTTTTCTTGATCTTTTGGTGGTTTTCATATATGGTGACGAGATCTTGGGCCTTCGGATGACCACTCCCTGATTCAGGATGTAGCTCGGACTTCGACAATTCTCGCCCCTCGGAAGACCCCCCCCCCTTGTCTTCCTTCCAAGGTCTGTGAGTTTCTTCCGCGAGGTACTACTCCCTCTACGGTCCCCCCTCCGAGGAATAATTTTTTTTTTCTTGAAACGCCCTCTCTTCAGCCCTCCTTGAAACTTTTCGGTAGGGAAGTTTTCCAATTCTGTTGAACGTGCCACGTTTCTTTTCAATCTCCGTTGTGGATTTGGACCTGCCCGATTCAACCCTTCCCGATTTCTGGCCTTTGTCGTCGAGCAGCACGGCAACTTCCCTCACCGGGGCTGTATTCATTTTTTGGTAACGTATAACTACCGCGAAATTTTCACTTCCCCCTTTTTGAGTGTTCCCCCCCTTTTTCTTGTTTCGGTCTTTGATTGGCCATGGAGATCCCCCCACCCAGCCTCCCCCCAGCTCTGGCCTATTGCGAACCACCCCGGCACTTCTCTTTCCGAACTTATTCGCTTTTTTGCAACCCCCCCCCTTCACAACTCTTCGGTACCTTCCATTCTGTCGGGAAGTCAAGTTTTGCAACTGCCTTTGTAAGGATCCTTTCCTGGATTTCAATTTATTTGTTTTTTTCGTCACGTGTTGCGTCCCCAAAGTCCTTTTACCCCCCCCTCAGGGGTCCCATTTGGCTCTTTGCCGAAGACCCCTTCGGCCGGGCCCTCCCCTTCAAAAAGGTCCTTTTTCCCCAAAGAGAATGCCCCCAGCGGAGCCCCTGCCGTAGGGGACCTGTCCTAGACTGCTTCAATGCCTTTTCCCCTCTTGAACGGATCCCAGAGAGACCTTTACGGCCTTTTCGGATACCGTGGCACCCAGAAGTGTTTCTTTCTTTTAAGTGGGTCGTGTTTGTACATCCCCCCCCAAGAAGTTTTCTTTTCCCCCCATATATTAAAGAGACCTTTCTCCCTATCAGTAGACGTTGCTTTCCCCCCTGGTTTTCGCCTGACTTCCTCTCTTTGTCCGGCCCTTTCTCAGTCCCTCCGGAGGTCTAAGTCTTCTGATGCGGGGCACTCTACGCTCTGGGGCTTCTTCTCGGTGTGCATGTTTTTGGTTTTCCTAATTGTCTTTTTTACCGGAGCATATTTCTTCTTGCCTGAGTCACCTTTTGAGTGTTATTCAGGAGTCCCAACTGGAATCCCCCTGTCCCCGGTTTTCATTTTCTTGAGAGCCTGTAACTTCTTTTCTCCGAAGCTTATCTTCAGCCTTCCTTGAAGCCCTTTCTTCTTCTCCCCGCCTTCTGGTAGATTTGCAAGCCCTTAATAGTCTTCCCAGAGTATCTCCGAGTTTTACCCCCCGAGGACCTCTTCCATGGTTGGTATGGCTATATAACTTAGGAAATTGCAGAATTTAAACTCGATTCCATGGTTTTCTTAGGGTTCTAAGGAGTTGGTATATTGGAAGATCCCCTGCTCAAAATTCCCATTTGGAGCATCCAAAATTTACAGTCTTGAAGCTGTTTTAGTTTTTTTCTGATTGTGGGTGCGGTTTTTTCCGGCTGGTTGTGAGCTTCAGTTTTTCAGCCCCCTTTTCCGTTTCCACGTGTTTGTTCCCCTGTTCCCCACCTCTCGCCTGGGTTCCCTTCGTTAGGGCGCCGGATAGTTTATCTCAGCGAGCCCATCTCAGGATTCCCACGGATGGTGCCCTAGATATTCACCAAGACCCCCCCCGGCTGATCGTTCTTTGAGATTTGTCTCTATAGTTCCTATTCTAGAGTGGTAGCGTGTTAGCTCAGACCCCCTACCATCCGTGCTTAACGGACGCCTCTTGATAGTGCGGCTGCGCTAGGTTTTTTCGCCCCTCTTCACCCCCCCTAAGAGATGGCCTCCTTTCGAGTTTCCCGAAGACCTTATACTGAAGGCCGTAGCAATTTTGTTCCTGATTAGTCCTTTTCTTTTTAGTCAAGGTCTTTTTCTTTTTTTTCATATCCTCGGGACTCTTTCTGCATCCAGTATTCTTTTTCTTTTTTTTTGTTCTTAACCATTCATAAATGAGACTCCTATTCATCCTTGCAGCTAGGCAGGACCCCTTTTCAAACTCCTCCCCCCTTGCTGAGCCCTTCCTTCCTTTTTTGTAATATAGTAGACCCCCCAAGATCAATTATTACCCGTTGACGTCCTTCCGGATTTTTTTAACCTGAACGCCATAGTCAGTCGAGGACCATGTTCGCTAACTAGTTCCCTGTCCCAACTCTCTCTTTCGTTTTTTTTTTTGATCTTCGCACTCGCACTACGTCTTTCACGCCATTCCCCGCTTAGCTTGCCCTACTTAAGGTTCCTCTGGTTTCCACCATTCCTTCCTTGATCTTCCACCACGGTTCGAACCCTCCTTCCGGATACGGTCCTTTACTTCCCAAACTTTTCCGGGGGCGAGTCAATGGTCTTTGTCTCATCGGCTCCCCGTGATTCTCTTGTCGTCGCTCTTATCGATAGTCGATGGCTTAGGTGCAGAGTCGCTGTTCCCCATTGACCTTCTTGCACAGTCAATCTTGCCTAGAATAGGGAAACATTCAGATTTTGGACCTTCCTGTCGATTTTATTTTGAGCCTTCGGCGGCCAACCAGTTTTTTTAGGGTAGTACCGTTGAAACCCACTCGTTTCCAGCCGAGCCTCTGATGACGGGCTTCTGACAATTCTCTCCCTATATGCAGATACATCGCATAAGACCATCCCTTCGCCGGATCCATTTTGGACCTTCTACGTCGGAACTGTCTAGCTGTGACTAGGAACGGGTTCGCCCCCAATTTTTCCCTTCTAAGAAATAGAAGTTAAGTGTTCTAAAGCTTTGTCCCCTTTCCAACCCCCATGGAAACCGGAAGACTTTTTTTGCCTGGATGTCTCTGCTGCGCAATCTGATAGAACTCCCCTTGATTTTTTTGAAGTCCCCGATGGGAGTCCAGCATTTTTTTGTCCCTCTTCATGATTTCTCCCCATTCCTGGGCTTCGACATCCTCCCTTAGGAGAGGGGACCCGACTACATTTTTCCACAATAAATTCTATGTATTTCTCCTCCAGTTTTTCCCCTTTGATAGTTTTTCTGGTGTTTTTCTTCAAGCCTCGCTACGGATTGGACTCTTATCTAAGTTCCTGGGTTTTCCTCGGAGGCCTCCCTCCGGGTGATTTATAGGCCTAACTTCCTGAGGTGTGAAATCCACCCTGAAAAATTTTCGCTTGATCCCCCCTTCCATTTTCCTAGCCTCCATGGTGTGGCCCCCGGGACCCCCCAGACACCTTTTATTCGTAACCCCCCAGGCGTCCACCAAGAGAATTATGAGACTTACTTTAAACCGTTCCAGAGTCTAGAGCTTTCCCCCCACAAGGAATTTTCTTTGCTCGCTGGATTCTTGATGACAGAAGGCCTTTAATGGCCGGAAAATGATCCCCCCTCGACCTTTTCTCCTTCTTACTTGACGGCTCCCGACAAATCGCGAATGATGGAACATGCCGTAGACCCGGTCCCCCCATCCGTCCCCCCATCCTTTCCAGAACTGAACAGCCCCTTTAGAGTTGGAGTTACTTTCTTGAGGAGTCCTCTCTCCAGTGACCGAAGAAAACGTTACGTCCCAAGTAAGTTCTAGTTCTCCTCTGGGAGCCACGATCTCCTTCATCTCCCTGGAGCTGTCTTTTCATGCCTGCCGGTTTTGAAGGTAGAAACCCGGCTTTTTTCGTCCCACTGAGTGACAGCTTTTTAGACCCCCCAAATTTCTCTCACGAGTCTTCCAGGGTCCTCCCTGAGACCATAGTTTATACCGTCCTGAACCTCTACCAACTTCTATCTTTTTACGGGTAAGACCCTAGGTTGCCCACAGTCCGAGCAGTGTGTTTTTCCTGGAAACCTCATAAAATGTTACCGTCAGGCTACCTGAAAGTCCGAGAGCCTCCCCCGGTCTTTAGTAGTCTTTCAAAGTCATGAGTTTCACTCATTTTTCTAAACTTTTTCTTTCCCCCTTAGGCTTCCCAAGTTACCGGAGACTGTTGTTCAAAGTTTGTTTTTCAATTGTTTCGGTAGGTCCCCCCCAACCAAACCTTACTCGGCTAAGATTGGGACTCGCCGACTAGACACCTCGGCCTTGCGAATCCCTAGTTTCTCCCCTGGACCCCAACCCCCCCCACCTATTAGGCCCAATTAGACAAATACTTCTGGCGTAGTTTTCTAAGACTCCCCCTTTCCTTTTACAGGGGACAAGGTAATATAGCCCCGCCCTTCCAGGAACTTCTGTATGTTGTGTGATGTTTTTAGAATTTAGTTCTATTTCCGGAGACGATGCTCGGGTTCCTGTCTGACCACCTCCCTCCAACCGCAAAATTCCCCCCAAAGCTCCCCTATTTCCCCTTCCCCCTTCCCAAAGCCCCCGTCCTGAATTGAAATCAGATTGGAAAACGTCTCTTCCCCAGAATGGAAACTTTCTAAGTTCTTAGAGAGAAAAGTCTTTCTCCTAAGGAGTGGAAAAACATTGTAGGCTGGAACATTCGTCGCTTCTTCTGGTTTTCCCCTTTTTTTCCTGTTTCTCTCTCTATTTCCTGTTTTGGGACTTCGACCCACCTCCCTTCCCCAGCCCCCCAACTCATAGTTTTGTCCACGTCCACGATTCCCGTCCTTCTAACTCCCCCCTCTCCTTTTGAAACGATCGTCCGCCGTAGAGTCGCAGTTGGACCCTCCTTTTTCCCTCTTGAAAGTTTTTTTGCAGTTTCGCTGGTTCGTACCCATAGCTTATTTTTGGGACCCTCCGACTTCTTTTTCTAAGTTTCTTAAAGAGCTGTGACTCTCTAATGACCCGGTTTAGTATCCCCACCCAGGCACAGGTGTCTTCGCTTTGTGAGCCTCGCCCTCTTAGACCGATCATGCGTTCACACTGGGAATTTTAAGAATTTTCAGCACTCCCCACATGAATCTTTCCCTTCCCCTTTTTGTCTTATGGCTGCTGCGCCCGCCTGTTGTTCGTTTTGACTTCCCCTGATTAGAGTTCCCTGCGACTTGACTTTGCCGCTCTGATTTTCCCGCTACTCTTTGCAGGTGATTCAGTTGGAGTTCTTCGCTTCCCCATGACCTCTTCCCCTTTGCATGTTGAAGGTGATTTGCGTTTTTTTCATTTAGACTTTGCAAAACGCAATCTTTTTGACTGAGTAACCTGCTTATTTTCTACCCCTGAAAGCCTTTTTAAGCTCCCCGATTGGTTGAGGTTCCCTTTACAGACGACGATCAGGTCCGAACCCCCGTGAGCCTGAATTTTTTTATTTGGTGGGGTCGAGGACGAGCCCTTTTTGCCGTTTACCGAGATCAGGGTTTTTCTTGTTCCTTTTTTCTGGCTTCGCGCCGCTGTTAGGAAACATCTGCTATGGTTTCTTCCAGACTCCTCTTAGATCCTACGTTTTTTTTGTCCAGAAGACCACCCCTGGATCGATTATTCCCTTTCACTGAAGTCTTAAGACTTGATGCGTGATCAAGCTTTCCTGAACGTTTTGCACTCCTTCCACCAATTTTCCCCTGGGAGCTGTAAGAGCGGAGATTTTAAGACTCACCTCAATACCGTTTGACTTTTCTCGATTTTCGAGCATGTTCTAACTCTTTTCCCGATTTCCTCCGGCTTTTTTGGCTTCAGTCGTTTCCATGAATTTCCCCCGTATTTTCGCTCTTCGGGTTCGCCCTTTTTCTTACCTAAGATCTTCCCCCCGTTATCTCTTAGAGCTCCAAGTTCAACGGCGAAGAAATTCCTCGCTTGTCTCCTTACCCTTTTTCATGGTTGCCTTTTCTCCACCCCTGACCTCGCTAATTCCTGCTACGCCCCCCCCCGTCTTTTCCTCTGCCTTCACAGACGGGCGCCATTCTCCTTCACTTAACCTCCGAACTACCCAATCGGAGTCGGAGTGCCATCCTGCTACATCCACGACGCTTTCCAATTTTTTTAGTTTTTTGTCTTAGCGCAATATGAAGGTCCCGATAGCCCTCGTTTTCAACCTCCTGACTCCTCGTGCAGCCTCACCCCTCTTTCTGGAAGCTGAGTTAGTTAAGAAGGTTCCTCTGAACAACCTCTGAAGGATTTTTTTTCGAGATTCCCTTTTTTCTTTGGCCTCTCATGACCGTTCTCGTTTTAGTCCTTCGCCGCTTCCCCCCCCCCACTTGCTGCCAAGGTGTTAAGGCTTTTCAAAATCTCTCACCCCTTCATTTGCCGTCTCCGTTTTCGTCGGTAAGCGGACAGTGGCTGGCCCCAGTTTGCACTCTTGAAGTTTCCATCAAATTCCTCCCGGCAATTTCGCCCTTTGAGGTTTTCGTTTTCCAGTTTCGCCAGTTTGACTGTCCTGGCTCTCGTTTCCCACTTTTTTTTCTGCTTTTTTTTTCTTCGACTTTTTTCTCAGCCCCAACAATTTTTCTTTTCATCAGCCTTCTGGTTGCTGGGTTCCTCTTCCCCCGTTAAGCAGCGAATCCTTCGAATTTCTTTTGTGAAAGACTCCACAGGGAGACTCTGGCTTTGGCCAGAACCCCACTCCCTACATCGGGCTGCCAGAGCAGGGCCAGGACCGATCCCCCCCTCAGACCCCCTTTCCGGGCTGCTAATTCTTTTTTTTGCCGCCCTTCGCGTGTGCCTTTTTTCAGTTCTTCCCAAGGCTTTTGGAAGCTCATCACTGAAGTCACTCCCTTTTGGGCGGGCACTTTTCCCTTTTTACTTTACGCGCCTTGTACCTCTGACCTGGTCGACTTCCGCGGGTTTAGAAGCCGTACCTCTTTGATCCTTTTCCGAAACAATGGTCCCCGTTAAGTTTGCGCTTCGAGTCCAGATTTTTCTTTTCCCCTGAAGCGCTTTTTTTTCTGGACCTTTTTGCGACTAATCGACACGGCCTGCCTTGATGTTCCTCATGATATCTCCGACGCGGTTGATTTCCTTGCAGACTTTTCTTAACGGTCCTTGCTTCAGTAAACCTGACGTATACCCGTTGCTTTTCCAACTGTTTTCGATGGAGAGCTCTTCAAAGGCCCGATCTGTAGTTCCTTCGTCTTTGGTCGCCTTTGGAGCTTTTTGATCGATTTTCCCACTTGCCTTTTTTCTTTTCTTTCTACAAAGAAACGCCGGGAACTCCTGAATTTGCAAAGAGTTCCCCCCCCCCCCCACCTCCTGCCCACGCTTTAGGGTCTTTCCACCTGTCGTAAATTTCCTTTGGTCCTGGATTCCATGGTATACCTTTCTTTTCGCCGCTACGTACCAGGGTGAAGGGGTGTTTTTTCCGCGCTTTTTTGCGTACTCATTCTCTTTTCAGAGCACTCCCGGCAGCCTTCGTACAGGATACATTCGGAGGCCTCCCCGTCCCCCGGATCGAAATATTTTTGCATCTTGAGCTGACCCAGATTGATCCCCGGAGGTCAGGCTATCCTCGTGTCTGATCCGCCCAATGTATTTCTTTTTTTTTTTACTACTTTGCCCTTCTCCCAGGCGGCCCTCCTTTTCTTCAGTGTTTTCTTTAACCCCCCCTTCCTTGAATTAATATTTTTTTAGCCGTCGTTAGTCGAGTTATCAACGCCCAACCAACCCCCTCACGCGCCGTTTTTTTCAAGAACTTTCTTTTTCTACAACTTTTTAAAACAGGATTCGGGGGGCTTTCTCCTTCTTAGGTCTTCACAGCGTTTTTTTCGATCTGCGGGACTTTCTCCCCAATATCTTTTTTCCCAAAATCAAATCGAAGCTTTGCCGATGAGACCCTCAGTCAGTGATAGATTAGATCTCACGGACTCCCATCGAACATTGCAGAAGCCCTTCTTTCCCTCTTTTGATCAAGACCTCTTCTTTCCTAGTAGCTTCCACGGACCTGTCCCGATACGATCAGGCCAGGCCTCTATCGACAGTCTCCTTCCCCTTCAGCGCTCTAAAGGCATTGAAAAACTAACCCCCCCCTCCCGGTAGGCTACAATTCTGGGTCCAGAATCTCACTGGCACCCCCCCCTCCCCTCTAAGAGGTAAGGCCCTTCACAGAGATTCACGTGCAAGAAGGACGTCCAGAGTACCAGTCGCCCGTATGGATTCCCCCCTCCCTCCGGCTTCCGCGAAGTTTCGTTCTGGAGACTGTACGGATAACGTGTTTTCCGTCCGCGAGTTTAAGTGGGTCTTAACTATCTTTTCTTCTTCGAGATCTTTCCCACCCCATTACCCGTCTCCCCCCCCCCCCCCCCCAGAGCTTTTTTATGAGAAGGACCCTCCCGTCGCAGAAGAACTACGAGGTTATTTTTTTTTTTAAGTCCGGAATTTTGCTAAATGGGTCGACGTTTTTTCCCCCCCTACCCCTTTTTTCCTCCTGAAGCTTTGCGGCTTTGCCCTTTTGATATGTGGGCATTGGTGGTGACCGCTTTCAGCGCTCGGAAACCCTTTCGCCCGGAAACCCGTTTTTTTCCTTCGGGGTTTCTCCCGGTTACTCCTCCCGAAGAACCTCCGGTACCGATGCCAATCTTCTTGGATTCTTCGTGGAGAGATCACGGTCCTGCGCGAGTCTCCTTTAGTCTTCTTGGAGAGTCTCTTCCAGGTTCTCAGACAGAGTTGTTTGGTGCCTTGTTTCAGTATCCTCGTATTGTTTCTCTTCCGTCCAGATTTTTGTAACCCTTTTTCTTCAGTGGGGTCTTTTTTCTTTTTTTCGTATACTCAATAGAATTTCTCCGGATCCCCTTCACGTTTCCCCCTTTCAGTAGAAGGGTTCCCTCTTGACCTAAGCCCTCCACCCAAAAGCCGCCCTTCGACCGGTCGGCGCTGACTAATCGATGCTGCCGTTGCGGGGATGTCTCTTGACTAGACCCCCTACAGTCCTTCTCTTGAGGGAAAGCTTCACTTGCGACTTCCCTTTTTCCATAAATGCTCCTTAGGGATGCATCTTTCCTAGTTGTTTCCAGATTTTTTCTCTTCGAGGCTTTCCCCTTCCCCGAGGATCCCCCCGGCGGTTCTGGCGAATTTCCAAGAACCAATGGTACCACCGCACGTCCGGCCCTTGGAGATTTTTACAGACTCCTTACCCGCTCCCTTGAGTTCCTTTTTTCGAAATCCCCGATTTCCCTGCACTTTGCGGCAGGTCGGTTGGTTTCAGCCTAACTTCTGACTAGCTGGGTCACGACGTCTCTCGACCGCCCGCCTTCACTGACGGGACTCTCCTTCCTTCCCCCCTCTTCTTCTGTTTTCTTTTTAGGTGGGCTTTGAGCTTATACCCGAATCGTCTAGGTTACCCCCTCTGCTCGGAACTAGAACAACCTGCTTTTTCCTTTTTCAGCTCAAGGCCGAAAAATCGAATCTGACGGCGCCAATTTTGACAGATCCCCGTAGACCTTTTGGTAAATTATAACGACCGTACATTTGCCTCCCGTAGCTCCTTTGAAGACCTTCCCTTCAAAATGCCCGTAGGAAACCTACACAACTTTTCCGACCCACGGATACTACCGATGCCCTCTCTGAGCGCGCCCATCGCAGAGACCCCTAATCGAAGAGTTTTCAGATCCGGAGTCCTTCTCTCCATCCCATAGTCACGGCCTACGATCATTTTTTTTAACCGCCGAAATCTCCGTGGTTCTGCAGGTAGCCTTCCGACTTTTCGTAGGGCTGTTAAACTTGATTAAACGATGCTTGGCCGACCAGCCCCGTCCCTCCTTTAGACTCCTCTTACTCTTAGACCAAAGGTATTTTCGCTGGTCGTAGCGATCCCACATTCTCCAGGCCACACCCCCTCTTGAGGGGCTGACTGTCTAGCCTATTGAACCACTCGTGCTCCTTCCTCCTAGAGACTTTTTTTATTTCCGTTGGCCCTTTGTCGAGATCACTCCTCTCCTATATTTTCATCCTATTTTGTGTTTGACTGCTTGCTTGATAGACTTCCTTTCTGCTGCACGTTCTGAAAGTGGTCTGTTAAGCTCCTTTTTCTCCGACTACCCAGTTTTGCACACCAACGGGAGGCCCCATATGTTATTTCGCTCCTCTAGAGTTCCCTGGCGACCGTTTGGTTTCAGTTTTTTATCTCTGCGTTCAGGCCCCCCTTAAAGGCCGTTTCTTCAACCGACTGACCTTCCGTTAGTAAAAGCCTTCTGGCCTATGGTCCCCCTGGAAGAAAGACTTAGACGTCTTCAAAAGCCCCCCTAAATGTTCGAACCTTTGAACGGAAATGCGCATTTTTTTTTTTTCCACTCTATCTTCCCTTGGACGGGCATCCCCCCTTTAATTTTTTTTATTGGATAAGACTTTTCTTCCTGCAAAGAGTCTTCGCAGATTCCTCCTTGGGAACGCCTTTTCAATTCTTCCAGATTCCCTGATTATCCCCCCCAGACGGCGGATGGGGTTGTGTTCATTTAACATCCCCCCTCACACTCCCCCACACAGAGCCCCCCCGTGACGATGGATTTTTTCACAACCTTGAAGGTTTGCTTTTCCCCTTGTAATCTAGCTCTGTTTAGAGAAGACAGGCCAAACCGGCTCCTGATCTTGTATCGTTCTGAAGCCCTCTCTTCCCCCCCTAAGATTCTCCTGTACCTTTTTGTCTGGGAATATACCCGACACGAATGCCGATAGTCCCTGACTTAATCCTTCTTCTTTTCCAAAAGCTTTTGAAGAACAGAGGAAAACTTCTCATCTACACCGCTCAGGAAGTTCAGAATTTTAACATCTGGGTTTTTGGGCCAGAAATAGTTTCCCTCCAGTCTCTTCTTTGAATTTGATTCTCTGGGATTTTTTTTGTCCTTCGTGCTAGTACTCGGATTTTTTCCTAAAAAAGCTTCGCCTGATCTTGTATGGCCCCCTGAGCCCTTTCCCCTCCCACACGAGTTTTCCAGTGTTCAAATTAGCAAAGTGACTCGCGCCCGCGGGGGATTTTTCCCCAAAGCTTTTTCCGTTTAAGGAACCCTTCTCGTTGAACACGTAATTCTCTCGGAATATTTTCCTACCGCGTTTCTCTTTTTCAATTTCGTCTGAAAGTCCGGGGGCAGGGGCATAATTCCTGAGACCAGACCGCCCCCGGTACTTCCTTATCCCCGGACCTCATTTGAAACATGTAGAACCCCAGTGTTGTTCCTTCTGGATGGTCGGTCTCCACCGGGAGACCGAGAGTTCTGGGCATGGCGAGAAGGCGAGGGGTCAATAACCAACACGTGATCTCGACGCCTTATATAAGCTCAACCCCCGCTCGACCTAGATCTCCCCCAGGCCCCCACCCTGTCTCCCGAACTCCCCACCTTCTCGGGATTTCAATACGAGATCTCGGGCACCTCACCGTGAAGTTCTTTACTCGTCTCAAGGAATTTCCCCCCGAAGTCTTTTTTGTACGTTGATCCCAGACACGAACCAGCCTCGGAAAACCGTCACACTGCTTCAGGTCGACGACGCCCTTCGGGCCCCTCCCCCCCCCTGCCACCAAGTCTTACGGCAGCGAAAAGCCACCAATATCCCTTCTTTCAGAATCCTTTCCAAACCCCCAGAACGTTTTTCTTGATAACCGATTCGCCCGGCGCAGTCCCCTTTTTTTTCGAACCTTCCGGTTTTCACAAACCTTAACCGTTTGTAGGTTTTTTTCCTCTGGTCTGAGGTGTTTTTTCTCCTCCGTGTGTTTGTTTTTTGAGCGATTTTACTTTCCCTCAGTCGACTTCTTTCTACGGTTTTCCCTTTTCCCCCCCACCACCCCCCCCCCCCCCCCCCCCCCCCCCCCCCCCCCCCACCCCCCCCCTTGGACAGGTCCTTTTTTTTTCCCGCAAGTCCCTCTCGCGGGTTCAGGAACGGGAGGCCTTATCACAATACCCCGTTTCTTAATCTCTTTTCTCCTCTGAAGCCCCCTCTTTTCCTCCCTAGGTTGTTTCCTTTTTCTGGCTAATAGGTTTTTCTTTTGGATTTTGCCAGAGGGCCGCATTGGCGTCGCCTTTCTCATCGCGGGTGTCCCTTTTTAAGGTTTTTAGCTAGGTTTTCCCAAGAGGAATAAGTAACGGCGTGCCTTTTTTCCTTCCGGGTGATGGTAGGTCTCTTAATTCCTTTATGATTCCTTCCGCTGAAGCCGACTTCCATTTCCTTATGGCGAGCCCCCCGAAGATTTTTCCTTTTTCCAGATTTTCCTCCTTCTTCCCGATCGTCCCTTTGACTTTTTTTCCTAGGAACCTTGATGAGAGGGTACCGTGTCCTTTTTCTTCTATAACCCCTTAACGAAAGATTTCTCTTCATGGTCATTCCTTTAGATTTTCCTTTTCGAATTTTTTTTTCCCGCCGACCTAGACCGTACTATTGAGTTCCGAGGCCTAAGGTCTATGATGCCCATCATTAATTTGATAGTGCTTTTTTCAGGCGCCCTTCATGCTTTCGTGCCGCAAAGTTGACCCCCTGTAACTGCTTGCGCAGTAGACGCTATCCTCGGTCTGCTTTTCCCTTTTAGGAGCTTTGTATGGCTCCGGTCAAGTACCCCTCGCAATAAACCCCCTTTGCGAATGTTGCTACCCCTCCCCCCGCTCTTTTCCGTGTCCGACTCCCCCCCGACCTTTCTTAAGCTTTTTTTTCCTTTTTTTACAGGCTCTCCGCGCCGTTCATAGCCTCCGTTCTCAAGGAGCTTAAGTTTTTCCCCATCTCAAAACCCCGTCGGGCGACGACCTTCCCTTTATTCGTGCTCTCACTGGTTTTCTTCTTTTGACGTTTTTTTTTTTTTCCCCCCCCCCGAAATTTCCTGAAAACCCAGGTAGATGCGAGTTTTGGTTTTTTCTGCCTTTTGGGACATGAGTTTTCCCCGAACCCTTTTCTTCTTCGTATTCTTTTCCTTTACGGACCCCTCTTCGGAATCTGCACCTGATCTCTCTTGGAAGTCTCCGAAGTCTCACATTCCCCAGAGTCTTTTTCTTCTCTAACTTTTTCCATGGAGTCCTCGAAACGTAATCTTACCTCCCTTCGGTATTTTGGTACCCCTTTTCCCCATCGCTTTCCCTAAGACCCACCATTATCCGTCTTAAAAGCCCAATCTTTTTCGTAGTCCACCGTCTCTCCCCCTCTAGATATACAACCCCTGTTTAGACTTTGAACCCCCTTTTATCGATTAGAGCTAAACCCCTTACCCGCAGATCCACTCCCAATAGGCCTTCCCTGATTTCCAGCAAGTCGTCGCCCGACGCAGACTTTCCAAATGTCAGGTGCTCTCCCTTTTGTTCTTCAATGACCCCTTCCGTGCTGACTCTCCGGGCCCTCAGCAAGTCCCCACTAGAGCCTCCTCTTCCGAACTTTCTCGCCCAGCTCTTTTTTCTGATAACTTTTTCCTCCTCCGTTCCTGATAGAATAGGGCACAAGGCCCCCCCCCGGGATCGTTCCGCTCGGTGATCTCGAACCCTCCGGGACCCCCCCCGCAGTTCGCCTTTAGGGAGGAACAGTCTCCAGCGTTCTCTCCCCTTGGATAGTCTCAGCTTTCTAAGGCCAAAGGCGCCCTTCCCCCCTTTCCAGGCCCCCCTCTTTAAGAATCCCCCCCTTTTTAATGAGCGAGGTGGATCAGATCTTAGATTACCTTGGGCCCCCTTAAGCCTTCTTGGTAGCTTTACTCTCTTGGGTCAGATCCTTTTTCCCTGAGACCCTTGTTAAGGCCCCTCACCCCTGATTTCCCCGGAATCCGACTAGGCCGCGATCCCTGAATTTTCTTTTTGGTTCCTTGAGCAGTTTGCAGTCTTCCCCGCGTGCCCCGGACCTCCCCCGGACCCAGCCTCTTTTCCTTGGGCCCACTTGTCTCAGAGACTGAAGTTGGCGTCGGCCCTTTACAGAAGCTTCCCGCGTCTTCCTATTAACCTCTTCCGGACCTTCTTTGGTGTACTTTCAAGGAAAGCCAGACCTGAACGTGGAACTCCTAGAGCCGACTTTTTACTATGACCTCTTGTAGGTTTTGATAATTCTCGGATAAAGAAGTCTTTGAGAGGCCCGAACGGCCCCTCTTTTCCTTTAAACCCCCAAGGGGTCTTTTTAGGGATCCTTTTTTTTGAGATTACTGAGGGAGACGAACGATAAGCCTTCTTTGTTTATTTTTCTGGTCCTCCTTCCCCTGTGCGCTCTTTCGCTTCCGGCGTAACAGTGACATTTACCATGCCCTAGGGGATTCCAGCTTTTTCCTTGGTGTTTTTCGGCTCAAGATGCCATCTTGTCAGAGCCCCATTTTGAGGTGATTTTTAGACATTTACTTTTAATTTTCTCCCTAAGACCTTCTAGACTTCTCCTGAACTCCCTCTTTCCTCCCACCTACAAGCGCCCAGTCTACGCGAACTTTTGACCTTCTCTAAGTCTTCCCTGGCCTCCTGGACCACGCTTCCTCCCGAGGGTTCTTAATCCTAAATTTCTAGTTCCGCAGTGCCCACCCAGGTTCTTGTCGGACCCGCACTTTTCAAGACTTAACATTACCCCTTCTTGCTCTTTTCTTTTTTTCCTTTTTTTCCCCTCAGTTCGGGCACTCTTGCGACTATTATAAATTTCCTCCTGAGCGATCCCCCCCTGCATATCCCCCCCTTGTATCCCCCTTAGAACCTTCCCCTTTCGGCTCTCTTTTCTGAATTCTACCTCAGGATTCTTTTTCGAAACGAGAGTTTTCTTGCTTCCTCCCATCCCTAGCCCTGGTGAGGACCGTCAATTCACTTTTCTCCAAAGAGAATTTACCCTCTTCGTCTCCGCACCCTTGCATGATTCCCTTAACGACATTCTTCTCTTCTTTTCATACTTTGCCTGCCTCTCCTGGGAACTTCAAACCCTTTTTTTAAGACCGCTAATCGTAGGTTGCAAGATTTCCCCAAACCCCTTCAGGAACTCCCAATTAGTATTACCTCTCTTCCAAAGGAGGAACCTCTTTTTCCACTTCCCCCTTTTAAAGTTCCCTTCCTCTTCCTTGGTTGTTCTGCGATTCTCTACTCAGGTTCCCCCCCCCTCCTGCCAGCCCGAGATTGGTGTCTTCGCTTCTCTCCACTCCCCCTGACCACTTCCTTCAGACCTTTCTCCCCCCCTTAGATGTTTCTCAGGCCGATTATCTCCTAGAGCTCTCTAAGGACCCCCTTCCCTAGCTTTTTGGTTCTCTTCAATAACTTACATCCTTTTCTCTTTCTTTTTTCAATCTATATTCCTTTACACGTTCCTTCTCCATCTTTATTCGACCCTCCGGCCCTTGAATTTTTGCGTCTGAGTTTTCTTCAGCCAAGCTAGGGTTTTCCCTTTTTCCCCCCCTTCATGACGAGCCTTTGGGGCTACCTCCTACCTTTCCCTTAGAACCACTACCACAGACTCTTTTTTCAAGACTCTTCCTTAACGAGGCGCCCTTTTCCTCCTTGAAGCTTTTCCCCCCCCTAGTCGACGCCTCCTGATGGATCATGCCCCTTTCAAGGCCTTTTCCTCCCCCAAAGCGTGGAAGCGGTTCCTTTTTCATTTACAGTCCTCCTCTCTTTCGGTTTCTCTTCCTTTTGTCCTTTTAGATTTTTCCTTATTCCTAAGAATACTTTTTTGCGAGACTCACTCCCCCAGAAACTCCAACGGCTTAACCTTTTTATTTTTTGGTACCTCCTTCTCACCCTTTTCTGGGTTCCTCTTTTCTCTCCTTTTCTGTTCTATTAAATCCGGACGACTTTAGGCATCACCTTTTTCCCCATTCTTCTCTGTCGCTTTTCGCCTTTTTATGGATCCGGCTCTCTTTTTGCTTTTTTTCTCCTCCGTGCCGCTATTTCCTCAACAGGAGCATTTCTTCATGGGTGCCGATGTCACTTTTTTTGCATGCCCCCCCCCCCTTTCTGATTCCAAACTTGTAATCCTCCCCCCCCTTGAACCCGGCTCTCCTTTTTTAGTCTGTCTGGAGCCAGCGCTTGATCACTGTCACGGGCTTTTTAGGTTACTGAATATGTATTTACCATCGAAGCCCTCCTTTCTGGCCATGTAAGGTCTCTCTGTTGAAGAGTTGTCGCTTTTTGCAGAGGTATTTTCTCTATCATCTATTTCTTTCCGATCTTTGGTGTTGACACCTTCCCTTCTGAGATGTATTCGCCTCAGTGTTCGGCTTTTGAGGGGTGAGTTATATAGCCCTCCTGAACTCCCGTTTCGAGATAGTTATTTTTTTTTCGATTTCGCCTGAGTTTACTTTCCCTATCTTTGGTCCAACCATCCTCCCTCCTCCCTCCCGGTATCAAGTGAGTACGCGGCGGATGCTAGACGACCAATTCGAAGTTGTGGTCTTTCCCGGCGGGTTGAGGGACTAATTCTCGTAAGCTACTGCCCTGGTCCGTCACAGTGCGGTACTTTCCGGGTCCCCCCCCCCTTCCGGGCCCGGAGATTTCATTTTTTCCAATTCCTTTCGCCTTTTGGCGAAGGATCCTGCCGAAGATACTATTCTCCGATCATTCCGGTCTGAGGGGCGGTTCGCCTTTTTTCTGGTGATCCGATTGTTTTTTCACCGTAAACTCCCCCCCCCGTTAAAAGACTCCTCTTTTTTTCTCTGGGGCGAATTCTGTTTCCGACAATATAACGATTCCGCTCTTTGTCTGCTCCTTTTTTGGGTAGACCGCTGCAGACAGACTTTGATCTTCAAGAGGAGACAGTTTTGGAGAACCGTTGCCTGCCGACGCTTCCCTTTATCGCGCACGCGCCTTTGAGAGCGACGTCGAACAATCAGTATATACGTAAACCTCCCAGATGAGGGGGAGACTCCGGATTAGGAGATTCTTCCTACCTCGACGGGGCTCCCCTTTGACCTGGTCGAATAATTGTGGAAGACCGCCTAGATCTTCCTTGAACCCTTGTAGAGGCGAAGGCTGTCGGTGTTCAGGCAAGTTTTTGCTGGGCCTCTTAGACATTTGTAGCTTGTAGATCATGATCAAGTTCTTCCTCGTAGTC
>Ga0179591_1308248_pt1 | contig 19928 bp, 34 predicted proteins | sample CZOMad2_1_08_16f_FD_182891 | JGI IMG/M metagenome (GOLD analysis project Ga0179591, IMG submission 182891) | Vadose zone soil fungal communities from Angelo Coast Range Reserve, California, USA - CZOMad2_1_08_16fungal (PacBio error correction) | ecosystem: Environmental > Terrestrial > Soil >... | reverse complement strand
TTTCCCCATCGTTTCTGGCTCTTTCCTTTTTTTTTTAAGATTGCGACATGTTTCCTCCTTTACGCTTTTTCCTTCCCCCCCAAGGAGTTTCTGGCTTGTTTTTTGCTTGGATTGACTCAGTTGAATTCCCTTTTTTTCCCATGCCGAGGGCTTCCTTTCCCTTTGCGTTGCGTCCATTAACCTCGCGGGTTTCTTTTTCCATCGCCTGATCCCCTCTTTCGGCCACTGCTCCTTCTACGGATTGACCTTTTGATAGCAAATCCTCTTCGAATTTTTTTCTCTTTCTTTGAAGACGATTGCACCTCTTTTCGCAAAAAAAACACCCAACCCCACACAGGGTGGGGATGGTCCTTTTTTCTTCGAGATGGACCCTCTCCTTTCTCCCCCGAGGTCTCCCCCCCTCCGGCCATCGAGTCCCCCCCCCCTTGGACGTTGAAACCTTTCTTGATCCTCCCCCCACATAAAGGTTGATTCTCCCTGTAAGTGAATTTCTTCTGTGGCCTTCTTTTCTCAATTGTGGCGACGCCCCCTATCCTTTCGATTCCGGGTTCGTCCCCCTCGGTCCCTTTTCTTTTCAGTTGCAGAAGCTTGTCCATTTTTCCTTGAGCGCGGGTTTTTTTTGGACGAAGAAACCTTGCTTTCTCCCTTTTTCACCTTCCCTTTCTTTTTCCGTTCACTTGCGCTCTGATAGGATCGTAACATTTCCTTTGTGGGTCTTTCCCTTCTTCCCCAACGGTCGTACCCCCCCGATGGCATTCATCCTTTTTGTTCCCCCCCCCCCCCCTTTTTTGTCCGCAACCCTTCTGTGAGTGGTCGATCCCCCCAGGGTCCCCTTTTTCTTCCCCCCTCAATGGTTAAAAACTTTTTTTTCCTTCGAAACGGCTTGAAGCGTTTTTCTTTTTTTTCGCCCTTTTTTTTTCCATTAAGCTCACCTTTTTTCTTTTTCGTCCTCCCCCCCTTTCATCACGTCGAGGCTGTTTCTTTTCCCCAAGGGAAAAGAGTTAGGTCAATTCCCCCGGGTGGCTTCCCCCCTTCTTCAAAGAAGGATTTTTCTCTGCTTGTCCCCCCCTTTTTTGGGAATCGAGCACCGTCTGTTAGGTCCCCCATAAAGGCTGGATTCCAAAGCATCGTAGTTTTTTTTGCCGGAAATGTAGTCTTTTCTTCTCTTCTTTGAGTTCGTTTTTTTTCTCCCCGGAATAGTAGGCGGTCTTCCCCTTTTTTCCCCCATGAACCTTCTTTCTCGGAGGCTTTTTTTTTTTTTTTGATATGAGTCTATTTTTCCCTTCCGGTTTGTTGTTTTTTTTTCCTCCGATTATCCCCGCCCACTCCCCCCCCCCTCTTCAGCTTCTTTCTCCTTATTGAGATTTCATGTATTAACCCTGACTTTCCCATACCCCCCTCCTTCCCCCATCATCCCCAGTTCGGACCCCTTGCGCCCTCCCCCCCACGTGCCACCTTCCGGATGGCTTCAAACTTTTTTCCAATCCCCCCCCCGAGGGCGTGACGCGTTTTTCCCTTCCCGATAGTCCCCCCCATCCCCTTTGATTTTCCCTTCCGGTCCCCCCTTTTTCTCTGAAAACGACTTGATGATCCCAGCCCCAGAGGGAAAGCCTTCCCCTTCCACCGATTTCTTATTTTACCTTTTCTTTCCGAACGGTCCCCCCTTTAGTAGAGTTCCTGTCTTTAAACTCCCCCGAAGAAAACTTTCCCCTTTTTACCTCCTCTCCCCCCCCCTTTTTTCCCCATGCTTAGGTGTTTTTGCGCTTCTTTTTTTTTCCTCTTCCCCCCCCGATTATTTTGAGAGACCCCTTCCCCCACTCCCCCTGAATGCACCATCCCTTTTTCCCCCCTGCCCCCCCCTCTGTGGCCCCTGATAACCACCTCCTTTCCCGGATTTTTCCCCTATCCTCACCTTTTTTCAATTCTTTGCCCGTTGAGTTTTCTCCCCCAGGTCTTCTTTTCGGAAAAACCCCTCCTTCCAACGACTCCTTTCCCCCCTTTCGCATCCTTTGTCTCCCTCTTTTGGGCTCCTTGTTCATTCTAAATTATCCTTCCGGAGCTCGTTCTTCCCCCAAAATCTCTTCGTGGCGACGCGTAGATTCCCCCCCCCCCCCCCCCCCCCCCCCCCTTTTACAGCAAGTCACCCATAAAAATTTATGTGGTTTTTTTTTCAGTCTGCGATTTAAAACCCTCCCAGAAATATTCTAGGCCTTCAGGACATCGGTTTTTTTGTCGGTCCCCCCCAAATTAATTACGGCCATCCGGCCCGTTTTTAGACTCCCTTCCCCCTTTTCAATATACGGCCCCCCTTTTTGTGTACTTTTCCTTCTTCTTGATCGGCGGAGAATTTTTGGCTGCACTTGCGTCTATTATCGGGAGGATTCTGGCCACCCCTTTCGAATTTTTCCCCCCATCCCCCTTTCGAACAATTCTTATGGGAACGCCAACCTCCTTCCCTCGTTGCATGGCGAGCTACTTCTTCTTCGATCATCCCTCGCTCCAAACCCCCTTACCTTTTCTTTTTTTTCCCCAGCAGCACTCCCCACCTCCTTCAAGTCCCCCAAAAATTGATTGAAGTCTCTTTCTTTTGTCGCAAGGCACTCTTTAGTGTACCGTCCCCCCCCCCCCCCAGCCCCCAGACTTTTTCTCGAAAAATCTTTACCCCCCTCAACTCCCCCCCTTCAAAACCCTCGCCGGACGGTTTTTCTTTTTTTCTTTTTTTTTCTTTCCCTCACCGTACCCACCCTGTGCGCGTATCTCCCCCCCCCCCTATTTTTCACACGACCGTTACCGTTGGTTCCCTCCCCCTTCCATTCTGAAAGTTTTTTCCTTTTGCGGGAATTTGCAAACTCCTATCTCCCCCGAAGTTCTTCCCAAACGCGGGGTCCCCCCTTTTGCTTCCCCCGTTGGTCTCTTCTTCCAAAAGGAGTCCACTTTCTCTTTCCCGTGTCCCATTTTTTTTTTCTTCCTTTTTAGCTTTTCGGGGCCGACCCCCCCCCCCACGACCGAGCTTATAAAGCGCTTCTCCCCTTTTTAGAAGGCATGTTTTCTTTCTTTTTTTTGATCCTCCTCATAGAGCTTCTACTTTCCACCGTTTTTCCAATCTCTCACTCCCCACCGTTTTCCCCAAAGACGTATTCCCGGAAGGGCAGGGAAGATCCTTTTTTTTTGGAAAGTTTCTTGACGTTCCCTTAATTCCTTTTTTGTTTCAAGGGAGATGTTTTTCCCATTCCAAAAGACCTCTTCGGCACCGAAAAAGTTGGTTCCTTTTTTCCACGGAAGTTCAAACTTCCCCGTTTTTCCAACATATCAGGATTTTTTTCCAAAAGGACACACTTTTTTTTTGTGTTTTTTTTGGAGAGGCCCGTCTCTCCCCCCCCCCCTTCGGCACGTTTCATTTTCTTTTTCACCCGCGATTTTTTTTCTGCGAAAGGGCGCTCCCCCTTCTTTTCTGGAAGCTGGCCTCTTTTCTGGGGATATTGCGGTGCCCCATTTTCCCTCCCCCCCGAGGATTACCCCCCCCCCCCCGGTCAGTGCACTCCCCCCCCTTTTGCAGATCCCCCTTTCTCCGGGCGTGGATTACCAGTTCTGCGGAAGAATTGGCGAAATTCTTTTTCGAGGTCAGGTTTTTTTTTTTCCAAGAGTACTGACATCCTTTTCTTTCCCCCCCCAGGGGCCCCCTTTTTTTTTTCCCCGGCAAGGAGTGCCATGCGTTTGGTATCTTTTTTTTCTCTCCCCTCCCTTGGAGCGAAGGGAAGTCCCCCTTTTCCTGCTTTTCGGTACCTTCTTTTCAAGTTAACCTTTTTTCCCAAATTTGACCTTTGCTTTTCAGGCAAGGTCACCCCCTACTTCTATTTCTTTCCCCCTGATGGTGCGAAGGTCTTTTTTTTTCTCCCCCCGAAACCCCCCCTTCTTAAACCTTCCCTCCGTCATGAACCCTTTTCAAAAGCTGTTTTCCTTTCGCACTTCCTCCCTTTTTGCTAATTTGTTTGATTTTTTCTTGGAGACACCCCCCCCCTTTCTCCGCAAACTTTTTACGAAAGCAAAGGATTTTTTTTTGTCTTTTGTCCCAAGGTCCCCCCTTTTTTTTTTTATGAAACCTGATTACGAAAAACCCCTTACCATGACGAACCCCTTCTTTTCTTCTCTCGTTGGTGTTGTTTGCGTCTCTTGGTGTGGCCACCCTCTTTTTTCTAGGTCCCCCCTTCCTTTCTTTTTTACAGCTCCGTTTTTTGGTCGTCTTTTTTTTTTTTCCCATTGCGGCGTCTTGACCTTTGTCTCAACCCTGAGCCCTTCTGGGTGGGGATGCCGGGCCCTCTCCCCCCACGCTTTTTGCTGTTTTTTTTTTTTCTTAGGATTTTAGGAATCTCGGGTTTTTTTTTTCCCCTTTGAATTCGGCACTCGTTCACCCCTCCCCCCCGAGATTCTGTTCCCCTGTTTTTTTTTTTAGGAGCATCACTGTTGGATCCCCCCTTCCCTGAATACTTAGACCCTTTCCGGACAACTTTCCTCTTCTCTCCCGGACGCGATTTTCTCCCTTTCACAATTAAGGAATCTCCTCCCTTTCCTTTGTCAATTGTCCCTTTCTCCTTGATCTTTAGAGGCAGCGCTACCTCCCTTTCCCCTTCCCTTCTTTTCCATTCAAGACATTTTTTCCATCAGGTTTCCCCCCTTGTCCCCCCCCTGTATCCCCCCGCTTTTTTCTTTATATGTCATTTGTTTTTTCCCCTCCCCTTGAACAGTTGTTTTTTCCCCGGGTCTGAAAAAATTTTTCCTCTGGGCAGCTTTATTCCCCCCTAAATTGTCCTCCGTCTTCCCTCTTTAGAGGGGGTTTTTCACCGTGATTTCGTGATAATTCCTGTCCCTCTTTGACGAGGAATCGTAGTCTGTTTGGGACATCCCTTTCTGTGTTTTTTCCCCCTTTTTGAAACGTTTTGACTCTCTTGAGTTGCCCGCGGTTGTTTTGCAGGTTTCCTCTTCCCCGTAGCGTTTGTACCTTCTCTACGTGAACCGTCTTTTTCTCTTTTTTTCCCCCTGGAAACCTTCCCTCTTTTCCCCTGGCCTCCTCCACCACGTTCCTGGCCTTTTTTTGCTGATCCTTTTTTTCTTCCAGTAGAGGATCGATTTTCCCCCCTCACGTCCCCCCTTTTTTTCTTGGAATCGGGGCGTTCCTCTTGCTTCGAATCTGTGTTTTTGGATTTTTCGAAAGCTCAATTCGTCTTTCAAACCCTTCCTTCGGCATATTGGACTCCCTTTCCGCGTTCGTTCCCACCCCCGTGGATCCGTGTTAAGGAGTACTCGGCTCTCTTCTTTTCTATGCTTCCCTTCTTTTTTTTTTTCTTCATCGAGCACTTTCCTTTCTTGCTTGTGCGCAACGGTTTCTGTTTTCTTTCGTGTCGTTCTCTTTCTTTTAGCCAAGGTCTTTGACGGTTCTCTCAACTCTTCCTTTCTTTTTTTTTTACGCTTATTCTTCCTCGGTTTGGTTTTCCAAATTTATGGCGACGTGAATTCTTCCTTTTGGGTTCCCCCCTTCTGCGAAATGTTCCTATAAAACCCCCCTTTTTTTTTCCCCCGATTTGTGAAGGCGTTCCCAACCCCTTTTCGTTCTGGCTGTGTTTTTTTTGCTTGGATGATGATACAGTTTTCTCCATCCTCTTCCGAAAGGAGGTTCCCTTCCGGGCGGAGTGTCTCTCTGTACCCTCTCCCTGCTTTTTTTTGCCCTGCCACCGAGAATAGCCCGTTCATTATCCTTGTTTTCAAGAGGTAGATTCTCGCCCTTTTTTTTTTTTTTTCCTGCCCCGTTCCCGCTTCGTTTGAGTCTTCCTTTTCCGTGATTCGGTTTCTGGGAAGATGAAGTTGTTTTTTTTCTTTGTCCCCCCCCCCCCTTTTTGGGCCATTCGAGAATCTTTTTCCGGCCGTGTGACAACCCTCGCCCCTCAACTCACCCATCCCCCCCCTTCGGAATGATATTGATGGTCTTTTTCTTCCTGCGGCATCCTTCTTTTCTTGGCGACGAGGTTCTTTCCCCCCGTAGATTTCCCGACTTCCTTTTTTTTTCCCGATTTCCCTCGAAGGGGGATGCTCTCCTTTTGGCTTTTTTTCGAGGTTCTTTTTTCCTGATTTTTACCAGTGTCCCTTTCCTTTCTGCCCCCTTTTAAAAGAATTGATTCACCGTGAGTTCCCGTAAACATCGGTTTCTTGTTGGTTATTCCCCTTATCCCCCCCCCTTTTCCTTTCCTTCCTTGTCTTTCCTTTCTTTTGTTGCCTGGTTTTGTCCGACAACTCCTCCCGAAAAAGAAGCGTTCCCTTTGAGAAGCATGTAAACCCCCCCTCCCTCGGTTAGTCCCGGCATATCTTTTTTTTCTCGGTTTTCTTTTCTTTTTTCCCCATGCTACTAAGCTCACCTTTTTTTCTTTCCCTTTTCTTCCCTTCCCAAAACTAATACCCGTCTTTTCGGGTTTCCCTTTTCTTATTACCTCCCCCAAAGGTTCCCCCGTAGTTAATACTTTTTCCCGAATGGATCCTTTCACAGGATTTGGACGATTCCCTGAGCACCTTTTTCCGCGACTTTCTTTTTCTTGTCCCCCCCCCCCTCCTTGTGAAGCAGTCAGTTTTTCTTTTGGGCGTTGTCTTCTTTTTTCCCATGTAGACGTTGTTGATCGCTCTTTTATCCTCCCGGCCCCTTTTGGTTTTCCCGGTCCCCTTGCTTCAAGAAAGAGACACTTTTTTTTCTTAGGGGCTTGGGGCTTTTTTTCCTTGATATCTCTCTCCTTTTTTTTGGTTTTTTTTTCTCGAGGAGATCCTCCCCCCCCCGACCCACTGTTCCCCCTTTCGCTCATATGAATTTTTCTCCAACGATTCCGCGCTTCTCTACGTTTTCCCGCTCAGCTTTTCCAAGCGTTTTCCCCCCACGTTTCTTAAATTCCTCATTTTCCCTTTTCCCCCGCCACGGCCCACTGAAGAATTGATTCCCCTTTTTTTTGAAATAAACCCCCCCCCGCGGCGTGACCCTTTTCTCCCCCAACCTTTGGACAATTTTCTTTCCTTGGCTTGATTACCTTTCTTGATGTTTCTTCTGCTTTACCTTCCCAGAAAACCCCTCCCCGCTAGACTAGTGATGTCTTTCTCCTTGGACTTCCCCCCCTGAAACAATTCTGTTCTGTGTCCTTTTCTCCTAAGTCCCCCCCCCCCAAGAGACGTCCCCCTAAAAATTCTTTCCCCGGACCCCCCCTTCTCAACGGTTTTACATTCTTTTTCTGTGCAAAGCCGTCCCAGCTATTCTTGACTTTCCCCCCCCCCCCCCCCAAAAAACCCCCTTGCACCCCCCCCCCCATTACTGATTTCCCCCCCTGATATTCTTTCCTTTCCGCGTTTCTTGGATACCCGCTTTTTTTTCTATGTTCCCCCTTCCTTCAAGAGACACCCCTTCAACAAGGTCTTTGCCCTGCGAGGTCTACTCTGGTATAGTTTCCCCCCTTCCGACCCCCAATATCAAAAGATCCTTTCCCCTTTGTGGGCATCCTTTTCTTTTCCCCTCGGGGTTTTTTTTTCCCCGAAGGAAATTCGGGCTATGTTTTTCGTCCCCCCCCTTTTTTAGGCAAGTACTTTTTCCCTGAAGCGATTTTTCCGACAGGCACCTCATATCCCCCTTTCGTGTTCTTTCGATCTCTTCCCCTTTCCGCTTTTGGACGAAATAACCCTTCCTTTTTTCTCTTTTCCTTTGCTCTGGTTTCGCCCGTTTTTTTCTCAACCTTCCCCCCTGCCAGCTCGACGCTATTTCATCTCCCGACCCTTTTTTTTCCCTTTCCGGTCTTGCAAGGATTTTTTTTTTCTCCCCCCTTTCCTCTTCGGAGGGCATCCCCTAAGTCTATTTTTGGCGCTTCCTTTTTTCCCCTTTTCTCCAGGGCTCTTTTTATGGTACAAGACCCTGCCCGTCTTCTTTTCCCCTTCCTCCCCCCCCCCCTCTTTCGGCACTCCTTCTGATACTTCCTTTTCCAGCCCTATCGTGTCTCCCCCCATCCCTTTGAAAAAGCCTTTTTCCTCCGACCACCCCCCTTTTTTAACAAGCAAATTGTTCTTCCCCCTGGCGCACCACGTACAGCCCCCACCGACGTTCCCAACTCAAGAAAAATCTTCCCCCCCCCCGACTCCCCCCCCCCTCTGCGGTCACCTAAAAACTCTCGATACCTCAACCCCATCACTTTTCCCTTTTGGAGAATTGTCTTCCCCCCCCCGACGACACTGAGGACCCAGCACCCTCTTTTTACCCCAATTCTCTCCTTAAAGTGTTTTTATTGGAAGGCCCCCTAGTGACCTTTTTTCTACATTAGTACCTCCGATCGACGGCTGGCTGCTCCTTTAGCAGGAATATCTCTTCCCCCCCCCCCTCCCGGTCCAATATCTCTTCCGAGTTTCAACTTTTTTTTCAGACTTCTAACGGCCGACCATTAAAACCCACCCCTAGAGTCTGATTCACGACGCACGACCCCGCCCCTGATTTATCAGGTCTTTTCGTTGAGAAGGCACCCCCATCTCTGCTGATTCCCCCTTTTTCCCGGGCCCCAGGGAACTCCTCCCCCCCCCCTCCCCAACCCCGTGGGCCCCCCTTTTTGGAGTTTCGAGATAAAGGACTTAATTTTTTTCTCCCCTACTTTTCTCTTTTCTTTTTCTTTTCTTTCAATAAGAGCAAGGACTTCTCCTAGGTCCCCCGTACCACCCCCCATTCTACGATGCCCCCCCCCGGCAAAAGAACCAGTGCACCCTCTCCGAATGGAAGCCTTCAAAACGTTTTCACACCTCCACTGATCGTTCCTTGAGGAACACCCCCCCCCCTAACGATTTTACTCCCCTCCGAGCCCTTCCTTCTGGGACACTCTTTTTTCCTTTTCCGAGGAAGACCACTCCCCAGGTCCCTCGACAAATTTCTGGTTCCCCCCTTTCTTGTTGAATTTTTTTCTTTGTTGCTCTTGCGTGCCACCCTTTTCAAACACGAAGGCTTTTTCCCCCAAAGGTCGTTCACACCAACAATGAGAGAAATCTTTCTTTGGTACCAATTTTTTTTTTCCCGACATCTAGGTGCCCCTTTTTTCGGGATTGATTGGAATGTTTCGGTCAGTTTATTGTTTTTTTCCTCAAAGATCCTGGCTCCCCATTGAACCCGGAGGAAAGTTTTTATTCAGATTTCCTATTGTTTCTTCTTTTCTCCATCCGATTTTTCTCCCCGAGGTCCCTAACTTTTTCTTGGTTCCTTTGGGGAGGTCCCCCTGTTCCTTTCCATGTAAAATGGGCATCGTGAACCTTGTTTTGAGGGCGACTGCTTCCGGGCCCCCTCCTTCCCTCTCCTTTGAAAACCACGGATGGTTTCCCTTCTTCAAACATTTCTCTTCCCTTCCCCCCCCCTGCTTCTAAAAACCTTAAAACTTTTTCCAAAAGCTTTTGTTTCGCCCCTGGCCCTGCCTTTTCCCCCCCTTATTTGATAAAGATTGTGTTTTTTTGGAAACCTTTCCTCCCTTTTTTTTTGTGAATAATACGCCGTCCCTTTCTTCATACGAACTCCTACCCCAAAAACCCCCCTGTGATTCTGTTTAAACCCCCACCTTTCCCCGCGGAGAACCCCCTATAACGACCCAAACTCACCATGGACGAAAAATCTCCCCTTTTGGTGTTTTTTTTGAGAGTTTTTTCTTTTTTTTTTCCCCCCGTTGTCGTATAAGGTATTTGTAGTTTAACAAGATGAAGCTTCTTCTGATTTCTGCAAATTTTCTTTCCCGAAATTTCCACCGATCATTTCCTATTATTCCCTTTTGGTGCGTAGCCCCCATGAAACCCCCCCCCCCCTCTTTTTAGGGGGTTTTCATATTTTAGTGTCTTTGGGTTTTAGTTTATATTTTTTTTGACTTCGGCAAACCATCGTTCGATTATTTTTTCTTTACGGCCCATCCCCCGTTCCCCTGTTTCAAGTACAATGTCTGACCCTTTTCCTTTTCCCTGACAATTACGTTTCTTTCCTCTTTTCTTTCCTTCTGATAGCGAACATCCCCTGTTGCTTCCCTTGTCCTTTGAGGCTTTTCCCCTTTTTTTTTATGAGACAAAGGATTGGTAAGATTCGATCAACCTTTTTGACTCCTGCCTATTCCATTCAAGCATTTTTCTCCAACTTCCATTTTTGATTTTTACAAATGTCCTTCCCCCCCTCCTTTTCCCCTTAGGGTTCTGTTTTTTTTCTTTTGAATTTTCTGTGAACGCAATATCCCCCCTTTCTCAGCCCTCGTACCTTTCAGCGCTTTACGGGTTTTCCCGCACGGATCCCCAGCAGTGGAAATAACCCCCTTTCCCCTACACGGAGATCCTCGTCGGATGTTGTCTTCTCTCCTCTGTGTTTTTTTTTGAACGTTTTTTCCTTCCCTGGCTTTGAACTTTTCGGTGCCTTTCGCGTTTTCCTTCGAAGCATCTCCTGAATTCAATCTTCGCAGCTCCTTTTCTGTGGATCTTCCCTGCCTCTTCCTGCGCGGAAACGTTAGGCCTTCCGGTGTTGCTTGATTTCCTTTGCGCCAGTCGAGCTCCCCGCTCAACCATTCCGCTAACCCCCTAGACTTGAATCTTTTCGACAAACGAGGAATCTCTTTCACCCGGTTGGGGGGGCTGAAGCCCCTCCCTCTTTTTTCTCTACATGGGTCCCCCGGGAATTAGGGTTGACGAATTTGGTTTTCCGTTTCTCTCTTTCCAGGCAACCCTTTCGGGAGCCCCCGGTTGCGTACTCTTCTTGATTAGTTAGATCCCCTTTTCCCGAGTCCCCTGGCCACTTTCCACCCCCAAGGTTGCGCCCCCCCCCTGTGATGTAGGGTAGTTTTCTTTAAGCGCCCCCGTGTATGTGAAGGTCCTCCCAATCCACGTTTTTTTTGTTTTTTTCTTCCTTCTTTTTCTTCCGGTGGGGGGGTACCTTGCTATTTTTTTCCTTTCTTTTTTTTGTCTTTACTGATTGCAGGTTCCCATCAAGTTATTTTGTCTTCCCTTTCTTAAGGCGGCCTTTCCACACTTTTTTTGAGGTGTGAGCAGTTTTTTGTATGACTTCTCTCCCTTGTCTCCCCTTCGCCATGCCGGACCTCCTTGGTTTGCTTCCCCCCGCTGGGTTTTTCTGGCTCTTGTCCCCCTCTTTTCTCAAGTGCGCCCGTTTTCTTCAGGGGATTGTTGCCCCTTTTCGAAGAGGTTTAGATTCATCTCTCCCTGATGAAACTTCTGACAGTCCTCTCCTCCGGCATCCCTCTGATGGCCGATTGTCAACTTTTCCTTTTTTTTTGCGCCAACCCCTCTTTTTTTTTTGCATCGAGACCCAAAGTTACGTTCCCCCCCTCGGAAACTCCTTTTAAAAGGTGATGCGGATTCTTTTGTAGTGAATTCCTGGGCGGAGCGTAGGCTTCGACACGATTTGTAGTTTTTTTTTCTTTTCCCCTTCGATTCCCCTTTCCTTCCCCCCCCTCCAAACGAGAAGGCCTTCCCCCCCCTGATAGTTTTCTCTTATCAGCGGGGTGTCGGTCCCTGTGCGTAGTTCGCATCTTTCTTCGTCAATTCCTCGTTTTGAGGATAGGATAGTCCACGACGGCCTTTTTTCCTCTTAGGCCCAACGTTATGGGCACTTTCTTTTTATTCTTTTTTTTTTTTTTTCCTTTGTTTTGTCCCCTCAACCCATCGTGCGTGTCGAACCTTTTTCTCCCCTTGGCACACTGAGACTCCAACCGGTTGTCGCAAACCCCCTTTTTCAGCGCGTTTTTTTTTTAGGTCCCCCCTTTGGTGAAAAGGGACCCTACTAGCTGTTTCTTTTTATTCCTCGCCACTTCCACTGATGCCCCTTTTTCCATTTTATTTTTTCTTTTTCTCAAGGCGTACCTCGTTCAGCCGTTTTCACGGAATGTAATCAATCCCCCTTCCTTTGAAACTTTTCTAGGGGTTTTTTTTTCTTTTTTTTTTTCACCGTTTCCCCCCCTCCCCCCTCCGTTGTTCTATAATTCCCTTTGCCAAATGTCGTTACGTTTGCGTGTTTTTTTCCGGGCCTTTTCTCGTGTTGATCGGCGTCTTTTTGTTGATGATGAACCCTTTTTTCCTTTGCGGGAGTCCTTTGTCTTAGTTTCCCAAGATCCTTCTCTTTTTTGGGCGGGGAGGGTCTTTCTTTTTGACTCCTTCCCCCCTGTTGTTGAGAGTCTCCTGACAAAACCGCACTCGTTTGCTCCCCCTTTTTTTGCCTCTTCTTTACCCCCTTTTTCTCCAACGACTGTTATCACGACCGACCTGTTCCAGCTTCCCCCCGAACTCCCTTCTAAATTCCTTGCATAAACTTCCAAACCCTATGCAAATTCAACCCTTTCTTTATTGGGGGACCTAACAACGGCGGCTTCATGCCTCGATTTCCCCCCCACTTTCTATAGGACAAGAAAGGGGCTTCTTTTCAAACCGGACTTTCCCCTGGCTGGTACCTTGATTTGATTTTCCCCTCATTCCCGTATGTGAGTTTTCCCCTTTCCGCCCTCACCCGTCCCCCTTAGTAGGTGAGATTGACCAGGCCCCTCGAAACCCACCTAAAAAAACGCGATTTGCCTTAACGCGGCGTTCCATTGGCTTCTCAAGTGTTTTTTTTTTTTTTTCGATCCCGCACCTACTTTGCTTTTGACCACCCCCCCCCCCCCATTCGGAAACACGTCCCTCCTTCCATCAAGGATATTGTCTTTGGGCAATAGAACCCCCCTTTTTTTTTTTTCCGCGGTCCCCTTTGGGGACGTCCCCCACGCTGCATTTCCCCCCCGAAAATTCTGTGAAAAACTTCCCCAAGGTCTTCGGCCCCGACCCAAGTCCCTCAACGATTTCCCCCTTTTCCCCGCGGCGAATAAGTTATAGGTTGACTTGAATGTCCCTTTCCCCCATCTACGGATCTATCTTTCTCCATTTCTTGTCTCCTTTTCCCCCCCCGGGCCGACATCCTCTCACTTAAAGGAGAATTCCCTGTCCCTTCTATGTGGGTTTTTTTCTCGCTGCCCCCACGTCCCTCTTTTGAAGAAAATATTCTACGATTCTTTTGTTGAGAATGTAACTTTTTTCTCCAAAAATTATTACGGCGCTTTCTTTCTTCTCAGAAATTAAGTCCTTTGGGGTTCCTTTCGCTTACAACCCCGCTCGTTCAATACGTCATTACACCTGGCCTCCCCCCCTCAACCTCTTTCGGAGACCCTCTTTTCAACTTCATCTTATTCGGTTTTTTTTCCCTGCCGACCCCCGAATCAGGCGAGTGTACATTTTTTGAACAATCCTGTTCCCCGTCTTTTAAATGGACGACAACCCCCTCTTGGGGCATGTTTCGTCCTGAGACTTTTTTCCTTCCCCTCCCACCACTATCGCTCACACCCTTCCCCAACGCCCTTGTTTTCCCCCCCCGCCTTCACAAATCTGAGCAAATGCCCTTGCTTCAGTTTCGTCCCATCTGAAAGACCCAAAAGCCAGACTGCTTCTTCCCCCCAGAAAAACTCTTTTTTAACCCTTCCCCAAAGATTTCCCGTTATCCCCCCCCCATGAGCCCCGAGTTTTCTTTTTCATCAAAGTCAAAAGGTCTTTATCTCTACCGACGACCTGACAAGCATTTTTTTGTCAATCACAATCTTTTCACCTTTCCTCTGGATCATCCGCGGGCATAGTGACTTTCTACTATCGGTCCGTCCACCTGAATGTCGTGCTTTGTAGGCCGGGACCCTCCCTTCCGGAGTCACCACGAGGAACTTGGACCGCTTATGGACGAAGCCGAAGGGGCGCCGTTTTTCCCACTTCCCACCCCCCTGCCTGCACAATAAAACCTGGTTCCCCGAGGTCTCGGGTTTTTTTGTTTGCCGAAACGGCCTTCGCTTCAATGGTTTTTTTAACCCCTTGCCCTTCTTCATGTCACACACCTTTTTTTTTCCTGGGATCGACGTTGTTCGCCTCCTCCGAAAGGCAGGCGCATCCTTTCCTTTTTTTCGCCTCGGGCAATCCCCTTCCGTCCCCTCGATGATAGAAACATCCAGCGCACCCCCCCGAGATACTAAGCCCCTGTGTCCCCCGCCCTGGTCCTTTTCCAACCCCTCACAGTCGGGAACTTCCCTTTTGATTGCCCCCATGTCCCCCTCCTTACGATTCCCTGTACGTTTTCACCGTTCCTGTATATTAACCCCTTTGCAGTCCCCAGTCCCAGTACATTCCGCACCCCCGATAACCTTTCGCCGGCTCCCGTAACGTCTTCGTTGACGATGGGGGGATCCCCTTCAGAACCCCAGTCCTTCCAAAAAAGGTCGTGCCTTCCCCCCAATGCGCGTTTTCCATCCTTCATTTTGACATTGTTCGACCATTAGGAAGGTTTTGGAATTTCCCTCTTTCCTTTTCCCGAGGTCAGTTTCCTTTTTTCCGGTGAAATACTTTTTTCGCCCCCCCAGTTCCTCCAGTCCGGACGGCCACAAGGTTCTTTTTTTTTGGATATTGTTCGCCTTTTTTTGCTCGCGTCGGCCCCCCGACAACGGACCCTTCTGTGATTCCTCGGATTTCATTTTTTCCACCCATTTTTGTCTGGAAATTGCTTCACGGTTTCTAGCTTTCTTTTTTTTTTGAAAACACTCCTAAGTCCTCGGCCCTATACGAACAACCGAGATTCTTCCTTTCCCCCAATGAACACCCCCCCCTCTCACACGCGTGTTTTTTTTTCCTGTCTTTGATTCAGATTCTTCTCCCTTTTTTTTGATCGCAGTGGTCCAATTTCGGACCGTCCCCCCTTTTCGCAACATTGCAGAAATCCTCCTCCCCCCAAAAAAGCGGGGTTTCAAAATCACAATCTTTAGATGAAACCTTTTTTTTTCCGCCCCCCTTGCGCAACCCATGGACGACCTCCTCCTCTTTTGTTTTAGTAGAGATTTTTCGTCATGGGTTCAAGTTTTGTGTCTTCCTTTTTTTATTCGTGGCGTCGTCTTTCTTTTTTTTTTTTTCCTTTTTATTAGTAGAAATGGTGACATGTTAGACATCTTTTCTCCCCCCCCCCCCCCCCCCCCCCCCCCCCCCCCCCCCCCAATGTCTTTTAGGCATTGAAACCCCCTTTGGGGGCGGGGTTTTATTATTTATTCCCTTTTGTTTTCGTATATGTTGTGCCGCTTATCCAACCATTCGTGTTACCCTTTTTATGGTTGCCCTTTATTCTCACCTTTTCCCCAATGGGGTTTTCAATCCTCTGGGCCCCCCTTTATCAGACCAAATTTTTTTCGATCCGTTTTGGCGATCCTCCCTCTTGAACCATATCCCCCTCCCTTCCCTTTGCAGGTCCTTGTACAGGGATGTTTTCGAATTCTTTTCCCCCTTCCAGTCTCCCTGCGGCTAAAAACTGCTTTTTTTTCCCATTCACCATTCTTCTCCCTGTACTCCCCCCCGCCCCCTTTTCCTGTCTTCATTGTGTTACACAATTTCTTTGGAACTCCTTTTCCCCCTTCTCTGAAAATGTTGGCCAGTTTTTCTTTTTCAAGTCTCCCCGTAACCACCTTTCGCCTCTTTGATTTTTTTCTCTTTTCGGCAATTTCGGCCTTGACCTTTGGCCCGCCCGTGGAACCTTTCAGGAGAGTCCAATTTCTAGTCCCTGGGCTCCCCCCTGCCCCCTTGTTCCTACGGTGAAAGGGTTCCTCCCTTCGGCTTTGCACTCTCTTTCGTTGCCGTAGTAGTTCCTCGTAGTTCTTTTTGATCTTTTTCCTTTTTGTGCGCTTATTTTCCTCCTTTCCCCTAAAAAAAAGAAAGCTCTTTCCCCTGCCTTCTTTCCCCCGGCGAACACCCACTTTGCTCGGATTGTTCTTGCTCCATAGAAAGGCCTTTAAGTGCTTACATCAAGGGTTTTTTCGATTGATCCCGCTTTCCTCTAGTTTTTCGAAGCGTCTTTTGGGTGTGGTACGGTCGGCCAGAACTCTTCTGATCCCCTGAATTTCCTTTTGGCATATTGGCTTTCCATTTTTTGGTCGCGGCAGACCCAACTTTTGGCCTTGCCGCCGTCCAGGTTTCTTCGTTTTCGATTTTCTTTCTCTGCGTTTCACTATGTTCGTCATCAGAGAACTCTTTTCGGATTTGTTCTCCCCACCGTTGCTGCGGTCGTGAGTCGCCCCCGAGCCGGTCTTTTTCCTTCTCTTTTTCCCAAACTCTTCGTCTTTTACGCTTATATCGGGCTGTGTTAAAACATTCTTTCTTTTGTCTTCTTGAATCGTTTTTTGGTTTTTCTTGCGACCTTCTTTCTCACTCCAAGAAGGTTTCTTTTTTGGCGGACTTTTCCACCCGGCGTTTTGGGATGTTTGGTTTCTTTCATGATTTCCTCCCTCGCCTCCTTCCTTGGCGAAAAGGACCTTTTCCCCTTTTCCCTGTCTGTATTGTCGCGCCGCCATTCTTCCCCCTCCCTCCTAATCTTTCTTCTGAAGTGGAGTAGCACGCTTTTCTGAAGACTCGAGTTTCCCGACGTCACTTTACGATTGCCCGTGTTGCCGACCTTTTTTCATTCGTTCGGCTGGGCCTTGTTTTGACCCCTTTTTTTTCCCAAACCCCGTCTTCCTCCTTCCTAGAATTATTTAGTCACAAGCGTTTTTTGAAACTCGACATCCCCCCTTTTCTAGGAATGATCCTGTGGTTGTCGTGTCCTGATCTGCTTCTTCTTTCTTCCGCTTGGCAGAAATTTTGCTTCGAGTTCCCTTACTATTTCGATTGTCAAAGTCGAGGTCCCCCCTTTTTTAGAATGTGATGCGACTCTTCCTTTTTCCAGAGCGGTTTTTGATGGGCACGCGTAGACCTTTGCATGTTCATCCCTGGGCGTTGCCTCTCGTAAACTCCTTCCCTCTGCATGTGGGCCCAGGTAGGCCCAACTGTCTTAGTCAATGCTTCAGGCTTGTGGCCCCTCCCGTCAATCTTGTGGCGTTTGTTCCTCTTTTCGAAAAAAACTTTTTGGCACACTGCGCCTCTTTCCCAACAGGCGCTTGCCCTCTTTTATTTCCCCCCTTTTTGGTGGCACAATGGTCTTTTTTCTCACCTAATAGCTTTTCCTCGCCCTTCTTCATTCACGGAGATTTGGTTTTTCTCAATTTCCCTTTTTTCAGTCGTTCTTGTTTGAAGGACCCCCCCCCGCAAAGGACTTTCCTCTCTTGCACTTTTTACGTAGTTACGACCAGTTGTATTTTTTCCCACCCCCCGGAGGTGCCCCTCTGTCTTTTTGGAAGTTTCTGGCTTCGGCCTTTGATAGAGGATTTGGGGATATCTTTTTCTCTTTTTTCTTTTTTCGGGTAGGGGGAGCTTCCAATTCGTTGGCTCCCCCTTTTTTGTCATATTTTTTGATTTTTTTTTCGGGGATATTTCTTTTCCTCCACTCTTTGGAGGATTTCTCTCCCCCGCAAGGACCCCCCCTCTAATTACGATTTCTCCCCCAACGATTTATACCTCTTTTCAAAAACTCCGGTTCAATTCCCCCTCAAATCCAGTGCCATCCTGGTACACAGCACGCTTTCCCGCAACCCCTCGACTTTTCCCCGGGCCTTTATCCCACCCCTTGCCCCTGCGTGACTTTTCCTCCGATCCCCAAGGGCCCTCTTCGGTCCCCTTCTTACCTTTTTTCCCCCCCCCCGTTTGATGGAACTGTACTTCCTTGATACAATGATTCCCGTCTTCGACCTTTTTTCCAAAGGTTCTCCGAAAAAGGAACCCTTTTGAGCGGAATACTCCCCCCTTTTTTTACCGGCAACGCATCTTTCGCCGTTTCGGAACTCCTTCTCAGTGTGGCCCCGGCTTTTTCTCCCACGAACCCCACCGGTGCCTCAATACTGATGCCCCTGATATTGAAATCCTTGCATAACTGGGTCCCCCCCCCCCCCTGCACCGCGGGTGACTGTTTCTCCCCCCCTACTTTTCATGGACGTTGACATGCTTTTTTCAGTTTTCTACGCCCGGGTTTTTTTTTTTTCCCATCCCAAACCTCTCTTCAATCGCGTGTTCCCCCTAAAATTCCCCAAAGGAGTTCTGACTTATGGTTCCTGTGAATTCGACCTAAAAACATACTTCTAGGAGCCAAATTCTTCAAGGCTCCCCCTTTTACACTTTTTCCACGACCGTCTCATTCCGGCATCAACAGTTACTGTTTCTTTTTTCTCGATTCCCCTTTCACCTCCTTTTTACCTACAATTGTGGATGTTGCCGAGGTCGTTGTCCGGTTTTCCCCCCCCCCAATTCATCCCCCAATGCTTGAGCCCGAATCATCAACTTTTATTGAGGGCCCCCCCGGTCCCGCACCCCTTTATCGGCGCTGGGAATTTCCCATATTCGGAGGCCCCTGCGTTAGACCTCCCTCATTCTTCCTCGTTCCTCCTCAAGGAGTTCAGTCTTTTACAAAGTTCCAAATGCCTCCCTTTTTCCTCTTTTTCACCCTTAGCCCCCTGGGATGGTCTCCTCCTCCTGCAGTTCGGCATGAGCTTCCCCCCCCCGCCCTTCCCCTTTGACTTGTGGAAAAGTCCTCCTTACAAAAATACCCCCCCCCCTGCTTGAGTTAGCTTCGTTTTCGTACCCGGCCCTCCCAGACGAGCACAAGAGCCCCCTTCTTTTTCCCCAAAAGACTTCCCCAAGCGTCTAACCCCCCTCCTCTAGTTTGATCTTTCCTTAGTCTTCTTCTACAGACGACCCACCGACAAGCTTGGCGGTGCCCCATCCGTACCCACACTCATGAAAGTCTATTTACAGTTTCCTCGGTAGAACCTATACTATCGTCCCCCTCGTAAGACCCGTACAGCCCATGCTACCCGTTTTTTCCGGAAAGTCTCAGGGCGTCCCCCCTTTTCCCTGGTCCAGGGACGTCCTCCCCCTGGAAGGAGCTTTTTTGCGACCATTCCCCCCCCCCCAATCACAGATTTTTCATTCTCTAACCCCTCCGGCTGGTTTTTTTTTTTGAGAACTCAGTATTTTTTTTCAGGACCTTTTCCCCCCCCCCCACCAAGCACACTTTTTGGACCCTTTCACTTTTCGGTTTTTCTCCAGTTTTTAAGATCACCTCCTTTTTTTTTTTTCGAAGACCGAAAATAGCTCCCCAGGCTTCCTTCTCTACGTCAATCCCAACGCTACGCTCCTTTCCCCCTTTTCACAGGAACCCCCCAGTGACAAAGGCCGACACTTCTTTTCCCTTTCCCCCCCAAAACCTCCTCGTGAGAGTTTTCTTTTGGCAACCCCTCCCCCGAAGACTTTTCTTGGACGAGGCCCCCCTTTTATTTTCGTCTTGCCCCGTAAAGTATTCCCCCTCCGAAGACCCTCGGCGGCGTCTTTTTCCAAGTCCTTCCTTGTGGGGTGTTGGCGGATAGGGAGTTCCACCTTTTTTAGAACCACCCCCCTTTTTTCCCAAAATCCCTTTTCCCATTTGGACACCTTTCTTCACAGGCCCTTTTTCTACATTTTGTGGTTCCGACAATCTTTCCCTTCCTTTGAAATGGATATGCTTCTGTCTTTCAGCAGTCTGGCCCCTTTACTGCTCGGCCCCCCCAAGGACAAGGAACGGCCTTTTTTTCTCCTGAGGGGTGACTTTCCTCCCCGATCCTTTTCTTTTTTTCCTTGGAAAATTGTTTTTTTAGGAGGAGTATTTCCGTCTTTTACATTTCCCTTCCCCATATTTGGGGATTCTCCCTTTCACCAAGCCCCCTTCTTCTTTTCTTTTTGAGGGGTTTTTTTTTCCGGGCACCCCCTTCCAACCCCGAGATTGCTTTACCCCCTTTGAAATGCCCCCCCCCTTCCCCTTTGTTTTTTTCATGTTTTCTCCCCCACCTCCTCTTTTGATCGGTGGACCCCTTTTTTTTGCCGTGCAATTGTCTCCCCTTGTCCGGTTCTTTGTTTTTTCCCTTTTGAACCGGTATACGAAAATTGCCCGCAAAATTTTTTTTTTT
>Ga0179591_1341185_pt1 | contig 19933 bp, 30 predicted proteins | sample CZOMad2_1_08_16f_FD_182891 | JGI IMG/M metagenome (GOLD analysis project Ga0179591, IMG submission 182891) | Vadose zone soil fungal communities from Angelo Coast Range Reserve, California, USA - CZOMad2_1_08_16fungal (PacBio error correction) | ecosystem: Environmental > Terrestrial > Soil >... | reverse complement strand
TGTCGGGGTTTTTTTCAAATGGAGTGCCCCCTTTTTTTTCTTTTCCCCAGGGCCATGGATTTCCATTTTGAATTTCCTCCGGCTTTTCAGTCCACTTTCCCCCCTATCAGGACGAAGAGCTTTATTTTTGGTACTTTTCTCGCTTCGCGTTAAGATCATGGTTTTTCCAAAAAGAGGGATTTTTTTTTCCCTGGCGATATGAGTTTTTTCTTGTTTTTTTGTCAGTTTCCCCTCCCCATTTGGGGGGAGTTCTTTCTATTTCCCCGGGTTGACCGGATAGCGCTCACGCCTTTTTTTTGCAGACGGTTTAATCCCCTCCTTCTTTCCATTTCCAGGGTTGGGGTCTTCCTTCTTTTAAAGTCTTCGTTTCCGGCCTGCAGGAAACGGATCCGACCCATTTTTCTTCCCGAGAGGCGCTTCCCCCTTCCCTTCTGTCGTCCGATCTACTTAATTGCCCCCCCCGCAACAAAGGGCGCTTGCCCCTTTTTTCTGGTATGAAGAATATGTTTTCCCTCTCTCTTGGCGGTCTTCTTTTTTTTTTTTTTTCTTTTTTTTTCCTTTGGCCCTTGTCGGACTTCCTTCATGGAAGGAATTGTGCGCAACCCCCCTTTCGGGGGTCGCCGGATTGAAGACGGGCGTGGACCCTTTTTCTCTTTGGCTTTTCCTCCCCCCAGTGAGACGTCATTCAACCTCTTTATGCAGGGCCGAAAAAAGGATCCTTTTTTTCCTTCCTTCCTTTCCTTTTCAAAGGAAAAGGAACGGTCCCCCCCCCGCACCCATATGTCGGGGGGCGCACGATTTCGGTGTCCCCTCCCCCCCTCAAAGGAATGAATTCTTTTTTTTTGTTTGAAATCTGGCGAGTTCGACCCGGCGACTCGCCCTGTTTCTCCAGGGTAGTTTCTTCATTTCTGACAGTCGTATTACACAGCTTAATGTTTTTTGCGGGAGTATGGGGTACCCCGGGCGTTCCTCCTTTTCTTCCTCCCTGTAACAACGAATATTGAGGTTTTTTCCCTTTGGTTTGCTTGCCCCTTTGCCCGTAGATTTTTTTTTTGTGGGAGTCCCCCTCCCCCAGTGTGGATGTCGACGCTGCCGGTTTCACTTTTTCCCCCCACAACATGTTTTTTTTTTTGGCGCCTAGACGCGGTGTTTTTTTTGCTGCGAGCAAGACGACCTTTTTCTTTTCGCTGGGTTTTGACGATTGACGAAATAATCTCCTCTTCTTTCCCCCCCCCCGTCCGCTTTTTCGATGTGGCCTACCTTATGCCAATCTTTTGGGTCGGCGCCGCAAGTTCTCTTTTTAGCGGAAGAGGTCTCCCTCTTCTTTTTCCTACGGACGACGTGACCTAGCACTTTCCTTGGTTTTTAGACGATAAATAAACCCCCCTACCTAGTTTCCTTTTTTCCCCCGGTTGTAGGCGATACAGGGAAATCATCGAAATTAGGGCCAGGGCTCCCCCTCCATTTTCGTTTCGGCCGTATTTGTCGGATGCAGAATCCCCGGTTCCCCCTCCCCCCTATTGAGGATGGTAGATCGTGAGCGTCACCCTAGTACCGAGTCCGCCCTCTCCTTCCCGAGATGCAATTTTTTCTCCTTTTCCCCCCATGGCCCCAAATGATCACTGGAGAGTTCATAAGCCACCATTTTCCCCTCCCTAATGGAGAAGGTTTTTTTTCTTTTTGTTTCCGGATTCAGTGGAGGGTTTCGCGGATGCCTTTTTTTTTTTTTTTTCTTTCCCCTTGTGCGAGAGCCTTTCTTTTCCGCACCACATCGAAGCGCGAGTTGGTAGCAGGCAAATTATTCCCTTTCTTCGGGGCCCTTTTTTCTTCCCTACACTCGTTTGCAGAAAGGCAGCACTTTGATCGGCAATTGATCTGGTGCTGACAAGCCACTTTTCTTTTCTCCCTCAGGAGTCTTTCCCCTTTCCTATCCCGAGTTTCAGACCGGTATGTTCCCAGTTATAGGGTCGGTTCTTTTCTTTTCTTTCCCCCAGGATGTTTCCCCCTTCCCTTTTGCAAAAAAAAACGACAGCCTGTTTTGCCAAAACTCTAGGAAGTTAGCGTGACGGATGCATGCTCCTTTCCCCCAAGTTTTAGGCTTTCGCTCCCACCTCTGTTTCATGAACGAGGCCCCCCCCCAGACTGTTTCCCTGCCGGCTGAAAACCGTCCCCCCTTCCCTTTTTACTGTCGATTATTTTTTTTTTTTTCTCCCTTGCCCTTGCCGTGACGGCCACCTTCGCGGTTGTCCTTGTTTCCGCAAAGCCAGGGATCCGTCTTTTTCCCCTTTCCTCCGCCCCTCGAATTATTCTCTCTCTTTCCCCTCTTTTTTTTCTTCTCTAAGTAGAGGGGATTTTTTTTTTTTTTTTTTTTTGTTTTCCTCCTTTGGCTGTGCGGCACCGTTCAACCTTTCAGTTCGTTTTTCTCGCGCCCGTACTCAGGACGGTGGCCGCCCGTCCTTCTTTTTTTCCCCTTCTCCAGAATGTCTCCCTTGCCCCCTCGTTGCCCTTTACGAAGGTGTTTTCCCGCTGGCGGGAAAGCGACAATTTCTTTCTCCCCGGGAATAGCCCGTCTCCTTTTCATTTCTTGGCGCTGGGCCAACGCAGGCCCGAAAACGCCGTCCTTTTTTTCGAAAATCCCACTCTCCCCTCCCAGGTTTTACCGCATATCGAAATCGGGTCCTTCTTTGTTTTTTTTGCGCTCGGGCTGTCGCACCATGATCCCCCTTTCCTCTTTTTCTTTCCGGTCGGCACGCTTTCCCCATCTCGGCCTCGATCGCGAGGAAATCCATGCACTTCCTGGGGTGGCGGACGCCGTCCGGCATCCCTCTTTTTTTTTTCTTTCGGGACGGCCCTCGCCCCTTGCTCCGGAATCGCACCATTCTCGCTTCGTTTCGAGGTTTCTTTTCTCCCTGATGAAGCTTACGTGATCATGTTTTTTTTTTTTCCCCCCCCTGCAGAGCGAAGGCTGGGCTCTTCGGTCTATTTGCGGACTTCCTCGCACGCTACGGAACAGTCTTTTCTTTCCATGGAACGCCGATCTGCATCTTTCTTCCCATCAAAGCCCGGTGCTCAATATTGGAGCCCGGGGGCCGAACTTCTCCTTCCCTTTGTGGGATAGCATACCTTTCTCTTTTTGTCTGCCGGAGGCCGTGATTTGCTTTATCGGCAGGAAAGCCACCGCCTTTCTCCGATGGAGGTAACTTTCTTTTTTTTTCATTCTTGGATGGGGGTACCTGAAAAACTGCGAGCGTTCCCTCTCTCCGTTGAAGAATGTTGCCCCCCCAAGATGCTGGCGCCGTTTCTCGATTGCGGCCTCGTCACCGTGATCAGACCTTTTTGACATTTTTTGCAGGCGGAGCGGGCCACCGGCTTCCGATGTTCTTTTTTCCTCTGTCAATTTCGGAAGACCTTTTTTTTTCGGGCCCCACCCACGGAATGGACCCACTCGTTCTGAAAGACATCAGACACCTTTGGCCTGCTCCTTTTCTCCCCCCCAGATGAGGTCACCGTTTCGTCTTACGAGACGCAGGGACCCCATCCTCGTCTGGACAAAGCTGGGAGACTCCCCCCTTTTTTTTTTTCCTTGGAACAGGAGTTAGGGAAGGGGGTCTTTTCTCCCTCTGCAAACCCAACCCTTATATTACAGGGTGGCCAGTTGTTTACTATGGGCGGGTTCAAGTCCCGGGCTTTCGTCCTTTTTTTATCGAACGTTTTTTTCCTTTCGCCCGGCATAAGAGGTTTAATTATTACACTTTTACGGCGGCTGGGGTTCGACCCCCGTTTCCCCCTTTCCTTCCGTCGTCAATAAGGCGACACGCCCTTTTTTTTTCCTCCTTTTTGCGCTCGGCTTCCCCCAAGGGCCGGACAGTCGACCCTGTGTTTTTCTTTTCAGGGGGGACCTATCGCAGACCAGTTTCCTATTGCGTATAGCGCTGTTCTTTCCCCCACTCATTTTTCTGCGATACGAAAGGTTTTTGGCATCTTCGGCGCCGCCGGTGTCCGGACCTTCTCTTTTTCTCCTCCCGCATTACTTCCTCTTTTTTTCTTTCTCGGCTGAAGGAACGTTGCACTGCTTTCCACCCTGGAAGTTTCTGAGAAACACCCTTTCCCCTTTCCCCCTTTTTTTTGCAAGATGTAGTGATTGCTGGTCGGTGCGTAGTCGTTTTTCTGGCTTTTTCCCCCCACTGGCCGGCTGAAACCATATCGCCTTTTCCCCTTTTTTCCTGGGATTTTTCTGGGCTTGCACCATGATCATGAAACGAGATTACTCTTTCTACGGCGCTGATCTTCCCCCTTCGAAATTTTTTGCATGCTCTTTTTTCCCCCTACGGGGAGTGTTCACTCTTGATTTTTCCCCCCCCCTCAGTCGGCTCCTTCCTTTTCTGCGAGGAAAAACCTCCACCCTTTGATCCCTCGTTTCACCATAGATCGATTGTTACCCCCCAACACTTCAGAGATTTTTTTCCGGAAGAATCCCTTTAGTGTCTGTGACTTGCTTTTCCCCTGGCCTGACTTCGGGGTGCCAAGTCCCCCCCTTCTCCCCCTCTTGAACACGCCCTTTCCTTTTTTTTTTTTCCTTCATTGCACAATGTCGGCTGCCTTTTGGTGAAATTTCGTCCTTTTTCCTTCTCCCCCTTTTTTTGGCAGGGACCAGGAGGCCTTTGGGTCTCGTGACCTTGCAGGCGATTTTTTGCCAGTTCCATGGCTTTCTTTTTTTTTCCCTTCCGAACAGGCATAGGAGCTTTCCGGGAAAGCGGTGCCGACGTTTTTTCCTCGGACATGTCTCTTCCCCCCATGGTGGAAGGAGATATTCTTTTTTGCCTGGCGAAGGCTGGCATCCCTCGAAAGGCGGCGCGCCCCCCCCCCTTTTTCCCTTTTAGGCTCTACGATATCACTTAATGATTCCTTGGATTTTTTCGAACAGCGCGGATACCCTTGATGGTATGCGTCCCCCTCAAGAAATTCTTCGAGGCACCATTCCCCTTTTCGCAATTGGAGACCCCTGCGGAACCCTCATATTACTTCCCGTGATGATGATGGAATGACGATTTTTCTTTGTCCCGACGTCCAGGCGCCGCGCTGGTAGAAATTTGCAGCGACTTTTTCCCCCCCCTCCCTTTTTATGAAGGGGAGACTTTCCTTTTACCTGGAGCGTTCGGCAGGTCCCCTTTCTTCCCCCTATGGCGGCGAGGGAGAGATTGAGGCTCCTCTTGGTTGTGGAAGTCTTGGCCCCAGACGTGGTCACCGTCGACACCGGCGACCCTCCTTCCCCCCCTTCGTAGTAATTCCTTTTCTTCAGGTCAGTCAGTATCCCCTTTTTTTGATTTTTCCGAGGAGTATGGGTCCCGGCGGTTCGCCGGGGGACGCCTTTTCTCCCTTTCCCTTTTGTCCCGACACAGGTTCGCGTCTTTTCTTATGGCTTTCCGGGCCGCCTTTTTTCTTTGGCGGTCCATGGACGTTCTTTTTCTTTCGCTTTGGAGATTTTCTTTTTTTTAGATTTGAGGACGGTCTTGCCCCCTTTTTTTTTTTCCTGAGAGGTAAGAGAAAAGAGGGCCTCCTCCGGATGCGAGCATCTTTATTTTTCTTTTTTCTTTCCCCCGGTTACTTTTTTGAAATTCGCGAGGGACAGCTGCGGCCCCCCTTCCCTTTTTCTCAAATGCTGCACGCGTGTGGTTCGCGCCAGCAGGTTTTTTTTTCGGTCCATCCGGCATGGGGAGGTCTTCCCCCCCTCCGAAGTTTTCCTTTCCCCGGCCATCCCGCTCCGCCGATTTTTCCCCCCCTTAATTAAAAGCCCGCTTGCATCCGGCGCCACGCCCCTTTGTAGGCGATCACAAGTCTTTTCCCAATAGGAACGGGCTTTTCCCTCAAGCCCCAAAAGGCGCCGCCGTCTTCCTTCAGATACGGAGTAAATGATACTTTTTTTTCTTTTTTTTTCGGCGTGGCGCGTCGAAAGGGCATAGTTTTTTTCCCCTCCTTCGCGCTGCATGTGCGACCCCTCCTCCCCCATGATAAAGGAGACCTTTCCCCCCCAAAGGCCGGCTCGAAAGAAGCTTTTCCGTCCCGGGGTCCCCCTCCCTCCTTTGGGCGTCGCGGATAGACTGTTCCTCCCTTTCTGCGACTGTTTCTTTGCCTCTTCCCCTAAGCTGCTGCGTAATGTAGCCTTGGCCTCGTGGATGAAGGGATATACAGCTTTGGACGTCTCCCCGCCCATTTGATCTGAGCGCGACACCCCTTCTTATTGAAAAGGTTCATTCTCTTATTCTTTCTTTTTTCTCTTCCTTTCCCTTTGGACGAAACTCCCCAGTTAGTTAACAGGTCGGCGTTTTTCGGCCTTTGTCCCCCCCCCCCCCCTTTTCTTTTGACAAGGAGACAAACTCTTTTTCCCGGTAAAGTCGTTCGGATTTTTTCGTGAAAAAAAACCGTATGTGCTTCTTTTCTCTTCGCACGGCGCGCCCCTTTTAAAGCCCTCTTCCAAAGCCATGTTTCTTCAGCCCTTGCTTGAACGAGCAACTGCGGCGTCACCTCCTTTTTTTGGGAGCTCCCCCTCTTCTTCCGCTTGTTGTAACGGTTCCCGCAGCCAGCGAAACCTTTTTTTTTCCTGGATACTGACGAAAGCCCCCTTTTCCTCTTTTCTCTTCTTTTTTTTTCCTCCTCATAAAGTTGTTGTTTTTGTTCTTGGCTTTCGCCCGGATTCCCGCGGCGCTCGAATCTGTTTTTTTTTCCCTCTTTTTTTCTCCGGGCAGGTCGCGAATGATTTTTTCCTTCCCCCGGCCCTGTTGCGTTCAAGGACGGTCCCTTAAGCTTTTTTCTTTGGCCTCTTTTTCTTTTTTTTCCGCGGGAGAAAAGAGAACCTTTTCTCGTCACCGGGCAACACTCGCCCCGTACTTTTCCGAAATCTTGGCGCCCCTTTGTCTTCTCTCGATTGTTTGACCCTTTTTTCCTTTCCTTACCGTCGGCAGGAGAAAATTTCATAGTGACCTTTTCCTCCAAAGGGAACAGCATACTTCCTCTCTCTTCTCTCGAGGAAAACTGTTAATCTCTCTTTTTTTTTTCTCCCCCACACAGAGAAATTAGTTCTTTTTTCTTTCTGGCCGTACGCACGCTTGTATTTTCCCCCCCCAGAGAGGACTACGATTTTTTTTACCTCCCGTTTCCCTCCGCGCTTCATGGTGGTGTGTTCCATACTTCTTGCCGGAAGGAGGCGCGCACCTTCTTTTTCTTCCTCTTCCAATGATACGGTCACCTCCTGCCTGTCTCGCTTATTCTTTGTCGATGAACTTTTTCTTTTTCTTGGGGCTTTCGGACAACAATGGTTCCCCCCCCTTCCTTCTTCGGAGGGAGGCTCCTTTGTATCTTTCGACGCGCCCTTTTTTCCCCGGATAATGACGGCCTTTTTTCCGACATCACAGAGACGGCGAATATTGGTTGCGCAAAGCCCGGGGCCGACTTTTCCCCCCTCCTTAAAAACGGGGAATTTTTCTCCTTAGGCAATTTTTTTTATCGGCGGAAAGCTTTTTGGAATTTTCTTGCTGGTTTTCCCTTCCTCCCTCATGGCGGATGGAACCGTTGATGTTTCCCGCCGCCCGCGGGGGGCCGTGCCTCCTTTCTTTTTTTTTTTTTCCAAAGCTGGCTGGGCGACGCTTTTTTTCAATCGTCACCGTGATAGAAGGCCATCGTACGGATCGTGCGCGGCCACCCCTTTTTTTTTTTTTTTTCTAGGGGTAGAGTCCCTTTTCCCCCGGTGCATCATCGGCTCCTCCCCCACGGCATTTCTTTCCAAAACGCTTTTTCCAGAATAAGCCCCTTGTGCGGCAAAGAAAGCCTCTCTTTCTTGTTTTTTTCGTCGTCCCGGGGCGACACCGTCTTTTCTTCGGAGGAATAATTTTTTTTTTTTTTTGGTCGGACGAATATTCCGTTGGTTTATGGGCCCAGGGCGTTCTCTTTTTCTTTTTTCAAAAGTAAGGTGAAAGCTCCCCCCTCTCTTTCCGGTTTGGCTTGCACGCCTTTTCATGTTTTGTGTTCAATTTCCAGGCTTTTTTCCTTTCTCTTTTCCCTTTCAAACGATTAAGTGAAATTATCCTTTTTTTCCGATGGTCAATCGCATGAAATTCTACATTTTCCTTTTTACCGTCGCTTCAAAAAAGTCCACGCCCGTCGTCAAATTCTTTCTTTTCCTATGCTATGAGGTTGCCGATCGGCTCCTCCCTTTCTTTTTTCTCCTCCAAGATCTTCAGACCAGCCGCGAGGAGCGTATCGCGCTTCCCCCCCCCCTAATCGAGATCTAGAAGGGCTCTTTTCTTTTTTTCTCGCCCCCTCCGTGTACGAGATCCTTTTTGGGCTCGTTTTTTCTCGGCTGCAGGCCGGAGACAGCCTCGGTCCCATATCCCCTTGGAAGTCTGAAAAACCCTCCTGTTTCCAACGTCGGCAACCTGTTTGCTTGCGGCGAGCCAGGGAGGCGTTCGTCCTCTTTTTTTTTTTCAAATGGAAGAGATGACCCCCCCCTCTTCACCAATCCTTTTCTCGCAACGAGATTGACCCCTGGTCTCTCCTGACAACCGAGCTGTACCCCTTCTTCGGAGATGGATGTATAGACTCCCTTTTTTACAAGCCGGCGTCTTTTTTTCCCTTCTCTCAATGGGCATTGGCCTTTTTTTCCATGAGCAGAGAACCTCCTTTTCCTCTTTCCCCCCCTTTTTTCCTCTTTTAATAATACCCCAGTGTTTTGTCTTTTTTGATTGTTCAAACGAGATAATGTTAGATTCTTTTTTCGTCCCCGCCGTTCCCTTCGGGGAAAAAGGTCCCTTCCATCCGTTTCCCGCGGCTTCATTTCCCTTTTTCCGAAAATCTCCCCCCCCTTTCCTTTTTTGGTGGAATTCGCTACGGTTTTTGAATCTTTGGCACACTCGACCTTGGGGGGCGCGCTCCTTCTTTCAGCGGCAAGTTCAATGGCCTTATCCTTCCCCGACGACTTGACGTCTAGACGCACCCCCCTAAGCGGGCCGACCTTTTTTTTTCTTTTTTTTCTCCCTTTCACAGGGTGGGAAGAGCTTTTAGTGTTGTGCCTGCAGCAGATACGACATTCCCTTTCCCCCTAAGAGGCAGCTTCCTTTTCCCCCTTCGGCGAACGATATACTTAATTTCTGTATGGGGGATTGTTTCGAACCCGATCTCTCCATTCTCTTATGGTGTATTCTCCCCTTTTTCCTGTGACCGCGCGGATGGCGGGGCTTTCCTTGGTCGACCGTCCTGTCTTCCTCCTCGCAAAATAAGAAGCGCCTCTTTTTTTTTTTTATATCTTGTCCCTTTTTTTGACGACGGGGTCGACCCGGTCCTCCCTTTTTCTTTTCTTCCTAATTGCATGCTTTGACCTTCTTTTTCAAAGGGATAAGGGACGCAGTTTTTTTTTTTTTCTGAAGCCCGGGAAATGCCCCCCCCTTCTTTTCCTTCCGCGATGAGGTTTCTTTGGGTTTGTGAAGCTGGCAAGACGTTTTCTTTTTCCCAAGAGAACGGGCACGGGGCCTTTCCCCTTTATTCCTTTAAGGAAAGGTCGTCTCTTGCCCACGATTATGCAGGCGGCTCCTGGGTAACAGGACGGGTTAGGACGGGCCCCTCTTCCCCCTTTTTCCCACCGCACATTCGGCCTTTCCTCCCCTTTTTTTTTCAGTGATTTACGCCCCCCTCCTTCTTCGATTTTTTCTTCCGTTGGGTGGTCATTCCTTTATGGAAAAAAACAACCAAAATCGATTTCTTGTTCTGGCCGAAAAATGCTCGCCCCTTTTTTTTTCCCCCTGGTTGGCAGGACGAACGCCTTCCTATCGGAGGTCTGAGCTTCTTCCCCGTCTTCCTTTTCCCCCCCCTGCACACCTTAGCGCCGTTTTCCGCGGCGCCAGAAGCTTTCTTTTCTATTTCTTCCCCATGCGGAAAGACGCCTTTTCTCCAGTTTTTTTTTTTCTTGGTAAATAAGGACATCTTTCTACTGATGAAGGGGCCCTTTATTTTCTTTTTGATTGTAGAAGTCCTTTCCCCACCCGAATAGATTGCCAGTGTCCCGGTGTAGGCGCTCCACCTCTTTCAATCGGCCGGCCACACCAATAGGGTTCCGTTACCCGGCCCGACAGATTGTTCCCTCGTCATGGATACAGTGCGGCTTTTTTCTCTTGCGCGTGGACCTTTCCCCCCCCCCCCGAGGACGGAAATACGTCCCTTTTCTTTTCCCCCCCTTTCCCTACCGTGCACCAAGGGCCCCCGATTTCCCCCAAAGGCCGGGCTCGAACGCCTCCCTTCCTTCTTCTTCTGCGATTTCCTTCTCTCAGTGGGCGTTCGCGATGCTTTTTTTTTCCCCCGCATTACGGCCGAGAGCGTCCCTCTTTCCCTCCCCCCCATAATGGACCCTGGTAGCCCTTTTCCATTAGTTAAGCGCACTAGGTTTTTATATACAGCGTGCCGAACGCAGCCTTTTTTTTTTTTTTTGGATCTGGTGTCCTTCCCTTTCCGACATCAGATGAACCTTTCTTCTCTTGGTTCGATTTTTTGGCGAAAAGTAAAAGTTCTCTTCTTCTTTCCTTTTCCCTTCAACCATGAGTCGGCGTTTCCGTTGCTTCCTCCTGGTGACCCAGGAGCCAATTCTTTTCTCAGTAGGGCGATTTCCGGACCTACTGCGCGCGGCCAGTTCCCTGCTTTTTTTTTTCTCCCCCTAGTTAAGAAGAGGCCAACCCTCTTTTCTTCCTGGACATATGGCGCCTTCTGATTTTTCACTCCCTTGCACGGCGGCAAGTCGTCTCTTCCGGGCTTCTTTTTTCCATTTCAGAGGTTGCAATGTTTCTCGCGCGTTGGCTCATTGCGAAACAGCCCCTCGAACCTTCCCTTTCCCCGTTGTTTTGTTGTGCTTTCTTTTTTTTTTGTGTGCGGATCACCGCGGGGCGGCTCTCTTTCGCTTTTCCCCCCCCTCTCAGGCCGTCGGCAGCATGAGCGCGCCCCTTTCCTTCCTTCCAGGGAAGACGCAGTGCACGTTTTCTTCTCAAGATGTCTGACTCACCTGCACTTTTTGTGGTGTGCGCGCGGCGAAAGCCGTGCTTTTTTTCCGCAGCGCTTTCCTCGCCAGACGTACTGTCTTTTGGGCATGGGTCAACCGGGGCCTTTATTTTTTTTAAACGAGGAACTGTTAAGGTTTTCTCTTCCCCCTTTCCCTCCCCCCTTTTCTACAAACTGGGAATTTTCGCCCTGGTATCTCCCTCGGGTCCCTCGCCGAGGCTTGATGTCCGGAGATATTTCTTCTCTCCACCCTGATCAATGGTTTCGTTGCGGTAGGAAGCTTCCCCTCCTGGATGATCAGATGCAGGATGAAATATGCTTTCCCCCCTTCCTCCCCCCTTTTTTGTGTGGCCCCGACGCCGTCTGCACTACCCTTTTTTAAGGCGGCGCGCACCAGTTTTTCTCTTCCTTTTTCCATAGAACCAGGTCCTTTCCTCTCGAGTATTCCTTCCGGTGAAATAATGTGGGGATGGGGATTTACTTCTTGTTTAGGTGGGGGGGGGTGGTTCTTTTTTTCTTTTTTTTATTGCGGCTTTCAGACTGTTCCCCCCTTCTTTTCTTCCTTCCGAAGGCGGAATACATTTCCCTCCCCTTCCTTTTTTTTTCTCCCCCCCCTCCCTTCCCCGACGGCGATATTGTATCTCTTTATCTTCATTGCGATCTTGTGATAGCACTACAGGGCCTTTTTTTCCTTTTTCCCTCGAGTCGGTTGGACCTTGTTCCATCCATCGGGGATGTAGGCCCTTTCTCCTTTCGGCGGAAAGCCCTTGCCGGGACTGTTACAACCTTGCCGGGCGCGACCCTCCCCTTTTTCTTTTGAGACAACATCGAAAAAAGCTTTTTTTTGTCAGCGCGTAGCCCCAGTGAATCGGGGAAGGCCATTCCCTTTTTCTCCCCAGATGTTTTTTTCCTCTCTTCTTTCGGGGGTCGAGAATTCCCTGCACACGTCGAACTCTATCGCCACCACTGCATTTTTTTCCTCTTGCGGAAAGAATCCTCCCCCCCCCTTCTCTCCGGTGCGGCCAACCTCCCAAGTTTTTTTTTGTAACAGTTTTCGTCGTCCCGGCGGCCTCTTCTTTTTCCCAATAAGAAGAGGATTTATCCATCTTTTTTCTAGCAAGTGTTGGTTAGCCCCCGGTTCCGGTGGTTATGGTCCCCCTTTTTTTTTCTTTTTTTTTCCCCGAAGGACGTTACCCGTTTTTTCTTTTCCCCCCCCCCCCCACAACCCCTAGTATACTGCTTTCCCTCGCGCCTCACGCATATTTCCCTTTTCTTTTTCCAATGGAAAGGGAGTTTAGTTTTCTCTACCGCTTTCCCCGTTAACATTATTCGCTTTTCTTTTTACGATGGTCATCGCCCCTCTTTTCTACATAGACGGAGAAGTTTCCTTTTTTTAAAAGTACACGCGTAGACTGAGGGCGATTCTATGGAGGTTTGCGCTCTTCCTTTCCGTAGAAAAGTCCTTTTCTCCCTCCCCCTCCCAAGCAGCTTTTTTAACTGCATTCGCAGAACCCCATTTTTTTTTTCCCCTTTCCTTATAGGCCGTGCCCCTTTCCTCCGCGCTCTACAAGGGCCGCCTCATATTTTTTTCCGTACCGAGATGGGGCCCGCTTCCCCGTTTCCCGGATGAAGGAAGGAGCCCCCTTTTTTCCTTTTCCCCCCCCCTGGAGTTATGACCACTTTCTAAACTCGGCAAAGGGCTTGTTATTTTTTCCCCTTCGAAGTAAGGTCGTCATGATCAACTGCCATTCTCTTCCGATGAAAAAAGTCTCCTTTCCTAATTTCCTTTTTTCTCACGAGATTGAAAGAAGTTTTCCTCCCCCTTTTTCCAACAGACGAACTTTCCCCAAGCTCAGCGACTCTTCTAGAAATTTCTTCTCCTTTTCCCGAAGGAGTGTTTTCCCCACTTTTTTTTTTACCTGAAGGTGAGGGAGACTCCCCCTTCCACCCCCCTCCCTCTACATGATATCGTTAAACATTTTGTCTCTTTTTCTCCTCCGTTTGTTTTGTTGTTGATGCTCTTCCTCCTTCATGGTAGATGTTAGAGGTTTGATCGGTATGCGGTTCCCTTCTTTTATTCGGGGCCAAAGGAACATTGCTTCACTCTTTTCCCTTTCGGGAAGAAGGAATTAATGCCCCCCTTAAAATCCCAGCGGCTGAGCGGTTTTTCATGGATAATGGTTGCATCCTTTTTTTTTTAAGGGGAGAGGGGGCTCTTCTCATTCGGATTTTGGTTAAGAGGAACATATTCCATTCACGTGATCCTTCCATCCTTACCTGGGAGCTTTCCAGCCTTTCCTCTTTCTCCCTAGAAAAATGAATAGTTTTTTCCTTCCCCCTGGTTGTTGAAAGCGATCTCCGAGTCCCGGCGCCCGGCCCTCCTTAATAGGACCTCCCCCCCTTTTTTTTCCCCTTTCTTCCCGTCGGAAACTTTGCGGCTCTTTTCATTGGCGGCCCTTGTAGATCATCATCTCCTTTTTTTCCTTTCTCTTTTCTAAGCTTATAGGCGGGATTTTCTTTTTCACTCGCCGTCTTGGCGTCACCAAGGGCCTTTTTTTTCCCCTGGACTTGGAGAGAGCGTCCCCCCCCTTCCCTTCGCCGGATGTCCCTTTTGACGTGAGGGCCGTGGACTTTTTGACGCCTTTCTTTTTTCCTCCCAGCGCCGTCGATTGTAGAACTCCTTCTCCTTACCCCTCCTTTTATGAGGGCGAAGAGTCCCAAGGGATTAACGGGGAACGGCTTCCTCCTTGAAAGAAAGGAAACCCTTTCCCCCCCCCCTTTCCCATGTGGGAGGGGGCCGCGGCTCCCCCATCTTGTTTGGGTTGTGAATGTTTTGCCCCTTTTTTCCCCTACGCGGGCCACAGAAAAAAGGCCCCCTTCTTTCCTTTCTTCTTCCAAAGGAGTGAAGACGCTGGCTTCTTCTTTTTACTTGTCTTTCCCGGCGGTTCGAAGGGACGTACCAGGCTCCCCCCCTCCCACCGAAAATATTGTTCCCGGTTGCAAGCACCTTCTTCTTTTTAGATGATGATTTAAGAACGTTTCTTTCTGAGTCGACCCCTTTTCTTTATTGTGCGAGTACATTTAGTGGGTGCGATTTTTTCTTTTCTGATGAAAGGTTTCTTTCCCCCCTTTTTGCTCGCCTTTTTTTTTTTTTGCGCCTCTCCTCTTTGGGAACGCCTTTTATCCTGTAGTTCGAGGGAATGGTTGATTCAACGGTGACGGATTCCCTGCCAATAGAGCGGCCAAGTCGGTCCCCTTTTTCTCTGTGGCTCAAATTCCCCTTCCCCCTTGCATGCCCTCCCTAGGTTTTAGAGCGTTTTAATTTCCTTGCTTTTCCTTTTTTTTTTTTTTTTTTCCCCCCTCAAGAAGGAAGACACTCCCCCCCCCTTGGTCGTTAGACCCTCACCCCCCGCCTTACGGATTGCATAAGGCGCCAATTCCCCCTTTTTTTTCCCCCTTTCGAATAAAGCCCCTTTCCTCCCGGGATTGCGCAGGCAAACCTTCTTTCTTAGGTTGTTTCCTATCCACGGGGCGGTCCTTTCTGAGGATGAAGTTCCCCCCTTTGTTGCCCGCTTTTTTTTTTTAAAGCCGCAAAATAGGACCGATGTCTTTTCCCCTAGAAGCAAGTTAGCGCTCCTCCCCCCAGCCCCATTTGATTTCAAAGGAGATTCTCATATACCTTTCCCCGAAGCGACGTTTCCTTCTCCGATAAGTGGGCGTCTTCTCGTGCACTGCGCTGCATCCTCCCTTTTTCGATGGAAGGAAGTTTTTCCCCTTTTTTCAAAGCTGGCTCCCCTTTTCCTATTTCTTTTCTTTTTTTTGTTTTGAGGCCGCATACTTCTTCTATATCGAGGAAGAGATGGATGTTCCTTTCTTGCCGTACCCGTGCAGAAGCGTTCTTCCTTGGTGCGACAGACCGAGCGTCGACCCTTTTCCCCTTCCTTTCTTAAGGAGATTGAAGAGTTTCTCCTTCTCTTCCCCCCCCCCCCCCAAACAAAAACACCAACTTTCCTCGAGGTGATTTTTCATACTGAACACGGACAGGGTCGTTAGTGGTAGGACATTTTCCCCCTTTTTTACCTAAGGTTTTTTCCCCCCCAGGTAAAGTAGGGAGATGGGTCCGTTTCCTTCTTTGGGAGGAGGAGGACCTCTCTCTCCCACCTTCGTTAAGCAAGAGGCCCCACAGTCCCTTTCTTCCCGCCGGGACTTTTTTTTTTTTCTTTTTTTTTTTCCAAAGTAGATTAATTTTCTCTATCCTGAGGGACTTACACTTCCTCGCTTTTTTTTTTCCCACGCTGTAGAGGAGCAAAGGTTTTCTTTTCTTTCCCCTCTCTCTCTTATTTTCTAATACTAAGTTGTTGTGTTTGCCTGGATCCCGTCCGGTGGCGCTTTCGAAGCTTCTGGCTGCTTCCTCCCTTGCATCTTGCCTGTTTCCCTTGGCCCTCGCAGTTGCCGTTCAAATGGCGCCCCTTTTCTTGGGCCTCGTTGCTTAACGAGGTGGTCGCTCCCTTTTTTTTTTTTTTTTTTTCTTTTTTTCGCATACGTTAAAGGCATTTTTCTTTCTTCTCTCCTCATGAATTTTTTGTTGCAAAGGCCGAAAAACGCTCATTTTTTTTTCCCCCCTCGAATATAAAATGAGGAATTTTAGCCCCCTTTCCCTTCACCCTCTTCATCGCCGAGGATGGCCCCTTCTTTTTCGGGCATGTCGCCCCATTCGAGGATGATGAACAGGTCCTTCCTTTTCCTCCCTTCTCATCCCTTCGTCGGCATAGATGCGCTGACCCTTTTACTCCCTTCATGGTTGTGGCGACGCCGTTCGGTCCCCTTTCTTTCCCCTTTTTTTCGCGCACAAGTAGTAGCGCCCTTTCCCCTTCCCTCCCCCCTGCAACAGGACGGGCTCCTGCGTTCGATGAAACTCTCCGTGATCATGGTTTTTTTTCCCCCCCTTGCAGCAGCTCCTTTTTATTTCGTGATTCGGTATATTTGCGGTTCTCGACGCGCACAGCTCGCCAGCCGTCCAGTTTCTTTTTTCTTCCTTTTTTTTTTTCCCGGGAATCAACGACGGAGGCCTATTTTTTCCTCATTGCTCTTTTTTTTCTCGCCTACAACGGGGGCCCTTGGCGCTGGCTTTATCTTCGAAAGCCATCGGGATGTCTGCTTCTTTTTTTGAAAACGTCGCGGACCGCTCTTTTTGTGCGAAAAATGCGGCGCGACTGCATTTTGGGAGCACATCGAAAAAGTCTGCTTTTCCTTTTTTTTTTTTTTTTTTGAATTGAGGCATTCCCCTTTCTCCCGTTTTTCAATAAGCGACGGTAGGCATTTACGGCCACCGAGTCGAGGAGCCGGTTCCCGCTCCCTTTTTTCCCTAGGAGAAAATATATAGCACCCTTTCTCTCCCCTCTTTCCTCGTACTCGGCGGAAAAGCATCATTTTCCACCTCGGACGTCTGGGAGGTGTTGTTTTTTTCTTTTCTCCCCTTGTTGTCGGTCAAAATCAATGCTGTGCCTCTCGTCCCGTTTTCACTTTCCCATACGGCCCGCTGTCTCTTCTTCTGGAAAGATGGGGCTTTCTTCTCCCTCCCCTGCCGGTGTGTTATGGGAAACAGGAGTTCTTTTTGAGTCGTAGCTTGCCCAGCTCACAACCCAAACCCTCCTTTCCTCTCCTTCCTCCTCCAGCTTATGGCGGGTTCACTTTTTTTTTTTCATTTATCCTGGCCGAACGCTTCCGTTCCCTTCTTTTCGCTTTTTTCACTCGCATGCCATTCTACATCTCCCCCCCCCCCCCACCCCCCCCCTTTTTTCCGTTCTTTCCCAAAGTCACGCCCCTGTACCCTCCCTTTTCGATCGTATGAGGGGGGGTGTTTTTTTCCCCTTTCAAGGGACCGACGTTCGGACACTTCAAGCGGGACTTTTTTCCTGCCCTCCTCGAGGAGCGATTTTTCCCCGGCTTCCTTCCCCCCCAAAAAATCATAGAGATCCTCCCCTTCTTCTGATACGGGCGCAGCTTCCGCCTCTTTCCGATTGGCGGGAGGCGGTGCCGGCTTCTCCTTTCTCTAGATTAAACTTTTTTTCCCCAAACTATAATGGAGATTCTTTCCCGCTGTCTTTCTGCGCAGAGAAGGTTTTTTTTCCTTGACCCCCATGGCCCTTTCCCCCCAGATCGCCGGCCACTCCCCCGTCTTTTTTTTTCCCCCACTGATCCTGAAACACGAAATGGTCATTTTTTTTTCCGCTGATCTTTCTGCCCCTCCTTTCCTCCCCTCCTCCCTTCCCTCCGAAGGGGAGTGTTCCCCTTTTCCCCTTGGCCCCGAAGATGGCGCCACCTTTCCTGGACCCAACCTCAGAAACCCCCCCCCCTTTTTCTTCTGACGTTTCCAACATCTGTCAGAGTAGTGGGGGTCCCCCCTTTTTTATTTTCTTTTCCCCCCCCGGAAATTTTTTTCTTCTCTTTTCTTTTTTTGGCGGGAGGGGCCAGTCGTTTCAGACTTTTCCCCCTGCGTTGTGCAGACATTTTAGAATCTTTTTTTCCATTGTTGTTTCTTCTTTGACACCCCTTTTTTCTGAATAATTCTTCTTTCCACTTGTCGGGGTGCTCTCTCCTTTCCTTTTTTCCAAGGGCCAATTGATTCATCCCTTTTTTTCCGCCTTCTGCTTCAATAGCCGCAAACTCGAAGGATCAGCGACCTCAGCTTTTGTTTCTTCTTTTTTTTTTCAGGATAAATGGTGCCACTTTTTTTCCAGCGGGGGGGGGGAGGGGGGGGCCGTTCACTCTCTGGTTTCAGCGGGCCCCCCATTTTTTCCCCCTTTTATACAGTGGCAGACGTTTTTTTTGCTCGCGCAGGCACGGGAACCTTTGGCCTTTTTTTCCCTCGGGGAAAATGGATTCTTCTTTCTTTTTTTTCCTTTCCCCTTTGGTTTTGGGAAAAGGACAGGGGAAGGCGATATGGCCCCCGGGGCTCTCCTTGCAAAGGCGCTCCCTCCATCTTACATCTTTTTCGGAAGGGAACAATCTTTCTTCAACCTGTGGCGGAACTTTATCCTGACCTTTGTAGATTCTCTCTTTTTTTTTCTCCCCCCTTTTTTTTCGACGATAAGCTCCCTTTTTTCCTGCTGGAAGAGGTCAACCTGGATTTTGCATTGGGAGGGGCGAACTTGTTTTCCTTACTTTTTTTTTCTCCGGAAGGTCTTCCTCCTCCTCCGTGGAAGGCGTCACTCAATGTGTCGCCGGATTGACTTTCTTTTCCTTTTCTTTTTCCCGGGGGGACGGGGTTCGAACCCAGGCCCCCACGTCGATGTTTCTCCCTTTGGTGTTTACTTCTTGTTAACAACCTCTTTATGGGCATTTTTCCCTCCCCCCCCCTAGAAGATAAAGGGGGAAAACCTTTTTTTTCCTTTCCTTTTTTCCCTTGCAACCGGAAAAAAGGCCCGTCTAACAATTTGGAGGGGGCGGCGACTTTTTCTTCTCCCTTTTTCCCCTTCTTATGGGGTTTGGGTGGTAACAAACCCCCAAGGGACGGGTAAAAAGTCGTCATGTTCTGAAAAGCACTTTTTTCCCCCCCCCCCCCCCCCAGGAAGTTAAATTAAACAACCCTTTTTTGGGGACAAAGTTCGGTTACCCCCCTCCTTTCTTTTCTCTCTCTTCTTTTCTCCCGGCAGGAGGGGAGTATCCTTTGGGTTCACGGGAGGTTTTCTTTTGTGACTCCGCAGTTTTCCAAAAAAAATGTTACACACCCTCTTCTTTTTTTTGTTGACTACCTTCTCCCCCCGGTGATTGATGGGCTTTTTTCCTTCCTTTCCTTTGATTCAACGATTGTTCCATGTGGGGGGGCCCCTCGGTGTGTCTTTTTCTGATGTTCGCAGATGCTTTCCTTTTTTTTTTTTCCGAAAAATTTTTGCCCCGGAAAGAGCATCTTTCCTGTTGTGGGCTGCTGCAGAGGGGGCAAGCCCCTTCTCTTCCGTTTTTTCTCTTTGGATGGGGCAGTCGAGTAACAATTTGACTTCTTGGCGTTTTTTTTTTCCCCCTTTTTCATTCGGGAGAAAGCCTCCCCCCTGACTGCACGCGCCGGCTTTCCGCTGCCGCAGGTTTTTCCCTCCGGCCAATGGAGGCGGTAACTTCCCACCACCCTTCTCCAGAGGCCGGATTTTTTCCTTCGCCGATTATTTCCTTTTACCCCGATTGCATGCGGGCCACCTTTTTCCAAGATAGTCCTTCTCCCCAATAGGCAGGACGGAGTGATGTCCCTCCTCTGTCGATTTTTTTTCATGATGGACGTTCTTTTTTTTTTCTTCCGTTTCCAAGCCGACAAATAGAATAGGACAGAGGCGCCTTTAGCTGCCCTTGAGAGCTGCCCTTTTTCAGCCCAATGAAAAGGAATAGGATTTGGAAATTTACACCCCCCCCCAACAAAAAAGTCCGGCAACCCGAAACCGTCCTTTCCGAACGTAATGTTGACGATTTTCTCAGTGGCCCCCCGTTTCAATGGGTGCGAGGGCAGCATTCCTTCCGATCTTTTCTGCGGTGATGGCAGGGGGGGGGGGGGGTGTTTTCCACCCCAATAAGACGAGCTTCTCCCTTTTATGGGAGAATTAGTCCCTTTCCTCGTTGGGGGCTGGTGGTCTTCATTCCTTTCCCGTGAAAGGAAGGCAAGCCCGTTTTGCATTGATCTGGTGCCAGTCAACTTTTTTCCTCTCCGAGCATCAAGGGATTTCCCTTGCCGTTTCTTTTCTATGATGGATTATGCGGTTTTTTTTTCCTAAAAGTCCAAGTTAGAGGGTCTACTTTACAACAGGTCGGCGTTTTCGCCTTTTTTCCCCTCCGCAGAAGGTTGACACCAGGGCTCCAGATTTCCGTGCGGTCCAAAACGTTCGGTTTTTCTTTCCCCCGGATTGGCGCGCGGCACCAT
>Ga0179591_1291426_pt1 | contig 19937 bp, 23 predicted proteins | sample CZOMad2_1_08_16f_FD_182891 | JGI IMG/M metagenome (GOLD analysis project Ga0179591, IMG submission 182891) | Vadose zone soil fungal communities from Angelo Coast Range Reserve, California, USA - CZOMad2_1_08_16fungal (PacBio error correction) | ecosystem: Environmental > Terrestrial > Soil >... | reverse complement strand
TTTTAGTTTTTGCTTCTGTAAAGGTTCTGCTGGAATCGATGCTTATCACCCCCTATTCCCTTAGAAGTGACCCCTTTCCCCTTGCATCCCCGGTTGCTCTTCTGATTTTTTGGCGTGGGGTTTTGGCCTCAGCGAAACACTTATTGATGTTTACTGAATTGTGTTTACTGGATTCTTTTGCGTCTTTCCCTGCCGCCTGTTGAGTTTTGCCTCCCTTCCCGATCAACCTCAAATATGGTCTATGTTCCTGTCGCGTTTTTCTTTGTGGATTCATTTCATTCCCGGCATTAACTTTCTGGTATTTCCCGGGTAATTCTCCGTTCACGCGTCCTCGATTGTTACTTGAGAAATGACTTTTTGCGTTTGATGCCCCAGTTGTTCGGCTTTCTTGACGAAATGCGGACAGTCACCCCCCCCCCTTATGTAGCTTTTTTAAGAAACGCACCAATCTTTTTTCTTCTAATGCCCGCGTCATGCATGATGTCCGTTTCCCCTATCATCTCACCCCCTTTGAGTACTATGAAATCCCCCCCCCCCCGCCTTGAGCATTCCTTGCGCTTCTCTGCGGCCCCTGTGCAGAGTCCCCCTCCAGTTCAAGAGTCCCAGTGACCACCTTCATTTGGTGTAATTGCTTTCGCATGCTCACGTGCCATCTCGTTTCCATTACAGAAGCGCTGCGCTCATGTAAGCGGTTGAACGGGCTTACGTTTTTTACCAAGTTTTTCACCTCCTTTATTGTGTGCCGCGCCGTCTGTTTGTAAAGATCTGAATTTATTGGATACTGAGGACTTCTCCACCCCGGTTTCTTCTTTTTAGTTCTGCCGATCCTTTCCACGTGCTTCTTTGTTCGTGGCATCTTTGTAATCATCCCTCTCTTAAACTCCTGTTGACAAGCTGATTTTCTCCAAGTTTTCCCCTTGATTTCCAGTCCATTTGGTGATAACGTCGCCCCCAAAATAGGGGACGTCAATTCAGGCAGCATGACAGTCATCGCATCGCTGTTCCTTGCGGACCGTTGATGAGACCCATTTTTGTCTCCCTCTTAGAACCGTTTCCTTCCTGAGGCGAGCGTCTTAGACTTATTTCTTTGCCATTGTCTCATTATTGTTTACTTTTTCTCACTTATTTCAAACAGCCGGCCTTTTAAATCCAATCTAGGCATATCATTGCTCCATACGTCACTACTTCCACGAATTTTGTCACTTTTTTCCGTCGCCCTGAAGAGTAGAAGGTCCCCCCACTTTTCTTATTTATTTGATCGATCTCTCCCCGCCGTTTTCATGAAGTCGGTTTGACCCCGGCCGTGCGGATATACTCACGTGTGCTTTTCTTCAGGTTTGATTTCTATCCCGTGCGTCTTATGAAAAGCAGATTCGTACTGTATCGCCAACGTTAAACGGCGAGTGTTCCCCCTCCTTCCTTTTGTCGCTTCGCATTCCCGATTCGGTCGTCCCTCTCTATCTCCTCACGATGCTGGTCTTCTGTTTAAGTTCCCGACTAACCCTCAATGAGACCTTTCCGTCTAGTTCAAGTGCAACAGACACTTTGCCTGTAACTAGAGAGAAGAGATCAGCTCACCTCCCTCTTTTTTCCTGACCCGCTCTCGACCTCAATCTTTCACCTGAATCAGAATCCCCCCCCTTTTTCAACCCCCTCGATGAAGATCTCAAGGCCGGGGTGGGAGCTTTCCCCCCCTTCCCCTTCTCCCAAATGCAGTTGGTTTCCCTGTGCACGCCCCCCCCTTCCGTACCTTTCTGGGATTCAGCGGTAAGATGTCTTGGGCTTTTTTCTCCCGTTTTTGGCCAGTATTCGGTTTACTCTTCCTACCCTCAGGAATTAGCCCATCTCGCCTTTCCGGTATTCAACGCCCCCCGTGAGCCATACCGGCTGTAAAGAGTCCCTCCCCCCCCGGGTACCAACTTCAAATTTCTTCCTCCTTGTTTCGCCGGGACCAACATCCCTTTGACCAAGACAGCTTGACGCGTGTAATCTTTCCTTGTTTCAAGTTATACCGTCTATCATTGTTTTTTTCCTTCATGCTTTTAGTATCTTTTGTTGATTAAAACTGGAAACTATTTTCCTTCCACTTTAAAACGTTTACTTTCACCTTCTTCCCATTTTTCACATCCTTTTCAGTTCGACTTGCCCTATTCCCATCCCGATAATTCCGAAGGACATTCTTCCACCGCCCCCAGTCATTTATCGGTAAGCCAAAACCTTACCTCCATTCCTCCGGCTCCCCTGAGACTGTCGAATGCTTTCAACGAGAACGTGAACTTTTTGCTTACTAGTCGGTGCCTCCCCCTCAGGTCTTCAAATAAATGTTTACCCTAAGGGAACCTTCCCGCGTCTCCCCTGGGATGTTTTTTCTTTTTTTTTTTTTTTTTTTTTTTTCCGTTTTTTTTGGGGCCTTCGAGTTTGAAAAACCCCCCGCTGCTTAGAGTCTTTCTTTCCCGAAAACTTTGGTCCACCCTTGCGCCTTCTGTATGATAGGCGCCCGTTCTGTATTTAAATGCACTCATAAGACTCCCTCCTATTCGTTACCTTTCCCCCTCGCCTGCTAATTCTCTTCTTTTCTTGTTTTTCTTCGGGTCCCCCTCTCCCCTCTTCGCCCATTTTGACCATTTAAGAAAAATGAGTAGTACCGACTTCCTTATCCCTCCTTTCTCCTCATACGTGTTTCCTGTTTTCCCCCCTGGCTATTCCACCTAGCGTTGCTTTTAGTTTTTTTCTATTAGGCATCCCCCAAGGTGGTGAGTTCTCGTGCCTCCCCCTTCACTAGATCTCCCCCTCTCGCGGGCCCTTCATTCGAATTGAGCCTGTCGCAAGGCCACAGTCTTTTGCTTTTCCTCCCACATTATGCATTATTCTCCGTAGACAACTTTCCTCCCCTATCACAGTCGGAGCCTTTTTTTCCGGCCCACCCCCCTTTTCTTCATTCCCATCCCCCCTTCGTCATCTCTGTTTACAAAGGAGGGGGGGTAAAAGGCAAAGCCCTTCCCCTCGCAGGTATATTTCTCCCGGTGCGGTGTTGATTGAGCCTCCTCCAAGTGAGGCAAGCGGTTCTAGAAACCGGATTTCGCCGTCTTTTTTTTCCCATGCCGAAAGGTACAATTCACCATAAGAGTTTGTAGTCCCCCCTGTCACTATTTTCTCTTTTTTTTTTGTTACCAATGACTTTCATAGTTTTAATACTGTCCTGCCCCCTTTCTTTATGCCCTGGTTCTCCCTCAAGGGCGCCTTGCGGTCTTTCCACGAAATGATGACCTACTTTGAACGGGGAGGCCCCCAATGGGACTTCCCCCATTTTTCCCCGTTCATGGACTTTCTTTGAGGACATCACCAAATCCTTTCCGGTATCCTTTCGAACTTCTCTTTGATCTTTTCTTGTCGCCCCTCTCCAACAGTTCCGTCTCATCTCATGTCTGACTACTTCCTTGATTTCGTATTCACGCTCCCCCTGGTTGTGCTTCCCTTTTGCTCCTCTTTGTACCTTTCTTTGATATTTTCATACTGTCCGATTTCTCCCTTTGCCCCTTTTTTGCCAACGGCTCCCGGGTACTTTTGGCGCCGCGGGAAACTCTTCTGACACAGACTCCTTTTCCCAGTCGATCCGAAATAAGACATGAAATCGAGTCCCCTTTGCTTCCATCATCTCCCTTTAGATTGTCACTTTCCCCCCAGACGTGTTTTTGTTACAATTTTGAACCCTTCCACATGACCCCAACCCTGTTCTTTCCTCCCTTTTCCCCCATCTTCGTATGCTCTTCTTCAATTTCCACCATATGCTAGGGTCGTTTCTCCCCCGATGTCAATGTTTTGCGATCTCTCCTCCTTTAAGTCTCTCCCCCGTTTTTGGAACGTTTTTTCCTGTCTAGTTTTTCATATAAGTATCTCGTTCTCGTGATGTCAACCCCTTGTCGCACTCATTCCTGCCTCTTGCGGTCACGCTGCCTGAACCTCACGCGCTGCTGGGCTCGTAAACTCTCCGTTTTTATTGATCCAATCGTGCAACGGCATTTCCTCGTTCCCCTACAATAGATCTTTTTCTCTCCACTTTGATACAATCCCTGCAGCAAACACCCCGCTTTTTTGATCTCTTTTCCGTTGATTCAGCCCACTTCTTCCCCACAGGTGCTTTCTCTACTCCTTCCCTACCGTCGAGATTTTCCCCTTGCGACGCGGTTTCTCGATGAATTGAACCCCTCCTTACAGTTCCCGTTTTGTTGTTCAGCCACTATCCTCTTTCCTATAGCGAGCCCTTTCCCTTTCGTTGTTAAAAATTGAAATCCTCCCCCATCCGTGAGAACCCCAGAACCTGACGCCCTATTTTTTACGCTATAACTGTTCCCATACTCTCCCCTTTTTCTCCAGAAGGTATCTCGGTCTCTATTATAGCCTTCCTTTTTTAAATGCCCTCTCTTTGTTATCTGGATATGACCCCCAGATAGTTGCGAGTTCCCCCCCCAGCCTGCAGTTTCCCCCCCCTTTTGCTCCTGTAATTATGGAGGACATCCTTCCCTCCGTCCGTTTGAATGAAGTCCTCCCAACGACCATTTTATTTGACCGGCCCCTCTACCCGGCTAAAAGACCCTTGTGCGCACTCCCCTGTGGTGGCTGTTCTCCTATCACACCCCTTAGATCCCTGTGCCCACACCAACCTCAGCTTGACCGCATTTTGCCCTTTGCCTCACTGGTTTTTTTACCATCAAGCCGCTTTTCCCATTTCCGCCCTTCTCGCCGGCCCGAATGTCCGTGATGTGGAAATGTTTTTGATTTTAGACCCCCACGCCAATGGCCCTCCCTGGCCGTTTCTAAAATGAGGGATCCCCGGTGTGCTGTGCTTTTTTCCGTCCCCCAGTCGCGATGAGACTTCCGGATTCGCGTTGTTTAAACCTACTCCAGACCTATGAATTTCCCGAATCCTAGGACTCTCTCTGCTGCCCAATAATGCACGGTATGCGTGCAATCCCTCAGTAAATTGGTTGCATTTTTTCCCACCTCTTGAGAAGAGTTTTGTTCTCTCTGCGTCGCCCTATCCCCAGATCATACCCCAGTTAACCCCGATTCACCTCATTACATGTTAGGCCCCTGAAAACGCTATGACCTACTCCGACCTCCTGAATTCCATCATATTGAAATCACATTTTGAATTTTTCCATTTTGCCACGGCCCAAGCAGTCTCCGCGTTTTTATCGCCACACCTCCCTCCCAATCAGTTTTTTCCCTGTACATGCATTTTTCCTTCCAACTCCACACCCAATCGTTCCAACCCTACTGTGTGACACATGCATTCACCCTACCCCCATATTCATTGTTGGCCCTTATTCCCCGTCCCCTCCCCCTCTGAATGACCATCCTCCTCACTCCACTTCGTAGAGGGCTGGGAGGATGGAATTCATATGTTTTGTCAGCGTATTCCGCATTTAAGACCGTGAAACTCCTCCCCCACCCAAAGATTCCTTCCCTTTTACTCCTCAGCGTGTTGGTTTTTCTGACTACGATTGTTGTATGATTTTTCCGTGCTGGCCTATTCAACATGCGAGGCAGGTCCCATTTGTACGATTCTGTTTTTTTCTTCCATGATATGCCCATACTAATGACAAAAAGAGGTATTATTTTTAATTCTTTTTTTTTTTTCCCCCTGATGTCTGAAGTTAATTTTATTCTGTTGGCGTTTCCCCCCCCGAAACCCTAAGGGAACCACTTAACCCCCTTGGCTTTGCTTTTTTGGCCTACCTATCTATGAAGCGAGTAAGCCTTCATTACTGGTTTGGGCTTCATCTGCTGGAACTGATGCTTAGATATGCTAGCGAGAGCGTGTTTCCCTATTTTCCTCCCCCTTGTGTCTTTGAATTTTTCATATGAGTCCCTCTTACAAAGACCCCCCCCCCCTCTTAGTTAACTCTTTATTTTGACAACAGTCCCCCCCAATTTCGTTTAACCCCCGGTCATTTTATGATATAAAGTACATTTGCTCTCTTCAGCGTGTTTCCTTTTTCATAAAAAGTCCCCCTTACTCCCCTTTGCCGGAGATCTCTGATTCCCTCACTGTTTCGGGTGACCACCGTCACTCCTAGTAAATTCCAAACGGCCGGTGCTTTCCATTTGCGTGTCTTGTAGAATTTTTTCTCAATGTTCCCTATCGTGTTATCCCTCATTTTCTGACGCAGTCTTCATTGTCTTTCTGTGTGTGACACCAGGTGTTGAACTGACACCCCCCTTTTCGTGCTCTCTGTTGTTTTTCCCAGTTGCCCTGTTTGGATACTAGTGACTGGGGAACTGACGCCATTTATGTTAGACGGTTTTTCCCACGGGAGTCTTCACCTCGGCATGAGTCTTGTCCCTCACTTTCAGCCTTCCTATTTTGACCTCCGGATCAAGGACATACGTTCTTGCCGGTTCATTCTTAACCGCTTTCCACCTTTTTGACGCAGCATGCGGCAGTCCTCCTAGCGTCTTTTTTTTTTCATGACGACTGGGCCTACTCCCTCGACCACTCCGACCGCTTATAGGCCCCCCGCTTCGCTCCTCCTAGCGTCTGGTTGCTTCCCCCATTGTCTACAGTGCTCTTTTTCCCGTACCCCCCTGACTTTAGTTTTACCTTCATCTATATATTTCATTGCTTCCATGGTCTTTGCCGCTATACAGCGTATTTTTTTCAGTGGCCTTTAGCAATACCCGCTTGCCAGGCCCTTCCTCTCCTTTGCATTTCTCTCTCCCGCGGTTGGGCTAGTTTCTTCCTTATGCGACTCTCACCCTCTCTCCTGCCCCTGCTGTGCTGCGGTTGGGATGTTCAGTGCATTTTTCTTTTTTTTTTCAAGCCCTTCGATGTTCTCCATCCCAAGCCATTTGAGCACCTTTGCAAGATTGATCAAGACTTCTGTCAGAGCTGTATCCAGATCATTTTAGGCCACTTTGCTGCTAAGCGCAAGATTTTTATTGTTTCTGTAATTTCCACTCATGAGACACATTCCCTCGACAAATGAACCGCCCCCTTTTTTTTCCCCCCCAAAAGGAGATACCCCAGTATCTCGCTTCGTTGACCTTGAATCGTTGTTCCTCCCCTTAATCTAAGAAGGGCCCTTTTAATCAGCCCTTTTGTAAGATGACCGATGACTCCTCCCTTTTTTTGTGGTTCGTTTTTTTTGACTGGTCTTCCAACCCCGCAGTCCCTTTTTTGGTCCCCGTGCAAGCACAACTCCTATGTCTCTCAGCGACGTTTTCCCTGTTTCTGATGGGCTTATTTTGCCCCTGTATGGCTTTCAGACATGTTTTATTTTGGAATAACGCCTGTTCCCTTCGACCACTTCGCGGATCTACTTCCCCACCAACCAGGTCATTTACATCGTCACTTTTTATGGCCAGTTATCTCATCCCACCCGGGTACCCCAGCTTATCAATTCCGCCCCCCCTCCCATCGTTTTTCTCTCCCCATGAGTAACAACCCCACCTTCAGATAAGAATGAGACCTTCACCTTTGGGCATGATTTCTCCCCCAAGGCCACCTAAATCGGTAGTTTTGCCCTTTCCTTCGGTCGACTATTTGTCTTTTTATCACCTCCATAGAACCTTCCGACTTTAAAAGAGTCTTCCTGTCCCCACGTAAGTCCGTGTCCTCTTGAAAGAACTGTTGGCTTTTCGGTGGACAACGTGCCTCCCCCTCCTCACCTCAGTGACTTCTTCACGCTAGTGAAAGTGCTAAGTTCGTTTGCACCCCGCGGTCCCCGTTCTTCGTTTTCGTATCTTGCAGGAGACCCTTGCATTTATGAAAAGTTCCCTCCCTTGTTTCTCCTCCGCAGAGCCTCTTCCTCCCTTTTCTCTAGTACCCTTCTTTCTTTCTCCCCCAGCCCAAGGGGGCACTTTTGTATGTTTTTTTTTTGAATTCCTTGGCTTTCGACGTGGGGCCAGCGCGTGTTTACTAACGGACTTTGCAAGCCTCTCCCGGATAAAAATGGGCGCTTCGGGTATATTCCCCTTTTTTAGTATTGAGTCCCCCAGTTTTCCTTTCTTTTCATCCCTTCAGCCGCTCCTTTTTTCCCTACATTCAGTCGCGTGACCTTTCTGGCCAAATATGACGGTGACCTCGCGCGCTCTTCGAATCCTCCTTTCGCGTAAAACCTTCTGCCTCCCATTTCTCCCCCCAACGGAGTCAGTTCCCTGACTTTCCTCATTTGATTCAATCCTTTTTTTGTTTTAGATAGATAGTACCTTCCTTCGTCCCTCGCCTGATGTTTTGAAATTATGCTCACAAGAAACACTTGTTCGTTTTTGATGACTAGAACCGCGCCGCGAGAACCCTTCCTTTGCCCTCCCCTTTCGTCTTTCCCGGCATGGAAGACCGCGACGTTGCTTCCCTCCCAATTTATGCTTTGTACTCCACCAAGGTTTCCTACCCCTTAAAAAAATTCGTCTTTTGTTTACCTGTTTTCTTAGTGCAAATCCGTGGTTTTTCCCCACCTTTCGAGGCCACGACCTCTCCACTCCAGAAGGTTTCCCTCTCATTTGCCCACTGCTGGTAACAGTGTCTCCCTGAATCCATGAGGAACTCGTAATCCTTTGCATTAGAAAACCCCTTTCGTTCTTACTCATAATCTCCTGCCACTCTCCGTTCTGTGGTTTCCACTTTTTTTGAGACCGATCAATTGTTTCACCTAGGGTCTTTAAACTCTGGACTTGTATACTCTATCTTGGGTTTGGCCTCAATTTCCATCGGCGCTAACCCTTTATCTTGTTTCCACGAACTTTACTACCTGGCGGGACCTTCCCCCTGCTGTTGGTTAAGTCATTTTTCTCTGATGACGCCATGACCTCCCAGATTTGGAGCGTTCATTCCGTCTTTCGGGTGAGTTTCCGTGTAACTCTGAAACCTTTCTGCCCAAATCCCTTTCCTCTCCTGATCCCCGTCCCTGTGAGTTATCAGGCGCTAACAGCGTGGATTTCCTGCCTTAGACTTTTTTTTACCCTTGTTCTAATAGTACTCCTTTTCCTACTGTTATTTCTTCCCTGTGCTCCGGTTTGACTGGAACTATCGATTCGAGACGAGCCGTGTTCATTTAAAGATCTTTGTCCCGCCCGATATGAACTTCCAGTCCCAATAACATCCAAATCTTTTCTCTGATATAATTCCAGCCCGTCCGGTTGATTTATGAACTTTCCCCCAGCAGTGGTCCTTTCCCGCTAAACACGCCACCCGTCCCAGGTCCCCTCTCCTCCCCATCCCTTCATTCCTTTCGTGACCGTTTGTCTTCCCCTGGAAAATCTGCTCTCTGCGAGTCCTCCACCGATGTCACGGTTTTCGCCCCTTCTACTCCCCCCGTTCTTAAGTGTCTTGTGCACGTTTTTTTTCTGTTTTCCTGTCTTCATTTTCTTTGAACCTTCAAGCAAATCCGCCCGCATCTTTCCCGTTAGGACCTCTTTTTACCTCATATGATGGCTCCAGTAATTTATATTTCTCGACCTCTTGCACCGGTCGCCATCCCCTTGCATTTATCGCGAGACCCTTTCTAATATTCTTTGCTCTAATTCTACTCCCACCTTCCCCGCAAACCCACCCCCTGTCCTACCTTGCCCTTTCTACCCACTTTTGAACGTCATATCTTTTGAGCCCACTTCCTCGTTGAGGTCTTTATTAATATGCCCCCCTGACACTTCGCCCCCCTTTTCCGCGCCTACCGTTTTCTAGAATCCATGAACCCTCCGCGTTAGTCCATTGCCGAGCCCCTTTTTTTTGAGCAATATCTGTTTGAATTAGATGTTTGGGTACCCCCCTTTCCGGTCTTTTTTTTTTTTTTTAACAGGCCCCCACTACAAGGCAAAATCCCTAGGTCCCAATGTTGCAATTTTTTTCCCAACCTCGCTACTTTTGCATCTAACTTCCCTATTCTTCCCCCCTTTTCTTCGAGTTTTTCTTTTCTTCTCTTAGAAAGTCGTCCCCCGGAACAGCTTTTTCTTCTCTGTTCGTTTCCTGACTAACAGAGCTGTTTTCCCTCCCGTTTAAATTCCCAGCCTCCGTCCAACCTTTATAATAGATGGAAACTTTCCTTGTTGACTCCCCTTGCCTGCTGACTTCGACAATTCCCTGCCTTTTTACGAAGACCTTTCCCCCGCTCACCCTCAGAAATTGTGCCCCGTTCTCTTTCTGGCTCCGTGCCGCCAAGCCAGACCCATTCTGTCGTGAACCCCAAACCCCCTTTACTTCTCCCTCCAAGTGCGGGCCCTTGGAACCCCCCTTTTTGCCCCCTCAAGGTTTCCCCCTCTTACTGCGAGCTATTGTTTCGCCAATGGAACCTCTAGTTGGCCGTGATCTGCGTCCACCCCGAGAACCATTTCCCAGCTACTTTTCTCCGTCCATTGTCCCTTATTTCTGTGTTGAGCTCCAGTCCATTTAAATTTTTATCTAAGGTCATTCCCGTGACTTCCAATTCTTCCGGTTCCGCAATGTCATGAAGTAATCAAGAAGACCTATAGCTCCCTTCCTATTCACTTACCCTTAATTGCAAGCTTTCATGCTTCCCCGTGCCCCAAAACTGAAATTTCTGAGTTTTACCCTGCTGGTCCAGATTTGGTGGTTCGCGGGTCACTATCTATTCCCGCCCACGTTCCCACTCTCCCCGGACAGTGCTCGGTACTGAGGTTCTCCTCGCGTGAAAATATAGACAAGTCGCACGGTTAATCCCCTTTAGATGAAAAAGCCCCCTCCTGGGTCATGGCTCCACGGCGCAGAAGATCTCTTCAATCTCCTGCGCCCTCCCAATATTGGGCCGGTGGACGAAGGCCCCTGTTGGCGGTAACCAACCTTTCGTTTACACCCCTCGTTACGTTTCCAAACAAGACCCCTTCCACATCCAATTCCCGATGGTTTTCCAAGGATATTGCTACTCAGAATATTGAAGTCCATCGCGCACATCCGGTGCTCCCCCTGATGCTTCTCCTCTTTTGATGTCAATTTTCCCCGTCCTCTTCCAGCCCTTTCTTACCTGTGAACCCCTTCCACCCCAACCAAGAAGAAGGTATCTTTTCCTCCTCCCCTCCCTTGGTGTCTTCTCTTCCCCTTCGTCTTTATTGTTGGGATTATTGTCATTTCGTTTTTTTTCCCCGTCATTGCGAACCATATGACTATCTCCTCCTGGATCCCCCCTTGCCACGATAAAGTTGACGCTTTTGTAAAAGTCTTTGCCCTCAAGCATGAAACCTTGATATGGTGGTGAATGAATTTACGAGTATTCTCGTGTGCTGTCCCCTCTTTCCCTCCCCAACCTGTTCGCCCATCTTTTATTTACTTTTGAGATTCTGTTCCTCTATTGTGCTTCTTGAATTGTTATCTCCCCCTGGGTCTTTTATTTAATATGCTGAGTAATTTGAGCCTTTTGATCTATTCAGCGGCTTGTCCTCTTTCCAGCCCCACTCTAGATTTCCTGTTCTATTATAGGGCACTGCTTTCCCCCTCCGAACCCCCCCCCCGCTCTTTGATTTTGCCGCAACTCCCCCCTTCTGCTTCCTTAGATGCTTAATGCCCGCTTCCGCTCTTTTCCAATTAAGTCTTGGTACTTTCCCCCTCGCTGAAAGTCTCCCCTTAACCCCCTACCAAGACTTTCCCCTGTGTGAATGCCCTCTTGCGCCCCATTACTATCAATAACCCACTACAGACTCTGTAATTTACCACCCTTAATGGTTTTCCCATGTGCTTGCTGTTTCCCTATGATCAGTGACCACCTCGTGGCCTACCGCCCGGAGAGCTGATCCTCATTGTCGGATCTAACCTTCTGAATGCAAATTAACCCCTGTATTGTAGTAACGCTCTTTTTTTTCTTGATTTACTTTTTCTGTTCTTACTCCTGATGCCCCCCTTCCCCGGTCGCTCCCACTTCTCTTAATGCCGGCTGTTTCGTCGGTTCAGATCCTGTAATTTGACTCAGCGCTGCCTTCTGCCCTGGCCTTCCATTCATGTCTCATCGAGTAGAGACTTTCTTCTTGGGATGAACAGATCCAAAATTTCCTTACCGTAACAGGAGTTAGACGAGAAAGATCTTTCCTTTTCCCCTTGATTTCCCCTCAGAGCCTTTTTATATCACGTGCTTCAGTCCGCTTTATCTTCAAGCTAGTACCCTCTGTCTGCTTTATTTTCTCTTATGTTGCTCTTTGCTACAATTGTCTCGAATGCCCCGTTTAAAACTGGGAAATTATTCCCCTAGCAGGCCTCCATGGATAGCGGCAGCCCTTCCACCCGTTCGCTTGAATAATTCGCGACCCTGCTCTTAATCCTCGAAGGTAGGCCCAGATGACCTACCGAACTCGGTGGGCGAATTTGATCCCCCTCCCCTGTCACCGACACAATTCATTCTCGAAGCCCCCATCTTTTGCAGGGATTTGTTTAATTTTCAGCGTGACACTCCCTGAGTCGACGTATGCTCCCCTCCCTGACACGGATTCCCAAACGGTCATTGGATCAAGTCATTATCTCGTTACTGTCACTCATTTCTCAAGCCGCGTTCAATATCTGCCGATTCTGTATCCGTCTTCTCGTTGGACATGTTCACGAAAGAGCGACACTTTCCTCCTGTACAAAAAACCCCGTGACCAAAGTACTTCCCCCAACCCCCCCCACTGGGCTGTATCTCTCCTCTCATCGCCGCCCCCACCTTGACATCGGGTCCCCGACCCCTCTCATCTATCGACTTGCAATTTGATAGAATCCAACTGCGCCTTGAAGATAGAAACGATTGAAGTGGGCGTGTTTCAAGTTGATTTCCCCAACGCATAAACTTATGGTTGCCAAGGTGCCTCCCCATCCAAACGGCGTGCTGTAGATTTTCAGCGGCCCCCCTTGAAGTCGTTATCTAATTCTCTAGGATTCCCCAGAAGATAGTCTTGGTTTCCCTTACCGCGTTTGCTAATAGCAAAATCTTCGGCCTCCCACAACTTTGCTCAAAATCTGGCAAGGATGGACCGAACTTCCAACCCCCTCAGTCTCCCTCTCATCAAAGCCCAGGGTCTCGCCTGAGTAACCTCAAAGCTAAAGGATCAGAATTTCGATTGCCATCCTCCCTGTTTGGAGGTTAGTGACCCTCCCCTCCCCATTCAGTGGCAGTTTCTTTCCCTTTTCCTCGGCTTGTCTAATCCCCAGTCAAATGGGGTCCCTTTCCACCTAGGTTCAATTCCAACGTCCCTGGGACACTTACCTGTAAATACTTTCCGTTTAAGGAGAAAGTTAGTAGCCCTGAATAATCTCTTTTTCAGTGACATTCTTAAGCCGATAAGCCTGTACGGTACCCTAAAAAAGATTACTACAGTTTTCTACGACGCTCTTAGACTGCTGTGTTCCAGTTCTCAAACGGCTTGCCTTGTTTGATTTTGCATTCTTTCCGTTCCGATTTCCCTGATTTTTCCCCCCTGTCCCGCACCGTTTTGAATTAAGAGTTCTAACTGCTTCTTCTCCTTTCGAGGTTCCCCCATTTCCGACACGCTTTCCCAGAAGTACAAGAGGTTAATTTTGCCCCCCCCAGGGTATGTGACTTAGACCTTGATTTTTAGTCCACAAGTCCGTACCTATTCCTCACGGATACCCCAGGTCCCTCCTCCACCGCCGACTTCCCTCGCGCTTTTGCATCGGCGTCGGTTCTTCCTCTCGTCAACACTTTTCTTATAGTTCCTCACGTTCTCCATCACCTTCGGCCCTGACTTTATCCTCTTTGCTTTAATATCAGTTTGTGTTGTTGTTAGGATCGACCTTTTCCCTTCGGTGTCAATCCTCGTTGCTGTTCCAAAAGGTGAGAACTTAAGCACCTTAGTTCGGAAGCAAACAGGTGGTCGCTCGTTTTCTCCCTAGGAGTTCCCCGCCTGAATCGAGCTGCTGAGTAGCAAGCCCTTTCAATAAATAGCGCCCCGGATTTATCCTTGCCTTTTTCGCATCTCACAGTTCTCCTCTCACAGAAGTCGATTTGTTGTTAATAAACCTGTGCTCTTCTCTTGCCACGTCTTCATGAAATCGCTGGGTCCCCTCCCCAAGGCCCACTTGACATTCAACAGACTCAGGTAGATTCTCCACGGTGCTTGTAAAAGTTCGTGGCTGATCTCCCTTCTGCCGATGCCGTATCGGTACCTTCCTTTAGCCCCATTAATCATTCGCCATCATGCATATCTGCGTCGTCGAATGAGTCCCTTTTTTTTTATCCCTCTCATGCTATCCTTTTTTACCTCCTTCCCGCACCGTTCTTATGCTGCCCGCTCCCAGACACTAGGGCGTTGCCCGGGATCTGTTCACTTCAACTGGACCTGTTCCTCGGACTTTTTCCCCCCCCCTAGTACACCTTTTCTGCCCTTCATGATGGGTGAGGCCGCCAAGACCATCATATTAGGACATTTCAAGAACCTTTCCCTAGGAGTTAGGTTCTTGCACCTTCGAACTCTTCCACACTCGCTGCACTTTTTAATGATGGATCTCCCTGTTTTGAATCATTCGTGATTTTTATCCTTCTCCACCGATTTGGATCTCTGAATTGTTTAGAAGACTTTCCCCTTTGTTTCTCTTCATCTCCCAATCCCTCTTTGTTCTCATCTGCTCTGGTGTAATTTACGATTCTCGCGTGATAAATTGCTCTCCGTTATTCCAAGTATTCCCCGTAACGATATTCGATACCGCACCATTCCTGAAACTCCTTCTCCCCCCTCACCCATGCAGCTAGCCGTTTTTTCTGGGCCCCTGTTTTTCCCCCTCAGTTTCCTGAGTCTTAAATTTCACGGCACACTCCGGAAACGGTCTATCTTCATCGGCATCTTCTTAACGTGCTTTCTTCAAGTGCCCTTCGAGGATGCGTGTTTCTCTCGTAAAACCTCTTTGTCCCTGGAGCTTCTCTTATTCATAAGTAATGTTTGCACCGTTGTTGCTTTATTAGTCTCTATCCTTATCCATTATCCTTTTTTCTTCGTACCGTGTTTCCCTCACTATTTCCCCCGATACTCCCTTTCCCCAGTCACTGCTTCTGCTCAACTGATTCTTTATTAACGTCCCATACTTCCCCCAATCTTTCCAGGGTTCCTGCCCTTGTCCAGACTTCGCATCTGCTCTGTCGGCATTTAAACCAAACTTCAGCCAACACCCCTCTTTAAGGTGTTCTCTCTACCCCCTCGGATAGTCATATCTCCTACCAATTCTCCAAACCGCTGGGATCATATTAAGAAGCGAGTAGCAGACCTCGACTCTGCCTGCATTGACAAAACTCTTGTTTTTATGGATGAAGAATCCATGAGTTGCTTCATATACGGGACTAACCTTTTCCCAACTTGGCGGACCCGTTCAAAATTGGTCAAAGTCCTCACCCTTATGCCTTTTTTTTTCCATCCCCCCCAGTACTCTCTTTAGATTCCTTCCCACTTGCCTATACCACCGGAATCGATGCCTTTTGATCGATTATAGCAACCCCTGAATAAACTGCCTGGCTTTACCCGCCTTCTTGACGCAGAGAGCGACCCACCGGTCCCTCCCCATCTCACTCCGGGAAAATTTCCAATCGCTGATTCAGGGTGACTCCCTTAGGTTTCGTCGTACCCTACCATTCATAGGCAACCGACTACATACCCTCTACATCACGACTGGGCGCCCCGATGACGGGCATTGGACCCCCTCATAACATTAAGATACTCACAAACAGACAAATTTTTCCCTAACGGGCTGGCCCCTGCACTTCACGCGGAAATTCAAGAACGAGGAAATAGAGCCTCTCCCTCTTTTGGCACTATATGTGCATGTATCGCCCTTCAAGCTAACTCACGACCTGCAATAACCCCCGGCCCCTCCTGGTCCACTGGTTCTTCAATACTCGAGGTGATGTTTACTCGGCGCATTAGTGACAACTTCCACCGATAGTGGAACTCATTCGTGTTCACGTTCATTCATACTCACTCTCTTTCCGTCCCACTCCCGGATTTTGATATGGGACCCGACACTGCGGAACCAGCAGCACACCGTTTAAAAAATTACGAAAGCGGTTTCTTTGGGTTCTCCACTCTTTTAATACTTTGAGCCCCACAGGGTGCTTCCATACCCAGGAAAAGAATCGTGCCTCCCCTGAAAGCCTTCCTTCCCGATGAAAGACACACCCCCCCCATGGACTTACCGTGCGCCTTTTCAGGCCTGGTCATGTAGACAAGAGGACAATACCCTCCCCTGGCAGGCGTCCTAAGTTGGCGTTGCCCCATCAACCCCCAAAATAGACCCCTGAACCCCTCCAGAAGTAACCACCTTCACACAACCCCCCGCTGGTTGGCAGGATCATGCCTCAATATGCATTTGGACCCTCTCTGAACCTTCAATGTATCTCATTGGATTTCTTCTCGCGCTATTTTTTTAATAATAAGAATTCCCTGAACTACCAACAATTCAATTCGGACGTCAGATTCTCTTCTCTCCTTCCTTGTGTTGGGCCGAGATCCCCCTTCGCTTGATGTTTTCTTGTCCCCCCCTGTTCTAATTCTTCTTAGTGTGATCAAATTTGATCGTCTGTCAAATTAAATTGAAGATCCCTGTTTATGTACCACTTCAGATTCTTTCAGCAAATCCTTCCAACCCCCTCTTCTCTTATGTGTGCATAATTGTTGCGACGTCTATTTTTACCTGTCTGTTCAGTGCTGACGCAAACGAATGAGGGACCACCTGCCCCCTCTTTCTGCTTGATTTGCGCTTCTGATAAGAGATTTCTTCCTCCTCCGTAACTCCTTTCCTAAAGGCGTGTGATTCATTCTTTCCCTCCTCCTCTTCAGCTCCCACCCCGCTTGAGTGAGCGTGGCATTCATATGAGTACTTTCCCGGTTAGGACTCTCGGTAAGCACTTGCTACCAGAGAACCTTCGTAAAGCTTTTGGAAGAAACGCACATTTTGAGGATATAGTATCATGGTCCGTGCCTACCCAGCCTTGATATTTCCATGTGTCGAGTGACGATTAACCTACAGTGACCCCGACTGAGGAACCTTCTTCGACTCCCCTCTTTAGGAAGTAAACGCCCCAGGTATTGTACAAGTTTGACCAACAGCTCTTTCTCTTGTCAATCTTAGTCGCTGTGAAGAACACGCTCCCAATCAGTGGGCCCATCTAATAGACTTCTTTTTAATTCTTGTAGTACTTCACTGTATGGTTCAGTGCAATCCGCGTCGTTTCGCCACGAATTGATGTATTTTTGTTCAGATCTGAATCGTTATGGATATCCAGTAGCCCCCTGTCCAAGAGTCGTTGTGCAGAGTACGGTGGCTTTTGGTCACCAGAGTTGTCTTCGGGTCGCATTAGACGATGACTGCTGTCCCTCAGCCAAGTTCTCCAGGGGAAGTTCGTTGACTCCGGCTCGGATGCCATCTCTGCCCCACTCTTGTGAAGATGTCGCAGCAAACTCTCCAGATCCCTTCATTGAAGGTCTGGAGAATCGATCCCTAGAACCCTCTCCCACCTGGACATATTCATTTTCTTCGAAAGAGGTATCTTGTGGAGGGCCCTTGTTCCCAGCTGTGATTCTTCTCCCTTTTACCTTTCCTAGTTTTACCCTTGTCCATTTCCCCCATAATCATATATTGCTCCCCTCCCCCTCGGATACTCACATAGGAACTCTCTCCCAGAACAGTCTCCGGCAACATATCTCCCTTCCGGAAGGATGCCTCTGACTCTCCCCTTTTTTTCTATTGGAGTATCTCCCGCTATGCAGGCCTTCGTTTCGAATGTCCCCTGATTTCGTGCCCGTTTATGTCTCCTGCGAGCTAAAAGAAGATGCGACTTGTACCTCCCCCCTTTCCGGAAAAGGGTCTTGACCAGCCTGCCTCCCTTTAATGAAGGTTACTTTGGCGCCATCTTCTCCTGGAGTACAGCTTTCACGCCCTTTATAGCTAGTTGGACAACCGTCCTAAAGAAGACAATAGAACTTCAGAGAAAACTGTACCCCAATCCATTAACCCTTTTAGATATCTTTCGCCTCCCATTTTCCCTCTGTTATACTCTCTCCATTTTCCTTTTTCATTCCAGGAATAGGATGGAATCATCTCGATCTACCCGTGGCCGTGTTGCTGGTTCGTGATTGGGTGCCCCCCAAACGAACCCATTCTTTGCTCTTTCCACGCATCCCAAACCTTCCTTATTGTTGGATTCTCGTCACTTTTGTCCTCTTGGCTGTATCGAATGCTGAAGTATCTTCCCTCCCCGAGCGATAAAGGGTCTCACAGTACCTCCCCGATCCCAGTTACACAGTCGCACCTTATACCCCTGAAACCTTCTTTTTTCAACTATATAATAATTCCCCCTTTTCGCCCCGAGGTCTCGTCTCTTCCCAACTACCCTCAATGTCCAAGGTATCCGAGGAACTCCCACTTTTTCCTCCCCTACGAAAACTATAATCCTTCATTTTCCAAAGCTCTACCTTCAAGTCTTTTGTTGGCCCGCCTCACCAGAATCATAACAACCCTGGTCACTTTTCCCACCTTCCTTTAAACTCCGGTCCGCTTTACCATCCGTTTAGGCCCAGTGTTCGTTGAGAAAGGCCCCCCATGGTCAACCCTTTTAACCCAATCTCAACTCCTTGATTCCTTCCCCCCCCCTCTGAATCATGTTAGCTACCCGTTATATCCTTTAGGAGCCCTCTAAAAGGAGAAGACCTTTTTTTCTTAAGAATATTACTACGCTTCCGCTCCCTGCAACCATGTACCAGACATCGTTAAACCGCGTGTTCCCGCCTTGAACTGTCTCACTGTAATAGACTGGGCCCCATCCTGTCTCAAGACCTTGAACCAGAAACACAGGTGCCCCACCGTTTGGCGAATTATGTTTCCTGTCTCTTCTTTGTTAATCTTGAGAATACCATACCTTGATCACTACGCCGTCTCCTCAAGGTCCCCCTCTCAAGTACCGCCCTTTCATTAGGGCGCGGGCTTCGTCCGACCAAATTTGGAACTCCCCTTCCCGAACGGCGAGCCCCCAAGTCTTTAACCTCTCCCTCTATACTTTCTGTGTTGAGGAGACTTCACCCTTAGTTGCTTAGAACTTAGGCTAGGATCCCCACTTTTGCGTGGGATCGAGCCTGCCCGCTCCATCCTATTAACCTCTGAGGTCTAATTTCGCTCTCCCTTAGACATGGTCAAACGCGCGAGGAGTGCACTTTTCTCTTTGGATCAGCTTACCACAATGCGCCTAAGTAAGGCGCTGGTTTCCAGATGTGTCTCCTTGAACTTCAGTTAGTTAATTCGCGCCTCAAGCACCCGTTTTTCCAACAGCGCCGGTAGGAAGCTGACTTGCCACGCGCTTTCACCAGTTCAGCATTGCGCGAACGGTATAATTTCCTCGCGTATTATTTACAAACATTTAGTTTCCCTTCCTCCTTCTCAATATAACTGAGCGCCCTCTCCTTCGTTAATAGTTTTTGTGAGTCCACGTAGCATTGCTTTCGGCTTACTCCTTCTCCCCCTGAAGTTCTAGAGTTTTCCCTGAACTAGGTCTCTCATGATTTATTCCCACCTTCAACTGCTTTAAACCGGTACCTCTGGCCAAGTGCATCCAATAGTTGATCCGTCATGTTTTGTTTCTTACGCCGAAAATTTCACTCTCCTTACCCAAAGAACTCCGCGTGCGAGGTGCTTTCATTGTTAGAACTTCCAGTCTTGATGATATCGTATGCTTCTTTATTCATCTGACTCATCTTCGTCACCTCAGGATAGAAAGAGTGTCTCGCCCTCTACTTGAACTCTTCTGTTCCTGTTCTTTTTCCCTCCTCCCCTATTATAGGGGCCTCCGTCGTTTGACGGAAGAATCCTCCTGATTGAGCTTTGTATAATGAAGCTCTTCAGTTCCCTCCTGAAATCCTATCCCGAAAAATACATCCTCCTGTCCTCCTACCCATAAGCGCCCGAAGGTTATTTCTGTTTCCTCAGAAGTGTCTCACCCTACCCGTTACGGAAACGAGAAACACCC
>Ga0179591_1357984_pt1 | contig 19940 bp, 18 predicted proteins | sample CZOMad2_1_08_16f_FD_182891 | JGI IMG/M metagenome (GOLD analysis project Ga0179591, IMG submission 182891) | Vadose zone soil fungal communities from Angelo Coast Range Reserve, California, USA - CZOMad2_1_08_16fungal (PacBio error correction) | ecosystem: Environmental > Terrestrial > Soil >... | reverse complement strand
AGAGGAACGTTCCCCATCGTCCGAAGATGCTTGGGCCAGTTTTAGCTACTTCCCTTCAAATTGGCCCGAATCCCTACTTCTTGAGGATAGGCAATTCTGTTCCCCTCTCTTCACCCAGATCTTCTCACTTAGCCGGGGTAGCCAGAGTCCTTTTTTTCCATTTTTTCGAAGTAGAGATTGAGCTTCCTCAAGGATCAGACCCGTTGATGGCGTCCCGCCTTGTTAGTAGATTCCCCTGGTCTCTATGTTCAGCTTCCCCGCCCGCTTTTGGCTGTTTTCCGTAGTTTTTTTCCCAGGTGATTGAGTAGCGGCTCATCCGGCACCTTTGAACGGGGGTTTCTCCCTAGCACTCTGTCTCCCCCTTATTCTCCCGTGGGCAATTCGGAAGGCTCTATTTCCTTTTGCAAGCCTCAGAGTTATAACTGTCCCCTCCCGGGTTTACAATCTGATCCGTGAGTAACCATATGGGCGCATTCGACGATTGCTATTTTCTATGTGTTCTCTTGGTCGCGTGATGAAGGCGCTTCCATCTCTGTGAGCCGAGCTTTCATCGACTTGAGCTCTTAGAATCCACTTGCTCCCTTCTATCCGCTTGCGCTTTTAGTGTGCCTTTACAACTCGGTGAAAAATCGCACATTTTGTTCATTGTCCCCACCCTGAGAGGTGACTCACATTCTGGCTGGAGACAGATCTCTTAGGTTATTGTGTTCAACCGTTTCTTTCCCCCTTTTTTTTGGGTTTTTTTGGGGTAGGGTACACCCGGTTTCTCAACCCCTTTTTATCTCAGCGCTCGAAGCCGAGGATGACCTTGCAGTTTGCCCGAGCGTGCATTATTCCTGTTCCCGATACGCCTCCTCGACCGGATATTTCAATCTTCCATGCAACACGCTTCTCCAAAGAAGATTGCGCCACACCAACGGATCGCCCTGAGGTTCCCCTTCTCTGCGTCATACAACTCCAGCTGTTTTGGAAGTGATAAACGGCTTCCGATTTCATTTTTCTTAGGGAGTCGGATCGAATCCCAGATGCGGCTCTCGCCCCCTTCGATTCCTTCTTACCCGAGGGGGACGGCTTCCTAAGGCTTCCCCCCACGTGTAGTGACAGGAAGCTGCACTGCCGCCTAACTCTGCCAGGTCCCATCTTTAGAGCTTACTCAACCCCACCATGAAGAAGGCCACCATTTTTTTTTTGTCAGTACCCTTATTTATCTCAATGAAGTCCACCCCCTGTGCGTAAGCACTGTTTTGTTTTTTGGCGTGGCTTTTTGCCAAGATGTGCGGAGGATCGGGCGTTGTAACACGTCTTCCCTCCCTCCCGGTGGCCCGAACCTTCATATCCTCCCTATCAATCAAATGCCTTGCCAACATCCTGTTCTTCACTCGTTTTTGAATACTGCGGGGCGACGTGATCTGCTCTTTCTCACACCTGGGCGCGTTTCGCGTTGAATCAATGGAATTCTTTTCCCAGACTTCTGTTAGCTTGTACAGAAGCATATGGTCTCTCCGAGAGCCACCTCTCCCCCCCTGAAGTAATGCTCTAGCCGCCCCCATTCTCCTTTAGCCTGTACCCCAGCTTTGCCATAACCCCTATTAGAAAAGGTGACCGGATGTTTGGGTGTTGAGCCCCTTCCCTTAGTTGTCGGTTCACTTCGTTTCCTCTCGAACTCCCAAACTTGCCACTTTGGCAGATTTCCTGCGTCATTTAGACTGTGCTTCTCTTTCTTTTAGGAGCTCTTCTGGTGGCCGCTTTTCCCATTGTGCTTTGTGTGTGTTTTCGCGTGTCCTGCCGTGAAGAGAATCCTGCTTCTTTTCGACCCCCAATCGCCTAGACAGTCAATCCTGGTCACTTCCTTAATATGACCCCTTCATCGAAGACCGTACGAATAGATCTTTTGGTCGGCCCCCTGACTCGTGCCCAAATGAACCACCTTTCCTGGACCTTTTGGCGAGTGCGGAATAAAGATGGCCCTCCCATGTGCGCCCTTGCCCGAGTGTTCTCCTTAGACCTTAGGGCTTTTTTCTGGTGTGTTCTGACCCGCAAAAACCGCGACCCCGTCTAGCGCCATTTTGGACCCAACTTTTTGTTCCCCCCTAACTTCCTTTTACCATGCCTGCACTCTCTCTGGAGGCCTCCCCGCTTTTTTTCTATTCGAATTCTCCGTTGGGATTGTACGAGGTACGTTTTCCCTTCTTCTGTCCCTGAGCACCCCTCTTGTCACGCGCTGCCAGAATTAGCGAGGTTTCCGCCCTTTCTGAAATTCAAATTGGATGAGATCCTTTCCAGTGGGAGTTTCACTCGACAGTTGCCTTGTTTTTTTCGACGCAACTGACACTTCCGTTTCTTGACGGGTTCCGCTTAAACTGGAATGTCCTTATGGCCCCTCATTCACAGAATTTCACAATACCTTTCCAGCCGATTGAGATTTCTTACGTGTGATAGCCTGTAGAATCTCCAACAGCCCCACTAGTGGTTACCCTTTTTTTTTGGTGTGTTCTGGTCTCCCCCCTTCTGTGAGATGAATTCCTCCTGTTTTTTTGAGCCTGCTGTCTGCTCCAGTGCGCTAGATTGATGGTTTTTCCCCCCCCTTGTTCGATCTTGGCAAAGCTCAACATAGTAGTCCCATCTTTTCCTCCTCCAGAGAGTGACCCTCCTACTAATCCTCTTCTTCGTGACGGCGCCACTAAGGCTCAGCCATGGCGCCAGAAGTGTGAGGTCCTTCTCCCCTTCTATTGCATTCTGTTCTTCAATCTTATTTCGAGTGAACCTCCTCCATTTCACTCAGGCAGCGATCGTAGAGCTTAGACTCTTTAAATTTCCCCCCGAGGACCCCCCTCTTCTCCGCGCCCTTTGGCCCCCCGTAAAGAATCCTCATTTTTCTGTTTTTTTTGCCCTCCACCATTTGCAAGCCTTTCCCCCCTTGATGCAACGGATCGGCCATCGTTTCGTGCCGCCCCAGTGACAGTTCTTCTTCCCATCGTTCTTCCCAATGCCGAAATCCCTCTTTTCTCCTGCGATTTGGATCCAAACACCTCGCTGTTCACTTTTCTCCTGATGAAACTTGTCGGAATGGTACGCTGTGTCTCCTTTGCTCACGCACCGATTCCGCTTATGCTCGCGGTCTCCACAAGCCATCCCGCAGATCCCTTGCTGTTTTTCCCTTAAGCAATTCCCCTTCAGACATTACTGTGCTGGTGAGGTTTTCTTTACCCTCCTTTTATCTTTTTTTTTGTTCTAGATAACAACGTTCCCAGCCCTCTTCTTCCAAATGGCCTCCCCCCTACCCCGTTTCACGAGACGTCTCTTTTTAATATGCTTACTATTGAACGAATCAGTTCCCCCTTCCCCCCCTCATCGTTTTTTCACCAGAAAAAAATTTATAGCCATTCGGCTTTTATCTGACTTTATCGTCCTGTTGTTTTTCTTCATACTTCCCCTAGATTGCATCGGACTTAGTTCCATTTAAGATATGTTCCGCAAACTGCGGACCTGACTCCCCCTCCAAGGTAATTCATCCCTTCAAAGGAACTTTTCTCTTTACATGGCTTCCACCACCCCCCCCTTCTTGATATTTGGACGGATCTCCTCCCCGTTAGCACCCAGAGCTCCTCGGATTACCCCTCACCGTGCCCCTCTTTCCCGCCTCCTATCATCTTTTCCCTTTCGTTTTCATCTCCTCAGGATGATACGGGAATCCCTATCTTCTCGGCTCATTTCTTTAGCCGCTCCCTGCTCGTCTTCCTCTCGGTCCTTTCCATACATAAAGCCGAGGCACTTACTTTTGATTATCTTCCGTCGAAGCGCTCCCCTTCACGGCTAACTATTTGCAGGCAAGCCAACTCTTTTTTTCCCCTTGACAGCGGGATTTTTTCCCAACTGCTTGCTAAAAGACCCCGTTTACCCCTCCTCCCTTACCAGGTGCAGATCAAGCAAGTTTTCCATGCCTTCAGTTTGCAACACACAAAACCCCGAAACACTCCAATTGTTTCTGCTGTCTGCCCCGGTTTGTCTAATTCTCCTGAGCACTCTATACCCCGATCGACCCCTCGCTTCGTCATGTTCTTCATTCTGTTCTCTTTGGGTTAGCAGCTTTCCCCCCACAACCCCTCGTCCGACCCTTCCAAGGAACATGAGCCCCTGGGAAGTTTACTCATCTAACCTTTCCTCTCCTGCCGCCCCCCTGCGTCCATGACTTAATAACCTTTTTACTTGATTCCAGTTGTGTGAGTCTTTTTCGAGCTTATTCGCTGCGGTCCTCTTGAAATATGGCGGCGGTCACGTCCTTTTTTAGTTCCTCACGAGAACCTTCTCCTCCCCCCCAACTGATCCGCAGTCCCTCTTTCTTACGACATGCAGAAGACATTCCCTCAAGTGCTTGGTATTCTTGTGTGAACCACCTTTATCACGTTCGCGATTTAGTCCTATCTCATTTTTTTTTTTTTTAGTGGTTCCTCCAACAAAGCGTGAAGTTTCGCTTTGCATCCTACAGGAAACTCCCTGTTTCGCGATGCGATGTGAATGTCTCTTATGATGACTCTCCCAGGCAGCTGGTAAATGCTTTTTTCTTGGGAGTTTTGGATTGGTGAAGGTGCCTCCATATAGCGACTCACTCTCTTAGGGCTGCAGGTTATTGCTCCTGATTCCCCCCCCCGGTAACACTTTATGCTTTCGGTAGATTTTCCCGTTCTATCGAGGATTCTCTGAAGAGCGTCGATACCCAAACAGAAATGGTCAAGTCAAGCTGGTCCTCACCATCAGCGAGATGGAGGCCCCCCGAACCTTCTTATATCATCCTTCTCCCTTTTTTAGAACGGGTTTTCCGGTGGGCCCATCCCAACATGTCCCTAGGTCTCTACTATGCTATTGATAACAACCCCCACCCCCACAATTTATTTTATAGCTTTCCCCTTTCTCATTATTTCTCCGGCCCTCATCGTGGCCCTCCCTCATTTAGAATCACTTTCTCGGAAGTCTGCCGAGGATTCCTGGTTGATTTATACGAGATAGCTATCCTAGTCTTCTTTTATAAGTCTGATTCGGCTAATCTTTCAGTCGACTCCTAACGTGCACTCCTTTTCATTTATATCGCAGGATTCCCCCTTTTTTCTCAAAGACAGAGCCTTTCTAGCGTTATCTTTGAGTTTTTTGCCCCACTTCTACATTTGGTTCTTTATTCTGGGCCAGATATGTATCTAAGACTGTCCCACAGGATCCCTCCCAGTTTAACACCTCCACGTCCCCGAAGCGCGGACTTATTCTTTTTTGCCCTTCTTTTTAAGCGGACAAGTGATTTCCCCCGATATGGGCGTTTTGCGCGTCCACCCTGATTTCCCTGGTGGAGCCTAGCGCATAGTTAATCGATTCTACCCCAAGAGGGATGCATTTCCTTCCCTTTTCCCGGGGGATTGCCTTTCTTTCCCCGTCAAAAAGACTATGATGTGTACTCCACGCAAGTTCTCTGAGCCTCCTGGCTCTTCCTGTTCCGCTTCCTACCGTAAGAGTTTTTGGACGCATTATCACTCCCCCCCGTTTTGAAAGTGGAAGTGGGGCGCTGAAAGACAGGGAGTCCGAGCGTGCTCTGTTTGTTTACCGCTCTTTGCCCCCCCCGCCTTCCCCCCGATATGGAAGATCACTCTTCAGTGTTTTTAGTTCTGAGGCGTCAATCCTCTTCCTTAATTAAGATTCTCTCACCCTGCCGAGAATGCTTAGGGCGCCGCTTATTAATCTAATTTTGCTCAAATTAGAAGTTTGAGACACTCCGGTTACAAATACCGCTTCCCCCCGAATCGCGATTACATCCCCCACCCATCTAGAAGCCAAGAGCTCTCCTATTGTGGGGTCTTAAAAGAGTCGACGTGCACCCTCTCATCTTCTCTCGAGGAAAGGGTGGAGGCCCTTCCCACCTTTTTTCGTGCTTCTCTGGACGCTACAGAGCATCCCTCCTCCTGAGACCCCAGTTGCCCACTTATCATTTTCTCTGCAAAAGCGCCCACACCCCTGGTTCCCAACCCGCGGTAATGCTTTCACTTTTCTTAGGACTGGAGCTCTCCATTTTCAAGATATTTAAATCTGCCGCGTGCGCCCCTTCCCGCTAAAAGCGTGATCGATTTGAAATGGCTTCCCTCTCTTCTGATCCAGCGTAAGACATAACCGTTCGCCCTACAAAGATCCTCACCTGCTCGACGTTTATGAAACGTATAGCCTGCCGCGAACAGGCAGCCCCCATACCCCTGCTTTCCTCGCTCAAAAACGTCTGCCCTGCAGGATTTTTCATCTCCCTTCTTGTCAGCTGGAACCCTCGAACCCTTGGTAGTGCTCGAGACCCTGATCGTTTGACACCGTTGATCACGCTCCCTTCAGCGACAGTCGCCTTTCCCCTCCCTACTCCCTCGTAGCTCCCTTACATTCTCTTTTTCGTCGTAGGCTAAAACAGCTCCTTCTCTCTCCTTCCCCAAACACTGGGCCCCCTGAGGCAACAGATGACTAAACTTTCCGTCTTGAGGTTCCCCCCGCCTCTTCCCTTCCCATTGAACATGGCAGCCAGAGTCACCTCCCTCTAACCACTTTCTCCCACCAATCCAACCCAGCGTCCCGTTAGTTGAGGATCCTTCCCTGCTTTTTTAACCGCCCCTATTCCTTTTTCTCTCTCTTCCCTCCCCTGATGCTTCCCTTATAGCGGCTCCCTCGCGTATATCGTTTCACCTACTCCAGATCTGACGCCCCCTTTCCTTTTGGCTTTGTTCGCGCCGAGACGGTCCTCGATTTTTGCGGCGTCCATTCGCAAATGTCGGAGGCTACCCGTTCTTCCCCCTCGAGCCTGATGCAGCAGTTATTTTTTTCTCACCCTACACAAGTTGTTTTCCATTCTTTTTTCGTGCCCTTGCCGATTAGACGTTGTACCCCATCGAGAAGCCTCTTTTCCATCGTGTTTTCAGGAAGGTCGCGCTTTTCCATTTCGTCCCGTACGGCGCGCTCTGCTTAAAGACGATCTCTTCTTTCTTGAGTTGGAGCGGTTCGGATTCTCCCGGTTGGGGCCAGCAGGCCCTTCTGTATTCCGGCAGTTGTTTGCGCGGTAAAGAGAAGTTTTTTTCTTGGTTTTAGACGGTGATCATATGCCCTCCTTACCTAGAGATGTTTAATTCTTTTCCGAGATTTTTTGCGTTTATCCCGGATCATCCTTGCTTCGTAAAGGACAACGGAGGGGTGCCCTCTTTCCCCTCATTTTGATAGATTTAATTTTTTCCCCTTGGTGTCTAGTTTCTTAGCGACTTTACCCAAGGAGTGCCCCCGCTGCGAGGCCGGGGGTCTCGATGTCCTTTTTTTTTTGGTTCTGCCCCCTTTCATGGGAGCGCGGCGCGGCTCTGCTGTGCAGACTGAGGGCCGGGTCTTCGCATGAGGTCATGGACGTTTCGCCGGACGTCTAATCTCAGATGACTTTCTTTGCAGGCCCCCTTGCTGGCTCCGTGCGCGGATGCACGGGTCTCCTCCCCCCCTTTTTCCCCCCTCCCCATCAATAGCAACTTATACCACTTCTTTTTTCAGCTTGCGGGACAATGTTTTGGTCTTCTTCTTTAATCTAGTTTGTTTTTTTTGTAACCGACACTGCCCCCGCTTTTCAAAGGGCCCCCGAGGTAGTAGAGAGAGCCTCTCCGAGGCGGACGATGAGTGCGCACCGGGTCCCAATGACTCACCCTCTCCCCCTTTCGTTCTTCGATCTTACGATAGGTAACTTTTTCCGACCTCAATCCAGCTAGACCCCACAGCTTATCTCAAGATCGAAAGACTCATTATTTTTTCTCTATTCCTCTTCAGGTACCAACTTCTTGTTAACGTCTTCGGATTTCATTGCATCGAACCCCCTTGCTCTTTCCTCAGGGTAATTGTTTTCTGCAGGTTAGGGACACCTGAAGAAGGCAGGCAAGGTGCCGGTCGAATATGCAAATCGCCGCTTTTTTCAGTCTTCCAGATGGCACAAACACCATGACGAAGCTGTCAGTTGACGGCCCCCACTTTTGAAAATTCCAGTAAAATTGTCCCTGCCCCACTCCTTAACGAAACACCATCTCGATAGTTGGACGACCCACACGAGTTGATCCTTGTCCGCCGTTCCAAGTTCTAGATCATTTAGGACCCCCTTTAGAAAAGAATAATTGCATGATGAAGAAATCCTCCTATCCCTCCTTTAGTTTGTGGACATGATGCAAGTGCTCCTGTCCAAACCGTGTTTCAGTGTAGGCCCCCTTATTAATGTGCTTTTTATAGGCCTTCCGGGCTCTCAGTCTCTGCTTGATCCGGTCCTCCCCCTTACGTTGCTCGTTGCCTGACAATTCCAAAGGATCAATTTCTTCCACGCCCAGAGACCCCTCCCAGAATTTCCCGATCTGCATTCGCTGGTGTGTTTTCAGTCCTTTCGGTTCGGTAACGGAACGTTTTTGGTCTGAACAATGCGCAATTTTTTCGATCCTGATGAGTACATTTTTTTTTTCTGGTTTTTTCATGCAGGCTTTCCTGTCTGCAACAGTTTTGGCCCTTAGGCCAGTCTCCGCCCCCCTCTTCCTTCTGAGCTTCCATTCATAAATTTACCCGTCCAGATGGCCCCTTGCACTTCCCTGGCGGAGCCTGGGCCTCCCCTGCGGCCCCAAGCCCTTCCCCCCCGGCTGCGCATTGGCAGCTTCCCTCCTTCCTTCCCAAACCCCGCTCCATTTTTCCCGGGTTTATGAAAGAGCCCTTAGGCTTCCTTCGTCTTTTTCCCCGACTCATAGACGAAGAACTCGCTCCCTGCGCAACGGATAAGGTTTTTCCCACCCCCCGTCTGCGTCCGCCCTATGAGCTTCTGCGGCTTAGACAGATATGCTTGACATTCCTTCAATCTTGCCATCCGAGAGGTTCTTTTCAATCACTTTGAATTCTTCCTCCCCCGGTCCACTGCAGCCGCCAGCAATCATCCTTACAAACTGCTAAACACGTCCCCTCCGTAACGAGAGGTCCGTCGACCCTTCGCTTCTGTCGTTAATAGGGACGTCGTCGGGGGTCCCGCCCACTGCCCATTTCCCTTTCGTGGGTATTTCCGGTTTGCTGCGAAATGATGTTCCTTTCTACTGCCAAACCCCCTTCTCTTCCCCCTCCTTTTTCCCTAGAATCTCCAGTCTGAGCGCTTGGGGCGATCGCGTTCTCGACCCGCAGGTTCAAGCCCCCATGACAGTTGAGTCCCCCTGCGGTGGTTTGTTCCGCAGTCCCCTTTGCGGATACTTCTCCATTTTTACCTTTGTGCGGCGGCGCCTTTTTTGGCGAACTCTTTTTTTCGGCAACCAGTCCCTTTTTTTTCTTACTTCAAAAACTCGCCGTCGGGTCACTTTATTTTTTTTCTTTTGACCTTTTCCGATAAGATATATCCTCGTTGGACTCGCGTGCCTTCTGCGTCCGACGGAGGATCACTTCCCCCCCCTTCCGCCGTTATGGCCTGAATCCCTTATTACGCATTCCAAGGATGGGCATTTCCATTACCCTCTCTTGCTGGATGAAAATAATATTTTGATTTAAGGCGTTGTCATCCCGAGTTTAGAAGGTCTGGGGTCTGACCAAAAATTCAGTTCTCCTTGACTCCTAGCTTAAATCTCCCTCACTGAATTGGGGGGTGTAGAAACATTTTCCTCCACGTGGCTTCCCAGAATGGATTCCCCAAACTGATCCCTGATATTGAGTCTTGTGTGTCCATGCCTTACCCCGAAACCGACTTCTCTTCCTTTGACGTCTTTGAATAGTGACCCCTTTTTTTTAGAGTCGTTCTAACCCCTTCTTCCTAGGGGATTCCCACGCCTGAATGGCGCCGTCTACCAATTTGCCCATTCCCCCATAGTCCTTTTTCAGCTTTGACCCCCGTCAATTCTCCCACGATTTCCGAACCTACCTGATTAAACGCCCTTCTTTCATTTAAGGACCTAGACACTTTCGTGCATTATCAATTATCATTTTTCTGTGTTGTCGATTATCTCCAGGGCAGAGCAGCCTGCAGTCTCCCTTTCCTCTGGCTTGAAGTCGCCGAGCATCGTCTTCAAGTTTTTCTCTTTCCCGAGAAGGCAACGCCCCCCCATCGGTGAAGAAGCATCCAGGTTCCCGAACGTACCCCGTGCAGTAATCTTCCTCCGAGTAGAGGATTGTTTTTTTACTAGTCCTCCGGATTCACATTCAGTATATAATTCTTCGCCAGGAAACTCCATGTCCATGCGGCAATCACCTGAGTCCGTCTGAATACATAACAAGTCGCTGGCACATTGGATCACCAAAAAACCCCCACTTCTATCTTTTCTTCTTACAAACAGTCACAAATTCTGATCTCGAATTTTTTTTCCCCCCGCAACTCCTCCTGCAGATGCCTTCCGCCCCCCCCCCGAATAACCAGACCTTTAGTTACTCTTTTCATTTTCCCCTTTTTGCAGGGACTTCGAATTCTATAGTTTTTTCCCTTGATCAGGATCCAACGGACTTGAAGTCCCCTTTCCGGAGCCGGATCCCCCATCTCATCGTTGGGAAACATTGGCTTCTCTGCTTCTGCATGATCGTCGCTCTTTCACGAATCGATGAAATATGACGGCCCCACCCTAAGCTTTTTCCTCCGTAACAGGGACTGGTTCCCTCCCTTCACTTTTGCCCCCCCCCCAAGCGGAAAGCCCAGCCACATCCCCTCCTCCCTCTGATCTCCCACGCCCTCTCCCTTCTTTTCTACAACCAAAACCCCGCATGGTTCAAACGACCTGTTGTTTTGGTTGTAGGCTTCCTAAAGGATTCCGTCCCAGAACCCCCAACTCTCCCAAATACCTCAACTATTCCTCTAGGACGTCGCATAGTGTAAGTAATCAACTACCAATAAGCTCCTGAAAGGCCCTAACTGATTCCGAGGGTTCTTCCCTAAACAGCCGAGCTTTCCCGATTATTCTTATCTCCCCCAGTATTCCCTACTATTAGGATCCGCTTTGCTTGTTTTTTCTCCGACATTGAGGAGAGGCCCTTTACAGAGGGCGGTTTTCTGCTCTTCGGCCCAGGGATGATCTAGGACAGTGAGTAGACTTTTAAAACCTCCCCTTCTTTGCCAGAAGATCTTCTGCACCCTTCATAGTAAGTGACGAGGTTTCCCCTTGGTGACCCAGGTACAGTTTTTTCTTTGTGCCTTCTCGTTGTTTTCTTTATTATGCTCGTTCACCTATGACGTTTCCCTCTCATCCACCTTCCCCCCCCCGGGTTTTTCGCCTCCTGCGATTGTTGTCCCTTTATTCCTGCTCTCCCTTTTTGTCCCTTTTCCTTGGTAGTTCTCGGGGACTCTTTCCTTTTGACCGGGATATAACAACGCCCTTCTTCTGTAATCTGCCTCTATGTGACAACTTCCCATCATGAGATCGATTTTTCTTTCTTTCGCGAGTCTCTTCCGCTGGTGTCCCCCTCCTCAAAAACACACGTTTTTGCCCGTCTCCCCACACCTTGCATCTGGCCAGACCGCTGACAAGTTTACATCATCGCCCCTTGTCCTTTCTGTGTTGGTGTAGGCATCAACAGTTTCTTTTCCACGCAGAGCGTAAGGCCTTGTCTTTCCCCACCAACCAAATGATACGCCCCTGACCGTGAGATTCTTCCTGACCTTGCCCTTCGTGGCTGACTAACCTTGAGGGCTTCCTCTCTCTGGCCGGTGTACGTGACCCAGCGAGAGACTTTCTGTATCACGGCCTTCTTTTTTCCCGAATTTTTCGCCCAGTAAACGGAACCGCGTCCTTTTCTTCTTGTCGAAGGGCTGGTGTCCCCCCCTCGTGAGCGTCGATGATACCTCCTTTTGGATTTAATACCACAGTCGCTAGACCCTCCGGTTTGAGAGAACCACACCGCTTTCCCGACCCTTCCAAACTTCCACCTAACTAGCCGCCCAATTTTTTCGTACGCGTGGGAGGGACATTTTCCACTTTTATTCGCATCTCTGAAGAACCCAACTTCTGTGTCTTCATGTTTGATTTTCCCTCAACCTTCATACTACAGCTTGATGGGAGCTTACTGACCTTCCACATTCTCAATGCCCGTCCCCATCTCTCCCCTACAATCTAACCCAGCGCCGTGCTCTATAGTGCTATGATACTCCCTTCCTCCTCTATTACTCGACTAATGTATAAATTACCTCTGCCCTTTCTGGCCGTAGGGAACTCAGGAATTTCTCTTCACTCAGTCTGGGTAAGGCCGTCGTGCTCCGAGATCTGAAACAAGTTTTCTACCATGCCCAGGCTACCATTTCTAGGGTGTTTTTTTCTCTTGCCAGGTATCTCTCTTTCGATGCTAGGGGTTAGAAGAAGATTTCTCTCACATTCTAGCACTGTTAAATCGATGGTCTCAAACCAACCCCATACCTTTGCCCCTATTTCAGAACCCTAATGTGCGACTCCCCGCTCTCTTGTCCATGTAATTGTGAGCTTATGGATGGCCCTATTTTTGTTGTTAGATTTTCGCGGCCACTGCTGTGGTTTCTTTCTGCTCCTGGTCTCTTTCGAAACGTTTTTGTACTCTAATTGAGACAGCCCATGAATACATGAAGCACCCGTGACAATTATTAAAGTCTACCGTTCCCTCTTCCCCAATGGGATTGCTAAACAGACGGTTTCTATCGGGCTGTCCTCGATCCCCCCTCTCGCGCAATGGAACCCCCCCCGAGAATTGCCCTCCTCTCCGATAGCCGTTCGCCCTCCTTCCTTTCCTTCCTCCGTGATCAGCGCGGTTCCCCCTCCCAGTTTGGACGTGACGATGCCGGCTTTAATTTGTTCCCATTTTGACCTCATCCTTTCCAACGCTTTCCTAAAACGTAGCCAATGGGACGGATGAAAGCTAAATGAATCTCCTCCCTTCACCACGTGTCCCTCCCCTCGAGAGAATTCAAACCTTGTCCTGACCCATAGGATGAATGGCCCCCTCCGCGGAACAATACTCGCCAAACTTTCGCACGTCTTTTAGATCACGACTGAGAGCGAGTTCGCTATCACTGCCTTCCACTGCATGGGCAACCACCTACTTCGAAGGAATTAGACTACCTTCACCCTCCTTCTTCGGTACTTTCTAGTCTCTTGTTTCAACATTCCAACACTTTCGAGAAAAGGCCAGACCCATCCTCCCTTACTACCGGGTTTAAATCGATGATCGCCACCTCTGTCCGTCTTGGCTAGGGCAACCGCGCCGCTTCACGCGAGAAACCTGAAAGATATCACCCCATTCCCCTCCTTAATCTGAATGTCATACCCCCCACCCCCTTTGAGTAGACCCTCGGTCGAGACAGTCTATGACGCACCTTGTCTTCTGCTCTTCCCCTCACCCAGTCCAGACTTTTCATCTCCTCTTTTTCTTTCGAAGTCTTTTGTTCCTAGATAGATAGCTTTCCCCTTCTCCTCTAAGTCCTAGATGTGCTTCTATAGCCTTTCTCTCACTAAGGTGGCGTTCTCTCATCCCTTCCTAGAGAGCGTAGAGCTGCCTTGGCGGCCTATTGAAAAAATCGGGTGACCCTTTCCCTCTTCTTTTTTGTGCCCGGACCAACCTCCTTCTTTGTAGTACTTGATTTGAATAAAAAGTTAGGTACCCCTTCTTATTTCTGTTGAGTTACTTGAAACAAATTCGAGCCCAACTTTTTCACTTATTGGCCCAGTGGTTCTTTATGGTCCCCCTTGAAAAGTCCGCTCATTTTCTAACGTCTCTTGTTTGAGAGGAATCTCTCCCCTCTTACTTTTGCGATCCAGGTTAGCCATTGAGTTCCCGCTCCGACTGCATAGCTTTTAGCAGGAGACTGGTTGAGATTCCCTTTCAGTGTGTTCTCCGGACCTTTTCGTACAGGGATTCAATTTATATCTTGGAGAGATGTTTGGATCATCTTTTCTTCTTGCGCTTGCGTTTCCATACGTCTTAAAGGAAGTCGGGGATGCCCCCCTTTAACTCTTACCTTTATGTGGAGCACTGCTTCCTAATTTGAGATACTTTAGTCTAAGGGATGAGTCCATCTTTCTTCCATAAGAAGCTGGGTATAGGTCCTCTCCCCTGAGTGATTACGAACAGAAGTAGAGGAGAGGCTAGCTTGGAATAATGGAACACCCCCCCACCCCACCCCCCTCCCCCCCCCCCCACCCAACCCCCCCCCCCCCCACCCCCCCCCCCCCACACCCCCCCCCCCCCCCCCCCCCCCCCCACCAAAACCCCTACAACCCACACCACCCCCCCCCCCCCCCCCCCTTTGGAGATCGTTCTTTGTCTGGCCCGGAGCGCCCGAGATCTAATCCCCCCCTTCTTTGATTTGTTTGCCTTGGTGAACGCTCTCGAATTTCGAGCGTCAACTGTCACACTCTTTTCCCTCCCGAGCCATGTCCAGTGTTGTCCCAGTCCCGGTCAAAATAGGTTTTTTCGGAATTCTTATCCCCCTTCCTCTGTATTTTCGGGTGTGAATCACCTGAGGCGATTCCCGAGGGACAGTCTAGCCTTGGGACCCAGAGATCCTCTTTCACCCTCCTCGTTACGATGCGTGAGATATAGGTCCCCTTCTTTCCCATCCCCCTAGCAAAAGGGCTCGCGTGATACCGCGTTGCCCCCCTGGACGGTTCCAATCTCGAAAAACGAGGATCGAGCTTTTTCCCCAAGAGTAGCATTCCCACGGCCGCGGTGGCCTCGACCCTTTTTTTTTTTTTATCTTTATGTTCAGCGGATCGCCAAGATGAGATCTGAGAAGTCCTGTACAATGTAGAATAAATCATATTTTTGTCCGTCGGTCCTGGCCCCCCCCCCTTTGTCCGTTTGCTCCCAGCTGCCCCCTTTAGGTAGAGCATAAGATGGCTCTTTACCACCCTTATACTCGCCCTTCAGGTAGGGAAGACTGAACCTCTCGCCCCCTTCTGCAAACTTTCCACTTCCTATGAAGAGGAAACTCAGATAGGATTTTGCCGCCTAGTTGGTTTGGGAGTGGAAGTGATCCTTTCTCTGTTCACCAACTGTTTTTCCCAGCCATTCTACCATGACGGATGTCCCGGTCGGTATAACAAGGTACGTCTCAAGTCCAAATAAGGAGACTCCTTTTTGAGGGGAGAAAGTCGATTCACTGCTCCGAGTTCACACGGTCCAAAGGACTCTTGCAAGTTGAAATTTCAGATGATGCGCCATCCTTTTCGATCCTTGATTTCTCTAGGTATAGGATCTTCTCGATCCCCTTAAGTGACTAGGGTTCGCTTTGACGCCCCGCCCAGTGGGAAAGCGATTCCAGGCCAGCCCCAGCTAAGATATAACGGGATATCACGTCTCTTTTGTTGGGTTTTTAAGCATCGCGGTTCCTCGTGTTGGGAAATTTCACCCACCGAGACCCCCCTTGTAGATAATCGCGTAACTTCGTTGTGCGCAGTCTAAGGTTTCTCCTAGGAGAACCTAGGGTGTGTTGGTTAGCGCCTCCCATTAAAGTTCCCGAGTTTCTACCTTTCCGAATCCCAGGATGTTTCCTGCGTTCTGGCATCGCGAGATGTGTTGTCATCCCCTCTCACCCTAGAACGGCAGTTTTTAGAGTATTGGACACTGCAGAGGCACCACTACCAGGCAATTACAGCTCTTAGTTCATCCTAAAGAGCCTGCCCTAACATACCCAGGCGATGAGAACTTGATCCCGGGATGCTCCGCCTCTTCTTATCCCCTTTTATTAGTTTATGTTTTTCATAAACCCTCCCTAAGACCTCGCACCCATCATAGAGACCCCACCTTGGTTACAGCCCTCCCGCTGAGAGACCTCTCTGAGCTTTCCTTGTTGCTCTATCCTCTGCCCTCTAGATGTCAATCGTTGGAAACAGAGTCCGTTTCCCTGTCTCTTCATATCACTAGGCCGGTACTGCTCCGCCCTCAACTCTCCGCGTCCTGTTTAAGCTTTAAACTCTCAACCGCGAATCCGTAAGGTATGAAGATTTGCTTCCTGTGTGGCAAGACCGTTTCGTGCGGTTTAGAGCCCCATGCCATTCCTTTTCTTAGTGTAAAGGTTCGACTCCATGTTATCTTAATCTTTCCTCCAGATTCCCCATACACTGCCCCGAATTTTATAAAAAGAGTTCATCTCGTTTCGGTAGATCTTGTTGGTTATCGCTACCCCCCCCAGTATGGCTCCCCCCCCTGAGTGCGTTCCATGCGCTTTGGTGTTAATGAATTCCCCACTGCCCACATGCGTGATCTTACTTCCCTCCGGATTCTTGCAGGGGTTTCTCACTGGTCGTTCCCAGCCTCTATTGATTAGGCAAAACAGTTTTCCCCATGTCGGAGTGTGAAAAGACCTCTTTTTTCTTGTCCTAAATTAATCAGTTTGTCCTTACGAGCTTAGACGATACATATCCCAGACTCTCTCTTTTACCTAGTTTCGTCAGACTCCGGACATCCCCGTAGCCTAGCCGATTTCCTTCCTTCCTCCAATTATCTTCCCTGAACAGTGGGCATTTTATTCCACCTCGAGATGATACCTATTCTGATCGCAAATTCAGTCTGTTTGACTCTTTTCTCTTTTTCTTTTCCCCTCAGTGTTCCTCCTTCCCTTGGACGTTGTACCCCACTAAAGTTTTCTACTTGCTTTTTTGTGACTAAATTGCAGGCCCAGTTGACTCCCCAAAGGATTTCTCCCTTGATACTTGCTCTCTCCGCAAGCGTCACATAGCTTCACTGAGAAACTCCCGCTAGTCCTTATCCTGTCTTTTGCGGAGCGATCTTATTCCGTGTCCCCCCCCATCAGCCCTTTGCTTTGACTTCCTCCTTCCTTGACGCGTTTCGTCTCACCCACTTTTCTTAGCCGCACCGCTTAGTTTGCAGAGTGTTCTGTCGTTGGCTAACCACCGGAATCTTCCCGGAATTTTTCTCAATTCCCCCTCCCAAGCCACGCTTGACTCATTTGGTAGCCAAGTTTCTTCTTCCTCCCAATAAAAGTTGTTGTTGTGAGTCTCTCTCAAAAGGGCCGCTTCAAGGCTTAACCACCCTGACGGAAAAATTACTTGTACTCTTGCCTATCTTTTTTTTCCTTTGCCCGTCTTCGATTGACCTTTTTCGAATTTCCCCAAGTCCCTCTTGTGACGAATCACCCCCCTTGAGACCTGTCCACTCCTTAGTCTTCCTCTGGATCTCATTCAGCTCTCGTCGTTTTTTTACCTTTAATCAACCTGGAGCTCACTGCAAACGAGATCCTTTCCCCCCTATCTCGGTCTTGCATTTCCCCACGCTTTTCCTCCACCTTGAGGCCAAAGAAACTCCCGATATCTTCTCTATCCCGTGCTCCCCAGCCCTGGGGTTTTTCCATCTTTGCGGCAACACAACCTTTCATTCAGGGCCCTTTTTTTCTTCTCATTCTCACAAGCTGCTGGTTTTAGAATGGTTCCCCTTACATCGACAATCTCGCGCCAATCTCTCCCCTTTTTCCAGTCCGTCCCTTCCCCCTTTTGCTACAATACGTGATGTGGAATAAAGGTTTCGGTTTGGAAATGCTCTTTTTTATTTCTCATCCGTAAACCTTCCGGCTATTTCAGATAAGATCCCGTCGGCTGCCACAATCAACGACTCGAACAGTCGCTCTCTCTTAGGCATGTCGGCTCTTTTAAGAAGAGACCGCAACTCTAATATGAGGCACGACTCATTTTTCATGCTTGACAGGATTCCTAAAAGGTGCCTTCGTTTCCACAACTGAGAACAGATACCCAAGAAAGTATATCACACTCGTAACCACTACCTTTTACGGCGGGAAGTCATCTCAGACTTGGTCCATTCGGGGAAAAACCAAACCCCCACCACAACGCATTTTGCCCCCCCCAATTCCCCAGTGTGGGGATGGTTCCCCGTATCCCTCGCCCCGTCTACGCACCAAGCCTAGACCATCGCCTGCCCAGTCTGAGGTCCCTTTATCTAGTGGATTGTCCGGCAACTCCCCACCCCAAAACCCTTCTCCGAGCGGATATAGCTTCCCCCCCTGACTTGAGGGACTTGTGCTGCTAGACCCCTCCAGCCCTGTCGGTTAACTTCGCCGAAACCAATGCTCGACATTAAACATCACCCTTACGGATCTCCCCAGCGTGTTAGTGGTGAAAGAGTCCCTTTCTCGTTTTGAGATTTTTCACGTCCCTCCGTTCCCCTCGTGAGAGACCTCTACCCTTCCCCTCTCTACAACCAAATCTTCAGTCGAGTGAATCTGTTCTTTCCTCACTATTCCCTCTCTTGACTCGGTCTTTCCTGTGTTCTTCTGTGAACCCCAACTTTCCTTTCCTCTTCTCGTTTGTTCGAGATTTCTCTCGGGGGCAAAAACTTCCTCCTCGACTATTCCAGTTCCAGCCAATCACCAACCCGAGGCATCTCCTTCTTTGAGGTTATATTTTTGAAGGTTCTTCCTTGACGAACCACGGCTAATTCCTAATTCCTCTGGTCTTTAGTTAGCTGGCATCAGCGCATGGGCCGCCCAAGTAATATCATCCTAGCCAAAACTCACGTGATCGCTCTGTTTCTTCATTGCAGACGATTGTACCACGGTAATTTCTGATTTCTAGTTTTCGCCTACCCTCTCTCTTCCTCTTCCTCTGATTTGTGAACGCCCCAACAAACCCCCCTGGGAAAGTGAAAGCCCCCCTCCCTCCTCCCTCTGATGAAAGCCCCGCTCCATCTTCAGACCCGGGACTCCCTTTTGAGAAGTCGTTTTGTGAGTTTCGTACCCAATACAACACTGACTGACTTCCCGCCGAATCCGGGTCTGCACACCCCCCCTTGACGGGCGCCGCCCCGTTGTCTGACGATTGATCCCAGGATCTGGTCCCCTGTTTCGCCTTGTTACCCATGGTATTTTTTTTTATTCGACGAGGGCGAACCGATTAGATTCCTCGCTCCCCCCGAGCCGCCCTCGCTCGAGGATTCGAGAAAGGATGGCGACTTTCGTTTTCTCCCTCCGCCACCCCCTCTAAAACCGAGGCCTGGCTGATAGGTCCTTCTTTATCACGGTCTGCCCCGCCTCCGTGAGAAAGATCTATGCTACTCCTCTTCTTATGGTTTAAGCCAGCACTTCGTGGTCTCTCAGACTTTTCGTCCCCAGCTCTGTTATAATCAGGATATTAGAACACTTCGGCCCGGATTAACTCGCCACCCCCCAGAGTGTGAAAAGCTCGTCCCCACGTCCGAGCGTTTTTAGTTTGTCTCTTGAGAGTGTTTCATTTGTGTCTGAATTTTTCCAAGTTTCGACTCTTTTGCAAAACAAGACTTGCCTGAGAGCATTTCACTGATGGAAATTAGTACTCGGTTTGGAATATGCCCCCTCTGTTACTAGCTTTCTTCTCCCCAGCGTTCCTTTCTTTTCTACCTGGTGTAATTTTCCTTTCCAAAGAAATCGATTCTACACCCTTTCAGTCTCCCTGTCGAGAGACTGGGTTCCCTCTCCGATTAATATGTCTCTTTTCTGCATTTACTCAACTTCCAAAGAGGAGGGTAGTGTCTTTGAAAGAGGGCCCCTACTCGCGAGATCAGGGTCTTACTACGCTTATTTGGCCCATTTTTTCCGGATAATGACGCTGGCCAAGAATCTCTCTCCAGTCCGCTGTGAGTGTTGTGCAAGCCGATTTTTTTTTTAACAGCCCGTAAGAAAATGATTTAAGATTGCTCCTGAAGTGGATGCTAGCTACCTCGCCTTCTTACATGAGAGGAATGGATTACCACCCCCCCTACCCCTTTCAGATTAGCCATCCCAACCCCCCACAATAATGTTGACCACCCTCTTCCCCTCTGTCTGGTAAAACTGACCTTGTCTTATTCTGATTCCACCGAGGTGATATAATGTAATCTCGCAGTGAAGCTGTAATCCTTCTTTCTTTTTAGTAAAATCGGGCTCTTTCCTCTTGCAATTCCCCCCCTCTCACTCTCATGGAAAGAGACCCTTCTCACCAGTTGAAAGTATCTAGACCCCCGCT
>Ga0179591_1228745_pt1 | contig 19941 bp, 18 predicted proteins | sample CZOMad2_1_08_16f_FD_182891 | JGI IMG/M metagenome (GOLD analysis project Ga0179591, IMG submission 182891) | Vadose zone soil fungal communities from Angelo Coast Range Reserve, California, USA - CZOMad2_1_08_16fungal (PacBio error correction) | ecosystem: Environmental > Terrestrial > Soil >... | reverse complement strand
AGGTCGTATCTAAACATCAATCGACTGATCTGCTCTTTATTCTGATCTTTCCCCCCATTTATTCTTTTCTCACTCCCTAAGCAGAAAGGGACCTAGGGGTGAAGCATCCCCCCCTCTCTCCTTCTCTCCGATCTTCCTTTCCTCGGATTTATCACGCCTTCTCTCTATAACAAAGAGCTTCTTTTTAGACTCCTCTGTCTCTTTCTTGCCCTCCATTCCATAAAAATAGGACTCTTTAGTCCTGCCATTCGTCCCTCCCCCCCCCGTTCCCCTTTAAGATAGGAAATTCAATTTCCTTAGAGTCTTTCAAGCCTTGTAATTTTCCCATTTATAATTCCCGGAATTTCGATAACCTCCCTACAGCCAAGCAGAGTCAACTTTCCATCAAACTTTCCCACTTTATATCCCTTTCCTTTGTCTTCGATCTTGCTAAAACAACGAGCTTGAAGCGACCCCCTCTTTTTGGGTCTTTTTTTTATGATCTACCCCTTGCCTCTGACTTTGTCCCCCTCTTCCCCTAACCCTTCTTTTTAGTTTTGGGGTTGCGGATTATAATCTGATAGAATTTGGGTCCCCCAAAGACCCAACTCTCCGATGGGGGAGAGGTCCCTTGGGTTTCTCTTTCCCGACGTACCTCTTTCTCCTTCTCTGTATAATTAAAGAGCTGTATATATGTTTCGCTGCAGTATGGAGTAGAGTAGCTTGATGGTTATTTTTTTTTTTTTTTTTTTCCCCCGAGAAATAACGTCCCCTCTTTCTTTTTTTTTTTTCTGCTTCTAGCCTTTCCTAGTGTTGTGGGCAATTTTCCTTTTCCGCATCCTGCTTCGTTGGTAAGTTCTTTCGCGGTTTATGTTCCATGTATACCCTGGTACTAGAACGCTCATTATATACTCAACTGAAGTTAGGTGCTACTTCTCGCTCCTCTTTCTCTAATTTCTTTCTGTTGTCTTTTTTATTCATCCGGAAGTGAACCACTATCCCATCGATCCCCCCGTTGACTTTCACACCATAGGCTCTCTCGTGTTTTTTTTTATAGACACTTCCCCTCCCTTCCCCCCCTTTTCTCTCCTTCCTGGTTGTTCTGGTGGAATTTACCTTTATGACTTGCGCCACAAGTGCCCAGTCCCAAGAGCTGCTTATTCAACTTGTCAGTCCCGTCACCATTTCTCTTATGTTCCTTCCCTCCCGTGGCGTAGGGAGGTTTGCGGGAAGCCTCTCGTAGTGGGTTTTTTTGCCGAAAATAGGTATTCGGCCTCCGGGCGTTAGTTGCATCGCATTCCATTCCGGGATTCCCCCCCAGTAATAAAAACCTCCACATCGTCTTTGATTCCCCCCCCCCGAACTGCTCAATGCTATGATCCCACTTTTTTAGTAGAGTTTCCTCCATCGTCTCCCTTCTTCTCTCGGGTGCTAAAAGTACATTATATCGTGTTCTCCTTTGGTTTTCAACTTTTTCCCTTTCAGATAGCTAGGCCTCCCCCAATTGATGAGGGTGACCATCCTGAAATTTTTTCCTTCTTCTCCTGAAGATGATAGGATGGAGAGGTTCTTCTCCTCTCTCTCTTTTGACATGCCGACACGTCGAGAAATTAAGTCTATATTTCCCCCCTGGTGTCCTACCGCTCCTAGTGAGGCAGGCTCCGCAGATCCCCCCTTGCCTATTATGACGATAAACCTAAACCTTTTTGAGGTTTTTCCCCTCCTAATTGATAAACGCTTCCTGCTTTCCCGCTGTTAGGGCTGTTTGTTTGTGATACATTTTTGTTTTCACAGATGCTCATCCCCTCGGTGATAGTCCTTCGCCCTGCATGTGGAGTGCAGTCTGGTGTAGAAAGCTTCTGTTTGTTCACCATCTTTGTAGGGATCGTAACTCTATATTAACCGACCTGGATCTCCTTCTCTCCCTCTCGCGTATACTTTCAGCGTCCGTCGAATGATGATGCTGTTGCCGGCTTAACTTCCTTTTCATCGGGGTGGTTGGGAGTTTGGTAATCCATCACTGTTTGATGTCTTTTCCTTCAGTCCCCACCTTTCCTCATTTAATTGAAAGACGTTTTTGTTTAGATATTTGTTCCCGGCTTGGTACACACGCCCCAGATACCCCTGGAGATGCTCGCCCTGAAAAGTCCCCCCCGAAACTGTCCCCCCCCTCTTGTTCCCGCCCGCCTGCCTCGCATGGCCCGTGAAACAGCGAAAGTTTCCTCTGACATAGTTCTCCCGATCTCCATGTAGTGAGGAATCGACCTAACAAGAGACACACTTGTGACCACCGTTTGTTTTTCTCTCCCTCCGACTCCCCCAGGCCAGGGCGGTCTGTCAAAGGGTACACTTTGGATTCCTTGAATTGTGAGGGTCAAACCCACTTTGGTCAAACCCCACATTCCCTCCCCTCCCTCCCAGCAGCAGGCCGATTAATTCGGGATCTTGACCCTTTCGCCCTGTTAAGGAACTTGTTCTAGTCATTCCGTGATGCGGGTTCTCCCGCTTGCTTGTTCCCTCCTGCTCTGTGCCATGGGGATCTTCAGATCGTTCCCCTGTGTCGTCCCGACTTTTGTCAATGGGCCCCGATATCCCCTGCGCCCTTTTCTCCAGTCCTCCCGAGTACACGACTTGTTCATCCGTCCATCTCCGTTCAACGGCCCCTCGAGGCCGGTGCCTTTCTAACCACAATTTTTACCTCTCTCCTCCCTTTCCGCGCCGTTTGACGCAGAGGAATACCGTCCGACTCTGTTTTTCTTCACTTCTCTTTTGGAGCACGAAACCGGTTCTTTTGCCCTGCCGACCATTCTATCTATTCTCTTCGTTCTTGAGTTTGAGGAAAATTAGATTCCCTCGCTTGTAACCTCCTCCCCTCCGACAGCTTTTTATTTCCTCTGGAATATTCACCCCCCCAATCCTTACTTGCTTCGTCTCTTATTACTTCCCCGACTCCCATTGAGGAAATGTCGCCGCCCCCCCTTATGCCACACGTTTCTATAATTGCTCCGAAGTTGGATTGTGGCGACTGCCACCCCAAATCAGACTGCCAGTTTCATCCCTCCCCCCTCCTCCCCTCCGGCTCATGATGGAGTCATTTATCTTCGGTAGACCAACCCCTTCTCCCCTGCCTGTGTATGATGTCAGGGTTCCTCTGATGTGACTTGCCCTTCTTCTTTATCCGCCCGAGAACCGAAGAAATTTACCCGACAATCGTCGATCAGCGAGATTTGCTTTTTTCCTCGCCCTCCGTCCTCCCCTTTTAAGTCTACGCCAGATCATGATACTCCAACTCAACGCGAACCGCCTCCGACCATTCGACCCCCCCCTTCAGTATTTTCGCCAGGAATACCCATCAGCTGCCCGTCTCTCTAGCGTCTTTCCCCAGAAACCCCATCCCCCCTCTTTCGTTATTCGAGAGAAATCAAATCATTACGCTCCTTCCTTCCTGGCTCCCCCTTCAGACTTGCGCAGGGAGTTGATTTTCCCTCCCTGTTTCCCTACCCCCGACCCACCCTCACTAGATCAACAGGGAGTTAGAGTGTTCCCCCCCTGGGAACGCACCGATAGAGATGTGTCACCCCCCTCACCACCTCCCCCCTATTCTTTTTGATTCCCTTCGGCCCCGGGAGATAAGCTTAGAAATGCCGAGCTATCTCCCCCCCCCCCACCACCGTTTGGAAGCGTAGACGCGGGATATCACTTCTTTCAAGGTCTTTGGCTCTCCGTCGCTTGTAATAGTACAGTTCCTCAGGTTTGTACCCTTGCCTTTACCTCTTTCCTCCTTCCGTTATGGACACAGCCGCATATATTACCAATTTATCTGTAATCCCCCCTTTCCGTGCTTTCGTTAGTTGCCTCCGGGTTCCCCGCCTCATTCTCATGGATTGCGTTGCTCTCGCCGATTGACCTTCCCTTTTCTTGTCCAGAGGCCTCATCTCCTTTTTATGTGCCCTTGCGTGATAGCCGGTAGGGAGATATCCCCCCCCCTTTTCGTAGCCTTTTAAGGTCGGTTTTTAAGAATAACGTCCATTTGAGCTTTTCCCCCCCCGCCCGAGCCTATTCCTTTCAGCGTCTCTTTCCGTGACTTTTGATGTTGACTTATATTTTCTTTCTTTCGCCCCCTCCTCCCTTTGCCTCACTTCTGACGACCATATTGCCACATTTCAGTACCCAACCTCCAGTCCTTAGCTCTTTTTCGCTCCCGTTAGCTCGGCACGTCTCAATAGCAAACAGGCTCCCCTCCCCCATCCCTGAGCTCCCCCTAGAATCCGGGGTTTGTCCTTTCTTTCTCTAGTCGGCGGCCCCCCCATTTAACGTTCGCCGTCCCCTCACATTTTTTTCTTTCTGGACATATCGAAGCGAATAAACCTCCTTTTCGCTCGTTAGCGTTCCTTTTGAATCAGCCCAGGTAAGATAGGTTATCCCCGCCCCCTTTTCGTCCCCTTCTTTTCCCAGCTCTCTCCCTCCACCCCGAAAATCTCACGGAAAGTACCTTCTTTCAGGCACCTTCCTCCCCCCCGTTAAGATCAGGTGCCCAAGAAGTGTGTTAGGCCCGACACTAGGGCCTTATCCGTTCTCCCCCCCCCCTCCCGTCCATACCCACCTAGATCCACCCATTTCTTCCGCGCTAAGTGCGCCGCCATGGAAATTTAATTCCGTCATTTCCCGGTCTTTTAGTCCGTGCCACTCTCCTCTACTCTAAGATCTACAGCACTCAGAATCTTAATATCACCCCCCTCCGGGCTTTGAAAGGACACCACATCACCCCAGGCGCACTAAGAAGACATTTCTTCCTCCATTAACAAACCTGCCGTACTTTCCCTCTTTAGAAAGAATAGGTAGGAATGCTCTTCCCCCTCCCCCTACTTGGCGAAACCCCCCCCCCCCCCCCCCCCCCCCCCCACCCCTTCCCCCGCGCGGATTCTTCCAGCCTCCAAGAGAGAGTAGTGAGAGCAGCGTTCCCCCGATGATCCCTTCCCTTTTTCACAACTCTGAGAGGAGACTCTTCCGCCAAAATGACTAGGGGACGCAGACTTTACCCTCACCCCCCTCTTTTCGAAGAATTAGGTGTCAAATCCGACGCCTGACCTTCCTCCCCCCCATCCCTTCTGTTTGTTGTGAAGACTTCCTGCGTCTTTTGTCTTTTTTTATCCCCCCCCAACACCTCCTTTTCTTTTCTCAGCAGGAAAACTATTATGTGCCTGATTACTTTTGTTTTCGAGCGTGGTGATGAGATTACTTTTCTTGATGAGATCCACCTCCGCCTCCTCCCTCCAGATGGGAGGACGTTGCACGGTGAGCTACCCAACTTGTGGGGAGACGCCGTTATGGTTTTTCATTGCCCACCCCTTAAATTACTTTTTCATATCCTTTTTGAGTCCGTTACAAAAGGGTTTCGGGTCGCTGGTCAGTTTCGTCTTTTTCTGGATGGTTTTTTTCTGATGGTTTTGAATACTGGGACCTCTCCCCTTACCGTGAGTTGATGTATATTCGCGATCTCCCGTCCCGATGCTTACCCCGTTCCTTTTTGGTCTAGAATAGTTAGTCCCTCTTTTCTCGCGGCTTAGGGTATTCTTATTTCCTATCGTTTTTTTCGTGAAAGGTGTGTTTGAGCGGATAGATAAACCTCGTCAGTTTGTGCCTCCCCCCCCGACGATATTGGACAGAATGCCTTCCTGTGTCCTTATCCCCTTCCGCTCCAGTTTCTGTGTTTACGTCTCCCAGAATCCCCAACCCACCTTCCCCGTCTTTCCTCAGTGAACGCCCCCCGAGAAATGGCCTTGATTCTTCCCTCCCTGATACGTAAGAAGTTAATTATTTCTGCTTCAGGAACTTCCCTCACACCCCTTTTTCGCTCTGGACGCACTAAGTGGGGGATGCCCTGCCGATTCTCTCCTCCCCGCCATCAATTTTTTCCGGATATGTTTGTCCTCCCCAATGTTTGGTTTCTGGTGACTTCTCTCGTTTTGTTTTCGATATCCCAGCTCGAGGCTGGGCTTCATTTCTGCCTTCTTGAGTCTGCCCGTTACGTCAGACCAGCGTGCTCCAATTTAGTTTCGTCAACTGATTTTCGCTATTATTTTGTACAATCTTCCCGTCCCTCTTCCTCTTCCTTGCGGAAGTAGACGGCTTTATTCAATCAAGGTATTTTAAAGACTCCCCCCAGTAATCTTCCCTTTCTCTACTGGTAACTCCTCTTCTTCCTCGGGGGCAGCATCCCTCCTCTCTCTATCCCAACTTCTGGTTTTTTGAATTACCACTCTTGTTATGTTCCCGGCTGGTCTTCCTTTTTAGCGGCATTTTTTCCCCTCGTTCGGAAGTCATGAAGCCGGCCCACCGCCGCCCGTGACGGTAAGCCATCTGACCATTGTTTCCATAAAATGCATTCTATAGTTTTTTACCTTCCTCTTCCTTTCATTGCCAGCCGACACTCCCCTGAACTTTCTGCGACTTTTCCCCCACGAGAGGTGAAAATGTACTTCTGACCCTCGAAATTATCTACCTTCACTCTTTGAGCCTCGAATTGCAATACTAGTCTCCTCCCGTACCGGGGTGATTCATTTTCCTAGTATTTAGTCTTTTCCTCCTCCGTCTTCCCCCCCCCCCCCTCGGGGTCTGTAGGGTTGTTGTAAGAAAATCTTCGCCTCTTTTGTTGGACCCCCCAACTATAAAAACTCCGTTTTTTTTTTTGTGGGAGTATGCTTTTTGGTTCTCGGTTTGCGCAAAAGAGGGAGCTATAATTAACGCTCTCTTTTTCTTCTATATCCCTCCCCCCCCGGTTTCCCCGGTTCTGAGTACGGTGTGTGTGTCCTCTCAAGGCCCATCGGTTTTTTATGTTCTTCATTCGCCTCCTCCTTTCTTTGCTTGAGCCATATGGCTCTGATACTGATAGTTTCTTTTTCTTCCTCTCTTTGTATGCGGTCTAATGATGTTTTTCGGTCATTCTTTCTGGATCCCCCCCCCTCCCTGCCTTTAGGGTCTTTATGGATGAGCGATCCGCTTTTCTTTGCTTTTTCCTTTTTTTGCTGGTTTAAATCACCCCCCCCCCCCCCCCCCCTGTTTTTTCACCCTGATCCCCCCCTTGACCACTCCCCCCCCCCTTAGCTCGGGTTGTTACTCTAGACTTACCATTTTCCAGCTGACGGAAATTTGCTTCTGGCGCTTTTTTTTTTTTCTACATTCTTGCCCCCCTTGTTCGCCCAGGATAACTGAACTTCAATTTCATTAACCGCGTAACCAAGGCTCTCGATGGTACGTACGACAAGTTTTTTTCTTATTTTCCTTTTTTCTGCTTTGCCCAGCCGACAGTCAGGAGGATTTGAAATCTGTCTCGACCCCACTAACCTTTCGGTCGCCGAGATAATGTTCAAGTGTTTACCTGCAATTCCACACCGCACTCCCATACCGTTTTTTCCTTTTGATGCGATATGCTCTGTACCCCCAACCTGTATAGAGATTCCATTTCAATGCGTTCTTGATTCCAGCCTTTTTTTTTTCTCCGTGCAGAGAGGAGCTGCCGGCGATAGGTTTTTTTTTGGTTTTTTATTAACAGCAACCGGTTTTTTGTCGACGTTTCTTCCCCTCCATCTGTTAGAAGGGATGGACAAGAGGATGATTCAGTTCCTATCTCTCTTCCTCTCCTACTTATCCTTGTTTTTTTTTTCTGTCGCATTTTTTTCCCTTTACTAAAACGTCGGAGACCCTTCGAAACCCCCCCCTTCCGTTGTTCCATGCATGGGAAGAGTCTGCTTGCTTCCCGCCTCTGTCCCACCCCGCAGACTCTTCCCCTTCCCTTTACCCTATTACCCCTTAAGCTAACCGTTAGAAGGATTTCCGTCTTTTCCTCCTTTCTTTCCCCCCCCATCGAATGTTCTGGTCTGGAGGGAGTAATTTTACTCCTTTTGGTTATACAATCCTCCCTTTGTTACGTTACTACGCTCTGAGAGTCGTTTTCTCTCTCGGGTCGCCAATGTGACCGCTGTGTATGCGTGTTGGTTCCAACCCCCTTTTGTGGTTCATTTATTAAATCGGATAATGGCGAGGATAAAGTCCCTCTTGCTTCCCTCTTTCCCTCGCCTTTGCTGGTTGTTTTCCCTTACACTCTTATGTTTTTTGGTTAGGGATGGTTTCCACCCCTTCACTGTGATCGGCTTCGGTACTACCTCTTTTCTCTTCTCCCCTCCCCCCCCTTGTTTGGAGAGAGACAGAATTCTTTCAGACTGCCGATCCCTTCGGAGTTCCCTTTTCCCAACAACTCCCTTCCCCCTTCCCCCCCTCATTGTAAGCCTTCAACAAGCATCAGCATGGGCGAATTTCCCCGCTCCCTCTACTCGACTCGCTGGTTCTATACGGGATACTCTCCTAGAGATAATACTGCTACCCCCTTTCCTGCCACGGAACCCCCCTATTCCCTTTCCTGTTTATCCCCTGAAGAGACAGAAGTGACGGAAGTGACCTTGAACACTTTCTTCTGGTGCCCCAATCGTGATGGAGAACCCGTGTTGTAAGCCCCCACCCAACATTAAAGAACCCGCGCCTTCAAGAAACATTCCATCTTTTTTGTTCTAATGAGGACAGAGAACATGAACTTTCTTCTAACTTTTTCCTTCTCCTTCACTTGATCTTCGCTTGGTTTAGTGATCGACTTCTGAAGAGTGTAGTTTCTCCCCTTTGAAGGTCCTCCTTTTTCATCGTGCTATGACTTGGTATATACGTTTTCCCGTTCCCCCTCTATGTTTCCCTTTTTCAAGAACGAGACGACGACCCTCTTCCCTCTTACAGCTGCATTGAATAAAAGTATAACTGATCATCTTTTTTCGGCAGCATTCATTTCATTCCACCTCCCTCTCTCTCCCCGGTTCCTTTAACAAACAACGTCTACCGTATCTCCTCTTCCTAGGCACGGTGAGAAAAAAGGAGAAACAGTCCCCTGACTCTTCCCCGGAGCCTTTGATCCCTCCCCCCGTGGTATGTGACCGAGAGAACCCGTTTTAGATTTATTTCACCCCTCTTTCCTTGATGTTTTCCCGGTTGATGACATGGAACGATTCCATCCTGTCGAGTGCCCCCTTCCTAGCCATCCTCCGGTTTGTTTTCCGATCCCGCATGTGAACCTCCTTATCCTTCGTCCGCAGCCTGACAGCAGAAACCTTTGCGATTCCATGGCGAGCCCCTTTTTTTTTTAGTTGACCCTTTTCTTCCCCTTTTTGCTTGACTTTTTCCTTGCGAGGTAAATCGATGCCCGAACTCATCCCCCCCACGACGCGATGCTTCTTTTCCCCTCGTGTACCCCCACCCCCTCCTTTTTGTTTGTTTTTTTCCATCTTATCCTATTGCCTGCCTTTGGGCTGCCTTTCCCATGCTTTCCCCGTCATCAAGTCGCAAAAAAACATTCTCTCCTATCGCCCTGACCGTTGCGGTTGTCTTCTGCGTTCCCTCTCCCCCCCCCCCCCCGTTTTTTTTTCTCCCTTCCCTCCTAATGGAGTAAAGAACCGTCCTCCGTCTTCCCCCCCCCCCTCTTCAGGATTAACCTCGCCATGATCGGAGCATATTACTGTTCCCTCCCGGAGTTTGTCCGAATTTTTTTTTCCCGAAAACCTCCCCTCTTTCTTGATTTTCGCCCGAGAAAATCCCCGCTCAAGAGAAGCGTCGGCACCTCTCTACCGAACTTTTGCGAGTGCATTTATGAGAAGTAACTCCCTGTTGTTCGACTCTTTCCCCGATCCACTACCTTTTTCACAATGATTTGGTCGAGTTTTAGAGGGGGGTCCCCCAAACACTCCCACTTTCCGATTTATCTGTGCGTCACAAACCTTACATACAAGCCTCTTTGGGTTGGAGAAGGATTTTTCCCTTTTGCTTAAGACAGCCCCCTTCTCCCTTTCCCTGCGAGATACCTATACGGCGATTCATCTCATGGCTTCGCAATAGAGATAGAGGTTTCAAGTTGGCTTTCCTATTTCTATCAGTTACTTTTGGGTTTAGTTTCTCTCTTTAGCCCTTTCCGTCGTATTACTTCAATTCTTTTCCAAGACCATCCCCAAGATTACCCCCCTACGAGCCCTAGGTGATTCTTGGTTCCGTCTCTTTCCTTAGCGGTACTACTGGTGAGGGCATTCTCGCGTCCTCTTCCTCTCCCCAGAGTCACGCGATCCAGACTCATATCTTGGTGATACTTCTTAGTCCTTCGAGTAACCCCCCCCTTCATATCGGAAATGATACGCTGCATTTTCCCGTCTTCATGAAGCTATATACGCAGTTAGGAAGAACCACTCCTCCCTCAATCCAGCTAGGGAAGGGACATTTCTCCTTTTTCCAATAATAGCGACCTTCTTAGTTTTGGTGCGTTTTCCACCTCCCAGTTACTTCTTGATATCAGACAAGGAAAATAACCGACCGCAGGCCACACCGCATTTCATATTTTCTCCCCCCGTTAAGAGCGTCATTCCTTCGCTTTCTCCACCACAGGCCTCCTGAACAACCCTACTTAGCCTACTTTTTTCCTTTACCATCTGTTGAATGGTGCTTGAGATCCTCGTTGCAGCGCCCGCCGCACAGCCGGCATCCTGCCCCTTTTGATTGGCGACTCCATAGCAAAAATCCGGATAGTAGTAGAAATATGATCTCCTCCCCCTTAGACCATTTCTACCTTCTTTAAAAAGTGTAGAAGAGTCTTCTTTGTTTAGCCCCTTCTGCGGCTCCGAAACCACCCTGAACAGAAAAATCGAACTTTACCCATTTTTCCTCACACCCTACTTATTCATGGATGACAGTAAGAGGGTTTTTTCGGTTTCCCCTCCCAACAGCAATTTTCCTCTTACGGAACCCCCCTAACGTATGATTTCCCCTCCTCCCCCTCTCTACCTCGTACTACCATCTGAATCTCGCCTATCCCCGTACCATCCTTTTCTTTACACTTCCTCTTCTTTTATTCACCTGACAGAGATTGATTTTCGAGCCGTCTCCCTCCCGCCCCTACATTTTTATAAAAGGATGCACGAACACCGCCCCTTTCACCCCTTCCCCGCACTCCCACTGAACCAACTAGACAGAGCAACCTCCTTTTTTTCTCTTCCTTTAATAAAAGGATATCATACCGAATCTCATTTCTGGCATTTCCTTCCCACCGCCTCCTTTTGAACCCCACTGTTGGTTATGAGCGGATATGACACGCACATTCTCTTCTTTCTTTCGAGCAGGAGTAGGATTCTCTATTCCTCCCAGCAACAACCTTTTTTTCCGCAGCACTTCTTTCTCCCCCCCACCATGACGATAAGGGGGAACGCAGGAGCCTGTACAGACTTTCCGTTACTAAATTCACAAATTCACTCCCCTCTAGTCCCTATTTACCGTCTGTTGAGTCTCCCTGCCGGCTTAGAGGGGTGACCTGACTCCTCTTCTCCCCATGTCTGGCCCTTTCATTGATCGTCTTTTTGCTACTTTTTCCTTTTTTGATGAGTTTTTTCTTATATCGAGTTGCCCAATAATGAAGCCCTCACCTCTCTTTTTCTGGCTGAAGATAGTCGTCCTCATAATTTCCAACCATTTTTCGGACGTTGAGTTTCTTGAACCCTCTGACCCTGAATACAACTCCCTGCGTCAAAGTCTTTGTTTTGATAGCCCGGCCCAACATTTCTTTTAGGATTTAGTCATGGTGTTAGTATGGAGTTGGCGTTGGGTTTAAGTTAATCTTATGTTGTGATATAGATAAATGTCTGGTCTTTATATTTTCCATCGTCTTCTTTTGTTCATGCACTAATCGGATGGTATTCCCCCCTAGTTTTCACTTTCTTCTCTGAGATTTCTGGGATGACCAGCGATTTTTTTTATTTCTTAACCGATTTTCTTTTTAGTTCCACAGGTGAATGTTTTCGCCCGCTCTTTAAAATTCCTGAGGGGTAAGAGGCACCAACTCCACCAGATTTATGGTCTCTTTAACGTCCTTCAGTGTGGTTTGTTAATGACCTTATGCTTTCTTTTCCCGATTTAGTGGTTACTGCATCAGATTCCCCGACCCCCCCCATTTCCCTCCTGTCAGTTTTCATGGTTGCTACTCTCCTCGGACCTTTGGTTCTGTACAGGTACCGAGTAATGTCCCGCATACGTCTCGATCATAATTTCTATTTCTTTCATCTGTCCTCCCTAAAAAATTTTTCTCTCGTTCTATCATGTTGAATGTGCCTACTTTCCTTTTACCCGCAATCCCCCCGGTGAACGGAATAATATTTTTCGTGCATTTACTTTTTTCTCCTTGTATGTTTTTTCGATGCAACTTTCCCTGGTCTCTCCCCTTAAGACCCAGATGCCTTCGCGTGCTTTCCTTTTTCATTAATCTTCGCTTCTCTTTCTTTTCCACCCCCTTTTTCTTGGGATCGTCCAAAATTCTTTAATCTTCTTTTCCCATAAATTAAACTGGACCACCTTCTGCTTGTCCCCCCTTACTTCTTTTCTCCTCCCTCTGCTTTCCCCCCTTCCTCCCCGCTTTCCCTGAACACCCGTTCGCGAAGGTGCCCTCTCTCGAATAGGTTCCCCGCCCCCTTCCGTTTCGCTGATAAATTTTGAGTCTCTCTCCGCATGGAAACTTTTTTTTCGTTCCTTCCCCGGCCCGCATGAAATCAATCGATGCCGGACGCGCAGCCCCTTCACCGCCTCCCCTGGCTATCCCCACTCTGACCTTTGTTGGACCCCTTACTTTTTCTTACTCGGTTTTTTGTTGGGTCTCCGGTTCGGTTCCCCCCCCGCGGCCCTTGTCGAGTACCCTAGTAGACATCCCCCCTCCCCCCACGCTAGGAAAGGCCCGCCTCACTGGCGCAAAGTAGACAACTTTGAGCCCCCTCTTTGTCTCCGATCTTCGCCCCCCCCTCTCTACTTCCCTCCCTAGGTTCCTTGTGATTTCATTTGCTTAGGACTGCTTTGTAATTGAGATGATTTTTGGTTACTCTTCCTCTCCCTTCCCCACTGATTGGGATGGGTCGGGGTGACTCCATGAATCGCAGTGTCCTTTTGTTTCCCACAAACCCTTTTTTGTGAGAGAGACGACTGTGTTTCATATGTCTCTTCTAAAAGACTGGAAGATCTACTGAATTAAGCTTTTTCTCCCTCCTTTCATAGGATTTTCGTCTTCCTAATCCCCCCGGTTTTTTTCTTTTGCTCTCCGCATCAGTAACTTTGTGTTTTTCTTCCGTCCCGTGTTCTGTTTAATGATGATGTTAACGGAGATGATGATTTTTTCTCTTCCGGGTCCTTGTTCTTTTTCCGTTTCTTACTCTTTGATGATTGAAGTTCGTCCCCCACGAGCTCTCGATGGACACCCCCGCTTCAATTTATGGCTGCTATAGTTCTCCATTTTTCTTTCTCATTGTTTTTTTTAGATGTGGGCGTTGACCCAACCCCATGTCCTATCAATTGCCATCTGACCTTCCCCCCCTCCCCCCCACTCGTGTTGTTTCTCTACTAATACGAACTCCATTTTGTCGGATGGTGTTTTTCTTTTTTCGATTCTTCTGATCACTTCCTTGCCCCTTGCTCCCCGGCCCCCAATTCCCTGGATCTAAACGTTCAGAAGTTTCAACAAGATTTCTCCCTGAACCCCTGCAATTTTTCCTTAGGTTCCAGTTTAGGGAAGCAGATCCCTCGCCGGAGGGGTTTCAAAAATACCGACCTTACCTGGCCTGTTCCATTAATTTCAATGTGCTTCTCTTTCCTCTACCCCCCTCCACTTTTTCGTAGAAATTCTCTCAGGTCAACCTCACTGTGGCTTTTTTCTCTCTCCTTCAGGCTTTCTTTTGTTGTTCCCCAAGTGGACGCCGTTCCGAGGGCGACCAGTTTGTCCCTTCTTTGTTTTTATTCCCTAAAGAGATCCCTTTGCTTGACTCTTTTTTTCCCCCCCATATTTATGGGCGTCCATTCCTTTTCATTCTGAAGATGATTTCCTTGTCGTGGGGGGTTTTCCTTTCTTCGCTATAGGGGGACATGTCCAGCCCCCCCGTTTCCGTAATCCATGTGACTGCCACATTTTCCTGGAACGACTTTTTTTTCGTCTTGCTCTCACCCCCGCTGAATCCGACGTCCCCTTCCCCCCATGACTCTTGAGTTTTTACTTCCTTCCAGTCTGTTCAGAAATTGCGAGCCTTGGAGTGGAGTGTTTTCTGTTTTGCATTTACCCCTCAGTCTTGTAACTTATTGCCTTACTCCCATTCGGTTTATCACAAGGCGACTGGTAGTTTTTCGCTTTGATACCTTTTTCCATCGGTCATGGGTTTTTTCCCCCCCCGGTTTGACAACTCATTCTACATCTTTGTCGTATATTTTTCGCGATCTTTCCTCTCCCCTCTCCCCCATCTTTATTCTGGGGGTTCCCCTTGGTGCCAGATTTTTTTTTGTCTTTAGTCTCCCCCTTCCCAGAGTGATAGGATGGTACCCTAAGATTTTCCACTTTCATCCTCCGTTGTTTTTTTTGAGTCTAGCTTTCTCCTTCTGATTGTCCACTTTTTTTCCCACATTTTTTCTCTTCTCTTCCAGCCCCAAAAAATGTCCTTCCTTCCTCCCCCAGAATCCTTTCGGCGCCCTTTGTCACGTCCCCTATTTTCCAGAAGGGCCTATATTGATCCTCTTCCCCCTGTAGCGAGGGCATAAATTTGAAACAGCTTCCGCCCACAGTTGGTGTCCCCCCCCCCCTCTGACCCACGAGTCCCCGAGAGAACAACTGCCGTCGCTGACTCTTATCCCCGGGTAAACCTTGTCTCTGTGTCCTTCTATCACCCCCGACGAGTTAAACCAACCAAAAGTAACCTCCGAGAAAAGCCCTAGGAGATGGTCCCTGACCCCGCCTTTCTCCTTTCTCTACTTTTCGCAAGGTTTTTTGTTATCGTCTGGCCTTCTATTAGTGGTTTTTTACGCCTGCCTTGAGACTCGTAATGGCAATGTGCTAGTCCTTTTTGTTCTATCCGGTCGTCCCCGACGTGTGCGATGATCTTCCGCCCCCACGAGCCAGAGTTACTCGCGCCTTTCTGCCCTTGCCCTCCAGCAAGTTAAGTCTCATCTCTTTCAGATGCAAGCTCTCTCTCCCAAGGTTGCCGGATACAAACACCTTTAACGGCCAACCGCTCCCCCGCTTTCGCTTCAAAGGTTGATCCCCCTCCCTCTCGAAATACCATGTCTCCCGTTCGTTACGACTCCACCAGGTTTCGTTGAACTTAGAGCCTTATTTCCCTTTCCTGATGTCATAAGTTTTCGTGACATGTTCTGTTGCGTTTCTGACGAATCTCATTGTTCCGACTCCAGGTTTCTTTCCCCTGAGACCTATATCACACCTTTGCGCGTCCCTTTCTTCAAGCTGTCCCAGGACCACCCTACGCCCCTTGGACTTCCATGGCTCGTCTTGGTTTGCTTCCCATTTGCGGGTTGCGTCCTCGTCAATATTTTTTGAGATCACCCGCCTTCCCAATTCCGTTCTTGATTGTCATGTCTATACTTTAGGGTAGAAAACCCAACTAGAGCTGTGGTTGGCTGATGACGGGGATTCGGTTTTTTTCTCATTTAGTCCTTATACCCCCCTAGCTGCCCCTCCCCTTCCGAAGCCCAATCGCGTCTTTATCATTCTACTCTGATTTGAGGATCCTTCGCATGCCTGTTACTTCCCCCTTTCCGCATTTTCTTGCACGAAAGGAACATACCGCGCCACCGCATCGACCCCCCCTCTACTCAGGTCCTCGGCTCCCCCCTACCTTTGACCCGAGCTAACTTCCCGCCCACAAAAACCCAGCCCCTTTGTGGACGTTGAGCGGAGCAACCTAACCCCACCGATTGAGAAGCAGTCTCCTGGACCAGTCTCTCCTACCCCGCGGGAAGATCATGTCTTTTTCCCGCCTTCCCTCCTAAGAAGATGCCCCACGCACCGCCCGGCATTCTCCCCCCAAATCTGAGATTTTTCGAGTTGGGTTACCCCCCTCCCGATGATCGAGATGTGCTACCACCTCCCTCCCCTCCCCCGCCTTTTTTGTTTCGGGTGATAAGACTTAGAGCCCCCCCGCTAGATGAGGAATGCGACACTCCCCCCCCCCTGTCCCTTGCCGCTCGATGTATTAGAATTGTATTTGGTCGCCGTTTGGCCTCTAGTTTCTCCCGCTACAGTACCGCAGTCGTTTTTTTTACGGAATTAGTACATTGGGCTTCGACTGCTTTGCATATGACCCCCCCTCATGTTCACGCCGCAATACCTGAATTTCCCAAATGTATTCCTTATTAACTCCCGTTGCTGCCGTCGTTTTTGGAGTCGGTCCTTTTCCCTCGACTTTTTATTCTGCCGTTTTAAGTTCTCCCCGCTTGCAGTCGATGCCTCTTCCTCGTCTTGGAGAGGCGCAGTGCGTGTTTGAGTAACTTTCTGCCATCGTGCCCCTTATTCCCCCCCTCCCAGGATAGCCAGGGCTTCGGCTTGAATAAACTACCGCCATTCTAGCAAAGAGTCCTAATCCGAAGTCTGAGCGGCCTTGGCATTTCTTTTTCACTCATAGGAACTAATTTTCTAGCCTTTTCCCCTTTTCCCAGCACGGCCTGAGTCTCTCCGACATACGCCCAGCGACCTGCCCTGATTCCATTCATCAACGACGCGCTTCTCAGTATTCCCGGAACGATCGTCTCGCATCGAAGGTCCCTTTTACTCCCCATGAAAATACTGAGTCCAAGTAACCCTCTGATAAGTTTACACCCATTTTGAATTTCTTGAGTTCTACCAGAAGGCACAGTCTCGACCGCAAAATTTTGGTGATTTGTGTCACCGCGATACCACCCCCCCTCCTCCAAATAACGTCTGTTTTTCCTGAAGTGCTTGGTCATGATCCTCCGTACAAGTAAATTTTTTCCCAGGCGAACCGGCCCTTGGGTTTCGGCCGCTCAAGGAAGTAGTAAACTCACATTAGGGAACCCCCCCCCAACCCTGCAGCCATCCCAGTCTGAAGTTTAAGTGAACTGGAACTCTGGGTGTTGGTGCCCTACCACCTAGTCGGTTCCTTCGACGCCTTCGCCCCCACGCCCCCCCTTACATTCCCTCGCTATCTTAGCCCTCGCACAAGGGAAGATTCGTCAGCGCTATTACTACTATTTGGAACTAGACCGCCGGCATTATTATTCCTTGAACTACACGACGAGATTCTAGAATCCGAATGACAGGTGTTCCTCACCGCGGGATGAACTGCCCACCGAATTTTTTTCACAGCCTACCCTCTTGCACAACTTCCCAGCTGCTCCAATTCCAACACTTGTCTCCCCCGGACGGACTATTTCAGTCCCCGTTCATTTGACTGTGCTCTCCTCTCGCCCGGGCCTAACGTTGGGACGCGCCGATAAGACCAGCTCTTCTTGTCGGCAGAGGATGTGCTATCCCGATTCATCCTCCCACTCCTAAGCATCCGTTTCGAGAAACTAGCCAGCAACAGTTTAATCCTCGTTCATATCTAGCGAGCTAGTTCTTGCTTTCCCCCCCCCTCTTTATCCTTTTCAGCGTGTTGAGTATAGATCGTTCCGGCTTCGTGTGAAGATGTCTCCCTCGTCACGCGTATTTGTACCTCATTGCCTGAGTTAATTGTTGTCCTCTCTTTCTCTCTTGTCGTTTGTGTCGAACATAGCCCCCTTTCCCCCCCCCCCCGACAAGTTAGATCTGGTTTTCGTTGACGGAGGTCCACCGTTTTCTGAGGGATCGAGTCATCGCTCATGTCTCAAATCGTCTAATTAGCAAGGTGATTTTTCTTTTCCCCCCCTTCAAACTTGAGTTTTCCTTTGAGGTCGCATCTTTTCAGTTGAGTGATGTTCTTTCTGGCCATGTTGGCTATTTCAACCTTCTGGGTGTCCAGACATCAATTGTATGCTGTTCCTCTATCCCCCCTCTCCTACGGTCCTTTTCCATTGTATGGTCTCTGAATTCAAAACGTCCTTTGCGGCTTCGAGAAGAGTCTTACCCGTCAGAGAGATTCGTGATCACAGGTTTGTTGTGCTGACGTAGTATATAGGTTTGAAATTTAGGTGTCGATGACACAGACACACCCGCTTTTTTATAATTAAATAACCCGTGTATGACGTTCCTGTAATGTACTTTGTATGAAGTTCAGCTTTTGTAGTCTAGTCGATTGCCGAACCCCCCCAACCGTCCGCTTTAAGGAAATGTATAGTTTCTTCGGAATTTTTTTTGAATTCATTACAACCCTCCCCTTTAGTCGACCCAGTACCGGTATCTCAATTCTTTAACACCCCAATGTAGCGCTCCTCTATTTTAATGTGTTTGGCTGCGAAGTCCCCCCCCCTCTCGCGCTCAGTACCCTGGGTTTCGTGACATAATATTGGGATATTTTTTCATGTTATTCTTTTTTTGACTTCCTACCTGATTGAGCTCGTTTTACGCACGCCCCAGCTGATTTGTGGGCGGTTTGTCCCTGAGATGGAGAGGATGGTACTCCGCCATGCGCCCCCTTTCGTCTCGAGCAGAAATTGTTTCTTCTTCTTTTCAACTCTCAAGGACCTTTCTCCGTGCTTGTCTGTCTTCGTTCGGTCTTCCAATAGAATGAGGTAACCAACTCTCCCTGACTACTTCGATATGAGAAGCCCCCCCCCCGGTTTATTCGCAGAAAACATCCCCCCGGTGACTCCTTTTTATCGATGTCGTCTTGCGAGTTTAATGACCCTTCTCAGTCCCCCCATAGATTCCCCTTCCCGCGAGAAAGCCCTCACTGTCGGTTACCTACTCAACTGGTGAAAGGATCCTTTCCTGTGAACTTCCCTCCTTTCCGGTCGATCCTTAAGGTTTTTCATTTAGAATCGCCTCAAAGAAACCTCTAATTATTCTTCTTTTTAAACTTCCCATTTTTAGTCCAAAGGATCCTCTTTTTGTATCGCTCTGCGAAATCATTTGAGGACTCTCCTCCCTTTTGAGTTTAGGATCTTCACCTCACTTGATCTCCGGTTCTTCTCTCCACCCCCCCTTGAGGGGGATGGTCTGGTGTTTTTGTGAAGCAGACGCGTGCTTGGTTACCCATTCTACCTCTCCCAACCTCAGTGGGATTAGCATACCCCCCCTTTTTTCAAACAGTTGTTGGGTTCTGGGAGTGGTTCGGCTTCGGCAACCTTGAGGTCCCTTCGACTTTCCTTTTCCTCTGTCTCGGCTCTTTCTTCCTCTTCCCCGACTTGGTGATGTTTTTTTGACAATACCTTCACTCGGTGTGTCACCGAAAAGCCCTCTTTATGTTATGATCTTTTCTGCCGCCATTCCTTTCTCTTATCCCTTATAGTGGTCTTCGCGTCCGTGTGCCGTCCCATTAAGATGTTTTTTTCCCCCTTCCAATAGTCTGCGCGAAGGATTCCTCCATACTGCCTGGCGATGCGTTCTTTTTTTTTCTTTTCTGATTGACTTGTGTAGTTCTGGTGATCGGCCGTCACCAAGTCTGATAATCGGGCAGATCCCCTCTTGACATCATGCAACAAACCGGCGAGGGTTGGTTCTCTCCCCTCAGTATCTCCACTCTTAAATTCACTGATATGTGGCAAATCGGATCATCTCAAGCGGCGCCCAAGGCCCAAACAGTAACTCGCGGTCCTCAGCCCCTTCCGCACCCCAGGATCGTCCCCGTCTAAGAAAAGTTGTCGTTTTTTTTTCCGTACCGTCGTGGGTTTCCCTTACCACACCCTCCACTTACTGGAGGTAGGAGTCACTTTCCGCTCGGTTTGCAGGACCCGCAAAGAAATCATTGTATCTTCCCAGACTCTCCCTGCCGACGTTTCAACATCAACCTTTTGAGTTCCGCGCTTTTCCTCGGCGAAATTTATTAGGTCAACGCCCTAGATTGGTTCTCACCGTTCCCCCGACGCTTCAATTTCTTACGGTGGACGTGCTGTGGTGTTTACCCCCCTCCAACCTGTTGCTCAGATCTTCTTTTTAGGTAAATCTGATGATGAAAAGAGGATTCCTCCATCGCTTGC
>Ga0179591_1382411_pt1 | contig 19942 bp, 26 predicted proteins | sample CZOMad2_1_08_16f_FD_182891 | JGI IMG/M metagenome (GOLD analysis project Ga0179591, IMG submission 182891) | Vadose zone soil fungal communities from Angelo Coast Range Reserve, California, USA - CZOMad2_1_08_16fungal (PacBio error correction) | ecosystem: Environmental > Terrestrial > Soil >... | reverse complement strand
TCAACTTTGCGGTCGCGTACCGGGGTACGCTTTACTCCGAGTTGCGCTGAGACAGACCTGCCGTTTCCTTCCTCCCTGGTTTTCCCCAGCCACGTCCCTGGAGTGACATGTCAACGTCCTCTCTATATGAACGCCAGACAAGTCCCTATTTCCCTATTGAGCTTTCTTGTCCGGAGCCCCTGCAGATGACGTTGTTTTATCGTCCTGGCCTTCTTCGAATTCTAAATGCCAAGGAGAGGCGACCACCCAAGCCTATTGCAGCACACCCTTTTTCCCACCGCCTCTTTGCGCTTCTTTTTCTCCTCAAGTCCCCGGGCGTCTGTAATCTTCCTAGAGCGGCTTATTTAGGCTGTCAACAGCCTGAACTCTTCCGACTTTGATTTTTGCTTCCTTTTTGCTCAGTTCTCCCTTTTTTTATTTTTTCCGCTTCTTGGAAACAGGCTGATTACCGTCGCCGTTTAGTGGCTGCATACGGTGACTTTTATAGTAAAGGACCATCCCCCCTTCACCACTAAGGCCGTTGAGTAGCATGTTATTTTTTTCTGAGATATTTCCCTCCTTTTATTATTTACCTGTAGTCCCCCTCTTAAAATCTTAGTGTTCCCCTTCTGAGATAAATGCACATGCTGGATTTTTCCATTCCCCGCACATTCTCCGAGTGGTCGTTTTTTTTTTTTTTCGTGTATTTCCCCGTCGTCAATTGTAATCCTTTTTTTTTAGGATGGTGCCGGCCAAATGGATGAATTAGCCCCGAGAGACCTCGATGCAATGCAGTTCGCGCCCGTTGCGAACCTCGAGGCAGATTTTTGTCGGGTTTTTTTCCCCACCTCCCCCGTTTTCTTCCCCCCCTCTAGAACAGCACATATCCTTTACAGAAGGTCCTGCATTTGCTTCCTCCCCCTTTAATTTTATCAACCCTCAACCCCCTCTGTTGGCTCCGGAATCGCCGCGCCCCCCCTTCCTTTCCCCATTGTTACACATTTGCACGGGCGCCCCACAGTCCTTCCATGATCTCACGATTGCCCTCTTGGCAAGTTGTACTCTACTCCCTGATTTAGCCCCACCTCGCCGCTTTTTCACTCACCCCTGAACGCACAAACTCCCCCGAGGAAATCACACACCCCCCCCCCCCCCCCCCCGAGGACCAGCCCCCCCCCCTGTTGCTCGGACGTTTTTTGGAAGATGGTTATTTTTTTTCTTTTTTTTTTTTTTTTCGGGGAGATGTTACAAACTTCCCTCCTTTCGTATTAACTATTACCTACTTTCCCAAGTCAAAGCATCCCCTACAAATGGAATACGAACCCACCCCTTCCCCTAGCCACTTCAGTATGAAAGGCTAAAAAGTGCTTTCTTTTCCTTTACCTGGCCAAGATCCCCTCGTTTCCGTCAACCCCCCGTGCTCGTTGTAGGCATCATATCTGACTTCCCCCCTCTTCGCCAGTCCTTTTCAAGCTTCACTGCCAAGATTACCCCCATCCATCCACGTCCTTCCGAACTGTTCTCTAAGACAGACAACACAGCTGGTTGCTACGTACCTTCCGTTCCCTTCCCGCCCCCAGACACCAGTTACAGATCTCCCAGAGTTTTTTCACACACTTGTATCCCCCCCTTTATACCGACTTTTCGGTGCACGCATCTAAGACGCGCTTTTTCCCTCTCTCCCTTTTCTGGCGTTCTGTTCACCCCTACGGCGGAATTGAAGCCGCTAACGCATCCCATTTTTCTAAGTCTTCATCTCCTATGATCCGCCGCGTTCACTCTCTCTTGTGAAGTCCTTTACACACGCTTTCGCTTCACTCCAGTGCACCTGCCGGTTCTTATGCGTAACGCCTTTCCCCCTGGCTGCCGAAGGTTTTTTCTCCGTATTCTGAACCTCAGTTGCTCACCCCTTATCTTTCCTTCCTTCACTTGTCGCCCGAGGGACGCCAAGGTCCAAACTCAGCCTTATTCACACTCCTATGCCTGCCGGTGAGGGACTGTCTGCCTATTTTTTTTTTTCGAAGAATGATTTCCCCTTTGAGATGGTTTAGAAATTACGTCCCCCCCCCCCCCTTAGGCAGTTTTCCCCCTTCCGAACAACGCGCCCAATCCTGTTCCGCTCTGACGGGCCTCTGGTGCAGCGATCCCGCCTTTTTTTGTTGCTTTTCCCTCCGCAACCCCTCTGTCATCGAACTTCCAACTCCTGGCTGGTTTTCGCTGGCGATTTGGCACTAAATCCTCCCCAGCCTCCCCCTGGCCCGCATGTCTCACTACCACGCGGCGTTCGCGCCACTACCCATTTCCCCCCCCCCCGAGACTTCTTGTCAAATCCTGACTGTGGGTTATTTTCCCTTTCCCTCGTTGCTTCCGCCCTGTCGTCTGGCAAGAGCCCCTCCTCCACCTTTCAGTGAGACCAACACATACGAGAGCAGTTTTTTTCCTTCGTCCCTCTTTCTTCCTCCTTCTCCGTGGCCACGCTGGGAGATCGGCCCCGGTTCTCATTTCTATAACTCCAAGCAACGCCATCCGGTGTCGTCGTAATCTCAGCCAGACACACCCACGAGTCTCCCCATAGTCGTGGGTTTAGAGACATCATCTGAATGCCGGTTTTCCCTGAGTCTTTTTAGAGAAACACAATACTAGCCCAGGGGACTTGCCACTTGCCAGGCTCTCTTCCTCCCCTGTTGTTGTTGTTGCGAGTCCTGATCCCTTTCGTATCTTTGGGGTGTCTCTCTGCTTTCTTCTTGCTGGGCCGATATGTTTATCTACGGCCCCTCCCCTCGCGGCCGTTTTGGCTGGGTCGATCTTAAACGAGCTTGGTCCAGGAGTGGCTTGGATTTTGCTGCGTCACTTTCCTCAGCGTTCTAAGTTCTCAGGGTGGGCACTTGTCGTTTTCCCAATACTAGTTAAGATACTTTTTTCACACGTATCCTTTTTTTTTACCTGTCTGAAAGGAGATCGTTTATACTTGCCCTCCGCCCCCTCGGCCCGGAGTACGAAAGTGCATCACCCACTCTGGATTTTTCCTCGGAGTGCTTCTCTGTTCAGCTGTTTCCCCCGACCCCCAACAGCAGTAGAGAAAGGATGGAGCTACTTGTACCCCTCCCGTCTCACGTATAAGCATCGCCTCTGGCTTCTTGTCAAGCCTTCCATGCTTTCCCGGTCTTTTTTCGCAACCTTTTTTCTCCCCCTCGCATTTATCTCCTAATAGAGTCTTTTTCCCTCTGTGCTTTTTTAAGTGACTCCGCTCCTCGTATGTTTGTGAGAGGGTGGCGTCAATTTCCCCCTCCCCAATGTAAGTCCTTTTTGGACCCCCCCCCCTTCTGATCCGTTCATGCCTTTTTCCCCCCGTTTTTGAGATAGTCCCTCCGGTGTCAGGGTACCGCCGGTTCTTTTTCCTCCTGATTAAGTTGAGTTCTCAAGATCTTTTCCATTCCCCCTTTTTCCAATTCACCCAATCATTTAAACCGGTATCGTTTCCCAGCCGTTGAACATGAAGCCCCTGCATTCCTTCATTCCCCACTCCGTTGCTCTGACTTTAGTTCGTCTTCTTTCCGCCGTGCTCATTCCTGATTACGACAGTCTCTCCTTTTTTATGTCTGTTTGCTTGCCTCCTCAGGCCAGTTTGGCCATTACAGAACCTTAGTTCTTTCGTTCTCCATGCCTTCCAGCGCCCTTTCTGTTCTGGGATTCTCTTTCGGTATAGAGTTTTACTAAATGTGGATCCCACAGTAAATGGGGATTTTCGGAGTTTGTTGTATGGGGGTACATTTACTTTCAGCCCAAATTTACGGTTGGCGGTTCATCATGGCGGAGCTTTTGATTCTTTCTTGGTGCCTTCTTTCCCTTATCGCTTGGCCCTTTTACATTTTTTCTTAGATCTTTGAAGGTCCCTTTTCGAGACCTCCGATACTCGACCGAGAACTTTGTCCTTTTCGAGGATTTCGTCTCCGCATAAATGGGGCCCTTCCTTTTTGTAGTAATTGTTCTACGTAGTCGTGGACTGCCCGCTCTACTTGGGTGATTATTCGGCATTGGGCGGCTTTCGGCTCTCCTTTACTTGCGGCCTTTGCCTCTAGCCCCAGATACCACTTCCTTTTTTTCATTAAGCTTACGTGTTGGATTAAAATTTTTTCTTTCCTTTGCAGCTCCCTTCAACAGTTGGATGCCGTTTCTTGCCCCAATTCGTCCTCCGATCTGTAAGCTCCTCTAACATTCCGTGCCATGCCTCCTGTGTTTCCCTTACTGGATTTTTCCCCTTCGAATTGATCTCTAGGTTTTCTTGGTCTTTGCATCATCACTCCTTTTCGTCCACATCGCCTAAGAATAAACATATCATGTGCTTTCTATTTCTCTGTAGAAACGTTTCAGGTTTTCCCGCTCAAGATTTCTCCGTTAGGTGTTCGCCTATGCCCCCCTTGCCTCCTCTCAGTCGGTCTCTCTTTGCAAATTCATCCGTTTTCCCTTTGAACAAGCTTCCCTCATTCTACTTTCCCCTTGAGTAGATTTCTGATGATTTGGACCCCATACTAGCGGACCCCTCCCCCAATACCATCGGTAATGTTATCGATTTCCCCTCACGTGACTCTGTTTGCGCAATGTTGATTTCTTGGCTTTCCTCAAGATTCTCTCGATTGTGGCGACATTCCATGTTGAACCCGCTTTATATATAAGTGGTCGACACGTCCCATTGTACTTTCCCACTCCGTTGGATCTTTCGTGTTTTCCGAGGTTTTTTTTTTTTTTTTTTTTTTTGCCTGCTTCTACCAGCCTATATGTTCCTGATCAAGCCGTTCCCTCCCCCTGTATGTCTTATCTTAAAAAGTACACATCACAAACCTAAATTGATCAAACAAATCAAAACCAGCAAGAGGACCTATTTCGGTGGTTCCATCCTTTACGCCTCTAACGCTCGTCCCTGAATTATTCTGGCGTTTGGATCGTTCTACTTAGTGACATCGCAGCCGCCTCAGTCTTCCTTGATGATTAAATGAACGTGGCCCCCGGTAGGGATGTCCCTTGCCTTTTGTTTCAGCAGGACCGACATTCATTCCATCCCGCCCCTCTTTCACGGTGTTTACTCACGCCACATCCCCCTAGGTCCGCCCGGGTTCCCTTCTTGAGTGTAATCGAAGTAGTCTGTTCATGTGACTTTCTCCCATGACCTATGTTTTTTCCCTTATTCGTTTCCTTGTCTCCGCTGGGAGCAACCGGCTTTAACTTTCGCTTTTCGGACAGTATCTTTTAGTTTCTGCCCCTCCCTCCCTGTCGGTAAGTTTGGTTGTCATGTGACTCCCCCCACCGTCTTTCGGGCTTCCGGGCCGACTCACCGCGCACTTCCTTTTCACCATTTCCCCCTATCTCCGAAAGCAGACCGCCCGATTTCTTTTTATTTTAAGGATAGAGCAACGAGTCCTGCTGGCCTGAATTTGGGGCAGAAATTCTTTTCAACCCCCCCCTCTCTGCCCTTCTGAGACCACCACGCCGAGTGCATTTTGCTGTGTAGTGAGTTATGCGAGTGGACGCGGTCCTTATTGCCGGCGGCGTTATCCCTGACCCTTCTTCGAGTAACCTCCTTGGCCCTGACGCCTTCTCCCGGGATCCACTACTATTCTCTCTTTTCCATAATCTTTGGGGGAGAGATTACTTCTGTCTTTCATCGGCCGCTGTAATTCCCCCCCCCCCGTTATTGAAATCGGTTCCCCCCGTCTTGCAATAGCCGGACATAGCGAGAAACTCACTAAGCAAAATTCACTTGCTTTTCTCTCCTACCAATTCATTTACCAGAAAAGGGTATGACAGTTCTTTCGGCCACTCAAGCGCGAATCTTCCCTTCCCCCCTCCCCCTTTTTTTCCCTCAGATATCTTTCCCCTGTCTCTCCCCTGGGGATCTTGTCCCCCTTGCAGCAGGGGCACGAATGTGGTTTTTGATTCCCTTCCGTCTACCATAACCGAACCCCCCCTGGTGCCGCCGCTCCCCCTACTCCAGGCATGACCGGCCGATCCTTCTTTCTTACGCCGAGTTGAGTCAAAGTGTCACGAGCTGCTCCTTGCCCCATGTTCATGGCGCCTTTTTTACATGTCACAAGTCTCTCCCCGCCCCTCCCAAGGTACCCGATTTACCTATTTTTATGATGGTTTCCTTCTCCCGTTTTCGATATTGCATACTGGATTCCCTGTCCTGGGATCCCAAATCTGCCGCCTTTAGACTTTTCAAGCCTTTTTGCTTTTTCCCTACATACATCAAGGTCGGAGCTTTTCTTGGCATTTTTGACGATCCCAGGTGTATTCACGGCGTTTGCGGGAGATAAAAGGATGGAACCAGCCTCAATTTTTTTTTTTTTCCCTTTGCTGGTTTTCTTTTCTTTTCTTTCAGCCTTTCCGGTTTGAATTTTTAGGAAACATTTCTAACGTTTTTTTTTGATAAAGTCCTTCACTTGGGCACCTTCTCTTACGGGCAGATCTTGCACCATCCCCCCCCCCCCCTCCCAAATAAGTTGCACTGGTTCTTGGCGCCCCTGAGTTCAGCGGTTCTTCCTGTCAGGTCACACTCGATTAATCTAGGAGTACAAGGAAAACGACCACTTTCCCCGACTTAGTTAAGGTCCCCCTATCTAACATTATCCGGGCGCGTTTTGTTTTGCGAGTGGAGGGTGATAGTGTTTCCTCTCTTTTCCCTCTCCATCCTTGAAACGTATAGTGATTTAAGCTTTCTCCCCCACACTTTTATGACTGCACGAACGCCAAGAGGCCTTTTCGTCTCCCTTCCCTCGTCGCGAACACCAAACGAGATCTCTTGCTTTTTGTAACGCCCTTTTCCTTAAAACATACCACTCCCCGCCCTGGAGACTATTCCCTCTCTTTCGGCTCGCCCGGGACCTGTGTCGATAACAGTTGCCTGCTGATCAAATCTTCAATCCCCCCTTTCCTCATTTTCGTATATCAAAGCTCTCCTCCCAAGCTCCCCTTTCCGGGGAGTGTTCTTCCTCTTCGCTTCTGAGATGTCCCCTTTTTACCCTTCCTCGAGGGCAGTGCCCTTGTAGTTCTTTTTCCCCATACTGCCCCCTTCCAATGGCGCCCCACCGGGCGAAGTTTCTCTGAGCTACGGCTTTCTGAAGTTCTTGGGCAGCCCTTTTTCCCCACTTCCCTCCTGAGTCATTCAAAGATCGGTCCTTTCCTCCCTCCTTCTCCCCAATTGAATTCCCCGACCCTCATCCCCCAGGCGTATTGTGAAGCGGGTCCTTACTTTCCTGACCTGTTTAATGAAGGTCCAAATTTGCTCTTCGGATCCCTCTCTGCTTAGTTCCCCCCTTTCTCGTGTTTTCTTTATTCATCGCCGATTCCCGATTCGCGTAGACACGTTTGCCAGCGATACCGGCGAACGGCTCACCCTCCCCCCTAGCCTCCAGAAATGTATGAATTGGTCCTCCCCCCCCCTTCCCTTTTGGTGATCTTCGACTGTCCGCCACCCCACCACCTCGGATAACCTGTGCCTGTTTTTCTCCATTGTTCCCGATACTACGAGAGGTTTTTTCCCCCCCCATTGAGAATCCGCCGCCCGTTAAGTGGATGTCCCCTTCCTTCTGTTCCATCTTTTTGATTCCTTCGCCAGCCGCAGCCCCCTCCTTTCGAGGGTCCCCCCCTCCTGCGATCTCTCCTTTCCCGAAAGCATTTTCCAATTGGCGAGGCAAAAGCCTTTTTCTGTCTACTGGCAAGAGCCACTTTTCATTCAGTAACGCCTTTTTAATTTTTGCCTTCCCCCCCTGGGTTGGCCTTTTTCTGTATTCGGAACCCCTTGTTCCAAATTTATCGCCCTCTTCACACACCTTCCCCGACAGGACTGGAAACCGGTTTCCCCTCTCAAGCTCGTCACACCGATTGACCCGGCTGCTTGTCATTCTCCCGCTGCGTCTGACGGACTATTTTTGCTTTAAGTTGAGAATTCCCCCCCCCCCTCCCACCCCACACAGATCGCTGCGCTGCGACACCGTCGATCCCCTCTGCCCCTTGTGAGCTCTTCTTTCCCTCTAGTGTTCCCCTTTGCTCCCGCCTGGTTTCTTCCCTGTCAGCAACAAAGTTTCCCCTTGTCCCCAAGAAAGCCCTCAATGCGTTCCTTGTCGTCCTTGCAGCGGATTTTGGAGAATCCGGTCACCTTTCTCAGGCGACATGTCCCTCTTCATCATCCTTTCGGTCTCCGCTTCCCCATCGTTTTCCTCGCTAGGACCACTTTGAGCGTTAATTTTTCTGTCCTCCCACCCTTCGTGTGCTAGCGGCACTTGTTCGTCTTCCTTCTGCCCCTTTTAGATGAGCCCCCCCATGTCTCTTAAGCAACCCTTTGTACCGTTTCTCGGATTTCATCGCTCCGGGTCCCATTTTCTTGCCTCCCCGCAGGATACAAGGTCTGCGCCCCTGAGTGCCTTCACACAGTCCCCGGCCGGCATTGCCCCGGGCGTGCTCTCCTTTCTTACAATCCACCCACATTCTAGCCCCCTGTTAGTGAGACCAATCCCTTACCCAGCCAGGGCATTGAAAGGTAGGAAGACTGAGAAACCTCTTGGTTCCTCCTCCTTTCTCAGGGATTTTTTTTGTCCTCCTCCTCGGTTTTTGAGCGTCTCTCTCTCCCTGTTGCGCGTCCCCTTTGTGATATCTTCACCCTGCGTAATGCCCTTTTTATAATGGATCTTTTTCTTCCTCCTGTCTTTCTAATAGGTGTGGCCTTGGATGTTCCTTCTTTGACGAACTTCCCTTTTTCCACGTGCTTGGACATGTTGAGCTTTGCTCATCGTTTCCCTCCTGACTTCTTCGTCTCTTTGTTTCCACGGGCATGGGCAAATCGCCCCCCCGCGCAAATATTTCCAGCGTTTTCTCCTTAGGGCTTCTTATTAAGAGCATTGCCTCTAAGCAACACCTCCTTCCTTTGTGGTTCGATATACCTCCAGATGTGGATTGGCGTCTCCTCTTCGTAGTTTTTTTTCGTGCTTCCACCCCCGCCGATATGGATTGATACAGTCCTTTCCTGGGCGGACGCAACGGATCAGAAATTCGCCGCTTCATTCCTTCACATGCCATTGAAATTTGTCTCCCCCCCCTTTCTTTGGCTTTTTTTTCTCGACAACGGCGGGATCTCCTGTCTAAAATATCGTCTCTCGTTCAGACTTTGCCTTGTGAGGCATCACATATTTCTCTCTTGTTTTGCATGGGTGGCGTACATTTCTCCCTCCCTATAGTCCGGCATCTTCGCTCCCCTTGTATCGGCCCCTTTCATGAAGGCTATCTGTTGACAAGGTTCCTCTTTTCCCCTCCTACTCGCGTCGACCTTAATTTCTTTCCCTTCCAGTGATAGCTCCTCTACCCGAGGCTTTGCCGAATCCCCCAATTTAATCCCTGGGATCTTTTTCCTCCTGAAACGGAGTCATGCCGTCTCTTCTTCGGCGAACGGTTTGCTCTGACTTACTTATTCTTCCTTTTTCATCCTTTTAGATCTGTCACGATTTTATCCTTCCCTCTGCAGGCGTTTCCTTTCCGTCAATAATTCCCCCCGCTTTTTTGCCATTACATCCCTTTCTGTCTATGGTTCTGAGGCTTGCGTTCTTCTTTTCTTCTGCTCTGGCCCCCCCCTCTCTTCGCTGCGTCTCTTGTTTACTCCTGTTTTTTAGACCACCCCGGACCCGTTTTCCTGTTTTTTCTAGGACAAGTACGCGAAGGCTGGCCCCCCCTTTTCCCCTTTTTCCCGGTATTCCTACTCGGAGATTGATTCTTCGTGCTGGTTTTTTTCCGGGCCGGCGCTTGTTCGGTTTCATGTTCGACCTGTTTTCGCCCGATCCGATACTCCTAGATCCCCCCTTTTTGATTCCGATTGTTACTTTTTACGAAAGTCACAAAGGTGGTCCCTAGTTGACTGTCATTAAGTTCAGTACGGACCCTGACTGTGTTTCTGATTCTTTTTTCCTCCCTATGGGCCGGATGCTTGCTTGAATTCTCCCTTAATACGACGGCGTGCATTCCTGAGCCAAGTTTACCACCTCCCCCAGCCCGCTCGGGACCCCTTCCCTCTCCCGGTTGTATTTTCCTCAGTTTACTAGCGCATGCCGGTGGTCCCTTCCCTTTTCTCACCGGTGAGGTACACTTGCCCCTTCCTTCTTCCCGTCAAAACACCGTGCCCCCCCCTGTGACCTTGGGCTTCCTGGGTAGTTTTTCCACTTCCATTGCTGCAATTATCTAGGGTTTTTGGATGGGCCGACCCTTCCCCTTTTTTTAGTCTACCAGGTCGAATTATTTAAATAGATTCCTTGTCTGTTCTTCCTTTTCCCTTGTAAGTTTTCACCCGGACCCTCCTCTCCTCGTTTTATTTGTCGTTGCTTACTCCTGCGCAGGAGGCGGGACCCGTATTATTTCTCTCCCCTTTGATTTGACTTCCATGACATCACTTCCCTCCCCCCCGGCTCGATTTTAAGGGGACCCCTTAAACCCCGTTCCCCCAGCCCTCCGCCACCGCAATTGCATACTTTTATTGATTAAACGACTCTGTTGTTTCCTTTGATTGTTTTACCTATGGAATCGCTTGTGGACCTTGACATTAACCCGCTTCATACCTGGTCGACCCCCTTCCACATTGTAAGCTGGTTTGGTCCCTTTTTTGGTGCCAGCTTTCGATACCATCCTTCCTTCTCACCCCTCTCGACTGGGCCCCTTTCTCGTAGCCCTGTTACTAATAGCCAACCCCCCCTTCCCTGTCCCCAACGAAACTACCAACCCCCCTAGGGTAATTTCAGGCTGGTAATTGCTTTCCGCCCTTTCAGCTTCTCTCCATGTATTCTTTGGTATTCTGGATGCCTCCAAGAGAATCAATTTTCTTGTTCCCCGTCAAGGAGCCCCTTTATTATCCTTTCCCCCTGCGTCTTTTTGGAAGGAAGACAGTCCCCTTTCCAGTTTTATACCGTACGCCTGCTGTCGCCTTCGAGTTTTTCGTCTCCACCTTTTTAATCCTGCCTTTCCCCCCCGATTTTCACTTCTCGCGTTTGTTAGGGACCTTCTCTTTTTCCGATGTTTTCCGGGGAGCCCCCCAATTTCTCCGATTGCCTACACTAGCTTAAGGCTCCTTGCGGTGACCGTCCCCTTTTCCGGTCCGTATTGCTGAGTCAGCATTTTCTTTTCTTTGTTTTCGTATGCCAGACACAACAAAGAAGTGGACTGATTAGTTCGTATCTCCCCTGGGAAAACATCCTGCCTATATCCGAAATCCCCCGACGCAAATGTTCTGGAAGACTCTCCGGCTCTGCTTCTTTTGTTTGAACTCTTTTCGCTTTCATGAGCCTGTGCTTGACAAGCCCCTCTTGAATTTATGCGGAGTGTCTCCTCTTTTTCTCGTACCTCTTTCTTTGCCGTCGGGACAAAAGTCTCCTCAATCATTGGTTTCTCTAGAAAACCCCCAATACCATCTATTTCATCCCTCCCCGGTTGTTTTTTTTTATCTACCGAAGTCTTTTCTTTCCTGCATTGCCCATTTGAAAGTTCTGCGCGTCCTGGCCCCTTTCTCCTCTACCCTTTGGCCGGCTAAGCTCTTCCCCCTTTTCCCCTCCCGTCCCGGACTAGACAGACCACTCCCTCCTCTCCCCCCCCCCCATCAAATTTGTTTCCGACTGCACAGGGTCGTCCCGAAAAGTTCTTCCCGGTCTTTCGAGTGCCAACCTCTGGGCTCTCCCCTCACTCAAATAGTGGTCTTTTCCTGCTTTCTGGGTATGGGTTTTTTGAACGTTGTGCGGCTTCCTCAGAAAACAGGCCTTGCTTAGTTGTGTGCGGGACTGCGAGGCCACCTACGCCCCCTTCGGGAAGCGTTTTCTCTCCTCCCCATGCCCCTTCCCGTTACGATCCGGTATCTTACGCGCTTTCGTCCCTCTTCTTTGAACAGGCGGCTTCCGACCTCCCCAGCATTTTCTGCCACCCAGTCGCTCCTTGCGCCTCCGTCACGGACACGACTATATTCTTCCTTTCTTTGATCGGCGCACCCCCTCCCCGTCCGTGCCTCTCCTTTCCACCTGCCTTCCCCCCCCACTTCAGAACCCAGCTTTTCCCTCATTTAAGATCTCCCTCCCGTTCTTTTCTTCCGGAAGGCTCTTTTTCATCAGTTCGACACAGATCCAGGAGCTCTGAATTCTTAGATGCTTTTCTTTGCTTCGTACGGAATGGAACAGCCTGAAATCTACCCGCTTTTCTTTTTTTGATTTACCAGCAGTGCCTCAACTTAGGCGGTCTGATTGCTCTTCTTGTCCCAAAGGTGGTCACCCCTAAAGGAGCACGTCGTATTCTTGATCCTTTTTTCCTTCTTCGATGAACTGGTATCGGATTGCCCCCGTCCCACCCCATTTCCCCCCCCCCCTTTTTCGATTCCTCCCGACCGTGTTTTCCCATTTTTTTTTTTCAGATACTGTCATTTACACACATCCTCTCAAAGATGTAGTCGGAACTCCGCCCGTTCCCCTTTTGCTTTCCCAGGTCGAGCCCTACGATAAATCCGATGGCGCTTGATTTCTTACCCTTGTTTCTTTAGATTTTCACCTAACCCCCTTCCAATTCTACAGCTTTCCTCTCCAAGGGCTTTAACGGTTTCCCCCCCCTGCCCTTGATTGCTTTTAACGATCCCTGCTTGTTCCCGGCGTCTTGGTCCTCTGCGAAAACGCAAGTGAATCATCTGTTGTATTTTTCACCCCCTTCCTGTTTTCCACCGAAAGCACCCGCCCCCCTATCCTTATCAGAGCGGCCTTCTACCTTTGCTACTAACCAAAAGGGGTTCTGATGCGAATCCTCCCCCCTCAAAAAACCTGAGAACAGAAGCCTTTTCCCTTCCCCAAGGATCCTCACACTCCCCTTTTCTCAAAATGGAAGAGTTTCCCCCATTATTCTTCCCTTTTACCCTCTTCACGAAGAGAGGGCCGTGACCACCTCTTCCCTTGCGCATTTTTCCCCTTTCAAAAACCTTTATTAACCCACCGGACGGAAAGCTGCGTCTTCCTTGATTTGTTTATTTCTGGGACCAGATTCAAACTTCCCCTCCCGGTATCAAAGATCAGGAGAGACTTCACCGCCCTCTCCTCCCCCCTCCCTAGATTTCCCATCAACACCCGTGCGTAGCAGTACAAGTATTTTCCCTTTTATCTCCCTCCTTAATGAAGGGCAAGTTATTTCCCTTCCCAACATATATAGGACTACCCTTGCTCTTGTAGGTCTTCCTAGGATCCTCGCCTGAAATTTGACCAGATCTGTACGTCTTAACAAGGTCGGTCTTACCTTCGTTTCATGGCTTTTTTCACCAAATTCAATTTCTCTCTTAAATTTTTTTTTCCATCCTTCGACTGTCCCGAGACACTCTTTAAAGTAGACTTTACCCCCCCCTCAAGGTGGGATATAACTTCCTTCCTTTTTCCCCCTGCCCCACCAACCTTAAAGATCCCCATCTTCTTTTACCCAGAGATACCACACCCCCTCTACTCGAGAGCTCCAGATCTAAGATACACAGAGCTGTTGGCTTCGCGCCCTAACTTTCCAATGGCCTTTCTTCTTCAAGCGACTCCCCCCCTCCGACGGTAATCTGATCCCGGGCTCGCCATCCCTCCCTCCAATTTGAAGTCAAGAGGCAAAATTGGCCCTGATTCATTCCTTGTTCAGTACCGCTCAGCGGCTCAGGTCCCTATCCCCTTTTTGCCGAAATTTTGTTTCGGAAAAACCCGTTCTGCCTTTCCTCCCCCTCTATTTTGAATCAATTTTCCTTTTCCCTCGACTGAAACCGGCGTACCCAGCTTCCCCTCTTTCACCATATGTTCTTAGTGCAGGACTCCCTTCTCAGGTCCCCGTTGAATGCCGGGAGTTTTGAGATGCTGTATCACCTACGTCCCAAAAAACGCTCCCCTGCTTCTCTGCGCTCCCTAGGTAAAGCCCATCTTCCCTCTTCCTCTTCTTCCTAGAGGCGACCCCACCTTTTTTTTCTTGCTGCAAATCAGGCCTTTTAACGGTTTTTTCCCTGGTCCCTTGGCCGGACGCCGGTGCTTCTTTTTTTTATCCTGTATTTTTTCTGCCAGGGCCTGAAAGCTTTCCCTGGACGCCTTTTCGAACACGCTTGACCCCCCCTCTTCTCTCTCTCCCCCTCAAGCGTGATTTTTTTCCTCTTGCGTCCCCCGGCCTCGTTATTTCTTCCCTTTTTCTCTCCCTCCGTCCGCCCCTTAGATGGAGAAAACCTTCTTCCGCCACTCTTTTGATAAGTGACTCCTCGCTCCTTTCCCCACCCTTCGGGCAGGGAACCCCTTTTGACGCATATGATTTCTCAGCCCATGAAAATCACACCCTCAAACTTTTTTTCCCCCTTGAGGTGTTAGTCCGAAATCGAAAACAATGACCAAAATACTTTCCTCCCAGTGCGGATGAAAATCACCCCCCTCCCTTCCCTTCCGCGAGGATTGGAAAGATAGACACACCGAGTTTGGTCCCCCCTCCCCCTTATAGGATCTCTCTTAATCCCGTTGTTGTGGAGAGAGATCCGATTCCCTTGCGCCCGGATCGGTGGTTTTTTTTATCTTTCCTCGCCTCGCCGTTCCTGCTCATGTTTCTCTAATCCCCCTGACTCTTTTTCTTTTCCTCGTTGTTTGCCGGTGATTTTTTTCGACCTTTCGCTCCCCTAGCCCCAGGACGTGTTGGACTGTTTTTTGTGGCTCCGGTCGCAGCTTTCCCCTTCCCGTCTTTTTTCCACGGTGTTCCCACTTCTCCCCTATTGCACTGACCGGTCAGACCCTTCCTAGGAATTGTTGAAGGGCTCGTCTTTTTCATCGCCCGCTAAGCCCCCCTCCTGTGCCGTGGGGCCCCGAAAGAAACTTTTTGGTCTTTTCTAGAGGAGCAGGTTTTTCCCTCGTTCCCGATCCAACCGCGTCGTGGATTTACAGTCTTTCCATTCGCCCTGGCGGAACGATACCCCCTTTCTCCAGTAAATCGTTCCCAATGACCTTGAATTTTCCCCCCTCTAGGCCTTTGTTGAGTTCGCAGCCATGACCAGGGCTGCTTTCAGTGCCCTACGTTCCCTCTTCCCGATGCTTCCCTTTCGGACCTGATGTGCAGTCTCCGATCGTGTTTTCTAGGTTTGCGTAATTCTCATCTCTAACCAACTAGTCCGTCCTTCTTCTCTCCCCTTCCTTTCTCCTGCCATCTCCTCAGGCCTCATAGTGACTTTTTTAAGGGAGCTGTACGTCTTTTTCCCGGTATGAAAGAAGGTGTATTTCAAGGTATAGCTGATCTCCGCGATTTTCAATAACTCAACCCCTGTGCTCGTCCTTAAGCCGCTTTAAGGATTACTTCCCCCTGCATGCTTGCTAGCCGACACGCCTTCCTCAATTTCTCTGATGTCTACCTCGCTTCATCGTCCACGTTTTTTTCCCCTTTACGTTCCTCAACTTGGACACGTTAGCCGGCTCCGGCCAGTATTTTGGGCTGAACCCCGTAGTCGTTCCTTTTTCTTCTCCAGGCCTTGAGCAGTCGGATATTCTTTTCTTGCTTAGCCCGAGAGTTTGGTTTGTACTTTCTTTCTCCCCCCCGGCACGCTGAGATTTCCCGGATGTTTTTTCGGTTTGGCATCCCGGATTCCTTCTCCCACCGTTATTCACTACTTTTTTTCCTCTCTGATTTCTTTTTCCCGTGCTTGCTTTCCCTCTTGTAAGGTTTAATTCGATTTGAAGTCCACGCTCTCCCCCTATGCACGAGCGGGTTCGTTGGTCATCTCTCTGTCAGAATGTTCACAACTGTGGCCAATCATTGGCTTCCCCCTTGTTCTCCGGACGATCCCTCCCTTTGATGACGCTTCAAGAATTGTCTTCTTTCTTTTCCCTCCTGTTATACATTGCCTTTAGCCCCAGATCCCATCAGAAAGTCCTTCGCTCTTGACCCCGCTGCCTTCCTCCAGTTTTTTCTTCAGGAGGCAGCGCACAACTTCCCCCTTCTTCAGGCAAATGCTTTTTTCGTGCTTGCCATTACCTTTTTTTTTTCCCCATTTTTTAAGCCTGGTTCTGCTGCTGGGGGATGTCCCTTCTGAACTTGGACCCTCTCTTTCTGTGAAATCATCCTTTCCCTTGTTGGTTACTTACCACATGTTCATCCTGTCTGCTCCAATACTTTTCCTGATCTGTTTCAAGTTTTTTTTAGGTCACCGTGACACTCAAGATACCCTCGTTTAGGTGTTCGTTCGTCGAAAGAGGCCCTCCCTCCTTTTCTCCCTTCTTGCTTCATAGCAGTTCCCATTTTGCGAACCACTGCCCCCTCAATAGACCTTTTTCTTAGTCTGTGATAAGGTTCAACCCTATCCCCCTTCTGAACCTCCCAAACCCCCACCCACCCCCCCCCCACGCAATCGCTCCGTTATTTTTTTTTCTACCCCCCCCCCAGATCTGCTGGCCTGCAGTGATCGCCCCCTGCAATATCCTCCTCGGTGGACTGTACAGGTCATAAACTCTTCCTACTATCAGTGGCCCGGCTTGATTACTCACCTGAGACTTTTTTTTGGTTCCCCAGTGTGGTCTTGTGAAATTTCCTATACCGTAGCAGGAAGACAGCTTACTGCGTTTTTCTGCATGTTCGAGTCCCACCCCCCCTTTACCTGGATCCCCCACTCCTCAACCACCGCAGAGGTTATCCTGGTTTTCCCCCCCCTTTAAGACCCCCCCCAGTCGTCGAATTCATTAATGATTTCTGGCAATGGTTCGTCGATTTTGGCCATGCCCTTCCATCCCACCCTCTTTGAGTAACTTGAGCGCCATCGCCGGCGGCGATGCCTTCCTAACTCTTTTCTTGCCAATATCCGCTCCGGCGGGGGCTGATCTTTACCCAACTTTTTTATTTTCGGGCATCGTTAGTCGTCCGCTTGTGAATGTGTACAAGTCGCATTTAATTTTCACGATCCCTCACCGTCTCCCCCCTGGACTCCCAACCTTCGTTATCGGCTTGACGTGCAAGGGCAGTAGTTCTTCCCGTACCGCACAGGCTGTAAGGTTTTTTTTATCGTATTCTTTCCCCACCACGGGTTCTTGGCCTTCTTTTTCACCGACTCTTTTTGAATGACCGCCCTTTTCCACGATCTCTCGCATACGCACGTTTTATGTTCTGAAACGATTCCTCGTCGCTTATTTGTTTCCTCCGCATCGCCCCTTCCCGCCCTCTGAGCATTGTTTTCGCGCCACCCGACCTTTCTTTGGGGCATTTGAGTGTTTATCTTTCCATGAGTTGCCGGCGGGACCCGGGAAGCTGAGGAGCTACCCGGCACTCCGGTCCGCTCCTCCCCTTTATTCATACCAGAAGGAGTCTTCCTTCTAATTTTGGGGTTTTTGCTTCGCTAGGGAATTAAAGTGAGGCTGTCGGACCACGTTCTACGCTCCTAGCGTTGGCCTTCTCCCCAGGCCCTCTCCCCCCCGAGTCGAATAGAGCAGAAATTCGTCCAACCATCATTGTTTTTTCCGAAGCCTGTGTTTTACCCCCCCAATCTGGTGCTGCCCCCTCGGCCAATTAACGATATCTTCCAGAACCTTCCCCAGCTACTCCTATTCATTTCAAATCCCCTGTGCCAACCCTCGTCTTCTTCCCTAAGTGACAAGGAGTTTTTTTTTTGTCCCATCTCTACACCTTAACCGTCTGTGCAGCAATTCCCCCCGATTGCCTTCTCCTTTTTTGGTGCTTTGTTTCCCTTTCCCCCCTTTTCCAGAAAGAAAAGTTCGTCCCGGAAAATACACCTCGTTTGGAGTCCTTCCCTAACAACTTCCTTGATTTCCCTCCATTACAAGACGTTTAAATATTTATGCGGTCCCAGGACCCTCCTTGGTCACGGACTGGTCCTTGGCTTTCCTTGCCCCCCAAACTCTGAAGCATTCTCCCTTCCCTATATTTCGATACAACTCTACATCAGGCCTCTTTATTTTTCCCTGGCAGTGAAGGACCCCTTTTCTCAGAATATCATGACTTCTTGTCTTGTCTTTGGCCATCCTCCCCACTACGCTTATGTTGCTTTTTGATTTAGGTTATCCCTTTCTTTTTTTTGGCTTTCGCCTCAATTCAAGGCGGCCGCCCTTGTCCTCCTTTACTTCCTTTCTCCGTTTGGCACAGACACAACTCCCCAAGTCTCGTGTTTACCGTTTCCGTTTTTTCGTCCACTGATTCTTTTTGCGGGTTAATTCGGGTCCTTTCCGTTCCAAAGATCAATATTCCCTCCTACGATTCCCAGCATTCGTTCCTTCCCCATAAGATAACCATCATGGAGCTTTTTTCGAGTTGATAGACCCCCCTGTTTTCTTGCCACTACTAATTTTGAATCTCCCTGCGTTTTCTTCTTTTCCAACCCAATGCTTCATTTGGACAAGAACCATGGACCCGACTCTGGCCGGAGTTGCCTTTTTTGATAGCCCCCTAAAAGAGGTTAATTTGAATTTGATTGCCCACCACAGTTCGTACATTCTAGAATCTATACCGCACCATTATATCCACCTCAGTCTGCGACCGGGGCCTAGCTCAAACGTTTTTTGAATTTGTTTAGGATCCAAACCCGGTCGAATTCCCCCTTTCGACTTAGTCCCCCGGAAAGACTTACCTGCTACCCTTTTGCACTCGGCGTTTATGAGAGTTTCCGATCTGTCTGGTTCAGTTGTATCCCTCTCTGAGGTCAGTGAAACTTCACTGTGCGGCTCCCCTTACATGGAAAAAAGGTTCCATCCCTGAGGACATCCCCCGAGATTTGGAGTGCTGCCCTATGGTGGGGTAACTGCCCCCTTCCGGTTCTTACCGATCGGAACTGCCTCAGCCATTTTGACTTCCTTTGAATCGTCTCACCCCGGCTAGTAGTATCCGTTTCTAGCGTATCTGCAAACTGACCCACCTCTTCGGAACAATTCTTATCGTATTCCACACAGGGTTTTTCAGGCTTCCTGGTCTTATAGACTGGACCCCAAGTTCGACGATGAACCGCGACAACCGTCCCCCTAACCACACGAGATTTCCCCTTCTCCCTCCTGATTGAAGACTGCCCACCTTCCTTCGCCGCCTTCCTGTCTTGTACCACCCACCTCCGGAAATATACCATCGCTGACTTCTCCCCCCGTCTTCCACAAACTCTACCGTCTCTCTCTTTTCCAGATCGACAGTCATCCGCGCCGGTCGCATTGCCTTCTAGAATTTTGAGGTTTCTGGAAAAATCTGTTCCTGCCTTCTTGAACTAGCGCAACGATACAATTTGTATTTCTCATCGTGCCCCTTTTCTTTTCTTGACATCACCATTTTTTCAGGCGGGCCTCTTTGTCGTGCTCGCTCCTTTTGTGACAGTCACCGCATCTCCTTCAGGGCCCTCAGTATTTGCCTGAGATATTGCACCCTCCCCTTCCTCAGCCTCGTCACTCCAATTGAAGTTCTCGAACGGAAACCGTTTACAGCTACCCTCTTCGTCCACCTCTTCCCCTTCTTCGCTTGTTTTTTTTTGGTCCACCTGGAATTGAGCCCTTCCTCTTCTTTCCTGTCGACTGAAACTCCTTTCCAGGTGTTCTCTGATTGAGACCTTCGCCCCCCCCCCCATCTCCCCACACCTCTCGCTGCATCCTGCATATCACTTAGTCATCCCCCAAAGTCCCCCAGTTTTGAAATCTCTTCTGGGATTGAAGACTTTCTTCCCGTTTTTTTTCCTTTCCCCAAATTCCCCCACTTCCCGTCCATCTCCCTTCTTACTGGTGAAGGCCTGGCTGGTCTTCTTTTCCTCCTGTTTCCCCCACCTTGTGATCTCTGAAATCTGTCTCCTCCTCCCGTAATTCGTTTGTTTGAATTCGACCCTCCACCTTCCCCAAAACCAGACTGATGCTGGCCCCCACTCCAGACTTTTTGACGGGATAATCTTGCGTTGCCACACCCCCCCCCTGCCTTCTTTTCTTAGTTTAGAACTCACGCTCCCCTTCGAGGTCAAAAA
>Ga0179591_1300928_pt1 | contig 19944 bp, 25 predicted proteins | sample CZOMad2_1_08_16f_FD_182891 | JGI IMG/M metagenome (GOLD analysis project Ga0179591, IMG submission 182891) | Vadose zone soil fungal communities from Angelo Coast Range Reserve, California, USA - CZOMad2_1_08_16fungal (PacBio error correction) | ecosystem: Environmental > Terrestrial > Soil >... | reverse complement strand
TCCTCCGCCCTCTCCCCCCTTTTTTTCTTTTTTTGGAGGGCGCTGGGCGGATCTGATGAGCACCCACGCAGCCGATCGACGTCGGCCCTTCACCCCCTTTTTTCTTTTTTTTTTTTCTTTCTCGCGTTAGTCCCCTTTCTGCGGGCGCGCTCGTTTGACTTCGGAGGGGCAGGAGAGTGCGCGGCGCCGACCCCTTTTCTTCCCCTTTTTCCCCTCTTCTGCTGTCTCTCCTTCTTCCCTTTTCCTTTGGCGCAGATCGTAGTGAGCTTCTCTCCCTTCTTTCTTCTTCTTTCCTCCCCCCTTTATGAGGGAGATCGACCGCGTTTCTCTTCCCACTCTTCCCGAGGGACCCCCCCTCCTCTTTTTCGTTGAGGAGGAGAATAAGAAGGAGCCGTTTTTCTCGAAAGGAACTGAGCTCTCCCCTTTTTTTTTTTTCTTGTGTTTTTCCTTCCTTTTCCTCTTTGTAGGTGGACGGCGGGTTAAAGGGCTCTTCCCTCTTCCCCCCCTTTTTCTTTTTTCCTGTCGAAACCGCGGACGCCGCCGCTGGACCCCCCCCTTTCCCTTTCTTCCTCTCTGGCGCTTTCCCTTTTCCCCTCGCGTCGCCCGGATCCGCGCGTGTCCTCGACTCCGCGGGACGGCCCTTTTTTTTTTTCCTTTTCCTCTTTTTTGAGTTTTTTTCCCCCCCTCCCCCCGGAGCTGTTCTCAAGCTCTTCGGCCTGAGATTAGACGACGACCGCCCCGACCCCTCCCCCCCCCACCCCCCTTTTTTTTTCTCCCGACAACGATTTTTTCCCCTTCCTTTCCCTGCGAGGGCAGAGACGGGGTGCGGCGGGGCATGTTCCCTTCCCCCCCCTTCGTTCCCCGACTAAGAGGCAGTCTAATGAAACCTCCCCTCTTTCCTTCCTTTTTTTTTTCCTTTCCTTTTCCCCTTTTTCTTTCTGGCAATGCGCTGCCATTTGCCAAAATTCACTGGAGTCCTTTGACCCCTTTGAATTTTCCCCCTTTTTTTCCCCCCCTCCTCCTTTTCTTTTTTTTCCTTCTTCCCCCCTTCTCTACCGTCGCTCCCGCCGGCGAGTGTAAAGGAACGCGTGTGCCCCTTCTTTTCCCCCTCCCCTCTCTTTCCTTTTGCACGGGTGAAACCGCAGATGATCTTTCGAGACACGGCTCCGAACTCTTCCCTCTCTTCTTTTCTGGCCCTCCGTTTTTTTTTCCTTTCTTGAGGTTGACCCAGTGGAACGGCGCGCTTTTTTTTTTTTTCCCGAGAGCCTTGGTCAGTTGGAAGGAAGGCTGAATCCCCCTTCCATCCCTTTTTTTTCCCCCCTTCCCCCCCCCCCGGGTTTCTCTCTGCAACGCGTCCAGACACATAAAGAGAGGCGAGTAAGTAGTTTCTTTCTTTTCACTTTCCCCTTTTTTTCCTCTTGCGAAGCCTTTGAGAGCGTGGTTGGCGAGGGGGGGGAGGGAGGGAAGGAAGGACAGGCGTCAGTCCGCCTTTTCCCTTTTTTCTTTCCCTTTCCTTTTTTACTGGTTTTTTCCCCTTTTTTTTTTTCCCCTCGCTGAAGGCGGAGGAGCACTTTTTCGGTTTCTTCCCCCCGCACCTTCTTTCCCCTTTCTTCTCCGAAAAGACGTCAGATTGAGGTGGGAAAGCGCACGACCCTTTCTCTCCCTTCCCCTTTCTGTCATTTTTTTTTCTTTTTTTTTTTCCAGGGACTGACGCCAAACACGGATGTCGCTCCCCCCCCCACCTTTTTTTTTTTTTAAGCTTCTTTTCGTGGGTAAGGGAACAGCGCCTTGCTTGTTTCCTTTCTTCCCCCTTCTTTTTTCTACTAGTTGGCCCTCCTCTCCCCCTTTTTCGGGCGGCAGAAAGCCCCGAGCGGGGGTAGGTAATTTTCCATGAGTATAGTTTCCTTTTTCCTTTTTTTCCCGCGGAGGAGGAAATTGTAGGATCTTGTGCAGGCTGGAGGAGATAGAGGTTACATCCCTCCCTTTCCTCGCATTCCCCCCTTTTTTTTTTTTCTCCCGGACGCGAGTGTGGGGGCGAACTTTTTTCCTGAGTTTTTTTCGGGTCGTGCTGATCCGGCGGTGAAAAACCGTCCGCCTCTTCCTTTTTCGCGCTTTTCCCCTTTTTTTTTTCTTCCGCCGTCCCACAAGACGGAGGGAGTTAGTGTCGACCGTCAGCGACCCGGCTTTTTTTTGGTCCGTTCCTCCCTTTCCCTTCTCCCTCCGCCGACACCACAAGGGACTGATGATGCTGACACCAACGACTTCACTTTTCTCTATCATGTTCCTACCGCGAGATTGTATGATGCAGCCGCTCTTTTTCCTCCCTCCCCTTTTTTTTTTGAATTTCTTCTTTTGAAGGAGTGAAGGGAGAAGGGAGAGGAAGTGAGGAAGGCTTTCCTCCCCTTCCTCTTTCTTTCGGCTAAAATCCTTCTTTCCCTCCTTGGTCGGCCCTTCCCTTTTTTTCTTCCCTTTTTTTTCCTTTTGATATCTTTTTCCCCCCCCCCCCTTCTTTCCCCCTCTGCTTGCAACGCCCACGGGAAAGGGATGGCGAAGAGGCGACACATCCTGAGAACCTGGCTTTTTTTTTTCCCCCCCCCCCCCTTTCTTTTTTTTTTCCTTTTCCGGGAGCCCCATTTTTTTTTTTTTTCCGGGGGGCCGTCCTCGAGCTCACGAAATCAGCGCAGGAAACCGCAGGGGCGGGGGTGAGTTCTCCCTTTTTTCCCCTCTTTTTTTTTTTTCCCCTCTCGTTTTTCTTCTCTCCTCCCCCCGTAGTTGGTCAGCAGAAGCAGGACGGTGGTGTCGGGCGTCGAAGGCGGCCTCCCCTTTTTCTCTTTTTCCCCGACCTTTCTTCTTTCTTTTCCTCCCTAGCCCTCCGGGCTTGTGGGAACACGCGTACAAAGACGGGCGCGCCTCGGGGCGGCCCCCTCCTTCCCTTTTTTTTTTTTCTCTCCTCTCCCCTTTTTTTTCACCCCTTCTTTGACGGTCACGCTGTTCACGACGCAGTACGAGCCCTCGCCGCGGCGTCGGGTCCCTTCCCCCCACGACGTTTTTTTTCCCCCCTTTTCTTTTTCTTGCGATGGACCTCGATCATCATCCAGGAGCAAACTCGCCGACGGCCGGCGAAATGGCTCTCTCCCCCTCTTTTTTTCCTTTTTTCCCTTCCTTTTATACGAGTTTTCTCTTTTTTTCCCTCCTTTTTCGACGCTCGCCGCTCGGAAGGAACGAGTCGCACGCAGCCACGGCACCGTCCAAGGCTCTTTTTTTCCTTCCCTTTTCCTTCTATGCAGGTTTCTTTTTTTCCTTTTTCTTCCCTCTCGCAATCGGGCTGCCCTCTGGGGGGAAATGCACGTTCTGCGCGACCTTTTTTCTTTTCCCCTCAATCTGACTCCCTTCCTCCCTCCCCCCCCCTTTTGTTCATGGGATGGGAAGAAGGCCGAGCTCACCCCCTTTCCTTTCTTTTCCTTTTTTGCGGAGTTCTTTCCCCCCCCCCCCTCCCGGTCTCGGACAGTAGGGTGGGTGAAGGGCATTCCGCCGGGCTGTCCTTTTTTTCTCTTGGGTTTCTTTCTTCTAACGCGCTGCGATACGAAAGCTAATGCCAGTCACCCCTCTTTTTTCTCTTTTTTTTTTTTTTTTCCTTTCCGCGCGCCAACAAGAGGGCGCCGGCGCCGGGTGTTTCTTTTCTCCCCCTTTTTTTTCCCCCCCAAACTTTTTTTCCCCCCTCCCCCCTCCCGCGCGCGGCGGTTCAAAGGTACAAAACCTCATTTCCCCCTTCCCCTCCCCCCCCCCCCTCCCTTCTCCCCCGATAGGCCGCGTTGTAGGAGAAGTGATAGAAGAGCATTAGCGTTTTTTTTCCCCCCCCCCTCCCTGTCAGTGTTTTTCCCCTTTTTCCAGATAGAGGGGAGGAGGCTTCCCTTTTCTTTCTTTTCTTTTTTTTTTTCTTTTTTTTTTCTCCCGGACGGATCAAGGAGGGGGCCCTTCCTCTTTTTTTCCCCAATGTTTCTTCTCTCTTCCGCGGCAGATTTCAGAAAGAAGCAAGGGAAACGTGAGCGGGGGGTTTTTTCTTCCTTTTTTTTTTTTTTTTTCTTAGTTTTTTCTTTTCCTGAGGAGCCAAGGGAAAGGGCGGGCGGTTCTTCCTCTTTTTCGCAATTTCTTTTTTTTTTTTCCCCCCCCTTTTTCCGGGGTCGGCAGGTCGTCGTTCGAGCAAGGCCGAAAGAGCTTGGAGGACACCCCTTCCTTTTCTTTTTTTTTTTTTTCTCCCTTTTCCCGCCTTTTTTTCCCCTTTCCGCCGTCGGCGGAGCCGAGGGACACGACTAGATCACGCGAGACCCTTCTTTTTCCCTTTGTTGGATTTTTTCCTTCTTTTTTTTCCCCCTCGTGCGGCGTCAGGGAGGTTCGACAGGCAGCCTTCCCTCCTCTTCCCTTTTTTTTTTTCCCCCTTGGTCCGCTTTTTCCCTCCCGATGCCGCGCAAAAATCGGCGTAGTTTATAGAGAAGGAGGCGTATCTCCCTTCTTCCCCCCTTTAGGGCTCCCTTTTTCCTCTTCTCTTCCCCCTCATCGCCCGACACGCAGGTAGAGCTAACATAATCAGGTCGCCCTCCTTTCTCCTCCTTTTTTTTCCCCTCGATTTTTTCCTCCCCCCTTCTCCCTTTCTCCCCGATTGTAGAGAGACAGGCAGCGCGGAAAAACCTTTTTTTTTTTCCCCCTCCCTTCTCCCCCCTTTTCGTGGCGTTTTCCCCCTTCCCCTTCTGGGCAGCCCAGCAATGTGAGAAGGTGAAAGAGAAGAGAGGACCACCGCCCCTCTCTCCTTTTTCTTCCCTTTTTTCTTTGTCAGGATCTTCTCTCCCCTTCCATCCCCCAGGCCGCCCGGCAGTAGAAAGCCTATTTGAAGCCTCCAATGGCGCCCCTCCTTTTTTTCTTTTTCCCTCCTTGAAGGTTCCCTTTCCTCCCCTCTCCTCGGTTCAGCTAGTAAGATGAAAGAAGGTAAAGGCTTCCTCCCCTTTTCCCTCCTCGCCCTTTTTCCTTTTCTGGCACCGTCGTCCTAGTAGAGGGAGGGAGCATCAGGCCGTTCTCCCTCCCCTGAATCCTTTTTTTTCCCCCCCCCCCTCGATGGTCGAGATAGAAAGAGGTTCATACGATTTTTTTCCTCCTTTTTTTTTCAGGAGTTTCTTCCCCTTTTCCTCACCTCGAGAAGGGTAGAATAATCGAGGAAGTACTTCTTTTCCACCTTCTTCGTGGTTTCCCCCCTTTTCCCTCGGTACGAGCTCGGAGAAAGAGCAATGGGCAGAAACTCCTTCCTCTTTTTTTTTTCCCCCCCTAGCGTTTTTTTCTTCCCCCCTTCCTCCCCCCTCCCTCATTAGGAGGAAAGAGGAGAGGGGTAGACTTAGTATCTCCTTTTCTTTTTCCCCTTTTTTCCTAGGTAGCCTTTTCCCCTCGGCCACGGGAGGGGGAATGAACGCACGTATCCGGACTTCCCCCCCTCCCTCCCTCTCCCCTCCGGTCGTTTTTTTTATTTTATTCTTCCCCTTCTCAGGTTGGTCAACCACAGGGCTTGGTCATAGGGGCGCGGCCGCAACCTCGGTCTTCCCCTTTTTCCCCCGACGTTCTTTTTTTTTCTCTCTCATATCATAGTCGGGCGGGTTTTCTTTTGATTTTTTTCCCCTCTCCCTCGAAGGACAAAGCCGGGGAGTGACCAAAACTGATCGAGATTCCCCTTCTCCCTCCCTTGGGACCCCTCCCTTCCCGTAGAGGGCGGAGTTGAGGAGAGTAACAGGTAAAGGGTCTTTTTTTCTTCTTCGGGGAAGAGGAACGTTGACCCCTCCTCTTGCCCTTTCCTCGGGAAAGAGATAGAGGGGAGACCCTTCCTCTCTTCCTTTCCCTGAAGGGAAGAAGAGAAGAGGAAAAGAAAGGGGAGAAGAGATTAGTTTTTTTTTTTCCTCCCCCCCCATGAGAGTAGCAGAGGGGAGAGAGCTCTCCCCTTTCCTATTCTTTTCTGTTTTGAAAAGGAAAGGTTAGGATGAGAGGTTAGTTTTTTCTTTCCCCCTGCTCGAGGGGTAGAAAGGGCAACGAGTAGGGCTCTCCCCCCCTTTCCCCTCCCCCTAGGTATTTTCCCTCCCCCTCGAGGTGGCAAACCTCTTTTCCCCTTTTCTTTCCTTTCCTCGCTTTTTTTTTCTTGCTGATGCTCCCGGGAGAAGACGAGGGAAGACTTTTCCTTTCTCCCTCTGACCCCTTTTTTCTTTCTTCGCGCGCATGGATGGAGGCGCGCCGGTAACCGTCCCTTTCCCCTTTTTTCCTCTTTCTTTTTTCCCCTTTTTTTCCCCTTCCGAGGGAGCGGAGTAGCTAACAGCTCGGCCCGCCTTTTTCCCCTCCCCTCCCCCCCCCCTTTCAAGGACAAGGGGCGCAATGGATGCTTTCCCTTCCTTCTGTTCAACTTTTTTCCCCTCCTTTTTCTCCCCCCCGCCGCCGATCGGACTGTTAGAAACATGCACGTCCGTCTCGGGGCTCCCCCTTTTTCGGTGGCGCAAGACGGAGGCTCGATCACCGCTCCCTCTTTCGGGTTCTTCTTCCTTTTTCCGGCGCCGACCGCGTGGAAAAGTTGGAGGACACCCCTGTTCGCTTTCTCTTTCTCCCCCTCTTTTTTCTAGGGGCTTGAGAAGGAGGCATGAGGCGAGGATCCTTTCCTTTTTTTTTCTTTTCTTCGCGCCGGAGGGGCGAAAACCGTCTATGTTTTCCCCTCTTCTTTGTCGAGGGAGATGATTGTTGATGTTTCCTCTTTCCCTTCTTTTCCCCTTTTCCGTGGTCGGCCTCCCTCCTTCGGAATCTTTTTTTCTTTTCCCGGCATTGGTGGTTGGTCTCTTCCTTCGTTGATGCTTTCTTCCTTTTCTTCCCCCGGTTGGCCCGAAAAAAACCGGCCGCGCGCCTTTCTTTTGTAGAAAACGAGGGACGCCTCCTTCCTTCCCCCCCCCTTCTCCTAAATTCCTCCCCCCCTTCCCCCCCGGTATAGAGGCAAGAGTTTTCTCCCCTTCACCCTTTTTCTTTTCTGGAATCCTCCCCCCCTCCCCTCTTTCTTATTAGAAGTTAAGCATGGGGAAGATGAGACGTTCGGGAGCCTTTCTTCTACTCCCTCTTGGTACCTCCCCCTCCCCTTTCCCGGACAACGAACAGTGGGAAAAGAGCAAAAGAGGAGGTTTTTTTTTTCCCTTCCCCCGGGATGATGAGCGAAGGAGAGGACAAGCGTTCCTTTTAAGTAGTGGAGGAAGAAGGGTCCTCCCCCCCCTGGGGCAAGGCTACCCCCCCCCTTTCTTTTTGGACTCCCCCCCCTCTCCCTGTTGGCAGGAGGAGGATATGAGAGTGGGATTGCATGAGTACCTCTTTTTTTCCCCTTTCGCTGCCTTTTCCCCTTTCCCTTTTTCCCGCCCACCCGCCACACGGCGGAAGTTTCTGAGACACCCTTCCTCCCTTTTTTTTTTTCTTCTTTTTTCTCCTCCCCCCCTCCGGCCTCGAGTTTTTCCTCCTTTTCCAAGCGTTTTTTTTTTCTCTCCCCCCCCCTTTCTCTGCTCTTCGAGCACGGGCTCGAAACGGCGGAGATCGCCCATCGGGCTGCTTTCTCCTTTTTTCCTCTCGGTCCCCTTTTTTTTCAACGCGCGGAGGGTGTTCGAGGCCTCCTTTATTCCCCCTTTTCTTGCCTCTTTCCTTCGAGAATCACGTACTCGACGGAAACCACCCCCTTTTTCTTTTTCCCTTGCCCTCTTTCGTCCAGCACCTAAGAGAAGAGAGTAAGAGGGTATTTCCTTCCTTTTTTTTCCTCTTTCCCCCCCTCGGAGGGGGGAGGGGGCGCGAGCCTTCCCCTTCCTTTTTTCTTTTTCCTCCCGGTTTTCCGAGACCGTCGTGGAGAAGGTTAGTGATACCGGGCGTTCAGGTCATTCCCTCTCGCAAGTCTCCTCTTTTGGAGCACGGTCGCCAATAAAAAGAAACACGCCAGTGGTCTACCTTCCTCTCTTTTTTCCCTGGTTTCCCCTTTCCTCCCCCCTCCGCCGTTTCAGATTTGCAGGGGAAGCGAAATCTTTCCCCTGTTCTTTTTTTCCGGTAAGTTTCTTTTTCCCCCTCGGCTGACGCACACGGATAGAGAACGTCTTTCTCTTCCTTTCCAAAAGGCCATGAATGAGCACCCTCCCTTCCTCCTTTTTTTTTCTTTTTTGTGGGTTTCCCTTTTTTTTTTCTTTCCTTCGTTCGTGCGACTCGTGATCGGAGCTCCTCTTTTTCTAGGAAACTTTTCCCCCTCTCCGAGGCGGGAAAGGTTTAGGGTCATGTCCCTCGTATCCGGCTCTCCTCCCCTTTTCTTCCCCTTTTCCCGGGGCTTCTTTTTCCTTTCTTTCTTCGGGTGCGGCTGGAGGCGATCGAGGTCACATAGGCCTTGCAATCCTTCGCAAGGCCCCCTTTTCTTTTTCCTTCCCCCTCGCCTTTTTGCAGTGGCCTCCCCATACTCTTTTTTAAGGGGATATTTTTTTCTTTTTGGAGGTAGGTGATCTTTTCCGCCTTTCTTTTTCTCTTTCTTTTGTAGAGATTAGACGGCCTGCCGGAGGTCCCTCCTTTCCCCTCTTTTTTCTTCTTTTTTTTCCCTTCTTCCCCTTCGGCCCGCGAAAAAAGGGGTAGTCGGGCTAGTGTAGGACGTCGTTCCTTTTTTTTTTCCTGGCACGTTTTTTCCTTTTTTTTCCCCCCCCCCCCCAAGACGGCGAGCTCGAAATCAGGATAATGGAACCCGGCAGGATCGATTTGCCCTCTTCTTTTTTTTTTTTTTTTTTTCTTACGCACCAGCCAGCGGTCAGAGAGAGGGGGAGGGTCGGAGCTCTTCTTCCCCCATTCGTGCGGCAGGACGGACGCGGAGTGGCGGGGGCCACCCTCCTTCTCTCCTCCTCCTTTTCCCCGAATGCCCCTTTTTTCCCTCCCCCCTTTTCGCCATTCCGGTCGTTGCGTGGCAGCGGCGTTGGCGCTTTTGGATCTCTCTCTTTCATCCTTCCTCCCTTTTTTTTTTTTTTCCCCCCTCGCAGCTTCCCCTCTTTTTCCGTTTGCGCCCCACGTGGATCGTGAGAGAGAGCGAGCGGGCGCCAGCTGCCGCACGCGCTCCCCTCCTCCCTTCCCCTCTCTTCCCTCCCGCCCTTTTCCCCCCCCCTTCCTTTCCTCCTGCTCGACAATTCGCGCGTAGGTCTTTCGGGAACCTCGAAGCTCGGGTGCATGGGAGGACGATTTTTCCGTTTTTTTTTCAGCAGCAGTTTTTTTTCTCTTTTCCTCCCCCCCTAGCCGACGGGACGGTCGCGTTTTAAGAAGGGGGTCGCTGACGGTCGACACGACGTCCCCCCCCTTTTTCCTTTCTTTTTTTCCCCTTTTCCAGACGTTTTTTCCCCCTTATGGCGCGACGCCAATGCCTCGTCGACGTACGCAAGCCCCGGATCCAGCCACTTCCCTCCCCCTCTCCTTTTTTCCCGCGAGTTGCTTTTTTCTTTTTTTTCTTTCCCTGGCCAGGCGCATGGCTGCGAGGGATTGAAGGAGAGGGAACGACCCCACCCACTACGATTCTCCTCCCCTTCTCCCCCCCTTTCCTTTCGAAATTTCCCTTTTTTTTTCCCCCGTGGCGCGCCCTTGTGGGATACGAGGGAATGACAGACCGCCAGTAGGGGTCTTCTCCCCCCTTTTTTTTTTTTTTCCCTCGTGATTTCCCCTTCCCCCCTCCCCCTTCACAGTCAAGGGCGGATTGTTCGGGACCCCCCCTCCCTTCCTTTTCCTTTTTTTCTCATGCTTCTTCCCTTTTCTTTTCTGACCTGCACGTTCCTGCGCGACCGGGTAGAGAGATTCAACCGAAATCTGAGGCTTCGGAGATTCTCGGCCCTTCTTTCCCCTTTCCCCTCTTTTTCTCTGTCAGACTTTTCTTCTTTCCAACCTAGGGGAAGAAGTGATGAGGACTGGGCGAGCGGCTGCCCTTTTTCCTCCTTTCTCCCCCTCCCCCCTGGCGACATTTTTTCCTCCCTTATTTGACGGCGGGAAGGAACAAAGGAAGGTCCGGCTTCACGCGCTTCTCTCTTTTTCCCCTTTCTTCAGTCTCTTTTCTCCCCCTCTCCTTCCCGTCAACGACCGCTACTCAGATGAGGAGGAGGTTGCTGGACTGCTTTTTTCCTCCCTCTCCCCCATTTGCAGGCTTTTCCTTTGTTTTTCTTTCGGTAAAGGAAAGATAACGAGCAGGCAACCTTTTTCTCTTTCCCTCCTTTTTTTCCCCGAGCCTTCCCCCCCCCCCCCCCCTTCCTCCCTCGAAGGGCTTCCAAGAAGCGAGGAGGATAGCACGCGTTAGGAGGCCGTGCTCGCACTCTCCTTCCCCCTTTTCCCCCCTTTCCCTCTGGCCGTCCTTTTTGGAGAGACGGGTCTAGAGGTTGTCTCAGAACCCTTTTTCCCCTCTTTTTTTTTTTTTTTTTTTTTTCGGACGTTTTCTCTTTCTTTTTGTGCAATGGCAGAGGAAATTGGCCCCCGACCTCTTCCTCCCCTTTCACAGTTTTTCTTCCCTCTTTTCTCGGGGGGGTTCTGGAGAAGGAATATTAGTAGGTCGCCGTCGCACCGCCGGGTTCTTCCCTCTTCCCTCCCCCCTTTTTCTTCTTTCTCCCCTCAGCGCCGGGTCGCGCAGGGGGCTAGAAATACTCTCGGGGTCCGGGTACAAATTGGCGTTTCTTTCCTTTTTTTTTTCTCATGCAGTATTTCTTCCTTCCTCCCTTTCTCTGCGGCCGGCTTCCTCGATCAGCAAAAGGTTAGTGCAGCGACGACGTGGGCTTTCTTCTCTTTTCCCCCCTTGATCCGTGTTTTCCCCTTCTTCCTTTCTTCCCCCCTGCCAGCGTCTTCCGCCTGCGGCGGGGGTAAGAGGGCGGAATTTCTTCCCTTCTTTCCCCCTCCAAGCCGGGCGCGCGGAAGGTTTAGGAAAAAGGGTCCGAGGCGTTTTCTCTTTCCCTTTTTTCCCCACTTCTTTTTTCTTTCTCGCCGCAAGGAGGGGCGAGCGACTCGACCAACCTTCCTTCTTCTTCCCCTCCCCTCCCCCCCCTTCCGAGTAGTTTTTTTCCTTCTTAACAGCCTCGCCTCGGAAAACGCGGGTCATCTTTTTCCCCTCTTCCCTTTCTTTCCCTGGTTTTTTTCTCCTTTCCCCCTTACGATCTCGCCGGAAGTGCCTCCGGCTGGCGGGGCCCCTTCCTCCCCCTCCTCCCTTTTCGAGCCCCCCTCTTCCCCTTCTCCCCCCTCTTGTCGGGCGCCGGCGCCAAAGACTAACTACAAAGTTCAACGAGGCCCGCCCCCCCTCCTCCTCTTTTAGTCAGATTCCCTTCCCCTCCTTGCATGTGGGCCGACGTAGATAGGCGGCGTGGTGAGCCTCCCCCTCTTTTTTTCCCCCTTCCTTTTCCCCACAGTTTCTCCCCCTTTGCGGGCCCCGGATTGAGGTGAGGCGGCAGCGGCTCCCTCTCCGGTCTTTTTTCCCTTCCGCCAGCCGCGCGGTAAGCTCGTCCGCTGCCCGCCTTTTCCCCCCCTTTCCCCCTCCAGGCCCCTTTTTTTTTTTTCTCCTTCTGGGTCGAGGTCGAGAACGTAGTCCTCGTCCGGCTCTTTTCTTCTCCAGACGTTTTCTCCCCCTTCCTTTTTCCCTCTTTTGGCCACCTCGAGTCGAGCTCGCCGCGGTCTCGAGGTTTTTTTCTTTTTTTCTTTTCACCCCCTATTTTTTTTTCCTTTTTTCTTTCTCTCGAGCCGGTACGAGGGGTCAACAAGGAGGTCGAAGGGGTCCCCCCCCCCCCCCTCTTTTGTCAATTTTTTTTCTCCTGGCCGAAAACGAAGATGGGCGGGGTTCCTCCTAAGCTTTTTCCTCCCCCCTTTCGTTCTCGGCCGGAAAGACGGCCCTCCTCCTTTTTTTCTCTTCTTCCCCTTCGATTTCTTCCTGCTCTCGTAGCGGACACGGCACCGGTGCGAGGAGTTCCTCTGTCTTTTTTTTCTTCCCCTTACCGGACTTCGCCGGAAGAAGCATCGGACGTCGGGGACGGGGGCCTTTCCCTCTCCCCCTTTTTTTTCGGAGGTCCTTTTCTTTCCCCCTCCTCTGCCCGATAGTCGGTCAACCGCCGACTTGATCTCCTCCTTTTTTTTTTCTTCTTTTTTTTTCCTCCCCCGGTTGACAGAAACTCGTTCCTCTCTTTTCTTCCGACTTTCCCAGTGGGACCAAAAACTTTGGTCGAGTCTCTCTCCTCCCCTTTTTTTTTTTAAATTTTCTTCCTTTTCGTTAAAAGGAAGACCGTTTTCCCCTTTCCTGCATTTTCTTTTCCTTTCTTGTCACGATAAGAGGAGGATGCGAGGCGGACGCTCCATCCCTTCTCCCCTTCCTCCTCCCGGGTAGAAGAGGAGGGAAGGCTCTTTCCTCCTTTTTCCTAAGCCCCTTCGCCGCGCTATGGGAGTCGGCCCCGCCAGGCTAGCGTTTTTTTTCTCCCCCCCGGCGCTATGCTCGACCTGGACGTCTGGCTCGGGGGCCCTTCGACCCCCTTCCCCTTTTTCCCTTTTTCGTTTTTTTTTTTGGGAGGTAGAAAGGCGAGGATTTTTTTTTTCTTTCCCTAACCTCGACACAAAATAGAGGGTTCCTCCTTCTCCCCCCTCGGGTGGAAACCGAGTTTACATTCGCACTTTTTTTTTTCCCTTTTCCCGCTTTTTTTTTTTCTTTTCTTTCCTCCCCAGCGCGAAACCGAGGACGAGGTGCGCGGACTCTCCCCCCCTTTCTCTTCTTTCTTTCATTTTTTTGTTGCGGCGCAACGGTACCCTTTTTCCTTCTTCCGTTTTTCCTTTCGAGCGGCTCCGATACGATCGGCCCGCCCTCCCCTCCCTTTTCCAACCCTTTTCTTCCCGGGCAAGGAGGCGGTCTAAGAGAAGGGGAGGATGGGGTGGCCATTTCCTTTTTCCTTTTTCTTTCCTCCAACCTTTTTTCCCCCCCCCCAACAGGCACGTCGTGCTCGGGCTCTCTTTTTAGGGTTCTCCCCCCTTGCTTGCGGCCCGCGGATTGGGTTTGGACCTTCGGAGGGCTTTTTTCCCCCTCTTTTCTTTCCCCTCCCCCCCCCCCCTTTCTCCCGCTGCTGGAGCTTCGTACAAAAGCGGAGGGCGAGGTCTCTCCTTTAGGGAATTCGGATTAGGGGAGAGACTCGTCTTTTTTTTCTCTTCTGAAGGGATCCTCTTTCTTCCGTCTTTTTCTCTTCGACCGGCGTTGGTAGAGAGATTGCTGTTTCCTCTTGCGCTTCCCCCTTTTTTTTTTCCCGAACCCTTCCTTTCCCTCCTTCAGAGGTGGGCGGATTTCCTTTTTCCTCTGCCCCTTTTCTCCCGCATCGTTGAGGCGGGGAGGGTGGCCGGCGTGTTCCCCTCTTCCCTTTCCGGTCTTTTTCTGTCGAAAAACAGAGGACGCCGCCGCTTGCCCCCCCCCCCCTTTTTTTTCTCGCTTCCTTTTTCCTTCTCCCCCTTGGCCCGAAAGGTCGCCCACGGGGATCCGCGGGCGTGTCCTCGGTCCCCCCCCCCCTTTCTTTTTTTTTTTCTTCTTCTTCCCCTTCCCCTCCCCTCCGTTCGGGCGCCGTGTCTACCGAAAAAAAAGAAGCTGTCACCTCAAGCTCTTCGGCCTGGCTTCTTCTCCCCTCCTTCCATCTCTCCTCTTTGGAGGAGCGGCGAGCTGGGAGAGACCAGGCGTGCGCTTCTTTTTTCTTCCCCCGCGCAGGAGTGGAGGCCGCAGGGGGGGCCCTTCCCCCCCTTTTTTTTCTTTTTTTTTCCCCGGCGGCTCCCCTTTCCCTCGAGGGCCGTCTCAGAACCCACCCGCCGCACGTCTCGTTTCCCCCTTTTTCTTTCTTTTTCTTTTTGCGTCCCTTCCTTTTCCCCCTTTTTCCCCGCTGATCGTTCGTCAGCCACCCCGCCACTCCTCTTCTTTTTTTCCCCCCCCCCCCTCTAGCTTTTGGCCTCGATTGTCGCGGTCCCCCCCCCGCTTTTCTTTTCCCCCCCTCGATGCTCTTCGAGGCACGGCTAAGAAAGCGGCGATCGCCTCGCTTTTTCTCCCTTTTTCTTTTTTTCTTTTTTGCGGGTTGGACCTTGAATGAACCGCAGGCGCGGGTCGGAGCTTCCCTCCCTTCCTGCCGCCTTTTTCCCTCCCCCCGGGGCGAAAGCCATCACGGAACTCGAACGGCCACCCCCCTTTTTTCTTTGGTTTATAAGGAGAGCGAGTAAGCTTTTTTTTTTTTTTCCTTAGTTCTTCGGCGCGTGCAAGAGGAGGCTTCTCCTTTCCTTTTTTTTTTTTTCGTCCCCCCCCCCCCCCCCTCCTGTTCTCGGAGACAGTCGTTGAGAAGTGTTTTCCTTTTTCCTTTTCAGGATTTTTCCCCTTACAGTAGGGTGAAGCAGCGTTCCTTTCTCCCCTTTTTCCCCCTTCCCCACTTCCAAGAGAATGTAAAAGCGAATGTCGAGGATCTCCTCTCTTTCCTCTTTTTTTTTTTTTCCCAAGGCGTCCTTTTTTTTCTCCTGCAGAACGTGCAGGTCAGAGGGCAGCCGGGATTTTGCGAGGCTTTCCCTTCCCCCCCCCCTTTTCTTCTCCGACAAGAGTCCGCGGACCCCCCCCTTTCCTTCTGCACCGCCTCCCCGGAAAGTGTGGGCCTTCGTGGGTTCCGGCCCCTCCTCCTTTTTTTTTTTTTTTTTTTTGTGCGGAACTAGTGATTAGAGAGAGAGCGTTCTCTCCCCCTTCAAGCCTCTTTTCCCCTTCCTTCAAGGAGGCGGGGAGCGAGGTAGAGTAATTCATGTTACTCCTTTCTTTTTTTTTCCCCTGAAAACATTTTTTCTTTTTTTAGCTGGGAGGAGATCGAGGTAAATAAGAATGAAATCCTTCGCAAGACAATGGCCCCTTTTTCCCCCCCCCTTCCCCCACGCAGGTTCTCTTTTTTTTTTTTCCTCCCTTTTGACAGTAGGCGGTGAGGAGTGATGGATAAGGAAGTGCGATTTTCTCTTTCCCCCTTTTTTTTTTCCGTTTTCTCTTGCGAGAGTTTTTCTTTTTTCCTCCCCTTTTCCCCCTTGCGGACTTTTTCCCCTCCCCCCCTTTTTTCGTTCGGGCTCGTGTCGGGAAGAGGGAACGGCGGCTCTACCGGGTCAGGGCCGCCTTTCTCCTCCCTCCCCTTTCTGCCCCCCCCCCCCCTTCTTCTCACCCGAGCTTCGAGTGAACGAAGAAATTCCCAGGCTTTTTTCCCCTTTTCTCTTTCCACCCGGCAATGAGGGTATGAGAGGAGGGGAAAGCTCGAGATAGAGGAAGGGGTCTTTTTCCTTCCCCCTCCCCCCCTGGGCGCTTCCCCTCCCCCTCTTTGGGCGCAAAAAAGCCAGACGGTGAGGAGGATGTGCGCCGCTTTTCTTTCCCCCTCTTTTTTTCCTTTTTCCCCCGCGGCTTTTTTCTCTCCTATCCCCAACGCGCACGCGCTGCAAACCCACGGCGGATGGCCGACAAAGAGGAGCACAGCCTGCGCACCTGGTTTTTTCTCCCCCCCTTTTTCTTCTTTCCCCTCGCCGAGTCCTTTTTCTCCCCTCTCCCTTCGCGCAGGACCCGCAGGGAGGGGGAGTCTACCGGCCGGCGGCGCTCGACAAATCTCTCTGCTTCTCCCCTTTTTCTTGTTGCATGTCCTTTTTTTTTCCTTTCCCCTTGCCGGCCGGTGGTGGCGGCGTAGAGGAGGAAGAAAGGGTTAGAGGCAGCCGGTCTCTTTTCCCCCTCCCCCCTCTTTTTTTTTCCCTCTGGGACGACGGTTTTCTTCCCCCCCCCTCCTCGCGCCTCGGGCCCGGGACAGAGGGAGAAGTTAGAGCGCGACGCCAAACGGGTCCCGTCGACGTTCGTCCTTCTTCTTCCTTTTTCCCTTCCAAAAAGCCCCCTTTTTCTCCCTGGTTCGGGAGGGGCACGCCGGCGGTGGGGAGAGGTTGACTTGGCCAGGCGCATGGCGGGCTTCTTCTTTTTCCTTCTTTCTCTCCTCCAGTTTTTTTCTTTTTTTTCCCTGCCCCCGGATACGAGGGGAATGGACAGAACTAACGATCGGGATCGGGCGAGCCCACATGACGAGCGGTTTTCCCTCTTTTTTTTCTTTCCTTTTTTTTTTTTTCACGACCTTTCCCTCCTTCCACCCCGGTCGAGCGGTGCTATGAGATTTAAGGAAACGGGCGGCGATACCGTGTGCGTCATCTCTCCCCCTCCTTTTTTTTTCCCTTTCTGGCTTTTTTTTTTCCCCTACCAGGCGCTGCACTTCCGAAGGATAGAAGCCAGGTAGGGACCACTGCGTGTTTCATTTTCTTTTCCTTTTTTTTCCCAACTTTTCCCTTTTATCACGAAACCTTGGAGACCGACGGTCTCGACAGTTTTTTGTTTTTTTTCCTCAGTTTTTCTTTTTTTTTTTTTTTTCTTCTCTCGCTGCACGAGGGAAGACACGAAGCGCTGCAGCTTTCTCCTCTTTTCCTTCTCCTCCCCTCTCCTAGATTTTTTTTTCTTCCCTTTCCCCGAGCTTCGACGGAGAAGGGGTGTTCGTCGAGTTACGTGATTTCTCTCCTTCTTCCCCCTCCTCTACGTTTTTTTTTCTTTTTTTTCTCTCCCCGCCGCGCGTTAAAGGGTCAAACATAATCCCAGTAAAACCCCAACCCTTTCCCCCTCCGGAGGGTTTTTTTTTTTTTTTTCGCCGTGCTCGAAAGAGCATAGCGTTGCCAGTCACCGTCAGGGTCGGCGGTTTTTCCCTCTCCCCTTTTTCCGTTTTTTTTTTTTTTTTTTTTTTTAGGTTTGTCTCAGAAATCGCGTGTGAGGGGGGAGGACGACGGATTTCACAAGCGGGGCAAAGGACGCAGGGATGTTCCCCTTTCTCTCATTGACCTTTTTTTTTTTTCTTTTTTTCCTCCTCCCCGCCGCCAAGACGGTGCGCCGCGGGGGGTTCTGAGAAGGAATCTTAGTAGGTCGCCTTTGTCCCCCTTCTTTTCCTTCCTTTTTTTCTTTTTTCCTCCCAAGTTTTTTTTTTTTTTTTTTTTTTTTTTCTCCTCCTCGGGGCTGTGTCCACTGGGGGCGGGTCGGGCAAGTTCATGTCGGGTTTTTTCCTCTCTCCTTCTTTCCTTTCCTTTGAGGACCTTTTTTTTTCTTTTTTTCTTCCCCCGGCTTCCTCGATCAGGCCCACGGGGACGGGGGGGCAGCGAGCCCTTTTTTCTGTGTTCCGACCTTTTTCTTTTTTGTCCGCGCGGACCGGTTGGAGTAGGCGGACGATCGCCAGCGTCTACGCTGCGCGGGGTCAGCGTCGTTTCCTTTCCTTTGCGCCCGCTGGCCGGTTTCGGGACCACCCCGGGTCCGAGGCGAGCGTTGAACCCCCTTTCCCCTCCTTTTTCAGAATCTTCCTTTTTTCCCCCTTTTTCTTTTTAGCGCACTCAGAAAAATATTAAGTAGGAGCCGAGAAGCATCTGTCTATTTCTTGTCCCCCTTTTTTCCCTGCGGCTTTTTCTCCCCCCTTTTTTTTTCTCCCCTCATCCGGTTCGGCACATTAAAGGAAAAAAGGAGAAGGAGGCTCTTCCTGTCTTTTCTAATTTTTTTTTTTCTTCCTTTGCGGCCCAGGACGCCATAGAAAGATTGGTAGAGCTACAGCAAGGCTCTCCCCCTTTTTTTCCCCCGGGTTCCCCCTCTTTTTTTTCCCCCCTTTTTCCTCTCCTTCTTGCGAAGGTTGATCGAGCCGCTGTTGCCACCTACCCTCTCTCCTCTCCTACTTTTTTTTTCTCTTTTTTCCTTTTTCCTTTACCCCAGGGCCCGCAAGGACTAGTTAGAAAGAATCTGAAAGCTCCAATTTTCTCCCTCTTTTTCTTTCGGCGTTCTTTTTTTTTTTTCCCTTTTTTTTTTCTTCGGCCGCCAGCAAGAGCGGTCAGATAGTCCGATGCCCTCTTCAACCTTTTCGGGCCTTTTTTTTTTTTTTTTCCTCTGCCGGGGTGGTAGAGGTCGGATCCACTTCCCCTTTCTTCGCGGTTCTTTTTTTCCTCCCGCTATCCGTACCGGGAGGTGGGAACTTAGGTTTGCCACCTCGAGTTCTCCGGCTTTTTTTTTTTTTTGATCACTACCGTCGGCCAGGTAGAAAATAGAGCAGGTACGAATCCTCTCTGCAATTTTCTTCTTACCTTCCTTTTTCCTCTTCTTTCTATCTCTGCTCTTTCGTGCGAAAGGCGCATGGGCGAAAGATGAGATGGCGGTGGCCGTACTCTCTCCTTTTTCCCCGGTCGGCCTTCTCTTCTTTTCTTTTTCTCTCTTTTCTCTTCGCGAGGAAAAGCTCCTCGTAAGGGGCGGACCCGAAACGGTGCGAGGTTACTGCTCCCCGTCCCCTTTCCCCCCCTTTTCGATTTCCCCCCCTCTTTTTTTTTTTTTTTCTCTGTCTCCGGGCGGAGGAGAGGATCTAGAATAAGGTTGGTTTCACGCCCTGCTTGGTCCTCGGCTTCTTCGCAAAAATTTCCCCTTCTTTTCTTTTTGTGAGACGAGATATCAAGTCGGCGGTGGGGACGAAGACACCCTTTTTCTGCGACTTTTTTTTCTTCCCCCTGAGTTGACCCAACCTGATCGATCTTTCCCCCTCGCCCGGCCTCCCTTTTTCTTATTTCCGGGAGTTCGGCCGAGTTCAGGATTACGGGGCGTTTCACGTTCCCCTTCCTTTTTCTTTCCTTTTTCTCGACGAGACGACTACCTCGCACCCGGTTGGGGTCCGCTACGTCGGCGGCTGGTCCTCTTTTTCCCTCCCTTCCCTGGGGCGCCGAGGCGGAAGAAGGGCGCGGGCGATTTTCCCTCCGAGACCATTCTTTCCCCCCCCCCTTCCCCGCAGCGTTTGCAATAGCTTTCCTCTTTTCCCCTCTTCCCTTTCCCCTTCATTCACGACATTGAATGTTGAAACATAGTAATGCTCCGAGGAGCTAGAAAAGAGTCGAGGGTCGGACCTTCCCCCCCCCCCCTCCCTTTCTTCTTTTTTCCCTCCCCCCCTTGACCACCTCGGAGGAAACGAGGCGAGGCTCGCCCTTCGATTTCCCCCCCTCTTTTTTCTTTTCCTTCCTCCTTCTCTCTGCTTCCATGGCGCGACGAGGGAAGGGGGACGTGGCTTTTCTCGGACCCCTTCTCCCCCCCCTTTCTTTTTTTTTCCCCCTCGCGCATTGGCTGGAAGGAGCGCCGGTAACACGGTCTTGGCAGCGGCCTATCCTTTTCTTCCTTCTTCCCCTTTCCCTTCGCTACCGATCGGCACCGAAGATGCCGGCAAGCCCCCTAAACTCTTTTTCTTTTTTTTTTGGTCTACGAGCCCGGGGCCCGGATGGGGGAGGAGCTGGGCAGACTTTCTGCTTTCGCCACCCGCCGCCTCTCTCCTTCTTCCTGTCTAGTTAGAGGAGGAGCGTTTTCTTTTTTTTTTTTTTTTTTCCCTTTCTTGCGGGCCGGGGATTACGGGGGAATTACGAGGAGGAGGTGCGCGGGAGAAGACGTGGACCGTGGCGACCCTTCTCCCCCTTTTTGTGGGAGAGGCGTCCTGGGAAGAAGCCGGAGGGGCGATCCTTTTTTTTGGGGGGGCGGGAGGAGCAACAGCAGGACGAGTCGCCCCCTTTTTTTCGTCTCCCGGCATGAGGGAGCTCAACCCGGCGTGGTCTCTTTTCTTTCCCCCTCCCCCCCCCGAGGAACACAGGCTGGGGAAGGATTTTCCCTTTTTTTCCCTCTCCTCCGACGGGAAGAGGTGGGGAGTCGCTTCGCCAAGCCTGCGCGTAGCAACCTTTTTTGGGAGAGGAATACGTGCTGCGCGCGAGTGGCCGGCGGCGTTTCACTCTTTTTTTTTTCCCCCCCTTTCCCCCCCCTTTCCCCCTCTTCTTTCTGTGTGAAAAAGCGACGCCGCCGCTGACCGCGGCAAGGGCGTTCCTTTTCCTCTTTTCCTC
>Ga0179591_1485567_pt1 | contig 19953 bp, 17 predicted proteins | sample CZOMad2_1_08_16f_FD_182891 | JGI IMG/M metagenome (GOLD analysis project Ga0179591, IMG submission 182891) | Vadose zone soil fungal communities from Angelo Coast Range Reserve, California, USA - CZOMad2_1_08_16fungal (PacBio error correction) | ecosystem: Environmental > Terrestrial > Soil >... | reverse complement strand
GGGGGGATGGGGGGGGAACCCGGGGGAATTTTTTTTTTTTTTTCTTTTTTTCTGGGTTTCAGCCCCCATTAGGGGGGGACCCGAAGGGGCCCCGCAGGGCTGGGGGCCGGAAGGGTCTCCGGAAGGGGGGGGGGACCCGCCGGGTTGTGCCAAAACGGCGGCTGGAAAAAAAGGGGGGGGGGGAATGGGGGTGGGGGGAAACTTTTCGCGGGCGCCAGGGGCCCTCGCGGGGGGGCCCGCAAACGCGGGGGCCCACGGGCTGTCCCCCCGCGGGCCCAAAAGGGGGGGGAAACAGGCCCCCTCCGTTCATGGGGGACCTCGGGAGGGGGTGGGGACGGGGGGGGGGGGGGGGGGGAAACCCCGGGGCGAGGGGGGGGGGGCGCTTTGCCCAGGCGCGCGTTTTTGCGGAAAAAAAAGGCTCGTCCGGGGAGGGGGGCCCCCCCCTTTGGGGGGGGGGGGGGGGGGGGGGGAACGGGGGGGGGGCGGGGCAAGGGGGCCCGAAGGGGGGCCCAAAACCCGGCCATTTTTGGCACGCCCCCTTTTTTCCCCCCCACCCCACCCCCGGGTGGGGGAAACATTGTGGTTTTTTCGTGCGTTTTGGCCGGGGCACCGGCCTCCTTCTCGGGGGGGGGGGAAAGCCGCTACGCAATGGGGGGGGAAACTACGCTTCCCTTTTATGCCAGGTGGGGCCGCGCGGTTTTCCGAGGGGGGGGGCGGGGGGGGGGCGTGGGACATTTTAGGGGAACACCCAAAACCCGGCCCGTGGGGGGGCGTCCCCGTTTTTTTTTAAAAAAGGCCCCAACCGCCGTTTTTTTCGGGCCCTCACCCCGCGGCACGGCAACCCCCACGGCCCCATTTTGCTTCCCCGGGCGGGGGGGCCACAGCGGGGCCGGGGGGGGGGGGCCGCGGTTGGGCCCGGGGGCGGGGAGAACCCCCTTTCCCCGGGGGGCCTTTCGGGCCACTCGGGGCACCCCCGGCAGGGGAAAAACAAGGGGTGCCGGGCACCCCGAGGAGGGGGGGGGGGGGGGGGGCGATCGGGGGGGGATTTGGGGGGCGGGGCGGCAGGGGTCTTCGGGCCCAAAACGTAAGGGCACACCTTTTGGGGGTCACCTCCCCAAACGGGGGGGGAAAAACCCGCCCCCCTTCTTTCGGTTCGGCCGGGGGCCCCCGACGGATTTCCGGGAGGGCGGAAAATTGTACGCATTTTCGGGGGGCGGGGGGGGGGGGGCAAAAAACCTTTTTGCACCGGGGCCCCAACCCAAAAAAAAAAAACCCGGGAACCCGGGCAAATTCCCACCCGGTGGGAAAACCACCGCCCAACGGCCTCCCCCGGGGGGCCGAAAGGGGGCGGGGACCAAAACCCCGGGGGCCTTTTTCAAATCCTCCGGGGGGGGCGGGGGGGGGGGGGACACCGGGACCAACATGTCGGGGGGGGGCAAGGGGGGATTTTGTTCGGAGGGGGGGGGGGGGGGGGCCCCCCGCGCGGTTTTACGGGAGGGGGGGGCGTGGGGAAAAACGGGGCGGGGCGAGGTTGGGCTCATTTCGTGGGATGGCGCACCCCAGGCCGAGGGGCCGCCCGGGGGGGACAACGGGGGCCCGCCCCAAAGGGGGCGCTTTTTGGCAGGATTTGGTGCGGGGGCACCACCGGGGGGGGGCCCCAAAAAGGAGGAGGGGGGGCGGGGGTTTAAGGGCTCCGTTTCTTAAAAATTGGGGGGGTGGGGAATTTTCCGACTGTTTTCTCCCCGGGCATTACCCCCTTTTTTTATTTCGGCCGAGCTTGTTTTTGGCCCGCAAGGGGGGGGGCGTCGTAGCGGGCCCAAGGGAGGGGGATCGGGACCAGCATTTTTTTTCACACAAAAGGGGGGATGCGGGGGGGCGGGGGGAGGCAAAAAACAGTCCGAGGGGGGCCCTTTCTTTTGGGGGGGGGGCAACGCCCGGTCGTTTTTTTTTTTGTTTTTTGGGGCCGGGGGGAACGGGGGGGGGGGGGGGGCCCGGCTTCAGCTTCGGCGGGGCCCCCCCCTTTTCTAGGGGGGGGGGGGGGGGGGCAACACCCCGCCCGCCCGAAAAAATGTTCATTCACCGGGTTTTTTTTTGAAACGGGGGGCTTTTTTTTCGCGGGGCTGACCATGGGGAACGTGTTTACGAGGGGTTTTTTTTTTTCCACCCCCCCCCCAACGCTGGGCCCCGGGGGGGGCCCGACAATTCCCCAACAAGTTGGGCCCCCCCCGGGCCGCCCCCGGTTTCCCCCGGGGGGCCTTTCGGGGGGGGGGGGGGGAAAAACCCCCCCCCAGGCGGGGGGGGCGGGGCCCCCCGGCCGCACCGCGATTTTTCAAGTTTCTTTCCTTCGGCACAAAGGGGAATGGGGAAAACACACTTTGTTGGCGGGGCCGGCAAAAAACCCCGGGGGGAAAAACCGCAGGGGTGTTTACAACTTCGGGGGGGAAGGGAAAAGGAGGGGGGGGGGGGGGGGAACCCTTCCCCGCGATTGGGCTTCGCCCTTCCTCGTTTTTTCGGGGGGGGGGGGGACTTTAAACCCGGGCCCTTTTCCTTTCCCAGGGGGGGGCGAATTTTCTTGGGAAAAAAAAAAAAGTCACAGGCCCCGGCTTTCGGGAAAAAAAAACCATTGGGGTTCGACAAAAAAAAAAACTTCGGGGGGCCCCGATTTTTTTTTTTCCGGGGGGGACCACGGAAGGTCCCCCGCCACGACCGTTTTGTTTAGGGCCAAAAACCCGGCGTGGGAAAGGGGGGCGGAAAAAAAAAACAAAAAAAAAAAAACCAAGGGCCGCCCCCCGGAACCCCCCGCGTTTTTTTTTTTGTTGTTTTTTTTCAAGGGCCGGGGTCGTTGTGCCCGCCCGGGGGGGGGGTTTCGGTGGGGCGGGAAAGATTTTCGGCGCCACAGGGCACCCCGCGGGCTTGAGAAATTCAAAAAAAAAAAAAAGCGGGGCTCGGGCCAAAACCCTGTAGGGGATTTTCGACGGGGGGGGTCGCCGGTGGTGGTTTGTGAAGGGGGGCGCGTTTTTTGGGCGTCCTGTTTTTCCCAGACCCCCCGGGGGGGCCGGGGGGCGGGGGGGGTTTCTCGGGCGGCCCAAAAAAACAACCGGCCGGCGAAAAAAAAAAAAACCAGGGGGACGGGCGCGGGCAATTTTCGGCCCCGTCGCTCTTTTCGCGGGCGGGCAAATTTTCCCTTTTTCCCCGAGGGCGGGGCACAACCCGGGTTTCCGGGCTGCTGGGGGAAAAGGCCCGGGCTTGGGGGGGCCAGTGTGGGGGAAAAGGGCGCAGGAGGGGGGGGGGGGGGGCATACCCTTTTCGGCGGGGGGAAACCCGGGCTTCGAGGGGGGGGGGGGCCGGCCGGGGGGGTCCATTTCGGCCCGGTGCTTTCGGGGGGGGGGGGGGGGGGGACGGGGGACGGCCCCGGGGAAAACAAACACCCCCGCCTTGTTCCACAGGCCCGGGGGGGGGGCCGATCGTTAAACCAAACCCCCCGGAGTCTTTTACCCACGGGCAGGCGCCGCGGGGCAAAAATTTCGGGGGGCGCGAATGAAAAGCACGGGGGGGCCGACGGGAAACCGGGTGGAAATTTCGGGGTGCCGAATCGGCATGGAGGAAAAAAAAAGCGGGGCGGCGAAGGGGCCCCTTCGTTTGGTGGTCCGGGGGGGGGGGGGAGGGGGGCGGAAAAAGGCGAAAAGGGGGCCCCCCAGCCGCCAATTTTTTTTTTGTTTCGGGGGGGCCCGCGGCTAACAGTTCCCCCCGGGCCCGCGGCCACCCGACCCCAAAAAGGGAAAAAAAGGGGGCGCGGAATGGGGGGGAAAAAAAAAAGCCGTCGGGGGGCTGTGGCCCGGTGGCGGCCGGGGGGGGCCGGGATGGGACCCGGAAACCTTGGATTTACGGCGGGAGGGGGGGGGGGGGGGACGAGGGGGAGGCCCAAGTTTTGATTTGTCCCCGGGCGGCCCGGGTTCGGGCATGGCCCGGGGGCCCCCGGCGCCCAACCCGGGGGCCCGGGCCCCCGCGGCCTGTTCCGCCCGGGGCCATCGGGAGGGGGCCGGCGCCTCGGCTGGGGGGCCGGGGGGGAGGGGCCAAAAATAAAAAAAAAAAGGCCCGGGCACGCGGGGGGGGGGGGACGCTATTTTTTTTTTTTCACAAAAACGGGGGGGCTTGGGCGTTTCTTTCGACCCCGCGGGGGGCCCGGGGGCGGGAAAAGCCCGGGCGCGGGGGCGTTCCTTTTCCTTCGACAGGGGGGGGGGGGGGGGGGGCAGGGACGGTTGTGTAGACCTTTCGGTTTTTTCGCGGGGCCGGGCTTGGGTCCCGGGGGGCCGCCCCCCCGGGGGCGGCCGTGGATTATGGGGAAAAAAGACGCGCGGGGGGGCCGGGCCCGCGCAGGCACCAGGGGGGGGGGGGCGGGCCAGGGGGGACGCCCGCCGGAAGGCATTCGAGAAGGGGGGGCAAATTGGTCGAACGACGCCGGAAGACCCGACCGGGGCCGCGGGGGGGCGGGGGTCCTGCCGCCTTCACGGCGGGGCTTCTCATGCTTTTCTCCTGTGGATTCAAACAAAACTACCGGAGGGGCCCGGGCACGGGGGGGGGGGGGGGGGGAACCGGCTGGCCCCTTCGTGCTGGGGTTGCGGGCCCCGCGGTTGGGGTTTTTCGGCCCCGCCGGGAAGGGGGGGGCCGGGGGGGGGGGGGACGGGGGCGGGAGGAAGGGGGGCGCCCGGCGGCGGGGCGGATTTTTCCACCCCGCAGGATATTTCGGCCAGAGCGGGGGGGGGGGTGGGGCAGAGGTCTCGCGATTTTTTTTGGAGGGCCCGGGGCCCCGGCGAAAAGGGTTTTTTTTTTCAAAAACCCGGGACGGGGGCCGGCGGCTTTCTGTAGGGGGGGGGGCCCTCGGGGGGGCGGGGCCCCGGGTTTGGGGCGGGCGGGGGCCCATTTTCCGGACGGGGGGAGGGGGGGGGGGGGAAACGATTCTCGGAAAAAAAAGGAGGGAAGATCACGCCCCGGGCGGGAGGGGGGGACGGGGGGCAGGCTTGGGGGGGGGGAAAAAACCACCGAGCCTCCACGGAGGGGGGGGGGGGGCCTGTTGTTCCCGTGGGGGGGGGTCACCGGGCCGGGCATTCTATTATTTTTTTTTCCCTTTTTTTTTCCCCTCCTTTTCCGGTTCTTTGTTTGGGTTGTGAGGGGGAGACCGATGGGGGGGCGGGGGGGGTTGGGACAACAACGGGGGGGGAACCAGGGGGCCCTCGGGGGGGGAGCCGGGGTTTTCCCAAGGCCGCCCCCCCGGGGGCCCTCGGGCCGGGGGCCGGGGACATTCTTCCTTTTTTCGGAGATACGGGGTTTTCTACCGTTTAAGGGATTTGTTCTTTTGTTTTTGCCGGGCCCGCCCACCGGGGGCAGCCGCGGGGGGCCTGGGAGGGGGAAGGGGGGGGGGGGGCGCACCGCGCGTGGGGGGGGGGGAACCTCAAGGGGGCGCCCGCGCAAGAGCCACCCGGCGGGAGGGGAGCCCCGCCCTTGGGGGGCCCGAGACCGGGCCGGGAGGGGGATCGGGGGGGCCCGGGGGGGCGGCTGCGCCTTTCCCCGCCGCCACGGGGCCCCCCGCTCTTTTTTCGGGGGCGGGAGGGGATTCAACGGCCGGGGGGGGCCGCACACAGCGAGGGGCCAAAAAGGGGGGGGCGTCGGAAAGGGGGGGCCTCGTAGGGTTGGGTGGAAGCAGGAGGAAAAAAGGGGGGGCATGGGAAGGGGGGGGGGAAAGGGCAGGGGGGCGGCGCGGAGGGGGGGGCGTGGAAACCCGCCCCGCGGGGGGGGCCCCCGCCCACAGTTTAGGAAATTTTTGTTTCCGGGGGGGGGGGGCCGTTTTTTGCGGGGGTCGGGGGACATGGGGGGCCTCGGGGAGACACTTTCGCGGGGCCGGGCGCCGGGCCCGACGGGGCTGGCCCCGGGGCGGGCCGCCCCGTCCAAAATCAAAAACAAAGGCGGGCGGGGCGGGGCGGGGGGGGCGGAACCAGCGGGGGGGGGCCCCCCCGCCAGGACGAGTGGACGGGGGGGGGGGGGGGGGACAGGCCGGCCGCCACCGGAGGGGAGGGGAACCCGACGGGGTCCCCCACGGCCCCGGGCCCCCGGGGGGGGCGAAAAGAATAGCGGGCCAGGGCCGTGAATAAAAAGAGTCCCGGGGGGGGCGGGGCTTTTTGGGGCCGCCGGCCAAAAAAAGCGAGGGGGGCAGCGGGCCGAAGGGGGCGGGCGGCGGGGAACGGGGGGGGGGGGGAAACCCCCGCGGGGGGGGCCCCCCGAGGGGCGGGGTGGGGCGGGGGGGTGCCCGGGCCAAAAGGGGGGGGGAGCCCCGGGGGGGGGGGGGGGGGGGTGGGGAAAACGCCCGGGGGGATTTCAAATTTGCCTTTTCCCGTCCTTTCCCCCGGGGGGCGATCAAAGGTCGGGGCCCATTCGCCGGGGGGGCGGCAAAAAAAACATACCCCCCCCTCAAGGCCCCGGAAAAGGCGGGGGCTTCTTCGGCTTTTGCTTGGGGCGAGCCGGGCGGGCGGGATGGGAAGCGCGGCCGGGGAGGACGGCGCCCGGTTGCGGCTTTCGGCCCCCCTCGGGAACACCCACCAAAACCCGAAGGGGGGCCTTTCGCCGGGGGGCCGGGCTTCCGCCCAAAGGCCCGGAAATTAGGGGGGGGGAAAAACCCGATCCAAAGGGCGGTGCGGCGGCCCTCATTCCCCGCGGGGGGGCCGATTTTTTGGGGGCCGGAGGGCCCCCCGGAGGGGAGGCACCGGTGTCGGGGGGGGGGGGGGGGGGGGGGGGGGGACGGGATATTTTCGGGCCCGGGGGGGGGGCGGGGGAAAAAAAAAAAAATGCCGGGGGTTTTTTTTTTCCCCCCCCGGGGGGGGGGCGGGCGTTTTTCAGAAAAAACCAAAAACGGGGGGGGCCCCCAGGGGGGGAGGGGGGGGACCGCGGCTCGGAAGCCGGGTTCCGCCCCGAAGGGGAAATGGGCTCCTTCGGCGCTTTTTCCCCCCCCCCCAACAAGGGCCCCGGAAAAAATCAGGCGGGGGATCAAAAAGAAGTCGGGGGGAAACCGGTGGGTGGGCACCTTCGGGGAGGGGCATGCGGCGCGGGAAAAGGCAAAAAGCCGAGGGGGCCGAATTGGCTCGGGCTTTTTTACCCCGGTTAGTGACGGGGGGGCGGTTTTGGGCCCCGCGGGGAAAAACCGGGGAACGGGGGGGGCCGGGGGGGGGTTCTGGGGAAGGGGGGGAAGGTGGGGACCCCCGGCAAGCCCGCCGCCCCTCAAAAAACCCAAAAGCGGCGGGGAAACCTCGGGAAATGGGGCCGAGGGGGTGGGGGGCGGAGCACCGGTTTGATCGCCGCGGGGGGGGCCGGGGCGGGGCCGGGGGGGGGGGCAGGGGAAGGGGATTTTCGGGCCCCCACCGGGGGGACGGGCGCGGGGGGGGAGCCCACGGACGGGCTTGAAAAACCCCAACGGAGGAAAAAAACACGGGGGGGGGGGCGCTGGTTTTTTTTTCCGGGCCCCAATTTTTTTTTTTTTCCGCAAGGCAGGTTGGGGGCCGGACCCGCGACGGGGGGGTAGCTCGTGGGTCGGAAATTTCGGGGGACGAAGGTTTCGGGAAAAAACAGGTCGGAAAGGCGGGGCAGGGAAAACTTTTGTCCAAAGGGGGATTCGCCCCTGGTGGGGAAGAAAGCGGGGGGGAGGGCCGGGGGACGGATGGGGGGAGGGCGAAAGGGCCATTTCCGCGGGGGTCTTCTTTTAAAATCGAAGTGGGAAAAAAACCACTTGCGGGGGGGGTTTAGGGGGGTTTGGCCGGGTCCACCACCCCCCCACCCACAAAAAAGGTGTTCCCATTTTCTTTCCGAAAAGGCGGGATTTCGGCCCCGCGGGGGGAGGGGGGTCGAGGGGGGCGGAAATTTTTTTTTTTGTTTCCAATTGGGGGGGGGACGGGGGGGGGGGCGCAAAACCCGTGGCTGGGCGGGTGGGCCCACACACGTTGGGGGAAAAAAAAAAAAACCTGTTTTTTACTTCCCATTTTGTAAGGGGGCCCCGGGACCGGAAAGCGTAAAAAAAAAAAAAAAAAAAAAAAAAAACAAAAAAAACCCGGGGATTTGCATGCGGGGAGGGGGGCCCCGAGCAGGGGCCGGCGAAGCTGGGAAAAGGGGCGGGGGGGGGCGGGGGGGGGACCCCTTTTCGGCCCACCGGGGGGACCCGGGGGGGCGGGGGTTCCGAAAGCGGGGGAGGGGCTTTCGGTGACCTTTGGACCGGGCCCCCCCCCCGGGAGCCATTCCTTGTTAGGGGGAAAGGGGGGGGGGGCCCGGGGGTCCCTTTCGCATTTTCGCGGGGGGGGGAAACAGGGGGGGGTACGGGCCCCCCCCTTGCGAAAGCTTGCAGGGCGGGGGAAGGGGCGGGAGGGGGGCGTGGCGCGGAGAAAAAAAGGCGGACTTTTTTTTTCATTCGGCCGATTTGTAAAGACCCCGAACAGGGGGGGGGGGGGGGGGGGGGGGACAGGGGGGGGGGGCCGCTTTTTGGCCCCCGCGGCACCCCGGGCCAAAAAAACCGAAATTTTTTTACTTGTTTTTTGGCAAAAAAAAAAGAGCCAAGGGGCCTGGGGGGGGCGACCGGGGGTTTACCGGCACCCGCTCAGGGGGGGGGGCGGCCGCATTCTCAAAACGGGGGAGCGAAAAGCACCCCCTTTTCCGGGAACGCCCGTTTTTCCACCACGGCCCCCATCGCAAAAACCCGGGGCCCCGGGGGCGGACACCCGAGAATCTTGCAAAACCCAGGGGACAACCGAATTTTTGGGGCGGGGGGGTGGGAGGGGTCCACGCGAGGATTGGGGGAGGGGGGGTCCGGGTGGGTTCCCCTCGGGGGGGCGGAAACAAAGCGCGGTTGTGATTTTTGGAGGGGTCGTGTGGGGGGTGACGCCAAGGGGGCGGCCGACGGGATGGTGGCGATGTTTTTCGCCTCAATTTCCGATTGGCGGGGCCGGGGGACGGGGGGAAAAAGGGGGGGGGGGCGGGTTTTTTTCCCGTTGAGGGCAAGGGGTTGGGGCCGTAGTTGGCGGAAAAAAAGGGGGGGGGGGGGGGACACGGGCGGGGGGGCCAAACGTCACGCATCCGGGGGCCCGTTTCATAGGCGCCGCTTTTTTTTTTTTGGCCCGTGTCGGGGGACGGTGGGGGGAGGGGGGCGAGGGACTGGGGAGGGTTCTGTCGGGGGGAGCAAAGCCAGCGGGGCCACACGGGGCGCGGGGGAAGGCATTGCGGCGGGGGGGGCCCGCGGAGGGGGGGGGGGGGGGCGGGACAAGGGGGGAAAAGGGGCGGGGGCAGTAAAGGGGGGGGGGGACCCCCCACCGGGCCGGTGGGGGTCCCGTAACGGTCCAGCGGCCCCCCGCCGGGGGAAAAACAGGGGCGCGGACGGGGCCAAGAGGACCCACAAAGGCCGGGGAAGGGGTAATTGGGGGCGGGCCTAAAAAGGGGGTTTCGGAAAGAGGGGAGTGGCCGCGCCACCCCGCAATTATGGGGGAGGGGGCGCCCATTAGTGGGGGGGGCGGGGGTGGCACCTTTTTGGGGGGGGAGGCGGTCCCAAGGGGGGGCACTTTTTCCGGCCGGGACCCACGGAAAAAAACAGGGGGCGACAGGGGCGGGGGCGCAGGGCCCGGGGGCTTCGGGCGGGGTGCGGGGGTTTTTTTCAGGGGTTTTTTTTCATGGGGGAAGGAGGGGAGGGGGGTTCTGGGCCGGGGACCGAATTTTTTTCGGGGCCGGCGTTTTGGCGGCGGCGAGTTTTTCCTCCTCCTTCCAAGGCGGGCCGGGTGGAAAAGGGCGGGGGCGTGGCCCCTTGCGGGGGAGGGGGGGGGAAACCCCGGGGGGGCCAAGGGCGGCGGCTCGTCCCGGGAAGGGGCTGACCCCAAGATTTTGTTCCGTTTAAAATCTCTATTTTTTTGTTCTTTTTTCCTACCTCCCGTGGTTTTTTTTTTGAAAGGGGAAAAGAGATGGACGATTTTTGGGGGACATGGGGGGGGGGCCTCGGGGGGGGGTCCCGAGGGCGCCGTGGGGCCCGAGGTTTTTCTTACGGGCAGGGGGCCCCCACGGCCCCGCCTTCAACCCCACGGCCGCTGGGGGAAACAGGAGGGCGGGGGGGGGGGGCGACTTTCCCGCGGCCCTCGCCACCGGGCACCGGGGGCCAAAAACCAGGGCGGATAGGTCAGCACCAAGGGGAAAAACGGGGGGGGGCCCCTCCGGTCCATGAACCCGGGGGCGGGGGACCCCAGGGGGGACCACGGCCCGACGAAAAGGGGGTGGGGGATTTTGGCGGGCCGCTGTTGGGAAGACCCCTTTTGTTTCAGTTTCCGGCCCGGGGAGGGGGCCCCCCCCTTGGGAACCAGGCCCCCCCGCCAGAAAAAGGGCCACAAAAAAAACCCGCGCACAGTTTGGCCGGGACCTCACCCGGGGAAAAGTTGTTTGTGCGGGTTGGCGCGGGCTTTTTTTTTTCCTTCTCAGGGGAAAACTTTCGGGGCCCGCCCCCAGACTTCCCCCGGGTTTCCTTGTCTGGCCGGGGGGCCGCGCGGTTCCGGCCCGGGCGGGCGGGGGGCACCAGTGAAACCTTAAACGGGGGGGGGAACCACCACCCGCGTTGGGGGTTTTTCCGCACAAAAAGGGAGGCCGGCCGTTTTAGCCCCTTTCGGCGGGGCGCCACGGCCAACTTTTTTCGTTCCCCCGGCAGGGGGGGCAGACGGGGGGGGGGGGCGGGGGGGAGCACGGTTTTTTTTGGGGGGCCGGGGGACGGGGAAAAAAAAAAACCTTCCCACGCCTTCGCGGGGCCCTTTTTTTTCGGGGCCCCCCACCCCCAGGCGCAAAACAAAAGGCCGGGGGCCCCAGCCGAGGGGAGGGGCGAATATCGGGGGACCGGGGTGGGGGGCCCCGCCACAGGGGGGGGGGGCGGGGGTTTCTTCCCCAAACAAAAAAAAAAACTATTGACGGGGCCCAAGGTTTTTTTGGCCCTTTTTCCCCAACCGGGGGGGGGGGGGGGGGGGGGCACGGTCTTTCGTCGGGCCGGGGGGCCCAGGGGGGCCGGGAATCGAGGGGGCGATTCCGGCCCAAATTCTTGGACGGGGGGGGGGACCTGGCGCGGGGGCCAAAAACCCCAACGGGGGGGGACCGCAATCACGGGGGGGGGACCCGCCGGCTTCGGGCCGAGGGGGGGGGAAAGGGGGGGGGGGGGGGGGGGGAAACAACGGGGGCCCACCTTTTTTCAATTTTTTTTTCCTCGGGCGAGGGACCCCGGGGGCCCAAAAAAACTTTCGGCGGGTGGGCAGGAATTCCCGGGGGGGGGCGTGCCGGGGGGGCACGTTCGGAGGCGCCAGTGGGGTTTGGGGGGCAAAAAAAAATAAAAACGGGGGCGGGGCCGGAAGGGGGGTGTGTTTGTTTTGGCACTTTTGTTGTTTTTACTCGGTTTGGGAGTTTGGCGGGCCCGGCGGGGGGGAAAGGCGGCGGGGGGGGGGGGGAACCGGGGGGGCGGGGGCCAGGGGGGGGGTGTGGAGGCAATTTTTTCGGTGGGGCGGGGGGCCGCGCAAAACAGGCCGGGGCCCGTTCGGGGGGGGGGGGGGGGGTCGTACTTTTTTACAAATTTCGGCGATTTTGGATTTTTACCCCGCTATTCGACGGGGCCCCCCCGCTCATCGGGCCCGGAAAGGGAAGGCTTGACGGGCAGGGGGGGGGGGGAGGGTTTCGTTCGTTTTGTTGTGTTTCGGGGGGGCCGATTTTTTTTTTTGGGGCCGGGGATTTGGGGAACCCAAAACCCCCCCCGGGGCCCTTTTCCCAACCCCAGGGAAGTTGGACCGCCGGGGGGCGGGGCCAAAGGGGGGTCTTTTTCTGGAGGCTCTTTCGGGGGACGGGCCCACCTGGGGGGGCTTCCGGGTTTTTGGGCCGGAGGGGGGGCCCCGCTTTTGGCTTTCAGGGCCTTCCAACCGGCGGGGGGCCCTGCGTCCGGGGGGCAACACCACGGGGGCCACGGGGGGCGGGCCCGATTTTTCATCCCCCCCACCGGTTTTTTTAACCCGGGGCTTTCGGGGGTTCCGGGGGCTACCCCCCATTGGGAGGGGGTTTTACGGAAGGGTCTTACCAACGTTTAGGCCCCAAGGGGGCCCAAACTCCCACAAAAACCGGTTTGGGGGGGCCCGGGGGGGCCACGCGGGCCCCCCCAAGGGGAAATTTCCCCCGGGGGGCACAAAACCCCGAAAACACAGCACCCGCCCCGCCCCGGGCGTGGCGGGTGGGGAAGCCCGGGTTTCCTTGGAGGAGATTGGCAAAAAAAACAAAAAAAAACAAAAAACCAACTTGTTTTTTGGTTTTTGGCCGGGCCGGAAAAACAAAAAAAAACAAAAAAAAAAAAAACACCCGGGCGGGGAAAACGCAAGGGTTACATTCGAGTTTGAAAAAAAAAGGAAGGGGGGGGGAAACCTTTTTGGCGGGATTTGGGCTTTTTTCGGCCCTTCCTCCGTTTTTTCGGGGGACTCCCCCCCAGGCTATCACAAGGGGGGGGGGGGGCCCGGGCGATTTTTTCTTGAAAAAAAATAAACAAAAGGGGGGGTTTTGCTGGGGGGGCCCGCTTTTCGAACCATTGGTCGAAAACAACCTTTCGGCGATTCGGGACACCAAAACGAGCGTTGTCCCCCCGCGACGGCGGGCCCCCCCCCCCCCCCCCCCCCGGCTGTGTTGGGGCGGGGGGCGGGGGGGGGCAAAAAAGTTTGGGCGAAAACAACAAAAACAAAAAACAAAAAACAAAAAAACCAAACCAAAAAAAACAGCCGGGCCGGACCCGGCCGGTTTTTTTTTGCCGTGTCAAGCGGTTGCCGTGGTTTTTGGGGGGACTCCGCCCGGGGCGTGTTCTTTCCGGTGGGGGGGGCGGGGGAAACAGGGGGGGGGGGCTTTTCGGGGGGGGCCCGGGAGGCCGCCGCTCGATCCAAAAAGCACCGGCGCGCCCCCCCCCCCCCTTCGCTCCGGGGGGTTCGCCACAGATTTGTGGTTGAAAGGGGGGGGCCCCCCCCCGCGGCTTGCGGTTTTTTTTTGCCTTGCTTCCCCCCCCTACCGGCCCGGGGGGGCCGGGGTGGTTTGGGCGGGCAAAAAAAACAGCCGCCGAAAAAAAAAAAAAACAGGGGAAGCGGGGGGAATCGCCATTTTTTCGCCTTCTTTTTTTGCCCCGGCCGGGCGGGGGGGAATCTTTTTTCCCCCCCGACGGGGGGGGGCCCCCAAAAAAAACCCGGTTTTCTCCGGACGGGGTTGGCCGGGCCCCCAGGCTTCGGCCTGGGGGGGGGGGGGTGGCGCGGAGCGGGGGGGGGAAAACCATTTTTTTCCTTTTTCCCGCGGAAACCGAGGGCCTCGGGAAAAAGCCACCCGCGGGGGTCACATTTTGTTTCCTGACCGGGTTGTTGTTTTTACGAAAGGCCAGCCCGGGGGGGGGGGGGGGAACCCCCCCCGACCCTCCCGGGGGGGGCCCCCGGGGGGGGGGGGGGGGGGGTGGCCCGGATTTCGGTTTTTTATTAACCAAACGGACCGGGCCCTTTCCGGGCCGCGCTCGGGCCAAAAAAAATTTTCGGGGGCGGGCCCCGCGATGGAAAAGGGCGGGGGGGCCGGGGAGGGGCGGGGGGGGCCCGGCGGGGGGGAACGGCTTGGGATGGGGGTTTTTCCGGGGGGGGGGGGGGGCCGATTTCGGCGGTTGGCGGGGGGGGGGGAAAAAAGGCAGGGGGGGACGGGGCGGGGGGGTTTTTTCCGGTGGGTTTTGGTGCGGGAGGGGGCGGAAAAAAATGGGGCGAACGGGGGGGGGGCCGGCGGGGCGAAAATTTTTTACCCGGGGGGGGGGCCCGCTTTCAATCCGGCCCCGGCGGCTTTTTCTTTCGCCAAAGGGCCAAGGGCCCGCCCGAGGGGAAAAAGGCCGGGGGGCTTTTCGTGGGGGGCCCTTGTTTGTCGGGTTTGCGGGGGGGGCCCGCCGATGCGGAACCCTTTGGATCGAGGGGGTGGAACGGAGGGGGGAGGCCCACGTTTGGATCCCCAGGCGGGGCGGTTCGTTGGCGGCACGGCCCCCAAAAAAACCAACGGCTCGGGGGGACGCGTTTTTCGGTTTGGCCCGGGGGCTACGGGCCCGCGGTTCGGCTTATTGGCGGGCGGCCCCCAAAAAAAGGGGGAAAGGGGGCGGGGGGACCCCGCTATTTCACGGGGGTTGGGCTTTTATCAGCCCCGGCGGGGGACGGGGCGGGGGGCGGGGAAAGGGGGGGGGGCCAACGGGGGGAGGGGGTCCTCCTCCCGACCCGGACGGCCAGGGGGTTTCCGCCTCGTCGGGGCGGGGGGGGGGGGGGCCGGCCTGTCGGGCGGGCCCAAACCCCGGGGGGGGCCCCCGCGGGGCCCGTTTTTGGATGGGGGACCCCCCCGGCCGCACCCCCGCGGGGCGGCAGGCACCGGCCCGGGCCCACGGGCCCGCACCCGCCCCGCAGGGCCGCGAGGGGGGCTGATTGGGGTCGGGGGGGGGGGGACGGGGGGACGGGCCCCCGGGACCAGCCCCCGGGACGGGGGGGGGGGGGGGGGGGCGAGGCTTCCCCCCGCCGCTTCCGGGGCGGCCAGGGGGGGCCCGCGGATCCTCCCAAGGTGCTTCTCCCTTGGCTTTTCAACCAAAAACCTGAAAAACCGAGGGCCCCCGGGGGGGGGGCGAAAACGGCTTTTTTTTTTAGCCCCCCTCGGGGGGTTGGTGCGCCCCGGGGCGTGGCAAATCCGCACCGGCCCGAGGAGGGGGGCGGGCGCGAAAAAGCGCGCGGGGGGGGGGCCGGCCGGATTGCCTCCGGCCCGGAAAAATTTCCCGGCAGAGGCGTGCGTTTTTCCTCGCGGTTCGACGCCGGGGGGGGCCCCCGTTTGAGAAAGGGGGTTTGGGACCACCGGGCCCGCCCCCGGCGTGTGTTTTTTTTTTTTTTTTCTTTTCGGGGGGGGGCCCCGGGGGGGGGGCGGGGCGGGCCGGGGGGGGCGGGTGGGCGGGGGGGCCGGGGGCCCGGCCAATTTCCTTGAAAAAAAACGGGAAAGGGGGGGAACGATTCTCGAAAAAAAATAAAGGGATCGACCCGGCCGAGGGGGGGGGCCCCGGGGGCGGTGGGAAAAAAAACCCCCGGGAAAAAAGTCCCGAGGTGGCCCTTTCCCGTGGTCCCGGCGGGGGCCGCCCAAATTTCCTCGGCTCTTTTTTTTTTTTCCCTCCTTTCCCCTTTTTCCGCGGGTTGTTTTTGTGAGGGGGAGAGATGGGCGGGCGTTTGGGACCAACGGACCGGGGGGCCCTTCGGGGGGCTGCATTCGGTGGGGGTTTTTCACAAGCGGCCCCGGGGGGCCGCGGGGGGGGGGGGGGCCGGGGGGGGGGGGGGGCGGGATTTTTTTTTTTCCCCTTTCGAAGAATCCGTTCCTACGTCCCCAAGGATGGCCACCCGGGGGGGGGCCCCGGGCCCCAAAAACCGGGGGGACGGCCCCCGCGGGGGGGCGGGGAGGAAAGGGGGGCGCCCGGGGCCGCGGGTGAAAAAAAACCCCTTAAGCGCGCGCAAAGGCGGAGGGGACCCGGGGGCCCCGCCTCTGGGCCACGAAATTTTTCCGGGGGAGGAAGGGATTTCGGGCCACACAGCCCACGGGGCGCAGGGCCCCCTTCGCGGTGGCCCCCCGGCCCCGTCGGCGGGGCGGTTTCCGGGCCCGGGGGGGCGCCCCAACCACCAAGGGGGAGGGGGGGGCAAAGGGGCGGGTAAGGGGGCCCGGCCTTCGGTTAAAGGTTTTGGGGGGAGGAGCGGGGAGGGGAACAAGGCGCATGGATAGGGGAAGGGGGCGGGTCCGCGCGGACCAGGGGGCGGGGGGGGAAAAAACCCGGCGGCCGCGGCCCCACCCCCCCCCGGGTTTTTTTTCCGGGGGAGGGGTTTCCGGGGGGGAGGGGGGTCGTCGGGGAATTTTTTAGCCTTCGAAGGGGGGTGGGGCCTCGGGGGGGGCCGCTGGGGGGGCCGGGGGGCGGCCCGGGGGGGCTGCCGGCGGGGGGGGCGCGGGGGTCCCTTTTTTTTCAAAGGCGGCGGGGGGGCCCAGCCGCCGGGACAAAGCGGGCCCCCCGCGCGACGGAGGGGGGTCGGGGGGGGGGGAAACCGGGCCCCGGGAGGGGGGGGAACGGAGGGGGGGGGGGGGGTGGGGGGGGGTGGGGGGGGGGGGGGGTGGGGGGACCGGGCCCCGGGGGGGGGCTCACCGGGCCCCCCGGGGCCCGCGGGGGGGAAAAGAAGGACAAGCGGGGATTGATTTTAAGGGGGCCCCCGGGTTCCACACACGCGGGCCCGGGGGCTTTTTTTGGGGCCGCCCGGGGCCAAAAGGGGGCGAAAGGGGGGGGCCCGGGCGGGGGGGGGGGGCCGAGGGGCGGCCGACGGGGGACGGGCGGGGGGGCCGGAGGGCGGGGTGGGCGGGACGGAAAGCGGGACCCCGGGCCCCCCGGGGCGGGAAAGTCAAAAACTTTGCTTTTGTTTTTTTCCGTCGTTTGTTTTTTTCCTACCGGCGGATTTTTTTTTTTCACAAACAAGGGGTCGGGGCCAAACACTCGGGGGCCGGGGGCGACCCCCACCGCCAAACCAAGGGGGGCCACGAAAAAAAAGGCGGGCTTTTTCTTCCGGGCCCCGCTGTTGGCGGGGGAGCCGCCCGGCGGGAAGCGGGCCGGGGCCGGGAGGGGGGGGGCCGGGCGGGGGGCCCCCCGTCGGCTTTTCCCCGGGGGGCCTTCGACCAAAACCCCCAAGAAAGGGCCTTTTTCGCGCGGGTTTTCCCGGCAAAAAGGCGAACATTCGGGGCGGGGGGGGGGGGGAAAAAACAAAAAAACCCAGGTTTCCAAAGCCGTTTCCCGCCGGCCGGCTTTTCAAATACCCCCCGCGGGCCCCGAAAAATTTTGGGCCGGAAGGGGGCCCGCCGCCGGGGGAAGGGCCGGCCGGTGTTTAGGGGGGGGGGGGGGACGAATCGGCCGGGGGGGGGCGGGGAAAAAAGCGGGGGGGGGGTCCCGGGGGGGGCGGGCCCGGTCGGGGGAAAAAAAAAAAACCAAAAACGGGGGGCCGGGGGATTGGGGAACCACCCCGGGGGGCGGGGGCGAGAATGGGCCAGGGGTCGGGGCGAGGGGATGGGTTCCTACCGCGGCCTTTCCCCAGGGCCGGGGCCCGAAGCCGGATCCCAAGGCAGCGCGGGGACGGTTTGGCCCTCGGGAGGAGGTGGGGGGGGGGGGATGGGCGCCCGGGGGCAGAAAAACGAAAAGGGGGCGAGGGGGCGGGATTGGCCCCGATTTTCCTTGTTGCGGGCGGTTTGGGGGGGGGGCGCAAACGAAAACCCACGGGGGGGCCGGGGGGGGGGGGGGGGGCCCGTGCGGGGAAAGGGGCAAGGGGAACGCAAGGGGCGGGGCGGGCCTCACCCCACAAAAAAAAAGGGCGGGGGGCGAAAAAACCCTTCGAAAGGCGGAAAGGGTTGCGAAAGAGACTTTCGTCGGGAAGGGGCGGGCGGGGCGGCCCGGGGGCGAGGGGTTCGGCCCAAGGCACGCGCAGGGGGGAGGCCCCAACCCGGCCGATTGAAACCCCCCCGAAAAAAAAAACCGGCGGGGGGGGGCGGGCCCCACGCTGTTGTTTTTCGGGGGGGGCCCAAAACTTTTTTTTCCCGCAAAAGGGCGTTTGGGCCGGGGGGGGGAAAAACCGGGGGGGCGGGGAACGCTTCTTTTTCGTTGTCGATCGGGGAGGAAAAGTTCGGAACCCCCCCAGGGTCGGGAAAAACAAGGCGGGGGCCCAGGGGAAAACAAAAAAAAAAAAACTTTTTCCAAAAAAGGAAGGCCCCCCGCCCCCTTGCGAACGGCCGGGGGAGGGGTCCGGAAGAGGAAGGGGGCGGCGGGGTCCCCCCTCCCGAGGGTTCTCCCTTTAATCGAAGGTTGGAAAACCCACCCACTGCGTAGGTGGGGGGGGTTTTTTTTTTGCCGCGCACCCAAACAAAAAAACAAGTTTCAAAATCTACGCAGGGGGGAAACAAAACGGGATTTTTTTCTTGTTTCGGGGCGAGCGGGGGGGGGGCCCACGGCGGGGGGTCGAGGTTTTCCCGGGGGGGAATTTTCCTGGGGGGGGGCGGGGTGCGGGGGACACGGGGGATTGGGGGCTCGGGGGGCCCCCCCCCCCCAACCCCGTTGGGGACACTCCCGTTAACCTTCCATTGTAGCTCGGGAACGAAAAAAGGGCGTAAAAAAAAAAAACCGGGGATGTTTTCGGGGGCCGGGCGAGAGGGGGCCGGCGGAGGGTGCCTGGAAGGGGGGGGGGCCTTCCAGGGGGGCACAACCGAACCCCAGGCGGTCGGAAAAAAAAAGGGAGGGGCTTTCCGGGGGGACCCTGTTTTTTGCCCCGGGGGCCCCCACGCCACCGGGGGCCAAAATCCCTTTGTTTGGGGGGGGGGGGGAAAGGGGGCCGGGGGGGGTCCATTGCCAATCGGGCGAAAAACACGGGGACCCGGGGCCCACCCTTGGCCCCGTCAGGCTAGGGGCGGAGGCGGGGGACCGGGCGGGAAAACAAAAAAAAAACAGGGGGGGGATCCCATTTTCGCCCGATTGTTTAGGGGGGGGACGAACCCCCCGGGGGGGGGGACCCCGCGCTGTTTGCCGAGGGCCCCCCCCGGCCCGGGAATCCTTTGCAAAGGGCCGGGGGGGGCCGGGGGCCCCGGGGCCCCCCCCACGGGTTCAACGCGCTCGGCGGTCCGGGCATCCCACGAGGGGGAAGAACCTTCCGGCGCGTCCCGCCCTCGCAACAACCCCGGGGGGGACGGGGGGCCCCCCCGGGCGGATTTGGCAAACCGGCACGGAGGGGGGGCGGGGGTTTCCGCGAGGGGGGGAATGGGGAGTTGGGGGTCCCTTTTTCAGGGGGGGCGGGAAGGGCGCGGGGGCGTGGATTTTTTTGCCGGTTTTCGTGGTGGGCGGGCAAAGGTTCGGCGAAAGATTTGCGGATTGACCTCGATATTCCTGCTGGGGCCGCCGGGCGGGGGTGGGGGGGACGGGGAAAAGGGGGGGGGTCCGGTTTACGGTGAGGGGGAAAAAGCTGCCGTAGGTTTGGGCCGAACAGGGGGGGGGGGACGCCCGGGCCGGGGGGGGGGGGGGGGCCCCCACCGTCGATTCAGACTTTTTTCCCTTAGGAGGCCAGCTTGCCGGGCCGGGGGGGGGGGGGCAGGGGAAGGGGGGGCGAGGGGGACGGGAAGGGGTTTCCCGGCGCCAAAACCACGCGGCGGCCGCCTGCGGCCGGGGGGGGGGGAAACGGGGATGGGGGGGGGGGGGCGGGCGGGGCCGCGAGGGGCGAAACGGAAACCGCGAAAGGGGGGGGCTTGTAAGGCGGACCCCACCCCCGGGGGGGTGGGGGTCCGTTTAGGTTTTTTCCCAAACCGGGCCCCAACCCCGGGGCGCGGGGGGGACCCGGGCCGGGGGGCCCGGGACAAGGCAGGAGGCGGGGGGTTTTAATTGGGCGGCGGAAAAGGGGTCGAAGGGGGAGGGGAGTCCCCGCGCCACAGCTGTTTTCGGGGGGGGGGAGGGGGCCGCAATGGAGGGGTTGGGACCCCTTTCGGCGCGCGTGGTTTTCAAGGGGGGCCGCCAGCCGGGGGACCCCCGGAAAAAGGGCTCGGGTGGGGACAGGGGGGCCGCCGGGGGCCCCCAAAAAAAGCGCATCGGGCGGGGGGGGGTTCCGTTCAGGGTTCATTGTTGGGACGGAAGGGGGAGGTTTTCTGGTCGGGGGGGGGGGGGGCGAAAACCGTATTCCGGGCCGGCCGTTTTTTTGGCGCGCAGAGTCCCCCTCCCCTTTCCAAAAAGGAGGGCGGTGGGAGGGCGGGGCGGTGGCCCTTTTTTGCGGGAGGGGGACTCGGGGGCCAGGCGACCGGCGGGGGGGGGGCCCCTCGTTCGGAGGGGGGGCTGAAACCCCCAAAAGAAATTCGTACCAA